>Ga0070707_100003561_pt1 | contig 14699 bp, 13 predicted proteins | sample KBSK5502metaG_FD_65468 | JGI IMG/M metagenome (GOLD analysis project Ga0070707, IMG submission 65468) | Corn, switchgrass and miscanthus rhizosphere microbial communities from Kellogg Biological Station, Michigan, USA - KBS K5-50-2 metaG | ecosystem: Host-associated > Plants > Roots >... | reverse complement strand
ACTGTCACCGACAATGCTGTAGACGCGTTTAACTCCCGCCGCCGCGAGGGTGTTCGCAAACTGATCGGTAACTCTTCTTGGCATGTCCAAGATCCCCGGCACACGGGCGCCGCGCAGTTGATCGCCATTTCCCGCGGCGAGTTAGATCGGCCCTCAAGCGCGTGCCGTCAGGTTAAATGCCCTATGACGCGGTAAATCGAGGTAGCCGCACTTGCACCCTGGCAGGAGCAGTGGTGCCGGATTCGCCATCTAGCCAATACGCCGCTCGGATCGCGGTTCAGGATGGTGTGGGACAAAATCCGCGCTCGCGGCAGCGCGGGTTAGAGGTACTCGCGCGACAGCGATCGCCGCCAATCAGCCCAGGCGCATCCGCCAACGCATCTCGGGGAGCCCTCCGCGCCTTGGGTATGGCGGTGATCAAGTAAAAGCGGGTAAAAAGAGGTTACCCCAGCGAGCTACCCGATGGACGAACAGGCGATCTCGTTTGGCCCGTACCGGCTTCTTGCAGCGCAGCGCCTTCTGCTGGAGGGCGACACGCCGGTGCGGCTCGGCAGCCGCGCCTTTGACATTCTGGCGGCTCTGATCGAACGCGCCGGCGAGGTGGTCGGCAAGGAAGAATTGATTGCGCGCGCCTGGCCGCAAACCTCTGTCGAAGATTTCAAACCTCAAGATACAAATCAGCGCCTTGCGCCGCGCCCTCGGCGACGGCCAGAACGGCCATCGCTACGTCGTCACCGTGCCCGGCCGGGGCTACAATTTTGTCGCCCCCGTCAGCCCAGAAGAGCCAGCGCGGGCGCCGACGCCGAAAATTGCGCCGACCGGGTTGCACAACCTGCCGCTCGCGGTTGCGCGGATGATCGGACGTGACGAAGCGGCGGCGGCGCTGGTCTCGCGATTTTTGCCCCAGCGTTTGGTGACGATCCTCGGGCCCGGCGGTATCGGGAAGACAACGCTCGCCCTCGCCGTCGCCGAGCGGATGATCGCCAGCTATGAACATGGTGTCTGGCTGGTCGATCTGGCGCCCCTCGGCGACCCGCGCCTGGTGCCGAGCGCGGTTGCAACCGTGCTCGGCCTGGAAATTCACACCGAGGATCCGCTTGCCGGCCTGGTCGCTGGCCTCAGAGACAAGCGGGTGCTGCTGCTGCTCGACAATTGCGAGCATGTCATCGATGCGGCGGCCGGCTTGGCGGCGGCGGTTCTCAGCGGCGCGCCGGGAGTCAACATCCTGGCGACCAGCCGGGAACCGCTCGGGATAGCGGGTGAACGCGAATACCGCCTCGGACCGCTCGGCAGCCCGGAGCCGTCGTCAGGGCTGACGGCCGCCGAGGTGGCGGCTTTCCCTGCCGTGCAGCTTTTCGTCGAGCGCGCAACCGCTATTGTCGAAGACTTCGCACTGACCGATGCGAATGCCCGGTCAGTCGTCGAGATTTGTCGGCGGCTTGACGGCTTGCCGCTCGCCATCGAATTCGCCGCCCCTCGCGTCGAGGTGCTTGGGGTCGAGGGCCTTGCCGATCGCCTCGGCGACAGCTTGCCGTTGTTGGGGGCGCGGCGCCGAAGAACCGTGCCGCGGCACCGGACGATGCGGGCCGTCCTGGATTGGAGCTACGGTCTGCTGAGCGAGGACGAGCAGCGCTTCTTCCGAACTCTCGGCATCTTTGCCGGCGGCTTTACCGTCGAGGCTGCCGCGGCCGTGTCTATGGATGCAGCAAACACACGCGTCGATGCGATCGACCGCCTGGCCGATCTGGTTTCGAAATCGTTGATCGTCGCCGATGTCGGGGAGGCCGAACCGCAGTTCCGGCTGCTCGACACGACCCGCGCCTACGCTATCGAGAAGCTCGACGAGAGCGGCGAGCGCGAACAGGTCGCACGCCACCACGCCGAATACTACCGCAACCTTTTCAAACGCGTTGAGGATCACGCAACGACACGGCCCAGGGCGGAATGGCTGGCGGATTATGCGCGGGAAATTGACAACTTGCGCGCAGCACTCGATGGTCCTTTTCGTCGCCCGCGCACGTGGCCATCGGTATGGAGTTGACCGCCACGTACGTGCCGGTATGGATGAATCTGTCGCTCGCGGCCGAATGCCGCGAGCGATGCGAGCATGCGCTACGCAGGCTAGACACCGACCAAATATCGAATGCTCGGCTGCGGATGCAGTTGCAGATCGGCCTCGGCAACAGCTTGCTTCACACCCTCGGCCCTTCGGAGCGGGCGCAGGCCATCCTGACTGAGGCACTTGCCATCGCCAATACGTTGGACGACTTGGATGCGCAGCTGCGGGTTCTGTTGATCCTCTCGAGCGTGAATGTCTATCGAGGGGAATACGGTCGGGGAGCGGCGGAAGTCGAGCGCGCCACCGAGATCGCCTATCGAATAGGCGACATGCCGAGCATCCTGGTCGCCGAACGGCGCATGGGCATTACCCTGCTGACGATTGGCAGACTTAGCGAAGCCCAGCGATGCTTTGAGCGAGTGATCCAGTCGGGTTTTGATCCGGAGGAGGGGCGGCTGCCGGCTTCGCGTCACTTGGGTGGCCGAGCGATGGCCCGCGCCATGCTGGCGCGGGCGCTCTGGCTCCAGGGCTTTCCCGACAGGGCCCGACGTGAAGCGCGGGCGAGTCTGGACGAGGTGCGAGGCTCGGAGCACCAGCTGACGATGTGCCGGGTCCTCTATTACGGCATTGGCCGGATCGCGCCGATGACGGGTGATTTTGGCGAGGCAGAAAATGCGATCTCCAGCCTCGTCGAGTCGGCGACGCGCGTGAATGCGCGATTTTGGATGACCGCCGGACAGTTGCTGCGCGGCAAGCTATTGGTTGAGCGCCGCGCGTTCGCCGACGGCCTGGCGGTCCTGCGCGACGCGCTCGACGTCTGCCGCCAAACCGGCTGGCGGATATCTTACCCTGAATTCACCGGCTCTGTTGCTCTCGCGCTTGCCGCGCTGGGACGGTTCGACGAGGCCTATGATGCCGTGACAGACGCGATCGAGCGCGCCGGGGGACCCGCGGATGGACGGCAATGGTATGTGCCCGAACTGCTGCGCATCAAGGGCGACGTCTTGTACCAGCAAGGCTCCGAGCGAATCGTGGCGGCAGAAGGTTGCCTCGATCAGGGGGCGGCAATGGCGTGCGAACAGGGCGCCTTGTTTTGGGAGTTGCGTATCGCGCTCAGCCGGTGCCGCTTGCGGGTGACGCAGGGACGGGGCGAGGAGGGACGACAGGAACTCGTCTCTCTTTACGATCGGTTCACCGAGGGCTTCGGTACTGCCGATCTGGTGGCGGCGAAACAGCTGCTGGATGACCTGGCCAGTACCGGCCGCGACTGAGCCGGAAGCGACTGCGGCCAGCAAGTTTGCGATCTCGTTCGGTCCGTTCCGGCTCCTCGCGGCGCAGCGCCTCCTGCTCGAGGGCGACGCGCCGGTACGGCTCGGCAGCCGAGCCTTCGACATCCTGGCCGCTTTGGTCGAGCGTGCCGGTGAGATTGTCGGCAAGGAGGAGCTGATAGTCCGAGCCTGGCCGCAAACGTTCGTCGAAGAGGCGAACCTGAAGATTCAGGTCAGCGCATTGCGTCGCGCCCTCGGCGACGGACAAGGTGGTCATCGTAGTGACGGTTACAGGGCGGGACTACAATTTCGTCGCTCCGGTTAGCCGCGAGGAACTATCGCGGGCCCCGCTACCTCAGTCGATCGCCACGGCGGCAGCGCACAATCTGCCGCTCGCGATGACAGCTGCGGCAAATCCTTAATATGCGTGTGCCGAAGGAATTGACCAATGTGAGCGGTCTGCCGCGCCCACGCCGGTGCCGCGTGTCTTGGGTCATGCTGCACCTGCGGGTAGTGTCCTCCAAATTAGGGACACCACCCCAGCTTCATGGCCATCGACGCAGTGCCGAGGCTCAGTCGTCAGAGGATCACCGCAAACTCTAGGGCACACGATGGCCTGTCGACCGGCATCAGACCTTGAAGACTTTAGCGCCCGTCGCGTTGCCGAGTTCCAGCGCGGCGCGCGGGATCGTGAATTCTCCGTGCACCGCCGTGGTGTTCTCGCAGGGATTGCGAACCACGCAGCAGTATTCAAGCGACAGGCCGTTGGGATCCTTGAAGTAGCTCGACTGAGCCCATCCGTGATCGATGATTTCGGTCGTCTCTATGCCCTTGGCGCGCAGCTCGTCGCGCTTCTCTGCCAGCGCGGCCGCCGAGCCGGCTTCGAACGCAAAATGATAGAAGGCAGCGGGACACCGAGCCCGCGGTTGATGCCCGCATCGTATTCTGTCGGCACTCCTGGAACCCCACTCGGTTCCAGAAAGGCGATACGCTGACCGCGCCCGACATCGAAAAAGATGTGTCGGAGGTGCCCGCCTTCTTTGACGTTTATCGTGTCGTCGACGATCGGCTTGAATCCCAGAACGCCCTCGTAAAACTTACGGGTCTTGTCCAGGTCAAGCGTCGAGAGGCCGATGTGCGAAAAACCTCAGTGAGTCATGGCTGTCGCTCCTTGGGTTAAACTTGTGACTGCGGCGGGGGCGCGTCTTCTTTAGATCGTCCTCTGCGAGCCACCCCTTCAGTGCGCGTGGCGCAGCATCGGAAAGATGGAGGGCGATGAACCCACTCGAATCGTGTCCGCGATCTCAAAGCCATGCCTCTCGTAAAAAGAGATATTCAGCGGGTTCGATGACCAAAGGTATGCTGGGAGGTGCTCCCGGTCGCATTGGCGAAGGCGGTGCTGCAGGAGCGCCGCACCACACCCCTTGTCCCGATGCAATGCTTCGACCCCGATGAGCGACAGATACCAATGGGGCTCGGTTGGCCGATAATGTTCCGTTCGCGCGAAGATAGCGGCGCCTTCGGCTCGCTTCTCGCCAGCCATGCTTCTTGCGATAACCGCCTCAAGCGGCCGATCATCGCCGTGAACACCCGGGGGGAGCCACAGCGCGACCCCAAGGCCGTCGCTGGTGCGCTGCGCTTCTCCTGCTTCAAACGAGCTTGTTCCGAGGGCCCGGAATAGGCGAGGGATGAGCAACAGATATTGATGCGGGTCGTTATACATCCATCGCGCTACCGGATCGGCGGCAAAGGCCAGAACCAACGTGGCGATGGCGTGGTCGAATTCGGCCTCGCCGGCGATGGTCGCGATCTTCGGTGACATCACATCCATGGCGATGTTCCTGTTGGTAGTGGAGGTGTCGAGACTTCAGAGTGGGAGATCATCGCGTACTGTCACTAGACGCGGTGTAATCCCAAGCTCCCTTAGCCAGTAGCCCGCTTTCCTACCCACTAGGGTGCGGAGGCAAAGCTCGTATCGAACTCCCGGCTGATCTCGATTGCCTTCTGGCCGACAAAGCCGCCACCGGCAGCGAGCTCGGTGGTGCCGCTGAGATAGCGCTCCGCTAGCTGTCGCCCGGTCTCGCGCATAAGCCGCCGGTCTGCTGCCGGATCGGCCGCGGGCGGCATGCGTACAACGGTGTCGTTACAGTATGTCCGGATGATCGCGGCTGGATCACGGCAAAGTCCGGCGGGATCGTGGCCGGCTTGCACAGCCCGTATGCCGCGTCTGATCTGGTTCCGGTACATTGTGACCCCGCAATCAGTGGTGCCAAGATGTTCCAACCCGTGGATCGCGACTGGCCGCTGTGAGACCTGTGCCTCATAGTCGCCGGGCTGTCGCTGTCCGGCCTCGTAAGAGTCGGCGGCAAGCTGACCAGGGAGCATGACGGTGCCATCGGCCCACCACGGGGGCGTAACGCCTTCGGTCTCGCTCACTTGGCGGAATTCAATGAACATCGTACTGGTGTCATCTTGCGGCACGATCCACCGGCTCATCATTGGGCCGCCGAACCCGTGCTCCTGGTGGCCGTCCTCCCAGATCGGCCCACCTGCTGCAAATTGGGCAGGACAGCTTCCACCATACGAACCCAGAGGTTTTCCCCTACCCGACGCGTCCCGATGTACATCATGCCCACAGGTGTCTCGAGGAATTCCAGTTCGGGCAGCACGCCAAATTCGTTGGTGAATTGGGAGCCGCTGACGATCGTATGGAGAAACGCGGTATGGACGGGATCCATAGCGTTCTCCATGATCTGCAACCAGTTGCACGGGTAAAAGTATTTCTGGCCTGCGATGAGACGATAACCCGGCCGGACAAAGCTGTCGTACACCGGAAAGGGAGGCCGCCGGTTGGGCGGACCCATATAGGCAAAGACAATCCCGCCGTGCTCGTGGGTGGGATAGGCCGCGTGATACAGGTGGTCTTTCACGCTGCTGATCGCCGGCTCGCCCGGCGTCTCAAGGATTGTTCCGTCTGGGGCGAACAGCCAGCCGTGGTAGCAGCATCGTATCCCCCTGGTGTCAATTAGCCCGAACTCCAGGGACGCGCCGCGATGGGGACAATGCAACTCCATCAGGCCTACCGCGCCACTCAGATTACGGAAAACCACCAGTTCTTCCCCGAGTATCTTGACCCGATGGGGCAGATCCTTCAGTTCGTCGGAGAAGCAGATCGGTTGCCAGAAGCGCCGCAAATATTCGCCGCACGGCGTGTTCGGGCCGACGTGAGAAAGCTCTGCGTCTTCGTCGGGCAGCTCGCGATGGAGGTAGCCACCAAATCGCGTCCGCAAGAAACTGGCTCTGGTGACCATCGGAATCCTCCGTTGAACAAATCGGTGTGGAAGGGAACGGGCTCTCCTGCACACGGTTCAGTGCGTGGTGGGGAAGTTCGTGTCGAATTTCCGGCTGATCTCCATCGCCTGGTCGCTGGTGAAGCCGCCGCCGGCGGCGAGGTCGGAGATTGCTTTGAAGTAGTGGTCCTGTCCGCCCGGCAGGCTCCAGTCGAGCATGCACGCCGTCGTGTCGCCGATGTTTTTGAAGCGGTGCACGACGTTACGCGGGATGAAGACGATGGTGGAGGGACCGGCGACCGAAGTCTGATCACCGACCGTCAGCTCATAGGTGCCTTCTACGATGAAGAACATCTCGTCCTGGCTGTAGTGGACATGATCCGGCGGCCCTTCACCGGGTTTGTGCCACGCCATGATGACAGCGATGGCCCCGCCGGTGGCCTCGGTGGTCAGCAACACTTTCATGTTGAGACCGAAGGCTCTGATCATCGGCGCCTGTTCGGGCGGGACGATCGCGGGTTTCAGTGCTGAGGGTCTCGCGTCCATTTTGTCCTCGCGGTTTGTCAGTGAGTGAACCCGGCATCGTCTCTGGACGATGAAAGCGCCCCAGCCCGGGATGGGGTTGCCTTTGGATCATTTAAAAGAGCCAGCGGAGCGGTTCGAGACCGAGCAACCGGCGGCCGGCCATCTCGTAGGTCCGCAGCGTCCCGATCACGTGCTGGTTCATCGTCAGCACATCGCGCAGGCAACGATCGAGCGGCCCCTTCTGATAGACTGCTGCGCCGCCAGCCGCCTTGTAGACGAGCTGCACCACGTCCACGCAGATGCCGACGACATGTGGGTAGGCGGTGGTGAACAGGGCGAGCTGCCTTTCGGACGGCTGATTGCCATCGAGCAGGGTCGCCCATAGATCGCCCATGACGTCGAAAAAATACGCGCGCGCGGAGGCGAGAAGCGTCTCCGCCCGTCCCACGGCCTCCTGCACGTAAACATCGTCGCGGAGCGCTTTGGGAGCCTCCATGTGCTCACCGACCGTGTAGCGCCGTGCCGGTTTGCCTGCCGCGCTTTCGATTACCGCGTCGATCGCATGACGAGCGATGCCGAGTGCCGGCGCCGGACCTTTCGCCATGAACAGGAACGGGAACGCGTAGAGCGACCCGGCCCGCTTGACCAACGTCGGGTCCTGGAAGCTGAAAGAGCGCGCTTCCTCGACAAATTCGTCGCGTACGACGACGTCATTGCTACCGGTGCCGCGCAGCCCCGTCGTGTGCCACGTGTCCAGGATCTCGCATTGTGACAAGCGCACAAGGCACTGCCGGGTTTCCGGCACGCGGTGGTCATCGACCTTGGGTGCGCCATTTTCGATGACGGTGCAGCCCAGCCAGACCCATTCGCAGTGCTGGCACCCGCTGACGAACGGAAAGCGTCCGCTAACGCGGTACCCCCCCGGGACCCGCATCGCTTGTCCCGTCGTCGTGGCAGCGGCGCCGGTGGCGACCATAAGGTCTGGATACATCGATCGGGCGATGTCCTGGTCAAGGAACGCCATGACATATCCGCCGTCGGAGCCGATCATCGCGCACCACCCGGCCGAACCATCGGCCATAGCCAGCGCCTCGATCACGCGGAACTGCGTCAACGGGTCCAGTTCCGGACCGCCCCAGCTGCGCGGCATCGCCATGCCGAACACGCCGGCATTTTTCATCGCCGCCGCGATATCGGGCGGGATTCGGCGGCCTCGCTCGATGTCCTCACTGGCCGCCCGGATCTGTTCGCTCAGGCCGACCGCAGCATGCAGGATAAGTGCGTCGTCCGCGGTTGCTTCACCCGCGGCATGAGTGACCTTGACCGACTGCGCGGGTATGACGGTGGTGGCGTGCAGCGCTTCGAGTCTCGCATCCATGCTTGTCTCCGTTTGAGTGTCGGTGAAGAGCATCGGTCACTCGGCGGCGAGCCGCGGGGGTTCCTCGAACCGGCCGCGGAACTGCATCAAGGCGGCCTTGCCGGCGGCGACGTAGTGCCGCTGCTGTACGATGGCGTGTTGCGCGGCGGTGTGGAGGTCGCGCAGACGTCGCTGTAACGGCGAGCTTTCGTAGACCGCGCTGCCTCCGGCCAGGCTGAAGCACGCGTCGGCGACGCGGACGCAGGTGGTGGCGATCCAGATCCCGGTTTGCGTTCCCTGCGCAGAGAGCGCGTCGCCCTTCAGCGTGCCGGCGAGCGCGTGGCGCCAATGGCTGGCGGCCTGGACCTCGAGAGATGCTCGTGCAGCTCCCAGATCGGCTGCGATACGACCGAGCTCGAACTGGAATATTTCCGACTCGCGGAGCGGCACGGCGGCGCGGAACTGGTGCCGCCCGGCTTCGGCGAGCGCCAGGAGGTCGTCCAGGGCGCCCTCGGCCATACCGACGCAGATCGCGCCGTGCAATAACGGGAGCAGCGGCGGCACGGATTGATATAGCGGTCCAGGTAGGCACGGCCGGCCGTTTTCAAAATCGAAGAAATAGGCCTCCGGGACCACAACATCCTTGAGCGCAATATGATGGCTCCCGGTACCCTTGAGCCCGGTGGCGTACCAGGTATCCTCGATGTGCCACTCGCTCGCCGGCAGGAAGACACCCCGGATCAGCGGCCGGCCGTCGACGTCCGTCAACGGCTTTCCGCCCTCGGTCATGACGCAGAAGCCGGCCATCCAGTCCGCGTGCTGACAGCCACTGCCGAACGGCCACCGTCCGGTGACCTTCCAGCCGCCGCGTGTCGCGTCGGCCGTTCCGGCAGGCTGTATTGAACCGGCAAAGATCACGTCCGGGCCGTTCCGGTAGACCCGCTCATAGGTCTCGCGCGGCAGTGATGCCGCAAAAACGCCGCCAGCGCTGCCGATCATCGCAGCCCAGCCGACCGAGCCGTCGGCCCTGCCGAGCGCGGTGATGACCTCCAGCCCGCTCGGAAAATCCAGCTCCAACCCGCCATGGCTGCGTGGCGCAAACATGCGGAAGACGCCGATTGATCGCAGGGTTTCGACCAGGTCGAGCGGCATCCGGCGAGCGGCCTCGATCTCCGCCCCACGCGCCGTGATCTCGGGCGCCAGTCCCTGGATGCCGGCGAGCAGTTGTTCAGCGGTGCTTTTCATAAACGGAAGCTCCGAAAGACTGCGTATGCGGAATGATCGGTGGTACCTGTGGATGGCCAGGCTTCAGACTGCCGATGCTTAGCGATGTTCGGCCGACGACAGGGACGCGAGTTTCAGAAGCTGCGCCGCGCTGCGAACTCCAGCGGCGGCAACCGGATGATCCAGGAGGCCCAACTGGGACAGCACCGTGGTCTGATCCCAATGGATGTGCTCGTGGGAAATCTTGCCATCGCGAAACGTCACGACGCCGATCAGGACGAACTCGGTCTCTCGACCCGTGACGGGCACCCGCGGCAGCATCCACTCCATTTTGAGCGTATGGGTAAACCGCACGACGAATTCTTCGACGATCCGATTGTCGCCAAAGGTCTGCGACAGCGATGCGAGCTCGAAATCAGGCGGGATGCTCGGCAGAAACTGATTGGCATAGAACTCGCGGACAGCGATCCGGCCGACGCCGCCGGTCCCCGACGGAATGGCGACGACGTAAGGGTTATCGGTCATCGTGGCGAGCGCCGCATCGGCGTCTTTGAGGACGAACTCGGCGTAAGTGTGCTGCTGCCACGTCGCCAAGAGAGCCTGTTGATCGAATGTCGGCTTGCTCATGGGGTGGTTTCCTTTTCTGCAGGGGACGGGATTGTGAGGGATGCAGTCGGCCAGACGCTTCACCTACCCGAGGCATGCCACACGAACGACCGGTCAAAGGTCCGTGTGAACGCCATGTAACGGCGCGGCGACGGAAGATCGAAACGAAGCTGGCCGGCCAACAATTAACGCGTCGCCGATGACGGGCACCGTTGGGCGCAGGATCGGAGTGCCGACGGGCTCGTCGAGCCGCGTCCAGCCTCGCGCCAACAACGCTTCGAGCAATGCACGGTAAGCGGAGAGAGTTGCCGCGGCGGGCCACATGGGGAGTGGCGAGCAGACCGCGATTACGTCTTCTGCTTCGGCAAAGTGTGCAGCCGCTCGTTCACCAAGAGCATTGCAGACCTGCGATAGTGCCGGCTGCGCCAATACATAGCTTGGCAGTGTCGCGAAGATGCCGTGCGCGTGCAGCAGCTCCCGCGGCAGATAAAGGCGCTGCCGGCTGGCGTCCCGGGCGAGGTCGCGCAGGATGCTGGTCAGCTGCAGCGCACGTCCGAGCGCGGCTGCAAGCCGCTCGACGTCCGGCGTCGCCGCACCGAAGATGCGAAGTGCGAGGCGGCCGACCGCAACCGCGGCTTGCTCGCAGTAAAGATCGAGTTGCGCGAGAGACGGTGCGCGGATGTCGGAGCGCGCTTCCATCTCCATGCCGTCGAGAATGAGGAGGAAATCCTCGAAGCGAAGGTCGAACCGGTTCACCGGGTGGCGCAGCGACTGCAAGACGGCATGCTGTGGCCGGCCCGCGTAGAGCAACGCGACTTCGGCTCGCCATTCGGCGAGTAGCGCCAGTTTCATTGCCCGCGCGGTCCCGTTGCAGGCTGTGCCGTGGACCTCGCGGCAGAAGGCATATAATGCTTGCAACGCGTTACGGCGCGGCGCTGGCAACAGCCGCATTGGCCAGAAGAACGAGCTGCCCACCACGCGAAGACGCGGTGTCATTGCCGCTTTGTTGGTGCGGCACATTGTTGCGTCCGGGTCGCAACGGCGAGGCTGTGCCGGACCCGCAGCGGCACGTTTCAGCGTGGTCATGGATCAGCCTCTCAGAATTGCCGGGAGGTGGTTCGGCCGCTAATGCCAGAACGGCTTCGCAACTTCGTAAGCAACGGCGTCTCGACTGAGGCCGATGTCCTTGAGGATGTGGTCGTTGAGTTCACGCAATTGCTGGCGCGAGCGAACCCGACGGCGCCATCGCCGGATGGTGGCGATCGACCGGCCGATCGGCCCCAGCGGCGCGATCACCGTCGTTTCGTTACGACGCGGAAGCGCTACATCCGGTGCTGTCGGTAGCGGCGATCCCTGTCCCGCGGGGAGATTATCGACGCGCGCGGATACGATCCAAACCGGTGCCCGAAGCCTGTCGGCCGGACTTAGGCAGCATGATATGGCATCGAGCGAGACAACCGCGCTGCTGCCGTCATCGGGACGACGGCGGTGCAAAGACAGCCCGTGCTCGCGGTGTAGATTTTCCTTCATGACCGCGGCTCCTGAAAAGAGACCGACAGGCGGTTCGTACTGACAACGCCGCCTCGTTTCGCGTCACTTGATCTGGCAAACAGCCGCTCGATTGCCATCCCGAAATCTGCTCGAATTCTGCTCAAGGCGCGCTCGCTTGGTGGGCCTTGGCGAGCGCAAAGGCCGAAGCGGAATAGAGGTCCTGATTCAGTCGGATGGTTGCGAGGCGGTCGCCGCAATATGTGGGCGCGTACCTATGCAGCAGCCGGTCCGCGTGCCGCTGCATCGCCGGTTGTCGGGCGAGCCAAACGATCGGCGCTCATCCGCCGAGCGGTAACCCGCTTTGGGTCTCTCAGTTCTCCGGTACGCCGGCCAAGCGCAGCCCCTCGCAGAAGTGATCACGCAGTGCGAGGTAAACCGCGTTGTCGCTTACCGCCTCGGCGCGGTATTTGCTGATCGTGAAATTGGGTGCGAGACGGCGGGCGAGAGCACAGACTTCGGCCGCCTCGGCCAGCAAACCGGCAAGCGCCAGCGCCCCAGCCAGTACGAATTGAGAAAGACCCCAGTTCGGGTTGATTTCGACCGATTTGCGCAGGCTTTCGAGCGCGTGAACGACTCGCCCAAGATGGATATCGGCGACCGCGATGAAAAAATGCCAATGAAAGAGGAGCGGATCGAGCGGGCTGAGCCGCATGGCCTCCTCGACGTGCGCGCGTGTGTCGCTAGCCCTGCCGAGGAACACCTTCGTCAGTCCGAGAAGGGCGTGGGCCGTCGGGAGCTTTGCGTCCAAACCGATAGCAAGTTTGAACTCTCGCAGAGCACGTTCGGGCCGCCGCATTGCGTTCAAGACGGTTCCGTAGGTCACGTGCGCTTCGGCACTATCCGGCGCCAGCCCCAGTGCCGCAGTCGCCATTGCTTCGGCCACTCGGATCTGACCGGCGCGGTCGTCGGATGCGTACATGTGAACTTCCCACATATGTGCATTCGCAACCCCCAGCAAAGCATCGACGTTTTGTCCGTCCAGCCGTAGCGCCGCCTCAAAGAAATGGCGCGCATATCGTGCCGCCTCCAGGGAGAGATGTTGATTCCACGCCGCTCGTCCGCAAAGCGTATGATCGACGGCGTCACGCCGGTTCGGATCCTCGCGTGCGACTCGACGGCTCTCTGCCGCGATCAGCTCGATATCGACGTTACGAACCAGTCGGGTCGTGATCTCGTCCTGCACGTCGAGCAGATCTGCGCCCTGCTTGTCAAAGCGCTCGGCCCACAGATGTGCGCCGCTCGCGGCATCAACGAGCTGCGCGTTGATGCGGGTTCGCGACCGCGTGTTCTGGACGCTGCCTTCGAGCACATATCGTACACCAAGCTCGCGGCCGATCTGGCGGGCATCGATCGACTTGTCCTTGTACGCGTAGGCGGTACTGCGAGAAATCACGAAGACGCCCGAAATACGCGACAGATCGGTCGTCAGCGTTTCGGTGATGCCATTGGCGAGGCGATCGTCCCCCGCGCTTCCGCCGATGTTGACGAAAGGCAGTATTACGACCGAGAGCCGCGGCGCGGCGGGGGTACCGACGTCGCGCGGCGTCGTGGGCTCGTCTTTCGGTTCATTCTTTCCGCCTGCGACCGTAGCCGACGAAGACGACGAGACGGGCCGGCGCTGCGTGCTCTCTACGCTCTGCCACAGCCAGTCTGTCATGCGACTGCGTGCCGCGGCCAAGTGGCGCCGATAAGTTCCAAAGGAAAGAGCTAACCGGTCCGCCACGACCTCCTGCTTCAGGGTAGGTTGAAAATAGGTCAGCTCGATGATCCGGCGTAGCCTCTCGTCGCGCGGATTGTCGAACAATGTGCAGACGGTCGCGGACAAGAGCGCCTTCAGGTCCTCCGGCCCGGCTGCCCGGCCCAGATTGCCGATGCTCTGATGCAATAGCGGGTTCCGGGCGAGCAAATCTGGACTATGAAAATCGCGCAGCGCCCCCTTAAGCGCGGCTGCGAAATCCGCATAAGCGAGAGTAGAGAGTGGGGCTGTCGACGGTGCAGACAATACGACCGCGTCGGCTTCAGGCGTGCCGGCCGCTGGCTGCATCAACCCGGTTGTGACATTTTTTGCACTCATTCCCGGAAGGGCACCTGGAATCCCCATGGCCGCCGTACTGCGCCTACCGGCGGTTTAATCCGAAAATCGCGGGAGACTCTGGCAACACCCAAACTATTGAGAGCGGCAGGTATGCCCGAGGGGGTACAACGTTCCGCGCGGCGAGCCTTCGCATTGCCCATCCCCGCGGCTGCGACAGAATGTTGCGCTGCAATATGGGACGGCCTCCCTATGATCGCAACGGTCTCCGACGCCCACGCCGTCGTGAGATTGCTGGGGTCGCCTCGGGACCTACGCATTCGATCTCGGCGCCCATACGTTCTTCGATCCCTATCCCGAACGTGGGCTCTCCACCTTACCGAGCCACTTGCGATGAGGTCGCGTAAGGTCGGAAAAGGCGGCAGAACCGGAAGCAGCCGATTTCAACATGGCTTTCTGCTGAGCGTCGAAAGCTGCCATGCGAGCGAGCCCCGGCGGGCAATCCTCCATGCGTCCAACGTCGCGCTCGGATATCCGCGATTTGCTTTCAGGTTCAGGATGGCGCCGGTCCGCGCTCTTCGAAATCGGCGATCTGCGCGGCGAGCGCCGCCTGAAATGCCGGACGTGCCTGGCACCGCGCCTTGTAGGCGACGAGATTTGAGTACCGGTCGAGGAGCCCCTTGCCGTCGATGATCCGCAGCACCGTGGTCATCATGAGATCGCCAGCGGTGAAGCGCTCGCCGTCGAGATAGGCCTTGTCGCCCAGCGCGTCGGACAGGCGTGATAG
>Ga0070707_100003560_pt1 | contig 14700 bp, 17 predicted proteins | sample KBSK5502metaG_FD_65468 | JGI IMG/M metagenome (GOLD analysis project Ga0070707, IMG submission 65468) | Corn, switchgrass and miscanthus rhizosphere microbial communities from Kellogg Biological Station, Michigan, USA - KBS K5-50-2 metaG | ecosystem: Host-associated > Plants > Roots >... | reverse complement strand
CTCCGCCCCATGCCGATGCCGAGGGGGATGGCGATTGCCACGGCGAGGGTCCACGCCAGGAAGATGCGCCCGACGCTCGCGCCGGTGTGCTGGAAGAGGGCCCCGGACGCGATCAGACTGCCAAGCGTCTCCGTCACCGACAGCGGGCCAGGCAGCAGCGTGTCGTTCCGCATCACCCGCGCGAGGGCCGTCCACGCGGCGACGATCACGAGCCCGGCCGCGAGAGCCGGCAGAGCGCCCCGCCATGCCCGCTCGGAGACCTGGAGCGGCACTATTCGGCCCCGCGCTCCTGGCGGAGGAGGCGCCGCAGCATTTTGCCCGAGCCGCTCACGGGCAGCTCATCGCGGAAGTCAACGGTGCGGGGAGCCTTGTACGCCGTGAGCCGCGCGCGGCAGAACTCGATCACCTCGGGCTCCGTGACGTGGCCGCGGTGGCTGTCCTTGAGGACCACGTACGCCTTGACCGCTTCTCCCCGATAGTCGTCGGGAACACCCACGACGGCGGCCAGCTTGACGGCGGGATGCGCGTAGAGCGCCTCCTCCACCTCACGGGGCCACACCTTGAAGCCGGCCGTGTTGATCATGTCCTTCTTGCGGTCGACGATGCTGAAGTAGCCTTCGGCATCCATGGTGGCCACGTCGCCGGTGCGCAGCCAGCCATCGCGGATCGCCTCCGCCGTCGCCTCCGGCCGCTCCCAGTACCCGCGCATCACCTGTGGCCCGCGAATCAGAAGCTCGCCAGGGCCGCCCGGGGCCACGTCGGCGCCGCTTTCGAGGTCCACGATCCGCGCGTCGGTGTCCGGCAGCGGGATGCCGATCGAGCCCGCCTTGGCGCGCCCGACAGGGTTGGCATGGGTGAGCGGGCTCGTCTCCGTGAGGCCATATCCCTCCACCAGCACCTCGCGACCGACGAGGGCGTCGAAGGCCGCCTTGACAGCGGGCGGCAGCGGCGCGGCATTGGTGCGGCAGGCGCGCAGCGACGAGTAGTCGCCGCGCCGGGCCGTCTCGTCGTTGAGCAGGGCGATGAACATGGTGGGCACGCCGAAGAGCCGCGTGACTCGGTGGCGCTCCACCGCGCGCGCCGCGGCCGCGGCATTGAACCGGCCGACCACCAGGAGCGTCGCCGCCGCGTAGAGCGGGACATTCATGACCCCGGACATCCCCCCGCTGTGGTACATCGGCAGGGCGCAGAAGGAGATCTCCTCGCCCGGGGCGAAGGCGTACCACTCCGCGAACTGGATGGTGTTGGCGACGATATTGCGGTGGGTGAGCATGGCGCCCTTGGAGACGCCGGTGGTCCCGCCCGTGTAGAGCAGCACCGCCACGTCGTCTTCCGGCTGGCAGACCGCCGGCTCCGCTGCCGGCAGGGTCTCCATGGCGCGGAAGGCCGCGACGCTGATCACCGGCAGCTTGAGCCGCGCGGCGCTCCGGGCCCCCGCGCTCCCCTCGGGCGCCACCACCAGGGCAGTTCCCGCGTCGGCGAGCTGCTGCTCGATCTCGCTCTCGCGCCCCGCCGGGTTCACCGGGACCATCACCCCGCCCGCGTACCACGTCGCGTAGTAGCCGACGATCAGCTCCGCGCTATTGGGCAGGCAGAAGCCGACGCGGCTGCCGGCGGTCACGCCCGCCCGCCGCAGCCCGGCGGCCGCGCCTTGGGCCGCGCGGTAGAGCGCCGCGTAAGTGAGCGCCCGCCGCTCCTCGAGCGTGTCCTGGTCCAGCTCGCGCAGGGCCACGCGCGGGCCGAAGCGGGCGACGTTCCGCTCGAGCAGCCACCAGGCGGGCACGCGCGGGTACTCGAGCGAGCGCGGCAGATGGCCGGGCCAGACGCCGTGCCACGCCCGCGGCGACGCCGAGCCGATCACCTCAGGCGGCGCCGCGGAGGGACGGGAGGTTGTAGCCGAGGTCGAGGGCCGCAAGGTTCTGCTCGTGGAAGCGCGCGATGACCTCCAGCATGGTCTGCTTCATCGCCTCGTAGTCCATGCCGGCCAGGCGCGTCAGCGCGCCGAGCATGACCATGTTCGCGAACAATACGTTATTGAACCGCTCCTTGGCCAGCGCCGTCGCCGGAACAGCCACGTGCCGCTCCGGAGCGTCGGGGTGGATCTGCTCCACCAGCTCGGGGTCGTACAGGATTTTGCCCTGGCAGCAGTCGTAGAACTTCTTGTAGGCGGGCGCCGAGAAGGCCACGAACACATCGGCGCTCTCGACGATGGGGCTGTCCACGTACTCCGGCGAGATGACGATCTGGGCCCGCACGTAGCCGCCGCGCATCTCGGTGCCGTGGCTCTTCAGCATGGTCACGCGGTGGCCCTGCCGGATGGCGCAGAGACCCAGGATCTGGCCCATGCGGATGACGCCCTGCCCGCCGAAGCCGGAGATGAGAATCTCCGTCCGGGTCTTGCTGACGGTGGCGGTCGCCATCAGGGCTTCGCGCCCGCGGCGGCGGCCTTCGCCGCCATGTCGGCCCGGACGCGCGCGTTCATGTCCCGGAGGATGCGCGTGAACTCCGGCCGGCTGTTCGAGGCGTCGTGCTTGATGCCGGTCTCCCAGGTGAAGTCGCTCTCGCTGCCGTCCGCCTTGCGCCCCTGGGTGTGCTCGTAGATCCAGTCGAGGTTCTTCAGCGTGTCGCGGGTGCCGAGCGCGTAGGCGCCGAAGTTCTCGTTGCAGGGGAAGCGGATGTGGACGAACGAGAACCCGTCGTTCTGCAGCGCCTTCTTGACGAGCTTCACCGTCTGGTGCCATTGGGTCGCGGTGCTCTCGGCCACAAAGGTCGCCCCGGCCGCCTTGACGACATCGCACGGATCGAAGCTGGGCTCCACCATGCCGTACGGGCTCGAGTTGGAGACGTAGCCGGCGGGGGTGGTCGGCGAGAACTGGCCGCCTGTGGACTGGTAGCCCATGTTGTCCTCGCAGATCAGGACCACGCCCAGGTTCCGGCGGGCCGCGTGGATGAGGTGCGAGGTGCCGATGGAGGCCGCGTCTCCGTCACCCACCACGATCAGATACTTCTTGTCGGGCTGCGCCAGCTTGAGCCCCGTCGCGACCGCCAGGGCGCGGCCGTGGGTCGCGCCGAAGTTGTCGCCGCCCCAGGTGGCGTAGGTCTGCCGACCGACGCAGCCGATGCCGGTGCCGAGGACGACGTCCTCCTGCTTGAGGCCCAGCTCGTCGATGGCCTGCAGCAGCCAGTTCTCGATCATGCCGATGCCGCAGCCGTGACAGGCTTTCGTCGGGATCTGGCTGGGGCGCAGGTACTTCGCCGCGAGCTTGTTCATCACCTTACCTCCGTCCAGATGTAGGGCAGCTCGGGCAGCCGGCCGGAGCGCGCGACGCCCTCCAGACCCGCCACGACCTCGGCCACCGTGTGCAGCTCCGCGCTCTTGCCCATGAAGTGCACCTTGTTCTTGTCGGGCGCGGCGCGCATGACCTCGCGCACGAGCTGCCCGTCGTAGTTGAGCTCGCAGACGACGTAGTGGCGGTCGGCCTCGTAGAGCTCGTCGAGGAAGGGCCAGAGCGTGATCGGGCGGACGAAGCCGGCGCGCACGCCGCGCCGGCGCGCCTCGAGGACCCCGGTCTTCACCGTCCGCGCGTTCGCGCCGTAGGCCACCGCGACGACTTCCGCGTCGTCGAGCCCCACGGTCTCGTAGCGCGTGCACTCGGCCCGGTTGTGCCGGACCTTATTGATGAGGCGGTAGGTCTGCGCCCACTGCGCCTCCATCTCCTCGATGTCGTAGCCTTCCTCGGTATGCGTGTAGGCGGAGACGCAGACGCCCGTGCCATGGCCGATCACGTTCGGCGCCACGTCCAGCTCGGCGCCGCCCAGGGGGAAGAAGGGCATCATGAGGTTGTGCTTGCGCGGCACGACGAAGTCGAGTCCCGCGTAGTCGTCCGGCAGGAACAGGTCCTCCCACATGTCCGAGATCACCTGGTCGGTGAGAATCGTGACCGGCGTCCGGAAGCGCTCCGCGAGATTGAAGGCGTCGATGGTCAGCCAGAAGGCCTCCTGCACGGAGGAGGGCGAGAGCACGATGGTCTCGAAGTTGCCGCCGTGGGTGCAGTAGCGCGCCACGTAGAACTCGCCCTGCCCGGGCGCCCCGGTGATGCCGCTGATGGGCCCGACCCGCATGGCGTCCACCACGACCATCGGGATCTCATTGGTAATCGCCCAGCCGTAGGCGTCGTGCATGAGCGTATAGCCCGGCCCCGAGGTGGCCGTCATGGCCTTGAGCCCGCCCAGGCTCCCGCCGGCGCAGGCGTGCATGCCGGCCAGCTCGTCCTCGCACTGCATGTAGTAGCCGCCCACCTGAGGCAGCCGCTTGGACATGTACTCCGCGATGTCGGTGGCAGGGGTGATCGGGTAGCCGGCGAAGATCCGACAGCCCGCGGCGATGGCGCCTTCGGTGAGCGCATAGGTGCCCGCCTCGAGCAGGCGGCGGCCCTGGGTCGCGCGCCGCGCCCAGTCCACCCACGGCGCGACCAGAGTCTCCTTGACGGCCAGATCGAGCGTCGGCATCAGTTCGCTCCTCCATTCTTCGGCGACACGTCGATGCAAAAGTCGGGGCAGATCTGATAGCAGAGCATGCACCCGATGCAGTTCTCTTCCTTCGCCGTGTACATCGGAAACCACCCGAGCCTGTTGGGCGCCTTCCTCCAGGCGAACACGTCCACCGGACAGACGGCCAGGCAGAAGCCGCAGGCCTTGCACATCTGCTCGGAGATGAGGACGTCCCACTTGCCGGCCGGCCCCCGCGGGGCAATCTTCTCAGTCTTGAACAGCGCCATTCCGCTCTCCCTGCGCCATGACCTTCAGCACGATCTCTTTCGCATTGCTGATATGGGCGCGCGCCAGCCGCTCGGCCGCTTCCCCGTCGTGAGCGGCGATGGCTTCGAAGATGCCCCGGTGCTCGCGGTAGGCGTCCTCGAGGCGGCGCTCGGTTTTGAGCAGCAGCGGGTGGAACTGGCGGATCGACAGCCGCACGACAGAGGACAGGCGGGTGAGCGGGCGGTTATCGGCGGCCCGCACGATCTCTTCGTGGAAGGCCACGTGCGCGGGGAACCACGGGCTCGGATCTCGCTGCGCGATGCACCTGGCCATCCGCGCCAGCGCCCGCTCCAGCCGGCCGAGGGCGGCCGGCGCGGCCCGCCCGGCCGCGAGACGGGCCGCGAGCCCGTCGAGCACCTCACGCAGGTCGTAGAGCTCCACCGCTTGCTCGGCATTGAGGGGAGTCACGCGCACGCCGCCGTGGGGCAAGAGCTCGATCAGCCCTTCCTGCTCGAGCCGGCCGAGGGCGTCGCGGATCGGCGTGCGGCTGATCCCGAGCCGCGCGGCCAGGTCCATCTGGCGCAGTCGCGCGCCGGCTCCCAGGCGCCCGCTCAGGATGGCATGGCGCAGGCTCTGGGTGGCGTCATCGACGAGGCGCCGGCGCTTGAGGCGGGCGACCGCGGGCGTTCCGGCCATAGGCTCCCTCCCGCCCAGCGGGTGGCGGGTCTTGTATCCAGTATCCAGGAACGGCTGCCAGGCATCTAACCACGCCGGCCCCACGCGATCAAGCCCAAATTCACCCCGGGGGGTCCCTCAGCATCGGCGAGCAGCTCGGCTTCATCCTGGGCACCTTCGGCTCGGCCCTGGCCAACCTGCCCGATGTCCTGCCGCCGCGGTTATTTAATGATAGGGGGCGCCCTGGGCGGCGCCGCGGCCAATGCCGCCCGGGGCGTCTATGCCATGGGCCGGCTGCGCGCCCTCCCCGAAGTTAGGGAGCTCGCCCATGGTCGCCGCTGACGCAGGGCAGTCAGCAGGGATTGGAGAGCCTTGACCGCGGCGCTACGATGCAAAGCAAGCCATCGCTCGCAGCAAGGAGATGCCGTCATGACCACCGCCACCGCCGAGCAGCTCCTGCCCATGTTCCAGGACGCCCTCGAGATGCTGGCCCTCACCTGGGCCTCCTACCGGCGCCACGATGCCGCCGGCCTCGAACTGGCCGCCGCGATCGGCCGCAGCGTCCACAAGCGCGAGAAGGATCTCACCGAGCGCCTGCTGGCCTCCGATCCCTCGGGCGCCGGGCTGACCTTCATCCCCGCCCATCTCGAGCGCGTGGGCGATGCCACCGAGGGGCTCATCCGCTGCCTGCGGACGATGTGGAGCGAGGGCACGGTGTTCACCGAGCGCGGCACGCGTGAGATCAACCAGCTGATGGATAAGGCCAGCGAGCTGCTCGAGTGCGCGCGCGATCTGGCCCTCACCCGCAATCGCGTGCTGGCCCAGCACGTCGAGCTGGAGAGCATGCGCTTTCACGAGATGGCCAGTGACTTCGCCCGCGCCCATGAGGAGCGCCTGATCGAGGGCGTCTGCCTGCCCAAAGCCTCGAGCGCCTATCTGGCCATGGTGGATTATCTCCGCGAGATCGTCCGCCATGCCCGCCGCATCGGCGCCCGCATGGTCCCCCCGCCGCAGCCCCCGGGCCGCTCTCCCGAGCCCGCCCGCCAGCAGGCCTAGCCCATGCCCATTCGCCTGGCCCTGGCCTTCCTGCTGGCGCTGCTCCTGGCCGCCGGCTCCGCCCCCGCCGCCCCCATCAGCAGCCCTTCGGGGGCGAATCAATTCCTGCGCTTCGAATGGGAGGTGGTCCAGGATAGGAAGGGCCGGCCCGAGATCGAGGGCTACCTCTACAACGACTACATGCGCGCGGCCATCAATGTGCGGCTGGTCGTGGAGACCCTCGATGCCTCAGGCCAGGTCACGCACACCACCCTCGCCTATATCCCCGGCCTGGTCCCCTTGCTCACCCGCACCTACTTCGTGGTGCCGATCAAGCACCCGGGCGCGAGCTACCGCCTGCGCATCGTCAACTACGAGTGGCGCGACGGGGGGTAAGGCACCACTCCAAGCGCCCTACCGCCGCCGGGCACGGGTGTGGCGCTGGAGGAAGACGGCAACCTCGGCCTTACTGACTCGGCCCGTGGCCACCCCAAGCACCAGCTCGACCACCTCCGTCTCCCTCGCGTCCAGCCGCAAAGAATTCAGGCCCAAGAACACGAGCATTGCCATGAGGCCCACGCGCTTGTTGCCGTCAATGAAGGCATGCCCCTGGACCAGATGAAAGAGGTAGGCCGCGGCCATCTCGTGCAGACTCTCGTGCAGCCACCGGCCCCCGAAGCTCGCGCGCGGCATGGCCAGCGCGGAGTCCAGCCCGCCCATGTCTCGAATCCCGGGGCTCCCCCCGTACCGCGCGATCTGGTCGGCGTGCAGCGCCAGCACTTCGTCAAGCGAGAGAAAGACGACCGTCACGAATCAGCCAGCCGCCTGAACGCCCCTCCGTACCGCCGGTGGGCCTCTGCCACCACCTTCTTGAGCTTGAGCGTCCGTCGCCGATCCCGGACGGGTGAGATCACGATGACCTCTCCGTCGGTCGAGATTTCCAGCGGGGTGGCGGCGTCGATCCCGACCTGATCCAGCAGCGGCTTATCCAGCACGAGCGCCAGGCTGTTGCCCGTCTTCGTCAGCTTCTTCCGCATTCGGGAACCCTCCGTACGTACATTATCAACATTTCGTCCGTACAGAGCAAGTATGCGCTAGCTGGCCCTGGACCGCCTACCGCTCGCGCAGGGCCTCGCGGGCTTGGCGGGTGAAGGGGCTCAGGAAGAATTCGACGAGGCGGCGCTCGCCGGTCTTGATCTCCACGCTCTTCACCCCTTCGGGCTTACCCGGCCTTTGAATGTTCCACCCGAAGGTCATGCGCGTCGGCCGGTTGCTTTGGCGCGGGTTTCGAATGCTCTAGCCTTGCACACATGATTTTCGCGCTCACCTTACGAATTTCAGTGCGAGGATCAGCACGTACACGCCTTGACAAGCGTGCCTGCCCATCGCTGGACGTATCCAGCTGATAAGACTGCACAAAAAGGTCCATAAGGTTGCTGATATCCAAACAGGTTGCAGAAAACCTTGACTTTTCCGTTTAGTTTAGGCCAAGATGCAGGGCATGGATAGAACTCCGTGGGACTTGGTTCGGGCCTTTTCGGCGGAGAGGCTTGTTGCTCTCAGTCGGCGCCTCCTCGAGATCCGGGAGGGCGTCTTGGCGACGATCGATCCTGCGAAGGGAGACAACACATGGGTCATAGGAGTGATGGCCTATCAGCGATCGCGTTACCAATTGACCCTTGACGCAGCAGCCGGTCGGTTTCCTTGGCTTACTGCCACGGCGCCGCCCAACTTGCAGTTCGATGTGAAGATCGGAGGCGCCCCCCTTCACATTTTCCGCGGCGACTCTTACGCCCCAGATGCGCGTCACGTCATGCGCGGTCTCGAGCAGCAGCTTGCCCTCTTTGAGAGCAACGATAGCGGATGGGCCAATTACCTCGTGGTTGAAACAGACGGTGATGGACGGGGAGTGCAGGTCGTGTTTCTCCAGGCCAACGCGGCGGGGGATGTCAGACACCGTTGGATTGTCCCGACCGATGAGACCGGAGGATCTGCAGTCATTTCGACGAGCCCAAGCCTGAAGCCCGGTCCAGAACTGGCTCCGCCTGTTGTAAGACCACGGCGGCAGAAGGCTGCATCAGATGCGGGAGGTTCCTAAGCGGTTCACGGGCGCGCGACTCCGCCTGGCACGCCAACGTTGTGGGCGGTCACAGGTGGATCTTGGCGCGCTCGTGAACGTGTCGCATGCCTTTATTGGCTACCTAGAAGCTGGCCACAAGTCACCGAGCGGCTTGCTCCTGGAAGCGCTTGGGCAGGCTCTTGAAGTAGAGAAGGGATTCTTCGCGCTTCCTGTGCCCGAAGAATTCCGGGATGAAGAGTGTCACTTCCGGCGCCGGCAGAGTACGCCAGTCGGCGTTCGGACTCAGGTGCTAGCTCACGCGACTCTATTCGGTGAGTTCGTAGAATGTCTCGAGAACTTCCTGGTGTTACCGCCACAGCAAGTTCCCACAATCCGAGCATCGACAGTCGAGCAGATCGAGCGAGCCGCAGACCATTGCCGCCACCAGTACGGCCTCGGGGATGACCTCCCAGTCACCAACATGGCCCGAGTACTTGAACGGGCGGGTGTGCCGATCACTCGTTTCGAGGGTCTTTCCGATAAGGTAGACGCCTTTTCGCGATTTGGGCAACGAAGCCTTGTTGTCTTGAATGATAAGACGGCGTCACGATCTCGCTGGGATATGGCCCATGAACTTGGCCACTTGGTGATGCATGCTGGGATTGTTGGTGATGCGCCAGACCCTGAACAGCAAGCTCACCGATTCGCCGCTGCATTCCTACTCCCTCGGAGCGCCTTCGTGCAGGAGTTTCAAGTGTCCCGTTATTGGTCTTGGGAGCCACTATTTCGCCTTAAGAATCGTTGGCACGTCAGCGTGGGCGCCATCCTCCGGCGGGCATTCGACCTCGGTCTCATCGACGCTCTCAGGTATCGTCAAGCCTACAAAGGCCTTAGTGCCAAGGGTTGGCTCCGAAATGAGCCCGGCGAATTTCCTTCGGATGAGCCTGAGCTGGTGCGAGTCGCGCTTGCGGCTCTGCCTCCGCTTGGTGTGGAAGTGCGAGATGTCATCAGAGAGCTGGGGTGGCAGCCATCGTTATTTGCAGCGGTCACTGGTCAGGCGTTGCCAGAGGATACGAAACGAGAAAGCGACCGAGTAATTAGCTTGGCCGTTGTCCGAGGCCGACGCCGCGCGAAGGGGTAACTTGCCCTTTCAGCTCGGGAAGCTCCTTCATCTCGTTGCAAGATCTTGGCGCCGTAGATCTTCAACACGTGATTCACCCGGTCCGGATGCGAACGCAAGCCACGACCCTAACCGGTGGAGAGGGTGGAGTGCTCCCCAAAGTTCTGCTCACCGCGAGGAGCTTGGGGTCGCTTCGGCCCGGTACTCCGCCGGGCTCCGCATCCCGAGCGCCGAGTGTGGCGCGCGGGCGTTGTAGTCGTCAAACCACTCGCCGAGCTGGGCGAGCACCGTCTCGGCATCCTGCAGCTCCGCCCCGGCCACGTAGTCGCGCTTGAACGTCTTCACGAAGGCTTCGGCCATGCCATTGCTCTGCGGGCTGTAGGCCGGCGTCGTGATCGGCACCAAGCCCAGCTCGTGGGCGTAGAGGACGCTGGCCGTCGCCGTATATTGGGGCCCGTTGTCGCTGAGCCACTGAATGGCGTGCGGCGCCGCCAGCGTCGCCTCGCCGAAGCGGGCCCAGAGCGCCCGATCCATCAGGGTCCGGATGTCGGCGCCCGTTAGTGGCCGCGGCGAAGCCACATAGGCCGAGACCTCCCGATCGTGGCAGTCGATGGCGAAGGCCACGGAGAGGACCTCACCGCTCCAGCAGGGAATCAAGAAGACGTCCGAGCACCACCGCTGATTCGACGCCGGCTGCTGCACCTGGCCGAGGTGCGGGCGGCCGTGGCGCCGGTGGACCCGCGGCGCGAGCATGAGCCCATGGAGCTGCATGACTCGGCGGATTCGCTTGCGGTTGTAGCCGGTCCGAAAGGTCCGGTTCACCATCGCCCACACCCGGCGGTAGCCGTACGTGGCCCGGCTGTTCGTGACGGCGCGGATCTGCTCGAGGACCGTCGGGTCCGCCGCCCGGTGATACCGGCCTGCTGGCCGCTCTCGGACGGCGTAGTAGCCCGTCCGCCGCGCCATGCCCAGGGTGTCGCAGACCACGGTCATCGGCCGCCCAGTCCGCGCCCGGACCCCTTGCGCAACCAGGGACTTTTTTTACGATGTCCCGGGCCGCCTCCAGGATCTCGATCTCCATCTGCTTCTTGCCCAGGAGCCGCTCGAGCTCCCGGATGCGGCCGTAGGCCTCGCGCAGCTGGCTGGCGGGGACCACGTCCTCATTGGCGGCCACGGCCGTCGTGGCGCCCACCTCAGAGCGCCGGGCCCAGTTTCGGATCACGCTCGGCGCGATGTCGAACTCGCGGCTCAACTCGGCCACCGTCTTCTCGCCCGTCAGGATGCGCTGGACCGTCGTTCGCTTGAACTCCGGGCTAAAGACCCGCCGCCCATCTGCCTTCCGTGGATGATTGCCCATGGGCCCTCCGACCGCATCTTACGTCCCCACGGTGCGCAGTCCAAACGGGGAGCACTCCAACTCGCGCTCACACTTCAGGTGGTTGAGATGAGGAAGGCATCTTGTGTGCGTTGATCGCCGCGACGACATTGATCAAGAGTTGACGGAAACCGGCGAAGTCAATCGCATCAGCTTGAGGTCGGACAACCCTATGCGCGAACACCTTCTTGCCATAGTGTTTGTCGATATCGAAGTAATTGCCGTCGCTGAATGTCTTACCATCGATCACTGTTTCCTTTATGGCCGCATCGAAACAGTCCTCGATCTTTGACTCGCTCGCATCGCCAACAAGCGGTGTGGGCACAGCGTATAAGTTCTTGGTAATGTGAACGTAGGGTTCACCGCCGGTCACTCTTACTTTCGAGACGTCCTTTATCGCACTACGGACACTCTTCGCCCCCGCGTCGTTGTCGTACAGAATGACCACAGGACTTTTTAACCCAGGTGCCGTGAAGCTGTCGGTTTGCTGTCTATACGTTCCAATGAATCTACTTAAGGCGCTGCTGCCGCCATCCTTCAGATTGAGGATGCGCGCAGTGCTCGAGCGCGGGTACTTGTAGAGCCGTACCTTCAGGCGAATCTTCTTGCCCTTCACTTCAGCCAAATCCGGGAATTCGGCGGCGAGGCTCCGAATCGCATGCGTCAGGTAGATGTTGTCCGTCTCTCCCTCGCAGATGACAACGGGCAATTCGGCCTCATAGAAGTTGCTGTAAATCAAAAATTCTCGGTAAGTCTTTTCCTTGGATGAAAGCTCATTTGGTCGAGTTTTGTGGATTCTCTTGTTGTAGACGTCAATGCTGTCTATAAACCCGAGCATGCCGTGGAGCTCATTCAGTGACCCTGGGCGCTTCTCAACCGCCACCTTCCCGTCTTTCTGCATGATGCCATAGACCTCGAATTGACCTGTTCTAACGAGGCGATGCACCATCGCCCGTACATTGTGGCGGTACTCTCGGCGAACATTAATCTTCTCGTTGACGACGAGTCCGGTCACATCTTGGCGTGAGGTGCGGTACATGAGATGCGTCTTCGCGGCGTTGATGCGAAACCCGGTCCGCTCGATCGTCGTCCGCAGTGTCTCGCTGGGCTTCCACTGGTGCGACTCGCTACCCTCGATGCCGGACGGTACCGCAATATCGACTGGGAACTCCCTCTTGTTCGTCGAGAACGTGAGATCGTCCGCGTACCTTGAGTATGTGCAGCCCGCAGCAGTTGCTAGGCCAACTAAGCGCATGTCAAGGATATGGGCGACGAGGTTCGATATGACTGGCGAACAAGGACTTCCCTGCGGCAGTGAATTGTCGTGACATGCAATCTGGGTAATTACCGTGGCGACGTCCTCGTGTAGTCCAAAGTCTCTATTCTTGATTAGGAAACCTCGCACTCTGCCGAAATTGATTGATGGAAAGAAGTCCTCTAGGTCCAGATTGAACACATAACGGCGGTGGCGATGTCGCCTCGCGTTGGTTATGATGGATCGCCGACGTTTAAAGCCGTGTGCTGCTCGATCCATGCGGCCCTTGCTAGTGTTGATTTCCTCTATACAGTCCTGAAGGAGATCGGAAAGCCGCCTCTGCACAAGCTTTAGGGCGTTAACCGGCGCTTTGATCGTGCGCTGCCCACCGTTCCGTTTGGGGATCTGAAACGTTGTGTACTTCTTGGCCTCTGGCTGCTTGTACAAGATGAACGAGAGCGCTTTTGGCTTGAATTCCAATAACCGCGCCAAGTCGCTCAGCGATGTGGTCGCCTTCAGCGCGGCAAGTTTGGACATGATTGAGGAACCCGACTCACCGGTACTCCTACGCGACAGTCACACATCGCGATAGGCAAGCACATATACCCACTGCGATGCAAGGACAGCATAGCCTCTCACATTGGTTTCAAGTGCCACGAAACATGGCACAAAATCTACCGGTGAGTCGGACCTCGAGTGTAGCACGTCCCCTTAGGCGAGTGCGAGATCTTGCGAGAGGTCTTCAATCTCGCGGGCGGGGGCACGAATGCGGCGGCTCGGCGACGCGCGCGGCACGAAGCCCTTGAGGTGCGCACCGGGGCCCCGCGACGTCACGGTCTCCAGGGGTCGGCGTGCGAGGCTGTGGGCCTGATGGCCAGGGGACGGGGCCACGGAAGTGGCGCGAGGGCGCGGAGGGCGTTTGTGTTTTCGTATTGTCTACGGTCCCAGTGAGTTACTTTAGCGGCGATGTGACCTAGTGGAGGAGGGCAATGATGGAAACGCTGGTGACGAGTGTCCAGTATGCCGAGGGCTACGATGGAGTGGCATAAAGCCATTGCAACGGTACGTCCGCACATTGTGCGCATCACGACGCCCGACTTGACGGGCACAGGCCTTCTTGTGGGCACGGGCTTTCTTGTGTCGCGCTCGTCGGAAACGCCACTGGTCGGTATCGCGATCGCCGCTCACGTCGTGCTGAACGCAAAGTCATCGCGGCAGCGAATCACGATTGAGCATTACGCTTCCGGGAAGACGGTAGTTCTGAAGCACACCGAGCGCGAGATCCTCCACGAGAGCAGCGACAACGACACAGCAGCCCTCATGATGGACGGTGCCAAATTGCCCTTACCGAAACGGGTTCTGGGCTTGATCGGCGAAGGAAAGACTAAGAAGGTTGGCGTGGAACTTGGCTGGCTGGGATTCCCAACGGTAGCGATGGACGGTTCTCTGTGCTTCTTCTCGGGCCGGGTCAGTGCTTACCTAGGCAAAGACAAGACGTATCTCGTAGACGGCGTGGCAATTAACGGCGTGAGCGGTGGCCCGGCGTTTAGCATCGCCGGCGACTCAGTGCAGGTTGTTGGCGTTGTGTCTGGTTACATCCTGAACCGGGACACCGAGACCGGAGAGGCTTTACATAACGTGTCCGTTGTGCAGCACGTGCATCAGTTCCAGTGGCTCGCGAAGGAACTAAAGACCCTTGACGCGGCCTCGAGGAAGAGCGACGCGTCGAAGAAGAAAAGGGAAGCCTCGAGGAAGAGCGGGGCAATATCAGGGGGGACCGAGTAGGTCTCCGACGGGTCACTCGTTCAGGGCTTCGGGGAACTTTGCGCTGCGTGTTTTAGTCGCGTCAGGTTCCGACCGGAAATGTGGCTAACAACCATGTGATACTGCTGGCGAAAACGTGGTCGTGGCTGAAACACGGGTTTGAGGAGCGAGTCAATGGTCACGAGCTGGTGCAATCCTCACGCTCCGTTCGGTTAGCTGACCCTTGAAGCAGTGATCCAAAGGTCACGCTTCAGCGCGGGCCATTCGGTCTGGGCTGTAACGCCGCTGATGGATGGATTAACTTACGACCTGCTCCCAGAACATTGGCCCATCCGCACTGAGAGTCTCGTCGGGTTTGCGCTCCTCCCTATTGCTGGTCCAGGAGCTGGGGCGGTGGCGGCAATCCGCTCGTTCCGAGCACGGTGTAAGCACAAAATCACCGTTGACATATTCCACGCAAGTAACCTACTGATGGACTGCGGTCATGCCCTGCTAATCTAAGGAGGCCGAGCTCGAGTGCGCCAGAGGCATTCGACGTGACGCTTGGAGCGATCAATGACTCATCGACGGATACGATCGCGATTTACCGCCCTCGCTCTCCTCCTCGCCCTCGTCTCGTTTTTGGCCGGCCTCGCGCTGGCCCAGGATGCTGTCGTCAC
>Ga0070707_100003559_pt1 | contig 14700 bp, 14 predicted proteins | sample KBSK5502metaG_FD_65468 | JGI IMG/M metagenome (GOLD analysis project Ga0070707, IMG submission 65468) | Corn, switchgrass and miscanthus rhizosphere microbial communities from Kellogg Biological Station, Michigan, USA - KBS K5-50-2 metaG | ecosystem: Host-associated > Plants > Roots >... | reverse complement strand
GACGTGCCGCAGGGCTTCCCTCATACGGTGGAAGAGCTGGTCCTGATGGGGCGCTATCCGCATGCCCCGGGGCGCTTTTTCGAGAGCGATGCCGACCGCGCCGTGGCGCGGGAGGCCATGGCGATGACCGGTGTCATCGCGCTGAGCGGCGAGCGGCTCGACCGGTTGAGCGGGGGTGAGCGGCAGCGCGTGATCCTCGCGCGCGCCCTGGCTCAGCAGCCGCGGCTGCTTGTGCTGGACGAGCCCACGGCGCATCTGGACCTGCGCTACCAGGCCGAATGCGCAGGACTGCTCCGCCGCTTGAACCGCGAGAGCGGGCTCTCCATCGTGCTCGTGTCCCACGACCTCAGCCTCGCGGCCGAGCTCTGCGACCGGCTGCTGCTGCTGGCCGAGGGCGCGGCCGTGCGCGTCGGGCCCGCCGAGTCCGTGCTCGAGGAGGCCACACTTGAGTCGGTGTTCGGCTGCCGCGTGGTGGTGGACAAGCATCCCGTGAGCCGCAGGCCCACGGTGCAGGTGATCTGGCCGGGCGGGTGAGGGGCACGGAGGAGGTGAGGAGCCGCAGAGCGCACTGAACTGTCGCGGTCCAAGGGAAGCCGGTGATGCCGCCACGCGGCGGCAGAACCCGGCACGGTCCCGCCACTGTGAGTGGGGAGCCGAGCCCGAACCCGTAAGGGGGCCACTGGGAGTGATCCCGGGAAGGCCGGGCGACGGCGCCGATCCACGAGTCAGGAGACCTGACCGCGACGCGGAGTAAGCCCCTTTCGAGGCAAAAGGAGCGGTCATGCAATTCATTCTTGTTGTGGCGACAGCGCTGCTGATAGCCGCGGGAATCGCGGCGGAGGCGCAGGAGACGAAGAAGGTCGATCCCGTGGTCATCACAGCGACCGGCGTGGAGACGCCCAAGGAGCAATTGGGCGTCGCCATTACCGTGGTGGACGGGCAGGACTTCCAGACCTACCACTACGAGACGGTGGATGACGCCCTCCGCAATGTGCCCGGCGTGGACATCCGCCGTTCGGGCAGCCTGGGCAAGACCACCAGCGTCTCGATCCGCGGCGCCAACTCCAACCAGGTCCAGGTGCTGGTGGATGGCGTGCGCGTGAAGAGCCCGACGCTGGGGCAAGTCGACCTCTCGGACCTCTCGCCCGACCTCATCGACCGCATCGAGATCATCCGCGGTCCCCAGTCCACCCGCTATGGCGCCGACGCCATCGGCGGCGTGATCAATATCATCACGAAGAAGGGGACGGGCCCGTTCTCGGCGTGGGTGCACCAGGAAGCGGGCAACTACGACACGCTGCGCTCGCGCGCGGGGTTCGCCGGCACGTACAAGCTCTTCGACTACTCGTTCTCGGCCTCGCACCTCGAGAGCAACGGCCAGTTCAAGAACGACGGCTCCAACGTCAACGCGCTCAACGGCCGGCTCGGCGTCTCGCTGCCGCTCGATTCGTCGCTCTCTTTCATCATCCGCTACAACAAGAGCGACACGGGCGTGCCGGTCAAGGGCGTCTTCCCGGGACCCCAGCCCATCGTTCCCATCATCAACCCTAACGCCAAGCAGCAGAGCGAGACGACGGTGATGCTGCTCGAGGCCAAAACGCGCCCTGTGACGTGGTGGGAGAGCACGGCGCGCATCTCGCGCTACGAGAACAGCCAGGGCTTCCAGGACCCGGTTGATCCCGGCGTCGACTTTGATTTCCCGATCTTTGCCCAGATCGATGTGGTGCGGCGCGAGGCCGAGTGGCTCAACTCGCTCCACCTGGGATCGTGGAGCACTAGCACGGTCGGGCTCGGCTACCGCCACGAGGAGGGAGACAACAAGGGCGTCTTCCATACGGCCCGTCACGTGCCATCCATCTTCTTCGAGCAGCAGCTCCGATTCTTCGACCGCCTCTTCATCACTGGCGGCTTCCGGAACGAGGACGACAGCGTGTTCGGCAGCGCAACCACGGAACACGGATCGCTGGCCTTGGTCATCAAGGAGACCGACACGCGCATCCGCGGCGGTGCCGGCACGGGCTTCCGCGCGCCGACGTTCAACGACCTCTTCTTCCCAGACTTCGGCAATCCCAGCCTCCAGCCCGAGCGCAGCATGTCGTACGACGCGGGCGTGGACCAGAAGCTGTGGAAGGGAAGGATCCGCCTCGGGCTGACGTACTTCCACAACGAGTTCAAGAACCTGATCACCTGCTGCGTCCCGATCCCGACCGCCCCCTTCGGCGGCCCCGTCAATGTCGGCTCGGCGCGCTCGGCGGGCATCGAGTTCACGAGCGAGGCGGATGTCCTGCCCAACCTTGTCGCCTCCGTCAACTACACCTATACCGACAGCAAAAACCTCCAGACGAAGCGCTGGCTGCCACGCGAGCCGCAGCACCGGTGGAACATCGGCCTCACGTGGGAGCCCATCCGCCGTCTCTCGCTCTTCGCCCAGGTCTACGTCGTGACCCAGCAGTGGGAAACCTTCGGCGAGGTCTACAACAGCGGGTACACGCGTGTGGACCTCGGGGGCACATACCGCCTGATCGAGCGGTACGGCTTGTTCCAGGGCGTGGATCTCACGCTGCGCGTGCAGAACCTCCTGAACGAAGGCTATGCCGAGGTGCGCGGCTTCCCGGCCCTCGGCACCAACGTCCTCGTCGGCCTGCGGGCCCGGTTCTAGGGAGCGCGATGATCGAAGGAATCGAGCTGAGCATCGACCGTGAGGCCGTGGTCGTGAAAAGCGCCCGCCCGCTGAACGCCTGCTCCTCGGCGGTCGTTCGCGGCGGATTGGTGGACGCGCGCGCCATCGTCAACTTGCACGTCCCCAAGAACCATTCGTGCGCCGACCCGTCGGGAATGCTGACCGCCTTTGTCCGGCGGGCCGCCGTGCCGGAGCCCTACGTGGGCCTGCTCACTTCGGCGTGGACCGAGCACGCCGTCGTGGCCGAAGCCTCAGGCTCTGGCATGGCCGCGCTCGCGGTGGTCACTGTGGGATTGAGCAACCGCGCCGCCGCCGGGCGCGTGCCGGTGCTCGAATGGATTCCGGATACGATCAACACCATCGTCGTCGTGGACGCCGACGCCGAGCCGGCGGCTCTGGTCAATGCCATCATCACCGCCACCGAGATCAAGGTGCTGGCGCTCGGCGAGGCGGGCATCCGGGACGCCGAGGGTCTGGCGGTGAGCGGCACGTTCACCGACGCCGTGGTCGTGGCGGCCACCGGGCGCGGTCCCCGCGCCCGCTTCGGTGGGCCGGCCAGCGAGCTCGGGTGGACGGCAGGCCAGGCCGTCCGTGAGGCTCTGATGCGGGGCGTTCAGCAGTGGAAGGAGCGCAACCCATGAGTCTCGGCCGGCGCGCGCTGCTCCTCTCCGCCTCGGCGGCCCTCCACGCGGCCGCCGTCTCCGCGGCGCTGGTTATCGCGGGTGCCGGCTCGGGTTCGATGCTCTTTGTGGATCTCGCGAGTGTGGATCTCATCGCCGGCTCTGAGGACGTCCCGAGCCAGTCCTCCCCGCCTGCTACTGCGTCCGGCAAGGCAGCGCTGGCGGATCATCCGCGTCCCGCGCGCATGATCGTGCGGGCGGCTCGAGCGCCGGCCACCGTGACGCCGCCAGCCGTGTCTGAGACGGCGCGGTCGGCCCCGCCCAGTTTCGAGGTGTCGCGTGAGGCCGCGCCATCCGAAGGGACAACGGCCGTCGCGGCCGAGCCATCGGCAGCCTCAGGTCAGACGGCCGGAGCCGGCGAGCCGGGAAGCGCCGGCCCATCCGGCGGCGCCTCGAGTGTCCTGCGCGACGGCGGTGGAGTGGCCGGCTCCGGCGGCGCTCTGCTGGCGCTCGCGGCGCCCGGCGAGGGCCGGAGCAGCGTTCCCGCTGAGTACGGTCCCTATCTCGCACGCTTCCGCCAGCGCCTCCAGGAGGCGCTCGTCTACCCGCTCGCGGCGCGTCGCCAAGGGCTGTCGGGCTCCGTAGAGCTCGAAGTCCTCGTGGAGCCCAGCGGCCAGATCCGCTCGGTGCGGTTGCTGTCCTCCTCGTCGCACGCCGTGCTCGACGCCGCGGCGCTCGACACCGTGCGCGCGCTCGCTCCGCTGCCGCTGCCCGAGCATCTGCCTCGGCGTCTGCTCAAAATCCGCCTGCCCGTCGTCTTTCACCTGAACTAGACGCCCTCCGCATGAAGATCCTGCTGCTGGCCGTGCTGCTGGATCTCGTGTTCGGCGAGCCCCCCAATCGCTGGCATCCGGTCGCGTGGATCGGCCGCCTCATCACTGCGGGACGCGCATTCGCGCCCCGCGGCTCGACCGCCGACCTGGCGCTGTACGGCACCTTCCTTCTGCTCGTCGTCGTATCGGCGGCCGTTGTGGGGACGCTCATCCTCCAGCACGTCATCGGCCAGTTGCCGGCGCCGCTCGCGCTTCTGCTCGAGGCCTGGCTGCTCAAGTGCACGTTCTCCCTTCGCGGCCTCTTTGGCGCCGTGGAGCTCGTGCGAGGGCACCTCGTGGCGGGCGATCTGGAAGGGGCACGGCGCCAGGTAGCGACCCATCTGGTGAGCCGGCCCACGGGTGAACTGGATCGAGGGGAGGTCGCCTCAGCGGCCATCGAGTCACTGGCCGAGAATTTGACCGACAGCTGGGTAGCGCCGCTCTGCTTCTTCCTCGTCGGCGGCCTTTCTGCCACCTGGGCCTACCGCGCCGTGAACACCGCCGACGCCATGATCGGCTACCGCGAGGGCGACCTCGAGCACCTCGGCCGCGCCACGGCCAAGGTAGACGACGCCCTCAACTTCATTCCCGCGCGTCTGGCCGCATGGGCTCTCGTGGCGGGCGCCTGGCTCTGCCGCCAGTCGGCGGCCGGCGCCCGCCGAGTCCTCGCGCGCGACGGCCGCCTCACCACCAGCCCCAATGCGGGCCAGACCATGGCCGCCATGGCCGGCGCCGTGGGCGTGACTCTCGAGAAGCGCGGCGCCTACCGCCTCGGAGATGGCCCCAAGCCCGATGTCGAGGCGATAGACCGCGCGGTGCGAGTGAACCGCTGGGCGTCGGCCATCTGCGTGGCCGCGACGGTGCTGGTCCTCGTCCTGTTCCAGCGCGGCCCCGGCATCCGCTAACCCCCGAATTTTCTTCGGTCCCGCTGGACTCGAGGACTATCATGATTCATCGCCGCCATGGGCGGCGATTTGCGTCTTTTCACCCGTATGCACCTGAACATCACCGATCACCTGGCCGATGCGCTGCGGCAGGCCCTCACCGCGGCGGGATTGCCCGCGCCGGAGGACGTCTTCTGGGAGCCCACGCGGGAGGAGCGCCACGGCGATTACGCCACCAATGCCGCGATGACGCTGGCGCGCGAGGCGCGCCAGGCGCCGCGCAAGGTGGCGGAGGCCGTCGTCGCGCACTTCCCGAAGACCGCGGCCGTCGAACGGCTCGAGATCGCGGGACCGGGCTTCCTCAATGTTTATCTCTCCCCGCGCTGGTGCGCCGACGCGCTGCACGGCATTCTCGGCGAGGGCGAGGGGTACGGCACTGGTCAGGCGGGGGTGGGGAAGCGCTATCTCCTCGAGTTCGTTTCCGCCAACCCAACCGGGCCTCTTCTCATCGTCAATGCGCGCGCTGCCGCCGTGGGCGACGCTCTGGCGCGCCTCCTCCGCTCTCAGGGCTCGGCAGTCCACTGCCAGTACTACATCAATGACGCCGGCAACCAGTTCCAGGCCCTGGCCCGTTCCCTCGAGGTCAGACTCCGTCAAGCGCTGGGCGAGAGCGTGGAGCTGCCGGAGGAGTCCTATCAGGGCGAGTACCTTGTCGACTTGGCCCGGGACTTTCTCGCCAAAGACCCTGTCGGGATGCGCGCGGCGCTCGTGCTGCCCGAGGCGGAGCGGCGCGAACGCCTCGGGCGGCTCGCCGTGGCCCATTTCGTGGATGAGCAGCGGCGCATTCTGGCCGACTACGGCACCGTGTTCGACAGTTGGATCCACGAGGCCTCCGACGTGCGCGCGGCCGGGCTGCCGGAGCGGGCGATCGAAATGCTGACCGCCGGAGGGCACACCTTCGAGCAGGACGGGGCGCTCTGGTTCCGCTCGACGGCCTTCGGCGACGATCAGGACCGGGTGCTGCGAAAGTCGGACGGCGAGCTGACCTACTTCGGCGTGGATATCGGCTTTCATCACTTCGTGAAGTTCGCCGACGCGGACAGCGTCGTGGACTTTGTCGGTCCCGACCACCACGGTTACATTCAGCGCATCAAGGCGGCCATGCGGGCCCTCGGCCACCCGCGCGAGGCCTTCGACGTGCTCGTCGTCCAGCTCGTCACTCTGCTCCGCGACGGCCAGCCCGTGCGCATGTCCAAGCGGCGCGGCGAGTTCGTGCTGATGGAGGAGCTGCTGGAAGAGGTCGGCCGCGACGCCGCCCGTTTCACGTTCCTCACCAAGCGCCAGGACACGCCGCTGGATTTCGACCTGGCCGTGGCCACGCGCCATTCGGCGGAGAACCCTGTTTTCTACGTCCAGTACTGCCACGCCCGGGTGGCAAGCCTCTTCAGGACCGCCACCGAGCAGGGCGTGGCCCTGCCGCCCTGGGAGCAGGTGGACTTCTCACCGCTCGCACTTGCCGAGGAGCAGCGGCTCATCAAGCGGCTGCTCCAGTATCCGAATCTGCTGTCGGCGGCCGCGCGAGCGCGGGAGCCTCACCGGGTCGCGTACTACCTCTACGAGCTCGCCGGGCTCTTCCATCCCTACTACAAGGCCCACCGCATCATCACCGATGATCGGCCGCTGACGCTCGCGCGCCTCGGCCTCTGCGCTGCCGTGGGCCAGGTCGCGCGCAATGGCCTGGCCCTCCTTGGCGTGTCAGCGCCGGATCGAATGACTCGAGAGCCCGACTAGATGGCGACGGTGAACGCGCGTAGCCGCCGAAGCGGCGGGCCTGGGAAGGGGCAGTGGATAGCCTTCGGCGCCGCCGCCCTGGTCATCCTCGGGCTGACCTTCACCCTGGGTCTCCTGGTCGGCCGCCAATGGGCCCGTCAGCTGCCGCCAGCCGCCACGGCGGAGTCGGCGAAGAAGTCGGCGTCGGCCGCGCGGCGCAGCGGTCTTGCCGAGGCCGGCATCGAACGGCCGCCCGAGCTTGGCGAGAAGCTGACCTTCTACCAGACGCTCACGGCTCCGCTCAAGAGCGTGTCACCCGGCGGGCGCCGCGAGCCGGCCCATCGCCCAGAGGCGCCGGCCAAGCCTCAGGCCGCGCCGGTATCGGCGCCGGTGCCCGCGCCGCCACTGGATGAAGCACCGCCCATCATGGTCGAGCGCGCGGCCCCGCCGCTTCCCTCTCCTCCGGCCGCCGCGCCCGAACGCGCCCAGGCCAACCCGGCCCCGGAGACGGCCGCCCAGTGGACGGTTCAAGTGGCCGCCTTCAAGGCGCGCGCTCAGGCCGAGCGGCTTCAGAAGCAACTCGTGGCCGCGGGCTTCGAGACCTATGTGACGGAGAAAGGCGGGGAAGGGCAGGCCCAATTCCGTGTTCGGGTGGGCAGCTTCAAGACGCGAGAGGATGCCGTCCGGACCGCCGAGCGCCTCAAGGCCGAGCGCTCGCTCGCCGCCTTCGTCACCTCCCGCTGAGGGCGACGCCGAGGACCCCCGAGAGGACCCCGATGACCGGTCGGCCGGGCCGCACCCTCATCACCCGGGACGAGGTGGCCGCGCGTGTGGCCGAGCTGGGCCAGACCATCGGCCGCGATTACGCCGGTCGCAGCCCGCTCCTGGTCGGCGTGCTCAAAGGCGCCGTGGTCTTCACCGCCGACCTCGTCCGCGCCATCCCGCTCCGGGCGGGCTTCGACTTCATGGGAGTCTCCTCCTACGGCTCCCGCGCCCAGACGTCCGGCGTCGTCCGGCTGACCTCCGATCTCTCGGTGTCCATCGAGGGGCGGGACGTGATCATCGTCGAAGACATCATCGATTCCGGCCGAACGATCCACTACCTCCGCCGCAACCTGGCGACCCGCCACCCGAAGAGCCTGGCGCTGTGCGTCCTGCTCGACAAGGTCGCCCGCCGGGAGGTCGAGGTGCCGGTGGACTATGTGGGTTTTGTCATCCCCAACGACTTCGTCGTGGGCTATGGGCTGGACCACGACGGCCTGTACCGCAACCTGCCTGATATCTCCGTTCTGGAGCGTACTTCCGATGCAATGGCGGCCGGGGAGGGCCGATAGCGGCCGTTGGGGGGTGTGGTATAATTTTCCCGCGATGAATCCGTTCTACAAGAACCTCGCCCTCTGGATGGTGATCGGCCTGATCGTCATCCTGCTCTTCCAATTGTTCTCCACTCAGCAGCAGACGCGGGGCGAGATCGTCTTTTCCGATTTCATCAAGAAGGTCGAGGCGGGCGAAGTGCGGGACGTCACGATTCGGGGCAAGGCCGTGACCGGTCACCTCGCCGACAGCTCCAGCTTCCGGACCTATACCGCCGATTACCCCGATCTGGTCAAGCTCCTCAAGGACCGGGGCGTGAAGATCGAGGCCAAGCCGGACGACGGCAGCCCCTGGTACATGATCATCGCCAACTGGGTGCCGATGCTGCTCTTCATCGGCGTCTGGATCTTCTTCATGCGTCAGATGCAGGGCGGCGGCGCCAAGGCGCTGTCCTTCGGCAAGGCGCGCGCCCGCCTGATCTCGGAGAAGCAGAACAAGGTCACCTTTCAGGACGTGGCGGGCGTGGAGGAGGCCAAGGAGGAGCTGCGCGAGATCATCGAGTTCCTCAAGGATCCGCCCAAGTTCCAGAAGCTCGGCGGCAAGATCCCCAAGGGCGTGCTGCTCGTGGGCCCGCCGGGCACCGGGAAGACCCTGCTCGCGAAGGCAATCGCGGGTGAAGCCAATGTTCCGTTCTTCTCGATCTCGGGCTCCGATTTCGTCGAAATGTTCGTCGGTGTCGGCGCCTCCCGCGTGCGCGATCTCTTCGAGCAGGGCAAGAAGCACGCGCCCTGCATCATCTTCATGGACGAGATCGACGCCGTCGGGCGGCACCGCGGCGCGGGCCTGGGCGGCGGCCACGACGAGCGCGAGCAGACGCTCAACCAGCTCCTGGTCGAGATGGACGGCTTCGAGACCAACGAGGGCGTGATTCTCATCGCGGCGACGAACCGCCCCGATGTGCTGGATCCGGCCCTGCTTCGTCCCGGGCGCTTCGATCGGCAGGTGGTCGTGGCGCGGCCGGACGTCAAGGGGCGGGAGGAGATCCTCAAGGTCCACTGCCGGCGCATCCCGCTGGCGGCCAAGGTGGACCTCAAGGTGCTCGCGCGCGGCACGCCGGGATTCTCGGGCGCCGATCTGGCGAATCTCGTGAACGAGGCGGCGCTGCTGGCTGCGCGCCAGGACAAGAAGTCCGTCGAGATGATCGACTTCGAGAACGCCAAGGACAAAGTCCTGATGGGCGTCGAGCGCCGCTCCATGATCATCTCGGACGCCGAGAAGCGGACCATCGCCTACCACGAGGCCGGCCACGCGCTGGTGGCCGATCTCCTGCCGGGCGCCGATCCGCTGCACAAGGTCACCATCATCCCGCGCGGGCGTGCACTGGGCCTGACCCAGCAGCTGCCGACCGACGACAAGTACAATTACTCCAAGGAGTACCTCATCAACCGCATCACCATCCTGCTGGGCGGCCGGGCGGCCGAAGAGCTCGTCTTCCAGCAGCAAACCACCGGCGCGGGTGACGATCTGGAAAAGGCCACCGAGATGGCCCGCAAGATGGTCTGCGAGTGGGGCATGTCCGACAAGATGGGGCCGCTCACCTTTGGCAAGGTCGAGGAGCACATCTTCCTCGGACGTGAGATGTCGCGCGCCAAGGACTACAGCGAGGATACGGCTATCCTGATCGATTCCGAGATCAAGCGGTTCGTCACCGAGGCCGCCGCGCGCGCCCGGCAGATGATCGAGGCCAACCTGACCAAGCTCCATGCATTGGCGCAGGCGCTGCTCGAGCGCGAATCGCTCGATGGTGAAGAGATCGCCCGGATCCTCCGCGTTCCGCCCCTGCAGGAAGCGCCGGCCCCGGCCTGAATCGGCTTCACCGGGCGTATCTCACGCCACCGGCGTCGACGCCGGTGTACTTTTTGTCGGGGAGACTGCGCGCATGATCCGAGCCGACCTCACGGGAGTTGCCCTCGGCGACGGCCTCGACGTGGCCGTCCTGGGCGCGCTCAATGTCAGCCCCGAATCCTTCTACGCCGGCTCGGTCGCTCTCAGCCGCGACCGGCTGCTCGCGGCGGCTGAAGCCATGGCGGCCTCCGGCGCCGCGCTCCTCGACGTGGGCGCCATGTCCACGGCGCCCTATCTCAGCGCCGCGATCTCGGCCTCGGAGGAGGCCGACCGCCTCTCGTCGGCCGTGGATCTTCTCGTGAGCAAGCTCGGCCTGCCGGTTTCGGCCGACACCAGCCGCAGCATCCCCGCCCGCGCCGCCCTGGATGCCGGCGCGCGCGTCATCAACGATGTTACCGGGCTCGCCGGAGACTCCGAGCTGGCGGCGCTCGTGGCCGGGCGCGGAGCCAGTCTGATCGTCATGGCCTCCGAGCGCGGCGGCGGCCGATCCGGCTCACCCATCACGCTCGTGGCGGCGCTTCTCGACGAAAGCCTCGGCATCGCCCGGCGCGCCGGGATTCCGGCCGAGCGCATCGTCGTGGACCCCGGCATCGGCTTCTTCCGGGGGCAGGGCATACCGTGGCATGAATGGGACTGCCGGGTGCTGGCCGGCCTGCCGCGCCTCCGCACCCTCGGGCGACCGGTATGCGTCGGCGTGTCGCGGAAATCCTTCATCGGCGCGCTCAGTGGCCAGGGCGATCCCGAGGATCGGCTGCCGGGCTCGCTCGCGGCGACGGCGGCGGCCGTGCTGGGCGGAGCGCACCTGATCCGATGCCACGACGTCGCCGAGACCGTGCAGGCGGTCAAGATCGCGCAGGCCATCGCCCGCGCTCGCGAGCGAAGCTAGGCCATGTGGAGCGTGCTCCAGGGCTTCAGGCTGAGGGACGCGATCGACATCATCGTGGTCGCGCTCGTGCTCTACCGCGTATTCGTGCTGTTCAAGGAAACTCGCGTCCTGCAAATGCTGCTGGGACTGATGGGCCTCATGGCGGCCTCCTTCGTCGCGCGCTACTTCGAGCTCTTCAGCACGAGCTGGCTGCTCGACAATTTCTGGTCGTTCTGGGTGCTGGCGCTCATCGTGCTCTTCCAGCCGGAGCTGCGCCGGGCACTCGCCCAGCTCGGGCAGAGCCGCCTGTTCCAGGGCATGACCACCGCCGCCCGGGAAGAGCGGGGCCACCTCATGGACGAAGTGGTCAAGGCCGCCGACGCGCTGGCCAGCAAGCGGATCGGCGCCCTGATGGTCCTCGAGCGTAGCGCCGAGCTCGGCCACTATGCCGAGCTGGGCGTGCCGCTCGACGCGCGGGTCTCCGCGGACCTGCTCGTGAGCCTCTTCCTGCCCTACTCGCCGCTGCACGACGGCGCGGCCTTCATCCGCGGCCAGCGCGTGGCGGCGGCCGGTTGCTTCCTGCCGCTGTCCCGCAATACCGACCTCGGCCGCGCCATGGGAACGCGGCATCGTGCCGCGCTGGGCCTGGCCGAAGAGACCGACGCCGTGGTGCTCGTGGTGTCCGAAGAAACCGGCCGCATCTCGCTGGCCGTGGAGGGTCAGATGGAGTCCCCGCTCGACCGCGAGTCGCTCCGGCGCAGGATCGGCGAGCTCTTCTCGCTCGACGAGGCGCCGGCCCAGCGGCGCATGGCCTGGTGGGTGCCGGCCCGCGGGTGGCTGAGGAAATGAGCGTCCTGACCCGCCATTGGGAGCTCAAACTTCTGGCCCTGGCCTTCTCGGCCGTGCTCTGGTTCTTCGTGACGACTTCGGAGAAGTCCGACCTGATCGTCTCGGCGCCCGTCGAGCTCGATGGCCTCCCGACCGGCCTCGAAGTGGTGGGCGACAAGCCCGCGAGCATCGACGTGCAGCTCCACGGGCTGCGCCGCGCGCTCGCGCGCCTCGGTCCCGACCAGGTCAAGGCGCGGCTGAGCCTGGCCGGCGCTCATCCCGGTGAAGTCCAGATCCGGATCCAGCCCGAGCACGTTCAGGTCCCCGTGGGCATCACCGTGCTCTGGGTCAACCCGTCGCGCATCCGGCTGACTCTGGCCGCACCGCGCACATGATGCCGCGCCTGTTCGGCACCGACGGCATTCGCGGCAAGGCGAATGCCGAGCCGCTCACCACGCACCTGGCATTCCGCCTGGGCCGCCAGCTCGTGGCAACTCTCCTCGAGCACCACGGCGTCGCCAAGGTGCGGCTCGTGGTGGGACGCGATACGCGGCTGAGCGGCCCGATGCTCGAGGGCGCGCTGACCTCGGGCGCGCTCTCGGCCGGCGCGGACGTGTATACCGTCGGCGTGCTGCCGACGCCCGGCATCGCCTTTCTCACGCGCAAGCTCGAGGCCGATGGCGGCGTGGTGCTCTCCGCCTCCCACAATTCGTTCGAGGACAACGGCATCAAGATCTTCTCGGCCGAAGGCTCCAAATTCCCCGACGCGTGGGAAGGGGAGATCGAGGCGCGCCTCGCGGGGCAGGATGCGGCGCCCCGTCCCACTGGGCACGACGTGGGCCGGCTCGTCCCCTACGCGGCGGCCGAATCGGAGTACATCGCCCACGCGCGCGGGACCTTCCTCTTCGACCTCTCAGGGCTCAGCATCGTCCTCGACTGCGCCCACGGCGCCACCTATCGCGTGGCCCCGCGCGTGTTCCGCAGCCTGGGCGCCAAGGTGCTGGTGCTGGGCGCGCGGCCCGACGGACTCAACATAAACAAGAAATCCGGCGCGCTCTTTCCCGAGCGGCTGCAGAAAAAGGTGATCGCGGCGGGCGCGCAGCTCGGTCTGGCCTTCGACGGCGACGGCGACCGGCTGATCTCGGTGGACGAGCAGGGCATCGTGCGCGACGGCGACTACGCGCTTGCCATCTGCGGCCGGCATCTGGCCGCTCGGGGCCGGCTCAAGGCCGGGTGCGTCGTGACGACGGTCATGGCCAACTTCGGGCTGGAGCGGGCGCTCGAGGCCGCCGGCGTGCGCACCGTGACCACCCAAGTCGGCGACCGGTACGTGCTCGAGGAGATGCTCAAGCTCGGCGTCAACCTTGGCGGCGAACAGTCGGGCCACCTGCTCTTCCTCGACCACACGACCACCGGCGACGGCATCGTCTCGGCGCTCCAGCTGCTGTCCGTCATGCGCGAGACAGGTCAATCGCTCTCGGCGCTCTCCGCCTGCCTGACCAAGCTGCCTCAGGTGCTTGTCAACGTGAAGGTCAAGGAGAAGCCTCCACTTGAAGCCATCGCGGGGCTCGACACGCGCCGCGGCGGCTTCGAGGCGGAGATGAACGGCAATGGGCGCATTCTCCTGCGCTACTCCGGCACCGAGCTGCTGGCGCGCGTCATGATCGAAGGCGAGGACCAGGCGCGCATCGACGGCATGGCCCGCGAGCTGGCCGGCATCATCAAGAAGGCCATCGGCGCATGAGCCAGATCAAGGGCATCGGCGTGGACCTGGCCCAGATCCGGCGGCTCCGGCGGGTGGTGGAGCGCTGGGACGATCGCTTTCTTCGCCGCGTGTTCACCGAAGACGAGATCGCCTACTGCCGGCGCCGCCGCGATCCCATTCCCCATCTCGCCGCGCGCTTCGCGGCGAAGGAGGCCACGCTCAAGGCGCTGGGCACGGGGCTTCGCATGGGGATCAAGTGGCAGGAGCTCGAGGTGCGGCGCGAGCGGGGACAGGCGCCCGTGATGGTGCTCTCCGGCCGCTGCCGGGCCCTGGCCCAGGCCAAGGGCGCCGGGAGCGTGCTGCTCTCGCTCACGCATGATGGCGACTACGCCATGGCCCAGGCCATGCTCATCGGAGATGCCCCGGATGAATCTCAGAGGCGCGGGTAGGCTGGTGGTGAGCCTGGCCATGCTTCTCCAGGGGTGCGCCGGGCTGTTCGGCAAGGAGCCTACCGCCGAGCCCGTCCCAACGCGGACGCCGGCCGCCGCGCAGAACGGGCGCATCGAGATTCAGCGCGGCCGGGCCGGTTTCGTCATTGGCGCCCCGCACGGCACCTCCGACAGCGCCACCGACATGATCGCGCGGGATCTGGCGCGACTCACCGGCTTCGGCCTCGTGGTCGCCACAGGCTTTTCCCATCTCGACGCCGAGGGACGCCGCTACAATGTCAATCGCCCGACGGAGAGCGTGCCCGGCACGGCGGCGCGGCTGGAAGGTGAGACGGAGGCCGCGCGCTGGGTTTACCTCGCCTACCGCCGGCGCGTCGATGAAGCCGCCCAGGGGCCGCTGCGCTTCTATGTCGAGGTGCACGGCAATGGCCGCAAGGAGAGCGCCGGGCGCGTCGAAATCGCGACGGTGGGGCTCAGCAAGGAGGAAGCCTGGCAGCTCAAGACGCTCCTCGAGCTGATCCGCGACGCGCGCGTGGTCGGGCAGGACAATACTCCGCGCTTCGAAGTCTGGGTGGAGTCACACGATCCGATCTGGTACACGGCCTCGGCGGCCAAGCAATCGGGTGTGCTCGCCGCCTCGGACCGCGCGATCCACATCGAGCTGCCCAAGGCGGCCCGCACGACCTACCGCGAGGCCTACACTCAGGTCCTCGCCGAATTCCTCGTCCAGTCGGCCGCGCTCCTCGTCCCCACCGGGCGCTAGCCCATGCTCCCGGTGCTCTCCGCGGCCGAGATGCGCGGGCTCGAC
>Ga0070707_100003555_pt1 | contig 14713 bp, 13 predicted proteins | sample KBSK5502metaG_FD_65468 | JGI IMG/M metagenome (GOLD analysis project Ga0070707, IMG submission 65468) | Corn, switchgrass and miscanthus rhizosphere microbial communities from Kellogg Biological Station, Michigan, USA - KBS K5-50-2 metaG | ecosystem: Host-associated > Plants > Roots >... | reverse complement strand
GGGCGGACGGATGGCCGGCGGGCAGGCGGGCGAGGCGCTCCCGTAAGTCGTCCAGCGGACTGCGCGGTGGGCCTTCGGGCTGGTCGGCGGGCATGACCAAATTGTGCTCCTGCGCGCCGCCCCGGGGTGGCGGTTTGGTTGGCCTCGGCCGGCCCGGTTAGGCCTAGCCTGTTCCGGTTTGCCGTGAGAGCATCCCGGCAGTGATCACTTGCGGCCGGACCGGACCAGGGAGGCAGCCGTGACAACAGCGGAGACAACGGGCACCACACCGGGCCTGCGGCGGGACGCGATCGGGCTGCGCGAGGTCCTGTTCCAGAGCATCACCGACATGGCGCCCGGCGCGGCCATCGCCGCCTCGATCCCGGCCGGCGTCGCCTTCGCCGGCGGGTCCCTACCGCTCGCCGTGGTCTTCGCGCTGATCGCGTGCCTGTTCTGCGCCTGGTCGGTCGGGCAGCTGGCCAAGGAGATGCCAGCAGCCGGCTCGCTGGCCACCTACGCGGCGCGCGGCATCCACCCTTCCGCCGGGTTCCTCGTGGCCTGGGGGTATGTGCTCGTCGGATGGCTGATCCCGCCGCTGGTCCTGCTCCAGCTCGGGTTCACCGTGGACGGCACGCTGCACTCGGAGTTCTCCGGCTATACGACGAACACATGGTGGGTGTGGTCGATCCTCGGCGCTGTGATCGTCCTGGCGGCCGGCTACTACGGCGTCAGGACCTCGGCCCGGCTGGGGACCATCCTCGGCGTGACCGAGATCGGCGTCTTCCTCGTGCTCGCCGTCTTCCTGGTCGTGCACGCGGGCAGCCACAACACCGGGTCGGTGTTCACCACCAAATACACCACACCGGGATTCCACGGCATCAGCGGGGTGATCGCCGGGTCGGTCTTTACCATCCTGGCGTTCGGCGGTTTCGAAGGAGCCGCACCGCTAGCGGAGGAAACCAGAAACCCGCGGCGAACGATCCAGCGGGCGGTGCTCCTGTCCACGCTGCTGATCGGCGCCCTGTACGTTTTCACCACTTACGCCGTGGACGTTGCCTTCGGGCCGGCTCAATTCCACACCTTCACCACTGGCTCCTCCCCCACCGCCTCGTGGGTGGGCATAGCCCGGTCGCTTTACGGCATCTTCTGGTTCTTCGTCTTCCTGGCGATCGTCAACTCGACCATCGCGAACGCGAACGCCGGGGTGAACGTGTCCAGCCGGACCGCCTACGCGATGGGACGAATCGGGGCCTTCCCCGGATTCCTGGCGCAGGTCAACGCCAGGCACCGTTCCCCGGTCAACAGCATCGTGGCCGCGTTTTTGATCACGATCGCGATCACGCTCGGCCTTGGCCTGAAGTACACGCCGGTGGTCGCGTTCGCGATGGTTGGAACCGGGATAGTGATCGTGCTCGTGGCGATCTACATCCTCATGAACGTCGCCTGTATCGGCTACTTCGCCCGCAAGCGCGCCGGCTTCAACGTGCTGTCGCACCTGATCATCCCTGTGCTCGGGGTCGCTGCCTTCGTGCCCGCCTGGCTGAGCGGGGCCGGCATCAAGGCGTTCAACTTCGTCTTCCCCCTGACGCCCCCGCTGTCCTACATGGGCCCGGGCGTGGGCGGCTGGATGGTGATAGGGGTGATCTACCTGGTCTACCTCTACCTGCGTGACCCGCAGCGGGTGACCGACGTTGGCCTGGTGCACCTGGACATGGACCTGGAGGACAAGCCGTGACCGATCCGGAGGTCATCACGTTCCGGCCGGAGCCCAGCCAGTACGCGTGGACGTTCGGCGGCGCGGCCCCGGTCACGCAGGTCAAGCCGCCCGTGATCCTGGAGGTGTTCACCGAGGACTGCTTCGCGGGCAAGGTGCGCTCCGAGCACGATCTGGTCTCCCAGGTCTGCGAGTTCCCCTACCTGAACCCGCAGACCGGCCCGTTCTACATCGAGGGCGCGGAGCCGGGCGACACCCTCGCGGTCCACTTCATCTCGATCGAGCCTGCCCGGGACTGGGGGGCGTCCACCACGGTCCCGTTCTTCGGCGCGTTGACCGCCACCCACGCCACCGCGCTGCTGCACGACCCGCTGCCCGAGCTGATCTGGATGTGGCAGTTCGACCGGGCCGCACGCACCTGCCGGTTCACCGCCCGGCACGGCGACTTCACGGTGGACCTGCCGCTGAATCCGATGCATGGCACGGTGGGCGTCGCGCCGGCCAACCTGGAGGTGCGCAGCGCCCTGGTCCCGGACGCGTTCGGCGGCAACATGGACACCCCGGAGATGCGGGCGGGCGTCACCTGCTACCTGGGCGTCAACGTCGAGGGCGCGCTCTTCTCCCTCGGCGACGGCCACGCCCGCCAGGGGGAAGGGGAGACCTGCGGGGTGGCGGTGGAGACCGCGATGAACACCGTGCTCGCGATAGACCTGGTGAAGGGCAGGCCGTGCCCCTGGCCACGCCTTGAGTCGGCCACGCACATCATGACCGCCGGGTCCGCCCGGCCCTTGGAGGACGCGTTCCGCATCGCCCAGCTTGACCTGGTGCAGTGGCTGGGCGCCGACTACGGGCTCGACAAGCTCGACGCCTACCAGCTGATCACTCAGGCGGTGGAGGCCCCACTGGCCAACGTCTGCGACCCGAACTACACCAGCGTGGCCAAGATCGCCAAGGCCTACCTGCCCGCAACGGACCCGATGGACGGCGCGCACGCCCGGCTGTCCGCCATCGCCAGCTCCTACCGGGGCGCCTGACCCGCCGGCGCAGCCGCCGCTCCCCCGAGCGCCCCCGCGGCGACCGACGACGCCAGCGCAGCCGTTACCGCCCGGCCGCCATTAGCGGCCGACGGCAGGGCGCGACCTGGCCACATCAGCCGGCCAGCGCCGCGCTTCAGGCCGCACACTCCCGGCAGACCGGCTGGCCGTCACGGTCCTCGGCAAGCTGGCTCCGGTGATGCACCAGGAAACAACGAGTGCACGTGAACTCGTCGGCCTGGCGCGGAATCACCCGGAAGGACAGTTCCTCGTTGGACAGGTCGGCACCGGGCAGTTCCAGCGACTCGGCAACGTCGTCAGGATCGATATCTATCGTGCTCGACGACTTGTCCAGCCGGCGTGCCTGGAGCTCTTGCAGGCTGTCCTCGGTCAGCTCATCGTCAGTCTTGCGCGGGCTGTCATAGTCCGTTGCCATCTGGGTCTAACACCCCCTCGTTCGTGTTGCGCCTTGCGTGTAACGCTTGGCGCCCCGCAGTTGTGCCCGATTCCGGCGGGGAATTCTGTCACGTCAACTGGCCCAGTTCACGTAAGCCGCCCCGGTAGCACGGCGTGTCCATCAAGTTCCCCCGATGGCCTCCGCTAATCCGCGCCGAGTGCGTATGGTACGAACGCGAACCAAGGCAAACCCCCTCGCAGTACCTCGGAAGACGCACGATGCCCAACGTCACTACGCTGCGGCCCGATGATCCCCGGCGCGTCGGCCGCTACCGGCTGACGGGCCGCGTGGATGAGTTCGCCCACGGCGACGCCGGGCCCTCGGCCGTCTTCCTCGCCCAGCGGGTGGACGGCGAAACGGTGCTGGTCACCCTGCCGGCGGAGGCGCCGTCCGCCGACGCGGCCGCGCGGGACCGGTTCGCCGCGGAGGCGCGGGCGGCGCGCCGGGTGCCGCCGTTTTGCGTGGCCAGGATCCTGGACGCCGGGTTCGAGGAAGAACGGCCCTACCTGGTCACCGAGTGGGTGCCCGGGGCAACGCTGGCGCAGGCCGTCGCGCTGGAGGGACCGCTGCCGGCCGGGGCGCTGCGCGCGCTGGCGATCGGCTGCGCCACCGGGCTCGCCTCGATCCACCAGGCCGGCCTGGTGCACGGGCAGTTCGGCCCGGAGATGGTGGTGCTCAGCCGGGAAGGCCCCCGGGTGATCGACTTCACCATCACCCCGCCCTACGGGCCCGCCACGCCGGGCGCCGACATGCTGGCGTGGGCACGCACGATCCTGTTTGCCGCGGTGGGCCGTCCGCCGGCCCCGAAGGACCTGACGGCCCTGCCCGGCGAGCTGCGGTCCGCAGTGACCGGCTGCCTGACCCCGGACCCCACCGCGCGCCCCCCGGCCCGGGACGTGCTCACCGAACTGCTGAGCGGCCACGACCTGTCCACCGGGCTGCTGGCCGAGGGGAGCAGGGCCGGCCATGCCGCGGCCCGAACCGCGGTGAGCGCCGCGGCCCCGCCAGGCCGGCCGGCGCGGCGCCGCACCCACCCCAAGGCGCTGCTCTGGATCGCCGCTTTTGCCGCGTGCGTGCTGGCGATCGCGACCGCAGCCATCTACATCACGGGCCGCCACCCCGGGCCGGGTGCGCCGCTACGGGCAAAGACCAGAGCGGGGGCGGGCGCGGAGCGCGGGGGCGGGACTAGCGCCGCGCGCTCCTCCGGTGAGAGCCGCCCGAGTCCACCGCCGCTGACCATTCCGGCGCAGTTCGCCGGGAACTGGTCGGGCACCGTGCACCAGGCCAGCCCGGCGATCAACGTGACCGTGCGGCTGGCCCTGCCGGCGGGCGCCTCCCACGGCACCATCGCCTACCCGCAGCTGTCTTGCACCGGCACGCTCGCCCCGCTCTCGTCCGGGCCCAGCCTGCTGACGCTGCGGCTGACCATTTCCAGCGGCCAGAAGACTTGCGTCAGCGGGCAGGTCCGGCTGACCACCGAGCCGAACGGCACCCTCATGTTCACGTTCCTGCAGCGTGGCGGCAGCAACCCCACCGGAACACTGGCCAAGCGGTCCTGAACCGCGGGCCTAAAGGTCGTCCCGCCCCGCGTCCAGGCTGGCCAGCACGTCGCACAGCTGGCCGAACAGCCCTGGCTCGGCCGCGATGGCCATACCAGGGCTGGCCGGCCTGCCGTCCAGCCCGCCAAGGCGCGCGCCGGCCTCGGTAGCGACCAGGCCGCCCGCCGCGTAGTCCCAGTAGTTCACGCCCCGCTCGTAGTAGGCGTCGACTCGGCCGGCCGCCACCGAGCACAGGTCCACCGCGCATGACCCGCCGCGCCGGATATCGCGCACCAAGGGCAGCAGGGCGCCGATCACCTCACCCTGCACGGCGCGGCGGGGCACCTCGTAGCCGAAACCGGTCGCCACGAGCGCCTCCGCGAGCGGCACCCGCCTATTGCAGCGCAACGCCACCGGCGGGGCGTCCCCGGCCTGCAGCCAGGCCCCCTGGCCGAGCGCGGCGGTGAAAACCTCGCGGTGAGCCGGCGCCGCCACCACGCCCGCCACCACCACCCCGGCCACCTCGGCCGCGATGCTGACCGACCAGTCCGACAGGCCGTAGAGGTAGTTCACGGTGCCGTCCAGCGGATCCACGACCCAGCGCACCGGGCCCGTGCCGGATTCCCCGCCCTCCTCGCCCAGAATCGCGTCGCCGGGGCGCGCCGCGAGCAGCCGCCGCCGGATCAGGGCCTCCGAGGCCTGGTCCATCTCGGTGACCACGTCCGTGGGGCTGGACTTGGTGCCGGCTATCCCGGGCCGCCCCGACGGCCCGGCCGGCCGGCCACCGGCCAGGAACCGGCCCGCCTCTGCGGCGGCGGCCACCGCCAGGTCGAGGAGTTCCCCCGGATCCGGTTTTGTCACGCTTGCGCCCCTGGGCGCCCGGCCTGGCGGACGGAGGGCTGGGGGCAGCAATCGTTAGGGCAAAATTCGGGGCCAGGGAACATCGAGCCGAGCGCGCGCGCGGACCCTGGCTGGCCGCGGCGCTCCGACACCAATTCCGTGACCATGGAAACGAAGCGGGGGTGCGTGCCCGGGGTGCCCGCGCGGGCCATCGGCAGGCCGAGCCCGCGCGCCACCTTCGCCGCCTCCAGGTCCAGGTCGTAGACGACCTCCAGGTGATCACAGGTGAAGCCGACCGGGATCACGACGGCGCCCGGCGCGCCCTGGGCGGCCAGCGCGGTGAGGTGGTCGCACACGTCGGGCCCCAGCCATGGCACCGCGGGCGGCCCGCTGCGGCTCTGGTATACCAGCTGCCATGGCCGCTCGTACCCCTCCGCCTCCGCCAGGCTCCCGGCGATCAGCCGCGAAGCCTCCGCGAGCTGCGCCGGGTACAGGCCGCCAGCCGGCCCGCTCGCCGCGGCCATCGCCTCGGGCACGCTGTGCGCCGTGAAGACAAGAAAAGCGTCCTGCGAAACGGCCGGCGGCAGCGATCTGATCGCCGCCAGCGCGGCCTCGGTGAAGGGGCCGATGAAGCCCGGGTGGTTGAAGAAATGCCGGATCTTGTCGATGCGCGGCGCGCCGGGGCCGGCGCGAGCGCGGGCGGCCTCGATGTCGTCGAGGTACTGCCGGCAGCTGGAGTAGGAGCCGTACGCGGAGGTGACGAACGCCAGGGCACGGGTTACCCCGTCGGCGGTCATCCGCGCGACGGTGTCCGCCAGGTACGGATGCCAGTTCCGGTTCCCCCAGTACAGCGGCAGGTCCAGGCCGGACGCCGCGAAGTCCTTGGCGATCGCGGTGAGCAGGTTGCGGCACTGCTGGTTGATCGGGCTGACCCCGCCGAACAGCTCGTAGTGGTGGGCCACCTCGGCGAGCCTCTCCCGCGGCACGCCCCGGCCCCCGGTGACGTTCTCCAGGAACGGCAGCACGTCGCCGGGGCCCTCCGGGCCGCCGAAGGAGACCAGCAGAAACGCGTCGTAGTCCGGCATGCCCCCATCCAACCAGGGTCAGCCGACAGGGCCCGCCGCGCTCAGGGCGATGGGCCGCCGAAATCCTGCGCGTAGGCCCGGGCGAGCGCGAGCACCTCGGCGACGTACCAGTTGGCGTGGTTGTAGGCGAAGATCGCGCCGGGCAGGCCCGCCGGGGTGGCGCCGCCGGCCGCGCACAGGTAGCGCGCGGCGGAGGGGACCGCGTCCCACGGGTCCCAGATGTTCGGCGGCCCGGTCTGGCCCCATTGGGTGGCGGTGATCCCCCACTCGGCCCAGGTCGAGGGCAGGAACTGCATCGGGCCGAGGGCGCCCGCGCTGGACGGGCCCATATTGGTGCCATCCCCGCTTTCAATCTGGCCGATGGCCGCGAGCACCGTCCAGGGCAGCCCGGGGCAGTACTGGGCCGCGGACTCCTGGAACAACTGGAGGTAGGTGGTAGGCGTGCCGGTCGGCGTGGCGGCGGCGGTCAGCGTCGGCTGGCGAAGGGTGACCAGGTCCCGCGCTGGCACCCCGGCCGCGGCGCGGACCTCGCGCCTGAGCTTCCGGATGCTCAGGCTGGGGGCGCTGATCAGCGCGATCACGTTGTGGATCAGCCCGAGCCTGGCGGAGGCCTGGGCGGCCACCACGATGTCGATCCCCCGGACGCCGAGGGGGGCCGAGCCGGCGTACGGCAGGGTGACGGTGGCGGCACCGGTCACCGCGTAGCTGCCGCCCGCCTGCAGCCCCAGCTCGCGCCGGGCGCTGCGCGAGGCCACGAACCCGCCGGACGCCAGCGCGTTCCACAGCCGCTGGTTGGAGGCCGTCCGCAGCGGGGTCCAGGACCGGTACAGCTGTGCGTCCACGCCGATCACGTTCACCTGGTGCCCACCCATGGTCAGCTGGGCCCCGTCCAGCGCCAGGACCTGCCTGACCCCGTCCACCTTGGCGATCCGGGCGAGGCTGGGCTGGCTGACCCCCGCGCTGTCGACCACAGCCAGGTCAGGCAGGATGATCCGGTGGAACGCGGCGACCGTCTGCGTCGGTACGGGTGTCGCGGAGCCGGGCGGGAGCGGGATGTAGCCGAGCAGCCAGGGCGCCGTGACCGCCACCAATGCGCCGTAGGCCGCAGCGCCCCGCCACGCGGGGCTGCCGACGGCAGCCGGGTGTGGCGTTCTGCGCCACCGGAGGCGACCCATGTCGATGTCCACGATAACGGGGGCTTCGTCATGGCTAAAGGGGACCCGCCCCAGATTCGGGTAAAGCGCATGTGTTAACGAGCCACTCTCGGGTCAATCCCACCAGCCCAGGCGTTCGCACGTTACCCTGGTCAATCGTGACTCCGGACGCTTGCTCTGGCGCGAAACCGGGGGAAGCGGCCAGCAATCCTGTGGGCGTTCCCCCGCCATCCGGCACTCGGGCCAAAAACAGCGCAAACCGGCCGCGCCGGCCTTCGCTCGGCGGCGGCACGCCTGCGCAGGATCGTGAGTTGCGCGCGCAGGGCCGCCAGACGGTGCGCAACCTGCTGGAAGCGGGCCTCGCCGAGTTCGACGAGCGGGGTTTCCAGGCGGTCAGGGTGGACGACATCGTCCGCCGCGCGCAGATCTCGCACGGCACCTTCTACCTGTACTTCTCGAACAAGGAAGACCTGTTCAAGACCCTGCTGCGCGACGCGCTCCACGACATGGCCGTTGTGACGGACGCGTTCCCGGTCGTCACCAGGAACGATTCGGGCCGCGCGGCGCTGCAGCACTGGGTGGGCGAGTTCTGCGAGACCTACTCCGCGCACGCGGCCGTAATCCGGACCCTGAGCCAGGCTGAGATCGTCGGCGAGGAGGTCTGGGGGGACGGGCTGCAACTGCTGTTCCGGCTCGCCGAGGCCATGGCCCAGGGCATGACCGCTGCCACCGGGCCCGCAGAGCACGCGGAGCTGACCGCGGTGGCCTGCCTCATGATGCTGGAGCGGGTGAACTACCTGATGAGCGTCGAGGTCATGCTGCCCCGCGAGGAGATGGTGGAGCGGATCACCGCGATCATGTTCGCGGCGTTCGGCCCGGCTTAGGGCGCTGCGCGGCCGCGTGGGCCGCGCGCAGCCGCGTCACGACCGCCAGCGCTTCCCTGGCCGCGCGTACGTCGTGGACCCGGAACAGCCTGGCGCCTTCCCAGGCGCACACGGCGAGCACCGCGAGCGTGCCCTCGCCTCGCTCCGCTACGCCAAGCCCGAGCGTCTCCCCCACGAAGTCCTTGTGGGAGGCCGCGACCAGGACCGGCCACCCGGTGGCGGCCAGGTCCGCCGTGCGCCGGGTCAGCTCCAGCGACTGCCAGGTGTTCTTGCCGAAGTCGTGCGCCGGGTCGATGACGATCCGGTCGGGACGCACCCCCGCCGCCACGGCCCGCGCGGCCTCCGCGGTCACGTGCGCGCGCACCTCGGCCACCACGTCGCCGTAGGCGGGCCGGTGCGGCCGGGTGCGCGGGGTGAGCCCGTTCGCGTGCGAGCAGACCAGCCCCAGGTCGTGCGCGGCGGCGACGTGCGCCAGCATCGGCTCCGCGCCGCCCCAGGCGTCGTTGAGCAGGTCGGCGCCGGCCAGGGCGGCCGCCTCAGCCACCGCTGCCCGCCAGGTGTCCACGCTGATGACCACGCCCGGGTACCTGCCCCGCAGCGCCGCGACCAGCGGGACGACGCGGCGGATCTCCTCCGCCACGGTCACCTCGTCCCCCGGGCCCGCCTTCACCCCGCCCACGTCGAGGATGTCGGCCCCTTCGGCGACGGCGCGGTCCGCCGCCTCGATCGCGGCCCCGAGCTCATAGGTGGCGCCCTGGTCGTAGAAGGAGTCCGGCGTCCGGTTTATCACCGCCATGACGCCGAACGATCCTGGCGGCCATTCCCGCTCCCGCAACCGCAGCACTAGCCCCGACCCCGCCGCCCCGCCCAACGTCCGCCCGTGCACAGGCAGTGAGCATAGGGCGCCGGGGACGGCTCAGGCAGCACCACAGCGCGCGCCCGCTCATGTGAGAGCACCGTCGCCGACGTCCTATCCAGACCCGGCGGCCAGGGCGTGGCAGGCGTTCCTGAAGCCGGTCACCGACCCGTACCGCAGCACGCCGTGCGCGGTGCCCGCGTCCGCGCTCGACGTGGCGGTCCTGATCGCCCCCACCCGCGTGAAGACCTCGGTGAACGAGTTGTTGGTGTCGGCAATGGGCAGCACGGGGCCCTGCCAAGTCCCGTGGAAGGCGACCACCCAGCCGGCGGGCAGCGCCCTCGGCGTGCCGCCGGTCAGGGTGATGTCGGTACGCGCCCCGTTCGTGCTGATCCAGCTGTGCACGGCTCCGCCCAGGCTGAAGGTGTAGTCCTGGCCGCCTTGCGTGCACAGCTGCGCGCTGCCGGACAGAGCGTCGCACCCGGTGAAGCCGCAGTCGCTGTACCCGTGGCCGGCGAGGAGGCCGCCCCGGAGGTGGGCGAACAGGACATAGCGCCCGCCGTTGCTGGCCTGCACCGGGCCGAAACCATCCCATTCCCCCAGGAGGTTGAACCGGCCGCCGATGTGCAGCGCCCAGGGCGTGGGGAGGACGACGACGAGGAGCGCCGCGACCACCACGATCAAGAGCAGCCTGAGCCAGACCAGCCCGGGGCCGCCCGGTGGGCGCCTGGCCGACCAAAACGGCCGGGTCGGCTTCTTGGGGCCCATGGCGCCTCCCGCGCGCGGATCCCTGGTGAATCTAGCGGAGCCGGCGGCCGTCGTTCATGGCAAGGTACGTATATTGCCCGGCAAGCAGATCTAGAACGGGAGTCGCCATGTCCGTGCTCAGCGCCCTTACCGAGGCCCTGAACAGCGCCACTGTCGAAGTGATCGACCTGACCGCGCCGCTGTCAGCTTCGACGCCGGTGATCCAGCTGCCCGAGCCGTTCGGCAATACCGCCACCTTTGCCTTGCACGAGATCAGCCGCTACGACGACCGCGGCCCGGCCTGGTACTGGAACGACATCACCACGGGCGAGCACACGGGCACCCATTTCGACGCGCCGGTGCACTGGGTGACCGGGCGGGACGGCGAGGACGTGTCACAGGTCCCGCTCGGCAGGCTGATCGCTCCGGCGGTAGTGCTGGACTACAGCGCCCAGTCCGCCGAGGACCCCGATTTCCTGCTCGAGGTGGATCACATCAAGGAGTGGGAGCAGGCCCACGGGCCGTTGCCCGCTGGTGGCTGGCTGCTGTACCGGACCGGCTGGGACGTCCGCTCCGGCGACCAGGAGCGCTTCCTGAACGCGAACGAGACGGGGCCGCATACGCCGGGCATGTCGGTGGACTGCGCCCGGTGGGTCGCCCATGAGTCACCGGTGGTCGGGGTCGGGGTGGAGACCGTGGGCACCGACGCCGGGGCCGCGCACTCGTTCGACCCGCCGTTCCCCTGCCACTCGATGCTGATGGGGTCGGGCAAGTACGGCCTCACCCAGCTGCAGAACCTGGCGCGGCTGCCCGCGACCGGCGCCGTGGTGATCGTTTTGCCGCTGCCGATCACCGGCGGGTCCGGCAGCCCCTGCCGGGCGCTTGCCCTGGTCGAGCGCGGGCCCTGAGCCTGATGCTGGTCAGCGACGCGGTCGGGGACGTCCTGGCCGAGCTTGGCGCGCACACGGTGTTCGGCGTGGTCGGCAGCGGGAACTTCCATGTGACCAACGCCCTCATCGCCCGCGGCGCCACGTTCGTCGCCGCCCGCCACGAATGCGGCGCCGCATGCATGGCCGACGCCTGGGCCCGCGGCACCGCGCGGGTGGGCATCCTCACGGTGCACCAGGGGCCCGGCCTGACCAACGCGCTGACCGGCATCACCGAGGCTGCCAAGAGCCGCACGCCGTTGCTCGTGCTCGCCCCGGACGTGGCGGGCTCGGCGGTGCGGTCCAACTTCCGCATCGACGTGGCCGCGCTCGCCGGCTCGGTCGGTGCGGTGGCGGATCGGCTGCACTCCCCTGCCACGGCCGCGGGCGACGCCGCCCGCGCCTACCAGACCGCAGAGCGCGAGCGGCGCACGGTGGTGCTCGCAATGCCGCTGGACGTGCAGGCGGCGCACTGCGATTCGCCGGTGATCGCGTCGCTTCCGCCGCTGGATCCCCCGGCGCCCGCACCGGCGGCCGTGGCCCGGCTCACCGAGGCACTGGCCGGCTCCTTGCGCCCTGTGTTCGTGGCCGGCCGCGGCGCGCGCACCTCCGGCGCCGGGGCCAACCTGGAACGGCTGGCCGACGCCAGCGGAGCGCTGCTGGCTACCTCCGCGGTGGCCAAAGGCCTGTTCCACGGCAGCCCGTGGGATCTGGGGGTGAGCGGCGGCTTCGCCTCCCCGCTCGCGGCCGAGCTGATCAGCGCGGCCGACCTGGTCGTCGGCTGGGGCTCGTCGCTCAACATGTGGACGATGCGCCACGGAAAGATGATCGGGCCCGGGGCCCGCGTCGCGCAGGTCGACGACGACGGCGCCGCGATCGGTGCCCACCGGCCGGTCGACATCGGCGTGCGTGGCGACGTCGCGCTGACCGCGCGGGCGGTCCTGGCCGGGTGGGCCGGGTCGGCCCGGCCCGGGTACCGCTCCGACGAAGTCCGGTCCCGGATCGCCCGCGAGGCGCGCTGGCGCGACGTCCCCTACACCGACGAGGGTACGGGCGGCCCGGACGGCCGCATCGACGCGCGGACCCTCACAATCGCGCTGGACGACCTGCTCCCGGCCGAGCGGGTCGTGGCGGTCGATTCGGGCAACTTCATGGGCTACCCGAGCATGTTCCTGTCCGTCCCGGACGAGAACGGGTTCTGCTTCACCCAGGCGTACCAGTCCGTCGGGCTCGGGCTCGCGTCGGCCATCGGCGCCGCGCTCGCCCAGCCCGGCCGCCTGCCGGTCGCCGGCCTCGGCGACGGCGGTGCGCTGATGGGAATGAGCGAGCTGGAGACCGTGGTGCGGCTGGGGTTGCCCATGGTCATCATCGTCTACGACGACGAGGCGTACGGGGCGGAGGTGCATCACTTCGGGCCGGACGGTTTCGCCCTGGACACCGTGCGGTTCCCCCCCACCGATTTCGCCGCCATCGGCCGAGGCTTCGGCTGCGCCGGTGTGACGGTGCGCAGCCCCGCAGACCTGGCTGCCGTACAGGACTGGCTGGCCGGCCCCCGCGACCGCCCCCTGGTCATCGACGCGAAGGTAGCCTCGGCCCGCGGCTCCTGGTGGCTGGAAGAAGCCTTCCGCGGCCACTGACTCGGCGGTCGTGGATTCTCCCCGGCTCCCCGAGATCCTGCATCTGGCACCGCCGGATCGCCAGCGTGTCGGCTACCTGCGGGCTACCGATAGCTGGTGGCGGCGAGCAGGGCGGTTTCAACGAGTGGAGTGAGGTTTTCCCCCAGCTTGGGGTTGGCGGCCCCAAGATTGGAGTTGGTGACTATCACCACAGGGATCGTGCCCGCGATGATGCCGAAGAAGGTATGAAGGCCTGCTGCGCCGGCGGCGAAGTCGCCTCCCTTGCCGACGTAGTTGGCTGTGCCGGTAAGGGAGCAGTCCCAGCCCAGGCAGTTGCTGTCCATCTGCTGGCGTTGGCTGCTGGAGAGCAGCTTGCCGTGGATGAGGCCATAGAGGACCCGGAGCATAGTGGCCGGTGTCATAAACCAGCCGCCCGCCGAGCACCCCGATGGCCCCACCGGGGCCGGTCTGCCCGGCTGCGTCCCGGCGGCGGGCGGCGGGTACATGAGCATGGCATCGCGGACTGGCCCACACGTGGCGTCCTTGACGTGCACCGGATCGAATACCTGGCGCTGAACATAGCTGATGAAGAAGCGGGTCGCGGCTGGGCCCTGGTCGCGGGCCCCCTCCATGAAGGGCAGCATGTCACGGAAGATGGTGAAGTTGATGTTGTTATAGTCCGCCACTTGCTTGTCCGCCTGCTGGATGCCGTGCCTGATTTGTTCCCTCGCCGCATTATCGGTCACGAAGACCAGGCCGCTGTTGAGGCGGAATCCTGCCCGGTGGGTCAGCAGTTCACGGAAGGTGATGGTGTTGACTCCCGGGCCTTTGACCCACTCGGGGGGCAGGAACGGCGAGATTCGGCTGTCGATGCTGAGATGGTGCCGGGCCAGCGACTGCAGGACGGCAATCGTGGTGAACATCTTGCCGACGCTGGCAACATTCACCATGACATCCGGCCCCATAGCGACCTGCGGCGGGTCAGCGGCCGTGCGGGCAAGGCCGGAGGCAAAGACTCGCGACTTGGCAATGAGCGCGACGTAGCCGACGACGTTTACCTTGAGCTGGTCAGTGATGCTGTGCGCCAGCCGGCCGAGCGAAATGCACGCGCTGGGAGTACAGACCCTCTCGGCGGAACCCGCAGGCGCCGGCGGCCGGGCTGGCGCCGGGCCCCCCGCGGCCGGCCCGCCGCTGCAGCCACAGATGCAGGACGCGGCCAGCGCCACCACCCCCGGCGCGACTACCCACATGCGGCTGCCCACCGCGAACCTCCCCGCTCTCCCAAACTGCGCGAGGACTCGGCCGCTCAGCTCGGCCCGGTACGTCAGTGCGGCTGAGCCCGCGCGGCCTGTCCTCAGCCTGGACCGGCTCGGCCGACATGCCACCCAGGCTACGTCGCGGGCGGCCAGTGCAAGGGGTCCAAACCCGGGCGGGGCCGCCCGATCGGCTGCCCGGTGCTCACGCGGCTGCGGCGGGTGGGTCGTGGTCGCGGAGGGTGCGGGTGCGGTCGGGGCTGGTGGCGGTGGTGCTGCCATCCGGATTGAGGGTCAAGGTCCAGCCCCAGGTGTGGATGACGATGAGGTGGTGGAATTCGCAGACCGGGCCGAGATTGCCCAGGGCCGTCGGGCCACCCTGGGATCGGGGGATGAAGTGGTGGATGTCGCAGGCGGTGGCCGGGACCCGGCAGCCAGCGAAACAGCAGTGCCTGTGGCGGGTGAGCAACCCGCGGCGCAGGCCGGCGGGGATGACGGGCTTGGCCTGGCCGGTGTCGAGCGGCAGGGGGACGGAGAGGGGCAGGCTGCGGGAGGCGCCCGGCCCGTCGCCCAGCTGGGACTGGCGGAGCCAGGAGGCGAGCCCGCCGGGGCCGGACATGACGTCCGCGG
>Ga0070707_100003554_pt1 | contig 14715 bp, 17 predicted proteins | sample KBSK5502metaG_FD_65468 | JGI IMG/M metagenome (GOLD analysis project Ga0070707, IMG submission 65468) | Corn, switchgrass and miscanthus rhizosphere microbial communities from Kellogg Biological Station, Michigan, USA - KBS K5-50-2 metaG | ecosystem: Host-associated > Plants > Roots >... | reverse complement strand
AGGCAAGCTGATCCACGAGGCGCCGCACCCGCGGATGCCGCTGCCGTGGCCGTTCGACCGCGAGCTCGTGTGGGTCGACACCGGTGCGCAGGACGAGTACCGCGACGCCCAGCGCTCCGTCGCCAACGAGTTCGAGGTCGCGCTCTGCAAGGACATCACCACGATCATCCGCAAGCGTGTGCGCAAGGCCAAGCTGGCCGTGATCGCGATGTACGCGTCCCAGGTCAACCGCCTGGTCTCGGCACTCAAGGGCATCGTCCCGCCCGACGACGTGGAGTCGGTCGACGCTTTCGAGGGCCGGGAGTCGGACGCCGTAATCCTCTCCCTGGTGCGCTCCAACGAGCGGGCGGCGATCGGGTTCCTCAACGACCCCAACCGCGTCAACGTGGCCATCTCCCGGGCCAAGAAGCTGCTGGTGATCGTGGGCGACTCCAAGACCGTGATCGGCGGCGCCCCCGAGCTCTTCGGGCCGCTCTTCGAGCACGCCAAGGAGGAGGGATTGGTGGCCGGCGTGGGCGCGGTGGTGACGGCCTGCCAGCGGGTCGGCATCCGTTCCCAGGTGCAGCGTCTGTCCCGGCCCAAGCGCGGCTCGCGGCGCCACGGCCGGCGGCGGCGGCGCGGGTTCCAGAACGGCGAGGCCGCGACCCCGACCGAAGGTGGGGCCGCTGAAGTGCCGGCGGTTGAAGCCGTGGAGCCGGCCGGCAACGGCGAGGTGCCGGCAGATGCGACCACCCCGGCGCCGCGCCGTCGTCGTCGCCGCCGCCCGCCGGCGGCCGAAGTTCCCGAGGCTCCCGCGGAAGCCGCGAGCTGATCCGGCGGCGCGAAGATCGCTAAGGCCTTCCGCAGGTGCTCCCCGCGCTCCTAAACTGACGCCGCGTTGGACTGCGTTTTCTGCGAGATCGCTCGCGGTGAGTCGCCCGCTTCTTTCGTCTACAAGGACGAGGCGATGCTCGCCTTCATGGACATCCAGCCCGTCAATCGGGGGCACCTGCTGGTGGTCCCGCGCACCCACCGCATGCTCATGCACGAGTACGACGACGTGACCCTGCACCGGACCTGGCAGCTGGTGGGCCGGCTGGCGCTGGCCCTGCGCCATAGCGGGCTGCCGGTGGAGGGCATCAACATCTTCGTGGCCGACGGTGAGGCCGCCTTCCAGGACGTGCCCCACTTCCACGTGCACGTGATCCCGCGCAACTCCGGGGACGGGTTCGGCCTGACCTTCCCGCCGGGCTACGAGAGTCCGCCGGCGCGGCCCGAGCTGGACGCGGTGGCGGCGACTCTCCGGACGGCCCTGGGCTAGGGGCGCAGCCGAAAAGCGAGCCGTGCCTTTCGCGCCCGGCCGTCCGATGCGTACGCCGGCTTCTGCGGTGCTCGGTCACGCAGCCTGGGCTGCGCTCCCTGCGCTCCTCGGCGCCGGCTGTCGCCTCGGAGCGTCAGGATCGCGAAATCCATCGGCCCACCTTTCGGCCGCGCCCCTAAGAAACCAGGATCGTCACCTTCCAGACGCGCGCGAGCAGAGGGCAGGCGGCGCCTGGGGAGCAGGCCATGCCGGCCGTGGCGGTGACGTCCGACCTCCCGGGCGCCGCGGCCTTGAACATGGCCAGGGTCACGCCGCGGACCGAGGCGGCCCGAGTGTCGACGACGGGCTTCAGGACGCGCTGATCGCTGGAAGTGACGTTCTGCCACATGGTCCAGCCGCTCTGCTCGTGCAGCACCAGCTCGAAGGTGTCGCCGATGTGGTAGCTGAGCGTCTTGTTCTCGTCGGTGTCGGTCACCGTGCCGGCGCCGCTCGGCGCCTGGGAGGGTGAGGGCCCGGCCGGGCGCAGGGCGACCGACCCGCAGGCCGTGAGGCCGAGCAGCGCGACCGCCACCAGAAGCGCTTTCACCTTCGACTCAACGATGGCACGCCGGTCGCGGTAACACCTATCCTCGGGCCGATGCCCGGTTTCAGCACGGCCGCCGTAGCGCGCCTGCTCGCCGCCGACGCGGCGGAGCTCCGGAACGAGGTGGAGGCTTTGCCCGCGGAGGTCCGGAGCTGGCACCCGGCGCCCGGCGAGTGGTGCGTGAACGAGGTCCTGGGGCACCTGGTCGAGGCCGAGCGCCGGGGCTTCTCGGGGCGGATCCGGATCCTGCTCGACAGCGAGAACCCGCAGCTCGAGACCTGGAACCAGGAGGAGGTCGCCCGGGAGCGGCGGGACTGCGACCGTGAGGGTCCCGAGGTGCTGGCGGAGCTGCTGGCGGAGCGCGTGATCTCGGTCGAGCTCGTCGAGGGACTGTCGGACGAGTCCTTAGGGCGCGGCGGGGTCCACGTGACGATCGGGCCGGTCACCGTCGGCGAGCTGCTGCAGGAGTGGGTGCACCACGACCGCCGCCATCTGAAGCAGATCCTCTCGAACGTGCAGGCCTACGCCTGGCAGGGCATGGGCAGCACCCAGAAGTTCTCTGACGTCTAAGCGCTTCCCTCCGCTGTCCCCCTTCCGCCCCGCTGCGCTCGGCACCTCCCCCTAGGGGGGAGGAGCCTTCTGACCTACCAGGCTCGCGATCGTCGCTGACAGCTGGCGCGGGTTGGTGCGCGACTTGAGCAGCGAGCGCGCCACGCCGGGCGGCGGGTGCTCGAAGCTCTCCTGGTCGTTGGTCAGCAGCACCACGATCGCGCCGGCGCCGGCGTAGCGCTCGGCGGTGCCGCGGCCCGAGCTGCCGCGCAGGCGGCTGTCCACGCAGACGACGTCAGGGGTGGTGCGGGCGAAGATCACGTCGGCGGTGGTGCCGTCGCCCGCCACCGAGACCCCGTAGCCGTCCATGCGCAGCTTCATGGAGTAAAGCTCCGCGATCGAAGCATCGTCTTCGACCAGCAGCACGCTGATGGGAGCCGTGCTCTTCACGAGCCGTTGATGTTACAGCCGCCAGGTTGGATTTCGGGCCAATCGCGCGCCGCCCCTACGATGAGGGGGATGGCGGGGCAGGCGCAGCCGGACATTCTCGCCATCCACGCCCAGAACCAGCCCGACAAGCCCGCGCTGATCTGCGCCGGCCGCCAGGTCGGCTACGGCCAGCTGAACCTGCGGGCCAACCGGGTGGCCCACGCCGTCGCCGGACTGGGGGCCAAGGTCGACGACCGGGCGGCGGTGATGGCCTACAACTCGGTCGCCGGCTTCGAGGTCTCGGGCGGGCTGCGCAAGGCGGGGCTGATCGGGGTGCCGGTCAACTTCCGGCTGCGCGGGCCCGAGGTCGCCTACATCCTCAACGACAGCGGCGCGGCCTTCGTGTTCGCGGGCCCGGACTTCGTGCCCGTGGTCGAGGCGGCGCGGCCGGAGGTGAAGGGCGAGCGCCACTACCTGGCCATCGACGTCGAGGACCCGCCCGCCGGCTGGCTGCGGTACGAGGAGCTGCTGGGGGCGGCCGGGGATGCCGACACCGGCGCGGGCGGGATGCTGGGCGCCTCGATGATCTACACCTCGGGCACCACCGGCCATCCCAAGGGCGCCTTCCGCGGCCAGGGCGTGGGCACCGAGCTGGCCTTCCAGAGCATCCAGATCTTCGGCCTCGATCCGGACGACCGCCACCTGATGGCCGGCCCCGGCTACCACAGCGCGGTGGGTTACTTCTCGCTGCTCACCATCCTGATGGGCGCCACCGTGGTCGTGATGCCCAAATTCGACGCGGAAGCCGCCCTCGGGCTGATCCAGGCGCATGCCTGCACCACCACCTTCATGGCGCCCGTGCTCGTGCAGCGGATGCTCGACCTGCCCGCCGAGGTGCGGGCGCGCTACGACGTGAGCTCGATGAAGGCGCTGATCGCGGGCGCAGCCCCCTTCCCCTTCGCGCTCAAGGAGCGCGCCGTCGAGATGTTCCCGGGCGCGCTTTACGAGTTCTACGGCGCCACCGAAACGGGCGTGAACCTGGTCATCACGCCGGACGAGCAGCTGCGCAAGCCAGGGTCCTGCGGTCGCCCGACCGCGACCACCGAGATCCTGCTCCTGGACGACGACGGGAAGCCGGTGCCGGACGGCGAGCCGGGCCAGCTGTGGGTGCGCAACTCCGGCCTGGCCAGCTACTACAACAACCCCGAGGCCACCCGGCGCAGCCTGCGGGACGGCTTCTTCACGGTGGGCGACGTGGCCTACCGGGACGCCGACGGCTACTACTACATCTGCGACCGCAAGATCGACATGGTCATCTCGGGCGGCGTCAACGTCTACCCGGCCGAGGTTGAGGCCGCACTGCACGCGCATCCCGCGGTCCAGGACGTGGCGGTGATCGGCGTGCCCGATGCGCACTGGGGCGAGTCGGTGAAGGCGGTGGTGGCGCTGCAGCCCGGTGCCACGGCCTCAGAGGAGGAGCTGATCGCCTGGTGTCGCGAGCGCCTGGCCGACTACAAGCGGCCGCGCTCGGTCGACTTCGTCGACGAGCTGCCCCGCGACCAGGCCGGCAAGCTGCTCAAGAGGAGGATCCGCGAGCCCTATTGGGAGGGCGCCGGCCGCCGGATCTGAAGCAGGTCGAGCACAGCCCCCAGCCCGCGCGGCGAATTCCTCTCGACGGCGGGCAGTAGCAGGACGGTGAGGCCCGCCAGCACCCCGCCGCCGTCCGCCAGGTGGCTGTCGCCCACCAGCAGGGTTTCCGCGGGCGCGCTGCCCAGCGCCTCGCAGGCCGCGGCGAAGATCTGGCGGTCCGGCTTTTCGACGCCCAGGCGGAATGACTCGACGTAAGCCGCCACATAGCGGTCGAGCTGGTGCGCGGCGAACACCCGGTGCAGGGGCATCGCCGTGTTGCTCACGATTCCCACCGGCACGCCGCCGGCGTACAGCGCCGCCAGCACGGCCGCGGTGTCTGGGAAGGGCGCCCAGGACTCCACCCGCATCACCGCGTCGTAGAGCCGGGGGCTCACGCCCGGGGCGTGCGGCTCGGCGATCGCGAAGAGCTCCATCCAGTGCCGGCGGTGCGCGTCCTCGGAGAGGTCGCGGCCCTTGGCCAGCTCCTCGGTGGTCATGGCGCGCGCCCAGATCTCCGCCCAGAGCCGCTCGGCGAGGCCCTGCTCGACGCCCTGCTCCGCCAGCAAGGCGGCGGCGTCGGGCGCCTGGAACAGCGTCTGGCCGAAGTCGAAAAGGACTGCGCGAAGGGCCAAGCGGCGGTTAACGTTACCGGCCGACGTGGAAGGGGCGAAGTAATGGACCAGGTGTGGCTGACGGCGGCGCTGGCGGCGGACGCGGCCGGGGGCAAGGGCGTGCTGCCGGAGGGCATCCGCCCGCTCCGGCACGGAGCGCGCGTGGTGGGCACCGTGAGCACCTGCACGGTCGAGCCGGGGGACAACGCCTCGGTGCGGGCGGCCCTGGAGGCGGGGCCCGCGGGCGGTCCCATCCTGGTCATCGCCGGGGCCGTTGACTCGCCGGCCGCCGTCTTCGGCGGCCTGGTCGCGGAGGCGCTCTCCATCAAGTCGTTCACGGCGGTGGTCACCGACGGCCTGGTGCGCGACTCGGAAGAGGTCGCGCAGTTCCTGAAGGTCTGGTGCCGGGGCACCACGGCACTCGCCCCGGCCAAGAAAGGCAAGCCGGACGTGGGCGGGCCGGTGAGCATCGGGGGCGTGAGCATTGCCCCCGGCGACTACATGGTCGCGGATGGGGACGGGGTGGTGGTGTGGCCCGCGGCGGCGGTCGCCAAGCTGCGCGAGAAGGCGCGCGACCGCGACGCGCGCGACCAGGCCCGCGGCGTGTTCCTGAGGCGGACCGGCAAGCTGGACTAGTGGCCTGTACCGGCCAAATCTTGAGCATCCGACGTCCCAGGCGGCCGGGCGCTCTTCGAGCGCTGATGACGGCGTCTGGGGCCCCGGCGCGCCTCGTCACCCATCTCCAGATGGGCTCCTCGTTGCGCCACCCCATCCTTGACACCGGCCGCCTGGAACGCCGGTCTTCGAGCCTTCGGCCTACTCAAGATCCGACCGGTACACGCCACTATGGGCGCGGCCCCTACCAGGTTTAGGTATCGGCCTCGATGGTGATCCACCCCTGGTAGCCGTGGCGGCGGAGGGCGTCGACCACGTCCTGGCCCAGCCGCTGCATGTGCACGTGGCGGATGCGCCCGGGCGCGGTCTCGATCAGCTCGAGGGGGTCGACGCCGGCCGCGCGCAGCTGGTCGACGTCCAGGCATAGGCCGGCCTCGGTGCTGACCAGGAAGCGCTCCAAATCGAGGTCGGGGTAGACCGCCAGCCGCAGGCCGTGGCGGTTGGCGATCGCGGTCATGCCGCCGATCGCGTCCAGGAAGTCGACCCATTGGCGGCTCCCGTGGCGGTCGGCGTCCGCGACCACGAGCAGGCGGGCGCCCCGGCCGGCCAGCTGCCGGCAGCAGGCGTCGACCTCGGGCAGGGAGGCCCGCTCCATGGGCACCGAGAGAAAGCCCACCGGGGCCTCGGCCACGGGTCCGACCGAGAGGCCGCCGCGCCGGCGGCCCCACCGACCCCGCCCCAACACGAGCCGATTATCGCCGGTGGCGCTGGGGCGGTTCCCGGGACCAGCCCTGGGGCCGAGCCTGGGCGTTGGAGCGGAGGTGGAGGACCAGCGAGCCCGCCTTCTCCCAGGTCTGGTCGGGCTGGATCCACTGGTTGAAGCGGCCGGTGCGGGCCAGGCGCCGCAGCTCCCACTTGATGCGGCCGCGCCCCTCCTCGACCGGCTCCTCCACGTCGGCCGCGCCGTGCACGAGCTCGATCTCCTCGTAGCCGTTGCGGTGCGCCTCGGACACCCTCACGATGGCGAGCTCCAGCGCGGTGACCACGTCGTGGCCGTGGAGGTCGACGGTCAGCCGGCGGACGCGCTTAGGCATCGGTGCAATGATCGCGGGCGCGATGGTCGTCGTGCGCCGAACGGCGGCGCGGTCCTGACTAGGCGGCGGCTTCCTCGGCGCCCCGCTGTCGCTCGAGCGAGAGCTTGGCCCGGCGGATGTGAAGGCGTAGGCGCGTATTGCCGGCCGCTCGCTGCGCGGTCCCCAAGCCGCTGATCAGGACGCGATAGAAGAAGCTCATCGCCGCCTGCAACGGGCGAGGAGCGCGGAGGGTTACGCGCAGGAGAGGGTTAGCCCTCGCCCTTCGACATGTTTACGTTGCCGTTCAGGGTGGCGCCGTCCTCGATCGCCAGCCGGCGCACGCGGACGTTGCCCTGGACGCTCCCGGAGCCGGCCAGCAGCAAGCGGTCCTTGGCCACCAGGTCGCCCTCCAGGTCCCCGCGCACCTGGACGTTGCGGCCCTCGACGTTGGCCTTGACGGTCGCCTTGTCCTCGATCCAGACGTCACCGGCCGCGGTCACCTCGCCCTCGACGGTGCCCTGGACGTGCACATCGCCCTCGGTCGTCAGCTTGCCGACCAGGCTGTCACGCGGGCCCAGCACGATGCCGCCGCCACCGCCACCGTTGTGGCTCTCACCACCCCGCTGTCGCTTGCCCTGGTACGGCTGTGTCTCGTTCGCGATCTCTTGCTGAGTCTCCTCTGTCTGTTCCTGCACTTCCATGCCATGCACCCCTATGGAATTGTGTGAGGGGCCGTTGGGGCCCGGGCCATCCTAACGGGTAGCCGCCCCCGAGGGTAACCTCCGGCTATGCCCTGGACGAGGGTGGCTCGCTGGCTGGCCTGGACGGCCGCCGCGGGCATGTTCCTGGTGCTGGTGATGGGCGTCACCGTCACCACCACGGGGTCGGCCGAGGGCTGCGGCCGCGACTGGCCGCTGTGCCACGGCCGCTTCATTCCCGACTTCGCCGTGGCCACCGCGATCGAGTTCTCGCACCGCGCCGTGACGGGGGTCGAGGGCGTCCTGATCGCCGCCGTGGCCGTCCTGGTGGCCGCCCTGTACCGGGGCCGGCGCCCGGTCCGGGTGCTGCTCCCGCTGATGGTCGCCTTCCTGCTGCTGCAGGCCGCGATGGGCGCCTGGGCCGTGAAGTACCCGCAGGTTCCGCTAGTGCTGGCGCTTCACTTCGGGATCTCGTTGGTGGCGCTGGCCTCGACCGTCCTGGTCGCGATCTACCTGGGCCTGGTCGACCGGCCGGCGCCCGAGCCGGTGGGGCGCTCGCTGGTCCTGGGCGCCTGGGGACTTGCGGCCTACCTGTACGTGCTGGTGTATTCGGGCGCCTACATCCGGCACGTGGGGGCGGCCGTGAGCTGCACGACCTGGCCGCTCTGCGCCTCCCCCGTCAACCTCCTGCACCGCGGCCTGGCCGGGGTGGCATTGCTGCTGGCACTCGGCTTCCTGGTCGTGGTCATCGCCCGCGCGCCCGGCCGCCGCGACCTGGTGGCCGGCGCCTGGGTGCTGTTGGGCGCGCTCTTGCTCCAGGCCCTGGCCGGCGCTTATATGGTCTGGGCCGGCTTCTCGCTCTTGCCGGAGCTCACCCACGCCGCCCTGACCGGGCTGGTCTTCACGGCCGCGGCCAACCTCTGCCTGCGAGTAACTCTCGGTCAGCCCAGCCGGGTCAGGCGCCAGGCCGTGGTCGGCGGGCTGATGGCCGAGTCCGTGGCCAGCGGCACCCGGACCTCCTGATCCCCCAGCTTCAGCAAGAGATCGCCGGCGGCCGCACCGGCCTTGATCGGCGCGGCCTGGGCGGGGACCTCGAGCCGGCGCAGGAGGTCGCTGCCCGGCCACTCCACGAGCGGTGCTGAGGCGGCCGTCACCAGGTCGGCCCGCGGCCCCCAGGGCGCCTGGTACTCGCCCACCTTGAGGCCCTCCTTGATCACGTCAACCACCTGGACAGCCTGGCGGGCGAAGTCGATCAGCCGGCGGCTGGCGGTGAAGACCTCGTCGAGGGTGTCCAGCCCCATGACGGTGCCCACGATCGTCACCACCTGCCCGGCCAGCTTGAGCGGGGCCGAAAACATGAAGGCCGCGCCCTGGCCCGGGTTGGAGCCGGTCTTGATGCCTGCCACCCCGCCCTGGCCCAGGGACGCGTTGACGTTGAAGACGCGGCCGGCCACGGGCAGGGTCGCTTCGGGCTGGGAGACGATCTCGACCAGGACCGGGTTGGCCACCGCCGCCAGCGCCAGGCGGGTCAGGTCGGTGGGCGTGGAGATGGTCTGCTCGGAGGCTCCGCTGGCATCGGCAAAGGTGGTCTTGGCCAGGTTGAGCGAACTGGCGCGGGCGTTCATCTTGGCCACGAAGGCGTCCACGCCGCCGGCGTCCCAGGTGGCCAGCAGCTCGGCGATGTTGTTGCCGCTGGGAATCAGCAGGCCCTGCAGAGCCTGGTACTCGGTCAGCTTTTCCCCGGCGCGCACCTCGACCACCGACTCCTTGTCCGCCAGCTCGCGTTGGTAGACCCGGACGTCGGCGTCGGTGACGGCGATGGCGGGTCCCTGCTGGTCCTTCTGCAGAGGCTTGTCGTCGAGGACGACGAGGGCGGTCATCACTTTGGCGATGCTCCACATCGGCAGCGCGCGCTCGCCCGGGCTGGTCTCGATCGGGCCGAACCCGGTCACGCCCAGGGCCGCGATCCCGGCGCGCGGCCAGGGCAGGGCCGGCCGCGGGCCATCGAGGGTGCTGCGGGTGGCGATCGTCTGGCGCGCGGTCGCCGGTGGGACGGGCCGGTGGAGCTGGAAGTAGGCGAGGCCGGCCAGCAGCGCCACCGCGGCCACCGCCGCCAGGGTCCGCTGCATCCGCTTGCTAGCGGCCTTTCCAGCTCGCGGGGCGCTTGGCAAAGAAGGCCTCGATGCCCTCCTTGAAGTCCTCGCTCATGTAGGCCTTCAGCACCAGGTCGGAGCCGCCGCCCGGCGGGGTGAGCTGGGCGCGGATCCGGCGCAGCGCCTCCTTGGTGGTCTGGAGGGTCAGCGGGGCGTGGGTGGCCAGCTTCTCGGCCAGCTCCAGGGCCCGGCCGGGCAGCTCGTCCTCGGAGGGCACGATCTCGCTCACGAGCCCGATCGCCAACGCCTCCCGCGCCTCCACCAGGCGCGCGGTGAAGATCAGGTCCTTGACCCGACCCATCCCCAGGAGCGCGCTCAGGCGCACGAAGTTGCCGAGCGAGAGCGTGTTGCCGAGCGTGCGCGCGATCGGGAAGCCGAACTTGAGCGAAGGGGTGCAGATGCGCAGGTCGCAGGCCGCGGCGATCCCCGCCCCGCCCCCGGTGCAGGCGCCCGCGATGGCGGCCAGCGTGGGCACCCGGACGCCTTCCAGCGCGGTGAGCACGCGGTCCATGCGCTCCTCGTAGGCGAGCGCGTCCTCCTCCTTATCAAAGGCCCGGAACTGGGAGATGTCGGTGCCGGCGGCGAAGGCGCGGCCGCCCGCGCCGGTGAAGACCACCACCCGCACCGAGGGATCCGCGTTGACCTCCTCCGAGATCTCCCGGATGCGGTCGTACATGCTGAAGGTGAGCGCGTTGCGCGCCTCGGGCCGGTTGAGGGTGACCCAGAGGATGCCGCCGGCCTCGCCGCGGCGCTCTTCGAGGATCTCCTCTTTCACGGACACACGATCACCCCCCGCGCGCGCAGGTCGGCGACCTGCTCGGGAGTGCGGCCGAGCTCGCGCAGGACTTCGGCCGAGTGCTCGCCCAGGCGCGGCCCCGCGTGGTCGCGGCGGACCGGCGTCTTCTGGAAGCGCATGGGGTTGCCCACCTGGCGCACGCCTCCCGCGTCCCAGAAGAAGCCCCGCGCCGCCAGGTGGGGGTCGGCCGCCACCTCGTCGTAGCGTTGGATGGCGCCGCAGGGAACGCCGGCCGCCTGCAGCGCGCCGATCCAGTGGGCGCGCGGGCGGGTGACGGTGATCGCCTCCACCAGGGGGATCAGCTGCGCCCGGTTGCGGTGCCGGCTGGGGTTGTCGCGGAAGCGCTCGTCCTCAAGCCACTCGGGGTGCCCGAGCGCGCGGCAGAAAGCCTCCCAGTTGCGCATCGAGGTGGCGCCGATCGTGAAGAAGCCGTCGGCCGCGCGCACCGCCTGGTAGGGCGCCGATGTCTGGTGGGCGGAGCCCAGCGGTCCGGGCACCTCGCCCGAGCCGAAGTAGCGGCCGGCCTCCCAGACCTCCAGCGAGACCCCGGACTCGAACAGGCTGACGTCGATCAGCTGGCCGCGGCCGTCGCGCTCGCGAGCGCGCAGCGCGGAGACGCAGGCCAGCGCCCCGTAGAGCGCGCAGACCAGGTCGGCGACCGGCACGCCCACCTTGACCGGGTCGCCGCCGGGCTCGCCGGTGATCGACATCAGGCCGCTCATGCCCTGGGCCATGATGTCCAGGCCGGCCAGGTGGCTGTAGGGCCCGTCCTGGCCCCAGCCCGAGGCGGCGACGTAGACCAGGCCCGGGTTGAGCTTCGCCAGGCGCTGGTAATCGAGCTCGAGGTCGGCCATGGTGCCCGGGCGCAGGTTCTCGACCACCACGTCGGAGCGCCGGACCAGGTCGCGGAAGACCTGCTTGCCGTCGGGCGCCTTGAGGTCAAGCGCGAGCGAGCGCTTGTTGCGGTTGAGGCGGGCGAAGTTGGAGGACTCGCCGTTCTCCAGGAAGGGCGCGGTGTGCCGGACCTCGTCCCCGCCGCTGGCCGGGTTCTCGACCTTGACCACGTCCGCGCCCAGGTCGGCCAGCTGCATGGTGCAGAAAGGACCGGCCATGAAGTTGCCGACCTCGACGACGCGGACGCCGGCCAACGGCGGAGGGTTCACCTGGCTCAAGACGCTAGCGCGTCACCACGCGGCAGCGCTCTACCGGCAGCTGCACCGTGACCTCGGAACCCACCGGCAGGTCAGAGGTCGGCGGCGCGGTGGCGCGCACGCGGCCGCCCGCCTCCAGCTCGACCTGGTAGTCGCGGGCCTCGCCCAGGTACGCGGAGCGCAGCACCCTTCCGCGGAAGTGGTTGCCGTTGGGCGGGGCGAGCCCCGCTTCTGCGACCTGGACATGGTGGGGGCGGATGCAGACCGCGACCGGGGTGCCGGGCGGACAGCCGGTCTCGTCCACGGCGCGCAGACGCCCACCGGCCGTCGCGACCTCGCCCGGCGCCAGCAGGGTGCCTTCCAGAGTGTTGGTCCGCCCGATGAACGCGGCCACGAACTGGGTGGTGGGACGCTCGTAGACCTCATAGGGTGTTGCCACCTGCTCGATACGGCCCTGGTTCATGACCGCGATCCGGTCGGCCGTGACCATGGCCTCGGCCTGGTCGTGGGTGACGTAGACCATGGTGATCCCGGTCTGGTCGTGCAGGCGCCGGATCTCGAAGCGCATCTCCTCGCGCAGGTTGGCGTCCAGGTTGGAGAGCGGCTCGTCGAGCAGCAGGATCTGGGGCTGGACGACGATCGCCCGGGCCAGGGCCACCCGCTGCTGCTGCCCGCCCGAGAGCTCGGCCGGGTAGCGGTCAGCCAGCCGCTCCAGGCGCACCGTCTTGAGCACGGCCTCGACCTGACGGGCGAGCTCCGCGCGCGGCGTGCGCCGCACCTGCAAGCCGAAGGCCACGTTTTGGCGCACGGTCTTGTGCGGCCAGACCGCGTAGGACTGGAAGATCAGGGACATCTGGCGGCGCTCCGGGGGCACCACCGAACGCGGGCTGGAGAGCACCCGCTCGCCGACCCGGATCTCGCCCGCGTCGGGGCGGAGGAAGCCGGCGAGCAGCTGCAGTGTCGTGGTCTTGCCGCAGCCCGACGGCCCCAGCAGCGCCATCACCTCGCCGCCCTCGACCTCCAGGTCGATGCCGTTCACGGCCACCGACTCGCCGTACGCCTTGCGCAGGCCGCGGATCGAGATCAAAGCGCTCACCGTGTCACGTCCCGCCCCAGGAAGCGAAAGGCGGCCAGCACCACCGCGAAGGTGACCAGCATCATCAGCAGGCCCATGGTCGAGACCGCCTCATAGTTGCCGGCGTCGCTGAAGTCGAACATCACGGTCGTGATCACGTGGGTTTGGGGGGTGAACAGGAAGACGGAGGCCGAGAGCTCGCGCAGGGCCGGTATGAAGACCAGCAGCCAGCCCGAGAGCAGGCCCCGCCGCAGCAGCGGCACCGTGATCTCGCCCAGCGCGCGCAGGCGCCCCGCGCCCAGCGTGCGGGCGGCGTTCTCGAGGTCGGCGTTGATGCCCTGAAGGATGGCGGCGCTGTTGCTGTACGCGATCGGCAGGAAGCGGGTCGCGTAGGCCGCGATGAGGATGAAGGCGGTCCCGTAAAGCAGCAGGGGAGGGCGCGAGTAAGCGGCCAGGAAGCCGATCGCGAGCACGATCCCCGGCACCACGAAAGGCGCCATGGCGACGAAGCCCAGCACCCGGGCCAGGGGCACCAGCGCCCGCACCACCAGGTAGGCGACCAGGGTGGCCAGGACCAGGGCGATGCTGGCCGCGGCGGCGCTGTACTCGAGCGAGTGCAGGATGGCGGTGCGCGTGGTCGGGTTGTCGAACAGCGCCCACGCGTACCAGTGCAGTGTGAGGTTGCCCGGCGCCAGGGGCCCGCGCCCCCACGATTGCTGGAGCGACACCAGCAGCAGCGCGCCGTAGGGCAGGACCACCGCCAGCAGTGGCGGCACGAAGGCGACGACCAGCAGCGGCCAGCGCCAGGCGCCCAGGCGCAGGGGCCGGCGCAGGCCGCCCTTCCCGGTCACGGTCGTGAAGCGCCTGCGCCCCAGGATCCGGCGCTGCAGCAGGAGCAGTGCGACGGTCACCAGGAGCAGCGGCATCGCGTAGGCGGCCGCGACCTCGATCTGCGGCGGGAACAGGCTGAAGAAGAGGTACAGCTGGGTGGTCATCACCTGCTCCCGGGCCGGGATCAGGATGAAGGCCGGCGGACCGAACAGCTCCAGCGCCTCCAGGAAGGAGAGCAGGAAGCCGGAGAGGATGGCGGGCAGTGCCAGCGGCAGGGTGATCGACCAGGTCGTGCGGAAGGTCCCCGAGCCCAGGGTGGTGGCCGCATCCTCCAGCTCCGACGACATCAGCTCCAGCGTGGCCGTGACCAGCGAGAAGGTGTAGGGGATCGAGTAGAGCGCGATCACGAAGATGCAGCCGTTGAGGCTGTAGATGTCGGCCGGCCCGTGCTCGGTGTGGAAGAGCGCGGCCCAGGCCCGGTTGAGCATCCCGGAGTTGGGGGCGGCCAGGAAGATCCAGGCGTTGGCGCCGAGGAAGGAGGGCGTCACGAAGGCGGCCAGGATCAGGGGGCGCAGCAGCCAGCGCCCGGGCAGGTCGGTGCGCGCGACCAGCCACGCCAGCGGGGTGCCCACCAGCACCGCGATCACGGCCACCGCCGTGGCCATCCGGAAGCTGTTGGCGATCGGCGCCAGATAGATGCGGCGGGTGAAAGCGGTGCGGTAGTTGTCGAGGGTCAGCTGGCCGGTGAGCGGGTCCTGCAGCGAGGTCCAGGCCAGCCAGGCCAGCGGCACCAGGACCAGGAAGGCGAGCAGCAGCACCGCGGCCGCCAAGAGCAGGAACGAAGGCTCAGGCCTTCGGATCTAGACCCCCATGATGTCGCGCCACTTGGCGATCGCGTCCGGTAGGTCCTTGGTCAGCTGGTCGACCGTGTTCCGGATGTACTTGACCTTGTCCAGCGTGGGCACGCCGGGAGCCGGCGCCACGTCCGTGCGCAGGGGGTAGTTGGACGTCGAGACCAGCGCCTGCGAGTACTCCTTGGAGTACATGAAGTTGGTGAACAGGCGCGCCGCGTTGATGCGCTTGGACGCCTTCAGGATCCCGACCGGGCCGGGCACGATGACCGCCCCGTCGCTGGGGAAGACGATGTCTATCGGGTTGCCCGAGGCCTTCTTGGCCAGGCTGAAGTTGTCGGGCCCGCTGCCCACCTGGCGCTCGCCGGCCA
>Ga0070707_100003553_pt1 | contig 14717 bp, 14 predicted proteins | sample KBSK5502metaG_FD_65468 | JGI IMG/M metagenome (GOLD analysis project Ga0070707, IMG submission 65468) | Corn, switchgrass and miscanthus rhizosphere microbial communities from Kellogg Biological Station, Michigan, USA - KBS K5-50-2 metaG | ecosystem: Host-associated > Plants > Roots >... | reverse complement strand
CCTGTGAGCACGCGAGCACGGCCGGGAGCACCGCGAGCGACGCAGCGACCCATCGAACAGGCAGTGAGCGCACCGGGCCTAAACTACCCCGGCCCCAGCAAGGTTGCACGGCCAAACCCCGCCGCGCCCGACCGGCTCGGAGTTTTCATGGCTGGGCGAGCGCACGCGAGCCTGTAATCGAAGGGCTCGGACGCCTCGACTCCACTTCGCTACGCTCGGCGTGAACGGGGGCTCGCTACGCTCGGCGTGAACGGGGGGCTCGCTACGCTCGGCGTGAACGGGGCTCGCTACGCTCGGCGTGAACGGGGCTCGCTACGCTCGGGCTGAACGGGATATCACTTCGAGCGGAGGTGAGCCGTGAAGGTGGACGTGATCATCATAGGAAGTGGACAGGCCGGCACGCCGCTTGCGCGCCGTTTCGCTGACGCGGGCCGGCGGGTAGTGATCGTGGAGCGTTCGCGGCTCGGGGGAACGTGTACCAACTACGGGTGCACTCCCACGAAGACGATGGTCGCCAGCGCGAGGGCGGCGCATGTCGCTCGAAACGGCCGGCGGCTGGGCGTCGAAGCGGGACCGGTCAAGGCAAACCTTCCGGCAATCGTGGATCGCAAGGACGCGATCGTCCGGCAGTGGCAGCTGGCAGTGTTGAAGCGCCTGGACACGGATCCCGCGCGGCTGCGGCTGATCAAAGGACACGCCCGATTCGTCGGCGAGCGGCAGATCGAAGTCGCCGGCGAGCGCTATGAGGCGGAGATCGTGATCATCGACGTCGGCGCTCGGCCCGCCATCCCGGCAATTCCCGGCCTGCAGGATGTGCCGTGGCTCGACAATCACCGCATCATGGACCTGCGCGATCTGCCGACCCACTTGATCGTGCTCGGCGGCGGCTACATCGGCTGCGAGTTTGGGCAAATGTTCCGGCGGTTCGGCTCCGACGTGACCATCGTCAATCGCGGAGCGCATCTGCTGCCTCGCGAGGATCCGCAGATCTCCGCCGAGTTGGAGAGGGTGTTCAGCGCCGAAGGGATCAGCCTCGAGCCGTCGCAGCGAGTCGCCAACATCGCGCAAGTGGATGACCGGATCCGCCTGAGCTTGTCGGGGAAGGAAATCCGCGGCTCGCACCTGCTGGTCGCGGTAGGTCGGCGGCCCAACACCGATGATCTCGGCTGCGATGCGGCAGGAATCGCCCTCGACAAGAATGGATTCATCCAGGTGGATGATCACTACAAGACCAGCGCGGCGGGTGTGTATGCGGTTGGCGACGTCACCGGCGGACCGCAGTTCACGCACACCGCGTGGGACGACCATCGCTTGTTGTTCGATCTGTTGCTCGGGCGCGGCACGCGGGGCCGAAGCGCGCGGCTGGTTCCCTACACGGTGTTCACCGATCCACAGGTGGCCGGTGTGGGAATTACCGAGAAGGAGGCGAGGTCGCGCGGGATCGAGCACGAAATCGCCAGCTTGCCGTTTGATTCCGTGGCCCGCGCCACCGAGACGGACGAGACCGCGGGTTTGTTGAAGGTGATCCTGGAACCGAGAACGGAGCAGGTTCTCGGCGCGTCCATCATCGGCGCCGAGGCGGGCGAGCTGATCCACATCTTCGTCACGCTGATGCAGGCCAGGGCTTCTGCTCGAGCGATTGTCGATGCAGAATATGTCCATCCCACTTTCGCCGAAGGAGTTCAGTCGGTAGTGATGAAGTTCAAGCAGTTCTCGCTGTCCTGAGCCCGGCGACGAATGAACGGTCTTCTCCTCCAGGTGCTCTTGCCGCTGGCGCTCGGGGTGAGCTCCGATCCATACGCTCGCACGCGCGTGGATCCGACGCTGGATCCCGGCGTGCCCGCCGACCAACTTCCGTTCCTTTTTTGGGGGACCAACGGGATCCTCTACAGCCAGAGCGATCTGGGAAACCCGGCGACCGGTCCGAGCGCCTTTGGTGCCGTCACCCGGGCCTGGACGAGCTGGCAAGCGGTGAACGACGCGTGCGGCAGCCTCAAGCTCTCCGAGGGGCCGCGCGTATCGGACCGCACCGTTGGCTACGACCCGTCCTCGCCAAACAATTACAACTTGATCATCTTTCGCACCCGGAGCTGCTCGTCGGTGGTGCCCGCGAGCGATCCGTGCCGCACGTCAGGCGATTGCAACAACCAATATGATTGCTGGGCATACAACGCGAGCATCATCGCGCTCACCACCACGCACTACAAAACACAAAGCGGTCGTATTCTGGATGCAGACGTGGAGCTCAACGCGGCGAATCCCGGCGGATTCGTGTTTACCACGGTCGATTCGCCGCCCTGTCTCGGCCTGCAAACGCAGTCCTGCGTCGCTTACGACATCCAGAACACGATGACGCACGAGTTTGGTCACTCGCTCGGGTTGGATCACACTGTCTACCCGGGATCGATCATGAATCCGAGCGCGACGGTGGGTGAAACATCGAAGCGCACCATCGACAACGGCTCGAAACAGTTCATTTGCGACGTCTATCCGCCTCAGAAGCAGCTGCTGGCGATCAATGACCATCTGGTCGGATGCACCACCGCCGGTGGATCCTCCGGCGGAGCAGTTGGTTTCCTCCTGGCGTTGCGGCTGTGGTCGCGCCGGAGGCGATGATCGGGAAACCATCAGTTGACGGGATGGACCGAGCCGCGAATGCTGGCGGCCTCGGCTGATTGCAAGGGAGGGAGTCCGATGCGACCAGGGTTCTACCGGGCGATGGCGCTCGCGTTTTGCGCGGCACCACTCGACTCGCTCGATGCACAAGCGCAGAACGGTTGGAGCATTTTCGAGGTTGCCCCGGAAGCAAGCTATGCCGGATACGACACTGTTCGATCAATGAGCTCGGGCGGGGCCCGGCGATAAAGCTCTTGACGATGCGCTAGCCCAGTGCTTCCGTTCTCGAATGCTCCGCACCAGCCGGCGAGAGTTGATCCGGATCGGGATTCTTGGATCTCTTGCCGTTCCGGCTGCGCGCGCAGATACGCTCGCGCGAAAGCTGATCGTCCGGAGCGCGCGCCCGCAGGATCTAGAGACACCGGTGGCAGCATTCACCGAGGAGCTCACTCCCAACGACTTGTTCTTCGTCCGCAGTCACTTCGGTCCACCGATCATCGATCCCTCCAGCTGGAGACTGCGCATTGAAGGAATGGTCAATCGCCCATCGGAGCTGTCCATCTCAGATCTTCAAAAGCTCGGTACGGCGAAGAGCCCGTCGGTTCTCCAGTGCGCGGGCAATGGTCGGGCACTGTTCCGGCCGAGGGTGGCTGGCGCGCAGTGGGAGCGGGGCGCGGTGGGGCAAGCGATGTGGCGCGGAGCGCGGCTGGCAGATCTGCTCGAGCGAGCGGAGGCTCAATCGGGCGCGCGGTTCGTCACCTTCATTCCCGGCGATCACCCGATGGCGCCTACCGTGCCCAAGTTCATCCGCTCCATTCCCATCGAAAAGGCGCGGCGCGATGTGCTGCTCGCTTGGGAGATGAACGGGAAGCCGCTCTCGATCCTGCATGGCGCTCCGCTGCGAGCGGTGGTGCCCGGGTGGGCGGGCGATCATTGGGTGAAGTGGCTGCGCGGCATCCGCGTTTCGGACGCGGAGGATCCCGGCTTCTACATGCAGACCGCGTACAAGTTTCCCACCGAGCCAATCCCTCCCGGCGGGAAGCCCGCGCAAGTGAAGACCCTGACGGTGATCCCGGTCAAGTCGCTGATCGCTCGTCCGGTGGAGGGCGCAGTCCTCGCAGCAGGTCAGCAAGTGATCCAGGGCGTGGCTTTCGGCGGCGCTGGCCCGATCGCTCGGCTGGAGGTTTCGGACGACGATGGCGTCACCTGGGGACAGGCGCAGCTGGACTCGATGCCAGTGGCCGGTGCCTGGCAACGATGGCGGTACACCTGGCGGGCGGTGCCGGGGACGCACGTGCTCAGGGCAAGGGCGACCGACAGCTCCGGAGAGACGCAGCCGCGAGAGCCGCAGTGGAACCCGGGCGGATATCTCTACAACGCCTGGGACGCGGTGCGTTGCCAGGTGCGCGCATGAGGCGGGATCCTGCTGGCGCCGCGTTCTGCGCGGTCGCCGCGCACGGGCGTTGGTTTGCCGCGATGGCCGCATCCCTACTCGCCTGCGCTTCCCGCCAGCCTGCCCCTTCGCAGGCGGTGCCGGAGAAACGGGAACGCGCGGCGGCCCCGGTGGTCCAGGCGCAGCAGACGGCCGTGCCGGACGCAGGCGTCGCAACAGCTCCGGCCCCCGAGCCAATGCGCAACGATGAGGGGGCCATTGCGGAAGGCGAGCTGTGCCTCTCCTGCCATTCCGCGGAGCTGATCCAGACCACGCGCATCGGTGCGGTCGGTTGGACCGCGGAGATGACGAAGATGCGCAACTGGGGCGCGCTGGTCGAGGAGAGGACGTCCGGGCCACTCGTCGTCTGGTTTGCGCAGCGGTATCCAGCAGCGGAGCCGGCGCCCGCGCCAGCGATGATCTCGGCATCCGAGGCCATTGCCGCCGTGGCACCGGAGCGCGAGAAGCGACCGCTCCGAGGAGATCGCACTGACGGAGAAGCCCTCTACGCCAAGAGCTGCGCTTCGTGTCACGGGGCCACTGCGGAGGGGCTCGGAGGAGGTCCGGTGTTGATCGAGGCGCCCGCGCTCTATCAGCGCACCCGCTTCGCCGCGCTTGTACGCAAGGGCAAGGGACGAATGCCTGCTTCGGAAGGAATGGGAGATGCGGAGATTAACAACCTACTGGTGTTCCTCCGGACGCTGCACTGACGAGCTGGAGATGGAACTGGGCTGCATCTGATCAGCTCTTGGTCGGCTCGAAGAATCCCGCCAGGCCATCCGGCTCCTTGCCGGCGGTCAGCCGTCCCACCACCGTGAACGCACTCAAGTCGATGGTCGAGATGACATCGGCATTCGTCGAGGCGACCCAGGCGCGCTTCCCGTCAGGCGCAATCAGCAACCCCACCGGTACCGGGCTTTTGCCGAACTGCGTCGAGAAGAGGCGATCGGCGCTGCCGGGGACGGCCTCTCGTTCGATCGAAACCCTCTTCAACTCGCGGCGCCCATGCGTGTCGAAGACGATCACGTCCCCCGAGCGGGCGCAGGAAACGAGGGCGCGCTTGCCGTCAGGCGCGATCTTCACCCGGATGGGGAACTGCGCCGCGTTCAGCGTGGCCGCTATCGCGAGCGAGCGCGCATCGATGATGGAGACGGTATCCGCGGCGCGGTTGGTGACCCAGACTTCCCGGTCGTCCGGTGAGATGTCGATCCCTTCCGCGCCCTTGCCGGTGGGAATGTCCTTGAGCACCTTCGCACCGGCGAGATCGATTGCGGTCACCGAGCCTGAGCCGATGTTGGCGACATAGGCGCGGCGCCCGTCCCTGGACGCCACGACCATGTGCGATGTCTCGCGGTCAGTGGCAATGCGCGACAGAACTCGGCGCGCCTTGGGATCCACCACCAGCAGCTCTTTCTTGCCCTCCGCCGTCACCAGCAATCGACCATCCGACAGCGGCCAGATTCCGTGAGGCCGCGTCCCTTCGCCAAGCTCGATCGTTCCGGCAGGAGCAGCTTTGGCCAGATCGATCAGCGTGAGCGTGTGCCCTGCCTCGTCGCGGGTCCCGTAGTTCGAGGCTGCTGCCATCTTCCCATCGGGGAGCACCGCCACCTCGTGCGGCGCGTGGCCGACCGGCACCGTCGCCTTGGTCGCGCCGCTCCTCGCGTCCAGCAGGGAAGCCGTGTCGTCCGACTTGTTGAGGACGATCAGCAGATCCGCCGCTCGCGCGCGATCCGCCGCCAAGGTGCTGCTGAGCAGGGAACCCATGAACATCGTGGCCAACCCGTTGGTTCTCATCGCCCTCTCCTGGTGAAGTACCCAGCCGTATACGGCAGCAATCTCACGCGTGGCGACCGTAAATTTGGCAACTGTTTTTCCGCGAGCGGAGGTCATCACGTGGCGGCTTGGCGGATGATGTTTCAGCGTCACAGTCGTGTGAAGTCTTCGTCGTCGGCCGCGGCTCAGGATGCACGATTGCGTTGACAGTGCGAGAAGGGGCACGGATAAGTCAGGGATGCAGTTCGGGGGCAGTGCCAGGCTCTCTGTGGTGACGCTGGTGGGCGCCGCATTCTGTGCGCTGGCGCCGCTGTCGGCCGAGTCGGGGCGGCGGCCGTTTCTGTTCACCTACGATTCGGAGATCGTTCCGGAGGGGGACGTCGAGCTGGAGCAGTGGCTCTGGGCGGAGAGCAAGGTGCCAGCCAGCCCCAATCGCCCAGCGCTCTACTGGATCTGGTGGGGTCCGGTGATCGGCGTCAGCAATCATCTGGAGATAGCTCTGCCGTTTCAAGTCGTAGCGAGCGCCAACTCCATGGGTCTGAACTGGTTCTCTGCAGACCTCCGTTATCGATTTTTTTCGCGCGAGCGGGATGGCGGCATCCAGCCCCTGTTGCGCGTGGCAGTGAAGCAAGCCATCCGGTCGCAGTCTGCTCCGTCAACCGCGGAGATGAACCTGATCACCACTTATGGGCGTGCGACACGGCTTCACCTTTCGGTCGACCTGGGCCTTGAGGTCGCGCTCCCCTGGCCCGAAAATGCGCCGCAACGGCCGATCACCGCGACTTACGCGGCGGGCGTGGCCTATCCGCTCTTCGGAAGCGAGCTTCGCATCGCGGCCGAGTTTTATGGCGAGCGGTCCTGGCAGCGCGACACCGCGTCCACGATCGTTGACCGGTATTCAGTGGGCGGCTCTGTTTCTTGGACCCGCGGTCGAATTTGGATCACGGCGGGCACGCTGGTCGGACTGACGGGACTATCATCGTCCACGCCAGAGTTTTCACCGAGGTTGATTTGGGCAGTCGCCTTCTAGTCAGTGCGGTCGCGCTTTGCACCGCCGCGGCGCTCCCTTCGAGCGGGGGCTCGGGCGTGGTCTCCGGAAGCGTGCGCGTGTTCACCCGCGGCCCGGGCGGCGAGGTGGTGCAGAAGGCGGATGCCGCGTCGGTGGTGGTTTACCTCACCGGCTTCAGCCAGCCGGCGCCCGAGCAAGTGCCCCGCATCTCGCAGAAGAACAAGGCGTTCGTGCCCGACGTGCTGCCGATCGTCGTCGGCCAGTCGGTGGAGTTCACCAACGATGACAACATCATCCACAACGTTTTCTCCACCTCCAAGGCCCGCACTTTCGATCTGGGGAAACCGCGCGGCGGGGAATCGCGCACCGTTCAGTTCGATCAGACGGGCGTGGTCGACGTCTACTGCGATTTGCACGAGGAGATGGTAGCCACGGTACTGGTGCTTCCAAACCGCGCCTTCGCGGTCACCGGAGCCGATGGGAGCTTCACCTTGAAGGGCATTCCTCCCGGGCACTGGGTGCTGTACGCCTGGAGTCGTCGCAGCGATCCGGCGCGCGTAGAGGTCGACGTCGGCTTCGCGGAAGGCCCGCCGATCGCTTTGGACCTCACCGAGACGCATTTTGACTCGAAGCATCTGGGCAAGTACGGCCAACCCTATCGGAAGCAACCAGACTATCCGCAATGAGCCGAACGGCGAGCAGCGAAGGGTCGGCCCCGACCTGGGTGCGCGTCCCACCGGACCGTGACAATGATCGCTCCATGGTCGAGGTGGACTCCTCTCTCTGCCCGGACGAGAACCAGCTGTTGATGTCCGTCAAGGGAGCGCTGGCCACCCAGGACCGGGAGGCCATCGAGCTGCACATCGACGGCTGCGAGATGTGCCGCCGCACCTTGGCACAGCTGCTCAAAACATCGGTTCCACCCGAAGAAGGACCCGACGAGGTGGAATGGCCCACGCCGCTGCTTCCGCGCGGGACGAACCTCGGCCGCTTCGTTCTTCTCGATTGCCTTGGCAAGGGAGGCATGGCCGTCGTCTACGCAGCCTACGATCCGGAGCTCGAGCGCAAGGTGGCGATCAAGCTGCTGCGCACCGATCTTCCCGGAGCGGGAAGCCTGACCGACCTGCGCGCGCAGCTGCTGCACGAGGCGCAAGCGATGGCTCGCCTGTCGCACCCCAACGTGATCGTCGTGTACGACGTGGGCACCTTCCGCGACCAGGTCTTCTTGGCCATGGAGTTCATCCGCGGCCCGGATTTGCGAGCGTGGCTCGAGGAACACCCGCGATCCTGGCGCGAGATCCTGGAAGTATTCCTCCGCGCGGGCGAAGGGCTGGTGGCCGCGCATCGCTCGGGGTTGGTGCATCGCGACTTCAAACCGGACAACGTCCTGGTCGGTCAGGATGGCCAGGTTCGGGTGACCGACTTCGGTCTGGCCCGCGCCTTGCGCCCGGCGGACTCCGAGGGAAATCCGTCGCCCAGCGCCACAGCGCCGATCGTGCAGTACCAGCCGCTCGCCGGAACCCCGCTCTACATCGCCCCTGAACAGTGGAGGGGCGCTCCGGCGGACGAACGAGCGGATCAATTCAGCTTCTGCGTGGCCTTGTTCGAGGCGCTGTACCGGCAGCGACCCTACACGGGCAGAACGTCGGCGAGCTTCACCGGCGCTCTTCCCGAGCCGATCGAGAAAGTCTCGGTTCCCGGTTGGATCCGCCGGGTGCTGGAGCACGGCCTGAGGCTTGCGCCCGAGGACCGCTACCCGTCGATGCAGCATCTGCTCGATGCGCTCTCGACCGGGCTTCGCCGCGTGCGCTACGGCGCGCGCATCGCGGCGGGCGTCTTCGCGTTGATCGTAATCGGCCTGGGCGCGTACCAGGTGGTCAAGGTCTCGGCAGCCAGAAGGGTGGAGCTGGATCTGGCGCGGGCGGTGCAGCTGTTCCGCGCCAAGGCCGAGGAGCAGGAGAAGCTGTTCGAGGAGAAGGCCCAGGGCGGCCTCAGCAGTCCGATTCTGCTCGAGGCGCTGGGGAAGGCCTACGACCGCGACGCGATCATGGGACTATCCCCCGACTCGGCGGAGCAGGGCCAGTTGGAAGCGCACGAGATGATCAAGTCCGCCGATCTTCCGCGGCTCAAGTCGGAGGACGCCCTGATCATCGTCGATGCGTTGGGCCGGGTCGTATACAACCAGGGCGACGAGGCGCACTACGGCAAGAAGCTGGAACGAGCGGAGCTGATCGACCGCGCGCTGTCGGGCGAGGCGGTCGAAGCACTGTGGTCGCCGGCGCAGCTTCGCGCCTTCGGCGTTCCGCTGGCCAGCGTTACCTCCGACGACCTGCTGCTGGTCCTCACGCGTCCCATCACCCGCGGGCGCAACGTCCTGGGCGCCGCGCTGGTCGGTCGATGGGTCAGCCGGACGCTCCTCCCGAACCTCGAGCAGATGGTGGGCGACCGCGTGGTGCTGCGGGCGTCGGATGGCGCGCGCGTGGCCACGCTCGAAGGCGCCAGCGGGGCGATTGCGAGGCTCAATGGCGAGGCGGCCGAACTGGTGAAGATCAACTCCGTTCGCTACCTGGTGCAATCCGCTCAGCTCGCCGGGCTGAACGGTGGGGAGATCGGCCGCGCCTTCCTGCTGCGCAACTTCGATGGCGAGGTGGAGCCGATTCTCTCGCGCTTCCGTCGCGACGTGATCAAGCTGTCAGCGGTGATCGTGAGCCTCGCGCTGCTGGGTTATGCGCTGTGGAGCCTGCGTGCGTCGCGGCGGCTCGCCTGATTCGGCCGCCCCCTCGAAAGCCACCGCTGCGTTCACGAGTCTCGCGAGCGACGAAGCAGCGAGTTGATGCTCACGTCGAGCTGGCTGTGCACCAACTGCATCAGGCTTTCCAGCTCCTTCGGATCCAGCCGTAGCCGCCGGGTCAGCTCCTCGCGCGTGAGCTCCACCACCGTGGCGCGGGACTTGGCGATCCACCGAGACACCGTCGACTTGTCAGCTTGATAGGCGGCGCCTACCTGACTGAGGCTCAGCCCATCGACGAATCTCAGCCGGAGGACGTTCCGCTCCTGGCTGCTGAGCTGCGAAATCGCATGGCGAAATGCGGCGGAGAAGTCACGCCGGTAGCGTGTCTTCAGATAGTCGAGCTCGAGGTCCCGCGCTTGCCCCGGCAGCTCGAAGAGCACGTCGTCCTCGACCGGAACGTCTTTGCGATGCTCCCCACGCCGGTAGTTCAGCGCAGTTCGGACCGCGACCACCCGAAGCCAGTGAAGCAAGGGGCCGAAGCCAGCGTACTCAGCTATCTTCGGCGGCGCCGCGCCGTCGGCCAGGAAGAGCTTGCGCCGGATCTGCTGCTGAACCTCGGCCATGAAGCTGGGCGATGAGTCGATGCCCGCGATCGCCGGGGCGACCTGCGGCAACAGCTTCTCATCGAATTGAGCCATCGCCTTGGCATCGCCGAGCGCGCAGGCGCAGCTGAGGTACAGGTCTCCGAGCTGGACCGAGGACAGCCACTCGGCCACTCCGGCTCCAGCGGGCATCCGTTGGGCGAGATAGGCCGTGAACTGCTCATTGGGAACGGCGAGACTCGGGTAGGCTATTCGAGCTTGCTTGAGCGCCGCGAGAAGCTGTGCTTCCAGGTCCCCGGGATCGAGATTCTTCTCGCCACGGGGGCGAGCCGAAGTAAAGGTTTGCGCGAGCGAGGGGCGAACCAAATTGGCGCAGGCATGCTGCAAGTATGCGACCGAAGTCAAGCCCGGCGCATAAGCGAGGTGCATCGTGGGTCCACCCAAGGTCAGCTACATCATCTACGGCGCAACCGGCTATACCGGCGAGCTGATCGCCAAGCTCGCGGTGAAGAGAGGACATCACCCGATCCTGGCGGGGCGAAGCGCGCAGCCGCTGCGAGCTCTGGCGGACGGCTTGAACCTTCCGGACCGGGTGTTCGCGCTCGATTCACCGCACAGCGTGGACCAGGGGCTGAGCGGCGCCTCGCTGGTGCTCAACTGCGCCGGCCCGTTTTCCAGAACAGCGCTGGCGATGGTGGAGGGATGTCTGCGGAATCGGGTTCACTACCTGGACATCACGGGCGAGGTGGACGTCTTCGAAGCCTGCGCCGCGCGAGGTACGAAGGCTCGAGCCGCCGGAGTGCTGCTGCTGCCGGGCGTTGGTTTCGATGTGGTTCCCACCGATTGCCTGGCGGCGCACCTCAAGGCGCGCCTTCCTTCCGCCACGCACCTCGCGCTGTCGTTTCAGGCGCGGGGGCGGATGTCGCGGGGAACGGCGACCACGTTGATCGAGAACATTCATCGGGGCGGTCTGGTGCGGCGCAATGGAAAGCTGACGCCGGTGCCGGCGGCGTGGAAGAGCCGAGTGATCGACCTGGGGCGCGGGCCGGTAAAGGCGACCACCATTCCGTGGGGCGACGTCTCCACCGCGTTCTATTCCACCGGGATCCCGAACATCGAGGTTTACCTCGCTATGCCCTTCGGCATGCGCGCGGGGCTGCGACTCCTCCGCGTGATCGGTCCGCTCTTGTCCCGCGGCCCAGTGCAGGAGCTCCTGAAGAAGCGGATTCGAGCGGGTTCTCCCGGTCCGAGCGATGAGGAGCGCGCGCGCGGCAAGAGCCTGCTCTGGGGCGAGGTCTCGGACGGAAGTGGTCGGCGGGCCGTGTCGCGCATGCAAGCCCCGGAGGGCTACGCGCTTACCGCCATGGCGGCGGTGGCGATCGTGGAGCGCGTGCTCCAGGGTGCCCCACCCATCGGATATCAAACGCCGTCTACCGCTTTCGGCGCCGACTTCGTTCTCGAGCTGGAGGGCGTGATCCGCACCGACGAGCCCAGCTGAGCGCCCTGCTCACGACCGCGCGCTTCGCGAATTCCCCGTGTTGAGGAGACGAGCAGCTGACGCGGGCGCGTCGCGAGGGAGCGCGCGACACCCGCGCAGGCGCGGTCACCTTCGCAGCGGTTCGGCGGGGGAGACCGCCAAACACAATGGCGTAGGCGCCGATCCAGAGGACCACCGCGAGAGCGCCGGCCCCCGGAAACGCAACAACAAGTCGATCGTTGTTGACTGTAAGACGAGAAAGCGCGCTTTACTCCCCGCGCGAGCGACGACTCAAGCAGGCGACGCTCTTGAAGCGAGCGTGGGGGATGTGCTCGTGCGCGAGGTGCTGACCTCGACGACGACGGCTTCGATGGCCCTCCGTACTTGAAGGCGGTCCCCATCACGACCGGGTCGGGCGCGTGGCAGGAGATTGCGTTCACGTTCAACTCGGGACCGTACTCGGAAGTGTCCATCAATTTCGATGTCAGGTTTTTCTCGGGTGAAATCCTGAAGGCTGATGACGTGAGCGTGACCGAGGAGCCAGAGGCTCCCCCGCTCCACCCCAGCTTGTCGGGCTCCACCAGTGACGGGAGGGTGGACCTCAGCTGGACGGATTACCCTGGGGCGAGCAGCTACGGCATCTGGCGGGCAGACACTGCTTTGGAGTTTCCACGCCTCTTCGCCCGGGTTAGTGGCACGAGCTTCACCGACATGGACGTCACAAGCGGCCGCGAATACAGCTATCAGGTCGCGGTGGAAGATGGCACCGAGGTGTGGATCTTCTCCTACAACAGGCTTCTGTTCACGCCATAGAGCGGGTTCTGCGGGGACGGCACCTGCCCAGCGTGAGACCTCAACGTTGGGGTTTAACACATGAATTTGCTGTATTGATGCGATGTCTGGTCTAGGGCCTACGTGGCTGGATATTCCCTCGTGACATTTGTTTGTTTTTAGGCGCAAGGGCACGATGCACTGACTTCGCGGTCTTCGACGTTTTCGAGCCGCCGGCGCGGCCGGACCACCTTCGGCCATTCTTCGTTGCAATCTTGCCGCCGCGCGACTTCCCCTGGACGCTCTGTACCGCGACATCGCCGGGTTTTCGCAGCACTGAGACGAGAACGTCCCGTAACATCTCCAGGTAGTTGACCGGCAGATTGAATGCAACGAAGGTGTCGGCAGGTCCGCGGCGCTCATGCATTGCAATGGGTATGTCCGCGCTGCCGAGCATACGCTCCAGGGTCTTGCGGAGCGCGTCGATGATACGCTTGTCATCCACCGGGATGGGCTTCTGCTCGTGGCCGTGCAACCGGTGAACGGCTGAGCGCAAGTCTTCAACCGAACAGTCTGCGAAATGCTTGTTTTCAGTCGAGCCGTCCGCGTTCGGAACTTTGATCGGGACTTGTGCCGGGTCTCCGTGCGGAAGCGTAGCTTGGCTGATCCGCTCGTAGGTGAGGAGCTCGGCGAGCAAGCTGCTGCCGTACTTCTTAGCCACCTCTTCGGGAAAGGCTCTAGCGATCGCGCTATAGCGACTCAGCGTAGCGTGCGAGATTGCGGCGAGCCGTTGCGAGGCGAATTCTTGGGCGCTTGGGTATCCGGCCGCCTGAGCGAGCCGCCCATCCACGATTCGGTTGTAATGCATCCCGATTTGCCAGTGTTCGTCCTCTTCATTCGCCAAGAGATCGAGAATCGCCGTGCATTCCTTCTCCAGCTCGGGCGATGAAGTTGCCTTCGGGCGCGCTCGCGCCACGTGCTTCGTTGCCATGGGTCCCCTCCAGTTCGAGGGGCGGAGCGTGCGAGAGGTCACACGCTCCAGTCAAGGAAGAATTCCGCGGCGCACCAGGTCCAAGTTCTTCTGGAAGTTCTCGCCCTGGAAAATCTCTCCGGCGCTCGAGCGCAACGATTCAAAGGCAGCGGTGTCCTCACTCGCAGGGGCGTGCCATGATCGAGTCGTCATCGCTGCGGACCGAGCGGGTCCACGTGCCGTTGGGCTGCGGTGAGCGATCCCGCCGAAGCGTCAAAGTGGAAGGCGCTGGCCCGGCGCTTGGTGCTCCGACGATGTCCTCGCTTCCGACCTTTCTATGCCTTCACAGGGAACACTGCCACACGGTGTCGATCGTCGATGCCGTTACCCATTCCGTGTACGCCCTCGTGGATGTCGAGCGGCGCGCGAAACCGCCGCGTTCACGTCAGACGGCTCCCACGTCTCCGTGTTCACGTTCGACTCCGCCACGGCCTGGGTGACGATAGGGCGATCGGCGCCGCTGTGGCGCATCTGGCAAGTACCCGCGCAGCATGGGTCTCCGAAAAGCTCGCGCCCAGGGGCTCTGGATCCATCTCGTGCTGAACGTAGCCAACGTCCAGGAGCTTCTCGATCCACCAGCGACCGCGGTCGTGCGGCCGGGCCGAGAGGATGTCGGCGAGCCCGTCCCCGTTGACGTCGTACACGAACATGCCCGAGCAGCAACTCTGGAGATCATGCTGCAATTCGCCGTTTGACTTACTTCGCTACTAGAACGTAATTCGCCGAATAGTCCGCTGTCGCTATGTTGGGCGCGCCGCTGGCGAATGTTCCGCCGGGAGGACTGGGATCGGACGAGATGTTCTTGCATTTTAGAGTCGTCGAGTCGCCCAGGTTGGATTTTTGGGGCATGGAGAACTCGGTGGCGTAAGTCGCCCAGGAGTCGTCGGTGGCCAGGGCCCAGCCCAAGACCCCGTTCGTATCCAAACCGAGGTAACCGCCCAGCCCTCCTCCGTTCGGAGGGCCGCTGATCACGCCGCCCACGCTGCGCGGGCCGGGGGGTGGTGTGTTACAGCCGGGGGGATTCCCACTGAACCCCAGATAGAGCGTGCTCGGGCTCGTTGCGGAAGAGTAATTGACGGCCACCGAGTCGATGCCCTGCGGGCGAGCGGGACCACCCCCGCCTGCCACATAGCTCAGCGCGGTGTTGATGTCGGTCCGGACGTAGTAGCCGATCTTTGCCACGGCATTGAAGGAGACGGCCATGCCGGGGCGGAAGGGATCGCCGATTCCGTACCAGCCGAAGGCCGCTTGGGCACCGGAGTTGGAGATGGTGACC
>Ga0070707_100003552_pt1 | contig 14717 bp, 10 predicted proteins | sample KBSK5502metaG_FD_65468 | JGI IMG/M metagenome (GOLD analysis project Ga0070707, IMG submission 65468) | Corn, switchgrass and miscanthus rhizosphere microbial communities from Kellogg Biological Station, Michigan, USA - KBS K5-50-2 metaG | ecosystem: Host-associated > Plants > Roots >... | reverse complement strand
GCGGGAATGTCAATCGGGCAGATCCTGACATTCACTCATAACTCGCCGCCGCAGGCGGCAAGAGAAAAAAAGACATGAGCCTCTACCTTTTGCCCCGCGGTATGGTAGAATATCTGTACCAACGCCTCATATGGCTTATCATCCATCTCTGCGCTAACTCAACGAAGGGAGTTCCCTTGCTCAAACGCGAATTCACTGTGGCCGGCGAATATCGTTTTAACCAGGCCAGTCCCGTACGCTGGGTCGCCTCTCACCTCGCTCGCTATCGCCATCTTATTCTCACCTACGTGGTGCTTGTTTTGATCGTTAACATTCTGGTGTCTCTTATGCCGGTGCTGACGGGCCAGGCTTTTAACGCGGTCCTGCAAGGTGACAGAGGCCAGTTAGTGCGCCTGTCGCTCATCCTGCTGGGCGTCGTGGTAGTTTCGGGATGTTGTGATTTGAGTGCGCGTCTGTTTCCCGAACTGGTTGGGAAGCGGGTAGCGCGTGATGCGCGCGCCGAGTTGTATGCCAACCTGCTCGGCAAAAGCCAGACTTTCCATAACCGGCAGCGCGTGGGCGACATCATGGCTCGCGCCGCCAATGATATGGCCCAGTTAAGCACGATGATCGTGCCCGCTTTCGATCTCATTTTCGACTCGTTTACCAGCCTGGCGATAAATCTTCTCTTCATCGGGCTGTTGAACTGGCAACTGCTGCTGACACCTGTACTCTTCACGGCGGCGTTTCTGCTCGCGCTGGGCTACTATTCGCGCAAACTCGACCCTATCTCGGATAGTATGCGCGAGCAGTTTGGCAACCTCAACGCTGGATTGAACGAAGCGGTGAGAGGCATCGAAGTCGTCAAGGCCACCGCTCAGGAGCGACAGGAGAGGCACAAGTTCGAGCGCAACGCCAGCCGTTATCGCGATTTCTTCATTCAAAACGGGCTGGTGCAGGCGTGGTATCTCCCGCCTCTGCTGCTCTCGCTGGCCCTGGTGGCGGCTTTCTTGCACGGCCTGCTCTTGGTCCTGCATCACCAGCTTTCGGTGGGCAGCCTGGTAGCGTATATGGGGCTGATGATCTTATTGCACTACCCGGCATTCAACGCCAACTGGTCCTTTAGCCTGGTGCAACTCGGCATGTCGGGCGCGGAACGCATCCTGGTGATCCTGAAAGAAGAGACCGAGCTGGACGAGAACGAGGGCGGCTATAGCGAGCAGATACGCGGCGACATCGTCTTCGAGAACGTCAGCTTCAGCTATGGCGATACACCCGTCCTGAAAAACATCTCGTTCCACGCGCCTGCGGGGCAAACGATCGCTATCGTTGGTCAGACCGGCGCTGGCAAAAGCACCCTCACCAAGCTGGTCAACCGCATCTATGATGTCGATGAAGGACGCATCCTGGTCGATAGCGTGGACGTGCGACAATGGAGCCTCGACGCCCTGCGCTCGCAGGTATCCAGCATCGAGCAGGATATCTTCCTTTTCTCGCGCACCATCTCCGAGAATATTGCGTATGGCCTGGGCCAGCATGCCGACCAGCAAGCCATCGAGCAGGCCGCGCGTGATGCCCAGGCCAGCGGCTTCATCGAAAGCTTCAAAGACGGCTACGCTACCCTGATTGGCGAACGTGGCATCACGCTTTCGGGCGGTCAACGCCAGCGCATCGCCATCGCCCGCGCCCTGCTGACCGACCCGCGCATCTTGATGCTCGACGACTCGACCAGCGCTATCGACAGCGCCACTGAAGACGAAATCCAGAAGGCCATTCACCGCCTCTTGCAGGGCCGCACCACGCTGCTGATTACCCATCGCCTGTCGCAAATCCGCTGGGCCGACAAAATTCTCGTCTTGAAACGCGGCGAACTGATCGACCAGGGAAGCCATAACGAATTGTTGCAGCGCTGTGACACCTACCGCCGCATGTTCGTGCATTATGAAACAGCCTTACCCGCCGCCTCCGAGATGCGGCACCTCGCAGGATAAAAGGAGATGGATACTAGGTCTAGACAAAGTGTGCAAGAGTGTGTTAGCATTATTACATGTACTCAGTTGCCCAGTTTGCTAAGCAGGTGGGAGTCAGCGTGAAAACGTTACAGCGTTGGGATCGGGAAGGCAGGCTCAAAGCGAAGCGGACCGTTTCTGGACGGCGCTACTACGATGAGACCGATCTGGCTATCGCGCTGAACCTACCACAGAGGCCAGGAGCGCGCCGCACCATTGCCTACTGCCGCGTTTCCAGCCCTGCCCAACGACCCGCTTTGTACAATCAGAGGGTGGCACTGGAGCGTTATACTCAGGACAAGCAGATCGTGGTGGATGAGTGGGTCATGGAAATTGGCGGAGGTCTCAATTTCGAGCGCCAGCGCTTTCTCAAGCTGGTGGATGCCATTTTGGCAGGAGAAGTCGAGCGGGTGGTCATTGCTCATCAGGATCGACTGGTCCGCTTTGGGTTCGCCCTGCTCAAGCATGTCTGTGAGACGCATCAAACTGAACTACTGGTCATGAATACGGAAACGCTCTCCCCAGAGGCCGAACTGGTGCAAGACCTCATCACGATTACGCATTGTTTTAGCTCACGATTGTACGGATTGCGCACCTACCGCAAAGCATTAGAGAAGGCGCTCAAAGATGAAAACCGCGCACAGGATCAGAATGAACCCCACACCTGAACAGGTGGAGTATTTGAAGCGTGCCTGTGGCACCAGGCGCTTTATCTACAATTGGGGGCGGGAGCAATGGGAGAAGCAGCATCAGGCGTACAAGCTGGAACAAGAAACGGTCCCCGAAGCCGAGCGCATGCTCAGGCCTCCCAATGCCAATGCGTTGAAAGCGCAGTTCCATGCCATTCGCGAACAGGAGTACCCTTGGACCTACGATGTCACCAAGTGCGTGGTGGAGGGGGCTTTTTCCGACCTGGGGCAGGCATATGCCAACTTCTTTGCCGGGCGGGGCAACTACCCGAACTATAAGAAGAAAGGCAAATCGCACGAGTCGTTTTATCTCTCCACTGACAAATTTACCGTGGGCAGCCACTGGATCGCTATTCCTGGCTTAGGGCGCTTCATCCTGGATGGCCGCAAGCAAGAGAAGGATCGAGGCAAACTGAGGCGCAAACTGGGAACAGTCAATCTGGCAGAAAAGCTGCGCTTTGTCGAGGAGGGGCATGCGACAGTGCCGAGCAAGAAGCGGAATCGACGCAAGAAGGTGGTGTGTGAAGAGGTCAAGATTCTGGGTGCGACCGTGTCTTGTGAGGCAGGTCACTGGTATGTGAGCATTCAAGTCGAGATCAAACGGGAGCGCCCGAGCACTCCCGAACGAGTGGTGGGGGTAGACGTGGGCTTGAAGCAAGCTGCCGTGGTCTCGGATGGGCGAAGGCTTGAGAACCAAAAGCCATTAGCACTCCATCTCAAAAAACTCGGCAAGCTGCAACGCAAGCTCAGCAAGAAACAGAAAACCAAAGACCCAGAAACCAAACGAACGGTGTTTAGCAACAACTATCACAAGCAGAGGCTGAAGGTCGCGCGGAAGCATCAGCAGATCGCCAACATGCGTCGGGATGTCCAACACAAGTTCACCACCGAACTGGCACGGACCTGCGGGGCGATCGGCATCGAAGACCTCAACATCCTGGGGATGATGGCCAATCGGAATCTGGCGCGAGCCATAGCCGATGCCGCGATGGGGCAATTGTTGCAGTTCCTCAAGAACAAAGTGGCAAGTGCAGGGGGAAATCTCTTCATTGCCTCGCGCTGGTTTCCCTCGACCAAACGCTGTTCGTGCTGCGGGCATGTCAAGAAACGCATGCCCCTCAAACACCGCACCTATCAGTGCCATGCCTGTGGGCTGGTGATCGACCGGGATTTGAATGCCGCTTTAAACTTGGCATGGGTTGCCAACGAAATGCTTCGCCAACTTCATGCCTAAAGTTGGCCGTCCTGGGCAGTGGCTACGACCGTGACGTTAAATGCCTGTGGAGCCGGTGTGAGACCGAAACGAGAGGGCTGATCCAAAGGTTCCCGTGCGATGGCTGTCGGCTAGGAAGCAGGAACGACTGACCGCTCGAGGTGTGTAAACACTTTCGAGTATGAGAAAGGTAGCAGCAACCTATGGGATTCATCATGGATGGGCTGGATGCCGAGGCGTATGATCGCAACTATAGCGACCGCCAGTTGATCGCGCGCATCATTGGCTACTTCCGCCCCAAACTGCGTATCATGCTGATCGTTGCCGCCCTCATCGTCCTCACCTCGCTGCTTGATACGGTCTTTCCCATTCTTATCTCCTATGGCATCAACCTCGTGGTTGCCTCACCTACAGGACAGGTGATCCTGCTGCTGATCGGCGCGATCCTGCTCTCAGGCGTCTTCTCGTGGGTGAGCAACTTCTTCCGTCAATGGCTGACAGCGCAAGCGGTGGGCGATGTTGTCTTGAATCTGCGTAAGGACGCTTTCAACGCAGTCGTCGCCCGCGACATGTCCTTCTACGACGAGTTCCCATCGGGAAAGATTGTCAGCAGGGTCACATCTGACACGGAGGAGTTCGCTACCGTTGTGACGCTGACACTCAACCTGGTCAGCCAGGTGTTGCTCTTCGGACTGATCGCGGTCGTCTTGCTGCTAAGAAGTTTCGAACTGGCGCTGCTGACGTTTATCATCGTGCCGTTCATCGCGGCTATCGCGCTGCTCTTCCGGCGCATCGCGCGGCGCACCACCCGGCGCTCGCAACGTTCAATGGCGAACGTCAACGCCAACGTGCAGGAAGCAATCAGTGGCATCGCGGTCGCCAAGAACTTCCGCCAGGAACAGCACATGTACGACGAGTTCAAGCGGGTCAATGACCAGTCGTACCAGGTGAATGTCCGTTCGGGCTTTGTCTATAATGGCGTATTTCCCGTGCTGGTACTGGTCGCCAGCATCGGTATGGTCATCGTCGTCTACTTCGGTGGGCTGGACGCGCTGAATCACAGCATCACAGCGGGTGACTGGTTTCTTTTCTTGCAGGGCATTCGCATCCTGTGGTTTCCCATTACCAGCATCGCGGCCTTCTGGAGCCAGTTCCAGCTTGGGCTGGCGGCCAGCGAACGTGTCTTCGCCCTCATCGACGCGGAACCGCGTGTACAGCAGGAAGATCAGCAGCCCGTAGGCCGCTTGCAGGGAGCAATTGACTTCAAAAAGGTGTTTTTCAGCTACGATGATCGTCAAACGGTGCTGGCAAACTTCAACTTGAAGATTGCTCCTAAGGAAACGGTCGCTCTCGTGGGCCACACCGGCGCGGGTAAAACCAGCATCGCCCGCCTGGTGTCGCGCTTCTACGAATTTCAGGGTGGTCAGCTTTTGATCGATGGACGCGCTATTCGCTCGTTTGACCTGCACGAGTATCACCAGCGCCTGGGCATTGTGCCGCAAATCCCTTTCCTCTTTTCGGGAACGGTGGCCGACAATATCCGCTATGCCCGCCCCAGCGCCAGCGATGAAGAGGTCGCCTATGTTGCGCAGCATATCGGCAACGGCGACTGGCTGGACGCGCTGCCCGAAAGGCTGGATACGCTGGTAGGGGAAGCTGGCCGATCGCTTTCTTTAGGCCAGCGCCAACTGGTTGCCCTGGCGCGCGTCCTGCTGCAAGACCCCTCTATCATCATTCTCGATGAAGCCACCGCCAGTGTTGACCCGCTCACCGAGGCACAGATTCAGGAGGGGCTTGATTTGATCTTACAAGAGCGCACCGCTATCCTCATCGCGCACCGCCTCTCCACCATCCGCCGCGCCGACCGCATCATCGTACTCGACTTCGGCAAAATTGTGGAGGAGGGCAATCACGCCACCTTAATGCAGCAAGGCGGTCACTACGCGCAGCTCTACAACACCTACTTCCGCCACCAATCGCCCGATTACAAGCCAGGCGAGGGCATGGTGCCTGTTGTCCAGGCACAAAATCAGGTCCGGTAGTTCTCAAAAGAGGCTGGCAATAATTCACAAGCCCTGGGCCTGGTCACGGCTTTCGTGTCCCGATACCACATAAGAGCGCGTCGACCGCCGCTTCCGGTTCGTAGGGCTGTGCATCGGGATCGATCAACTCGGTGAAAATGTTGCCATACACCAGGGAGATGAAGATCAGATAGAGAATGAACGCCACATCCAGGTCCGGGCGCAATTCTCCACGCTCCTGGGCGCGTTCGACAATCTGGCGAAACTGCTGTATCCGTGGGGCGACCACTTTGTCGTAAAACGCGCGATAGATCTCCGGCTTCGTCTTGAACTCCGCAAGTAGCTTGGTCGTCAGCTTCCCCATCAAAGGATTGCTGTTGAAGAGTTCTCGTGATTCCTTCACAATGTACAGCAAGATATCGCGGATATTGCCCGTGTCGGGGACAGGGTTGCCGGTGTGAAGCAGGTCGAGGGCATCTTTGATCACGTCTTCTTTCGAGGACCAGCGGCGATAGATGGTCGTTTTGCCAACTCCAGCACGCTCGGCGATCGCTTCGATGCTCAAGCCCTGGAAGCCCACTTCGGCGAACAGTTCGAGCGTCGCCTCCACAATGGCTTGGTGAGACTGGGCGCTCCGTTGGCGCCCGGCCTTGCGGATCGTTTGCTCAGGTTCAGGTTCATTCATTGTGCTTCAGCAATCTCCTTTCCTTGAAAGCGATTTCCCACATTTTCATCGAGCAGTGCGGCGTCCATAGGCCCAGACTGCCAGCGGGATAAAGACGACGAGCAGGCCCACACACCAGGCGATCGCCTGCCAGGTAGCCGTGGCATCGGGCTGGTTGAGCACCAGCCCGCGGATCGCGTTGATGAGCAGCGAAACCGGTTGGTGCTCCACGAAAGGGCGCAGCCAGTCAGGCATGGTGCTGGTCGGCACTAACGCGCTGCTGGCGAACATCAAAGGAAGAGCCCAGATCACGAAAGATTGTTGGACTGCCTCCACACTGCTTAACAGCAATCCGAGGAGTGCCGAGAACCACGAGAACATCAAGCTGCTCAGCAGGAGCAGGCCCAGGGCCGCTAACCAGTTCAGGATCGTCCCCTCTGGCCGGAAGCCGACCAGCAGACCAACCGCCCAGACGATGAGGAGGATAAAGGTGCTGCGCATGAGGTCAGCAAGGGTGCGGCCTGTCAGGACCGCCGATTTTGCCATGGGTAAGGAGCGAAAGCGATCGACCAGGCCTCGTTGCAGGTCAGTTGCCACACCGATGCCGCTGAAGGCTGAACCGAGGATGACTGACTGCACAAGAATGCCGGCTATCAGGTAATTGACATAGCTAGTGCCAGGAACGGCAATAGCTCCGCCAAAGATGTAGCGGAAAAGCACGACGAACAGGACCGGTTGCAGCGACGAAGTGACCAGTTCATCAGGAGTACGCAGCACATGCATGAGCTGGCGTTTGGTCAGGACGAGCGTATCGACCAGGGTCCAGTAGAAGGCGGGACGGGCCTGCGGCATGACTTTTTCCGTGGAAGAGAGGGTACTGCTATTCATCGTGAACTCCTTTCTTGGGATTGGGCAACCAGTGCCCCTGCGAGCTGATCGGCTTCGGTCGCAGCGCGCCCGGTGAGCGAGAGAAAGACATCATCCAGGGTTGGGCGACGCAGGCCCAGATCGTCCAGGGCAATCCCTGCCGTGTCGAGATCGCGCACGATCGCGGCAAGTTGATGCGCCCCGCGCGTCACCGGCACGATGAGGTGACGGCGCTCGCGGTCGATCTGCATCTCGCCCGAACTGTGCGGGCGCAGCGCTTCGAGCGCGGCATGCAGATCGCTGCCGGGGGCTAGAGTGAGCTCCAGCCGCTCCCCGCCGATCTGCGTTTTCAGTTCGTCGGCTGTGCCCCTGGCGATCACGCGCCCATGGTCGGTGACAACAATGTGATGGGCAAGCTGATCGGCTTCGTCGAGATACTGCGTTGTGAGGAAGACCGTCGTCCCCTCGGCCACCAGCTCCCTGATCACCTCCCACATCGCGAGTCGCCCGCGCGGATCAAGGCCGGTCGTTGGCTCATCGAGGAAAATGATTGGGGGCGACACGATCAGGCTGGCCGCCAGGTCGAGACGCCGGCGCATGCCTCCCGAGTACGTCTTGACGAGGCGTCCGGCAGCTTCTACGAGATCAAAGCGTTCGAGCAGGGCACTCGCCCGCCGCTTTGCTTCTGCGCCTGGCAGGTGGTAGAGTTGCCCGACCATCTTCAAGTTTTCGTAGCCGGTCAGGGTTTCATCGACGGCGGCGTATTGACCCGCCAGACCAATGCGCTTGCGCACCATCTGGGCGTGTTTCACGACATCCAGCCCGGCCACTTCCGCGCGCCCGCTATCGGGCAAGAGCAGCGTGGTCAGGATGCGCACGGCGGTCGTTTTGCCCGCGCCATTGGGGCCGAGAACGCCCAGGACACTCCCTTCCTCGGCAACCAGGTCAAGCCCGTCCAGGGCATGGATCTTGCCGTACGATTTGTGGAGTCCTTCGGCCAGAATAGCCGGTGTGTTTGCCATAGGACACCTTCTCCTTCGTAATCTCATTCTGATGCGTGCTAAAAATTCCGATACGAAACGGTATCGTTTCAATCACTGGAAAGAGTATAGCAGATATTTTCATGAAACGCAACAGTATCGTATCGAATTTTTGTGAAAATGGGAAAGCATGACGTGGCGCGACTCAGGCAACGAATACTGCACACAAGCGCCTACCAGGGGGGCCACTCCTCATCTGAATAATAATGCCACCAGTGTACGTGTCCGAACTGTTCAAGATGCCTGCGTCGCTGTGGGGTGGGCTGGGCATCGCACTCTCACCGCTGACCGCCCAAAGGAGGCTGGGGGCATGGGATTAGGCTTCAATGGAGGTGAACTCCTGTTGCTTGCCATCGGCGGGTGTTACTGCAATGATCTCTTTCGCGAGGCGGCGAAGCTGGGCATGGTGATCAAAAGCGTACAAGTGGATGTGCAAGCTGACTGGGGAGGTGACCCCGTTCGTGCGCAAAATGTCACCTACTCTACTCGGATTGAAGCAGAGGCCAGCGTAACAGCTATTCTCGCCCTGATCGAGCAGACGGATCGAGTCGCCGAGATTCCCAATTCGTTGAGGTTGGGGACGCCAGTGATGCTCGCAGAGGCCCAAGCCATCTCGGTTGAAAAGTGAAGGCAGAAGTAGAGCTGGGAAAACGAGGGTGGCGGAGTACAGGTGTAGCTCCTTTGGCTCTGCTTGCCACACTCACCTGGCTCTTCCAGAACAGGTGGGCTGGTGCCTCATATCTTAGCAGAAATGCATACACATGTATAGTTTATTTGAGAGAACCTGTGGAAATATGAACGCGCAGGCTTGACGAGGAATTCTCTCCTGGTCTACAATGGCAGTGTTTAGAAACTACATGCCCACTGTCGCATCGTTACTGAAAGGATGCACCATGAGAAAAAGAATCCTGCTCAGCGGGTTGGCCCTGCTCATCATTGGCGTGAGCCTCAGCGTCATCTTACCCCGAGTATTCTCTAGCAACGAGAAATGGTCCTTCCAGACGGGAAGCGGAAGCCTCAACGCTTGTTCGCCAACGATCGCTAATGGCAGTATCTATGTTGGCTCAAACAGATATCTCTATGCGCTTGATGCATCGGGCCACCAACAATGGTCCTTCGATATGGCAGGCATCATCTCTTCTTCGCCGGTGGTGGCCAATGGCACGGTCTATGTGAGCGCTAACGATGCCTTCGGCCATCTCTTTGCCCTGGACGCGCGCTCAGGCCGTCAAAAATGGTCCTTCCAGGTGAGAGACTATATTGCATCCTCACCGGTGGTAGTCAGTGGCCTCGTTTATGTTGGCGCTCGTGGTGCCTCTAACAATGGCAATCTCTATGCTCTAAATGCAGTATCAGGCAGCCAGAAATGGTCCTTCCATACGGGCAGCCGTATCGAGGGGGGCGGTATCTCTTCCTCGCTGGCAGTAGCCAATGGTATCATTTATGTCAGCTCGGATGATGGCAATCTGTATGCTCTGGATGCGCTCTCCGGCAGCAAAAAGTGGCAATGGGCCTACCCCACAAATCCAACGGACCCCTTTGGAGACAGCGATGTCTCCTCGCCTGTCGTAGTCAATGGTATCGTCTATATCGGCTCTGATGAGGGCAAGTTGTACGCTCTGGATGCGCTCTCGGGCCATCAGAAATGGCAATGGGCCTACCCCGTAGACTCCTATCCCACAAACCCTGCGGGAAGCTATATTACTGCTACACCAGCGGTGGTCAATGGCACCATCTATGTGGGTTCGAACAATGGCAATCTCTATGCGCTGGATGCTCTCTCCGGTAACAAGAAGTGGTCTTTCCAAACGGAAGGTCCGATCGAGTCCACGCCGATGGTGGCCAATGGCGTCGTCTATGTGAACTCTTACGATGCGAAGCTTTATGCCATTCAGATCCCTTGATAAAAGAGCTCTACCATCTCGCTTGAGAAAACGTTGGCAAATACCATTTCACCCTCCCAGAAGCCGTTGCCCAGGGTCACCGAATAGGCATCACCCTACCCTTGCTCTTGCCACCCTCGCGGTCGCCTTGCTAGCGCCCATTCTCTTCGCTCAATGCGGCGAATAGAGCATATCTTGTAGTTGTGCCTGCGCGAGGCGCCTTGCTAGCGCCCATTCTCCTCGCTCAACGCTCCCTCCACTATTTGAAACGCCTGAGGTTCAACCCTCGCTAATAAGCGAGCAAACTCCTCATCCCCAACCGCCTTGCGCAGGGTTTTGATACCACGCTGTGACTCCTCGTAGTAGGAACTCTGCACCTCACTCATGATATTTCTGGCGAGCAGTAAAGAAGCGAGTGCCTCCTCGTAACGCTGCTGATCGAGATAGAGCTTGCCCATGTTGCGCAGGGCCTTACCCTGGCCCTCGCGATCTTCCACCTCCCTGGCAATCCCCAGTGCCTGCCTATAGTATTCCATGGCCTGCTGCTTCTGCCCAAGATTTTCATAGACACACCCCAGATTCTTGAGCGTTCTGCCTTCTCCCTTTCGATCTATCTCGCGTCGTATGCTCAACGCCTGCTCAAGATATTCCAGGGAATGTTCATTCTGCCCCAGCTTCCTGTATACCTTGCCAAGGTTGTTCAGCGACCAGGCCTCCCCCGTGCGATCCCGCTCGTCTCTGAAAATGCTCAACGCCTGCTCGTAATACTCTTGCGCTCGCGCTCGCTGCCCCAGGTCCTCGTAAACGCGACCCAAATTGTTGAGTGTCGCGCCTTCTCCCACCCGATCTCCCTGTTCCCTGAAGATACTCAACGCCTGCTCATAGTATTGCTGAGCCTGCTTATTCTGTCCCATAGCGATGTAGACCCACCCCAGGTTTTTAAGCGCAGAACCTTCTCCCAGCGTGTCTCCCTGCTCCTGGTAGATGCGCAGCGCCTCCTCGTAGTCACCACACGCCTGCTCCTTGTTCCCTAGATCGGCGAAAACCCGGCCCAGGTCATTGAGCACCTTGCCTTCCCCACTATGGTTTCCATCCTGCCTGTAGATCTGTAACGCCTTCTCAAGATACTCTCGCGCCTGGTCCATCCGCCCTAACACCCTGTACGCCACCCCCAGGTTGTTGTAAATGTGCGCTTCCTGCGCACGTTCAGGCTGCCATTTATTCAATGGAAACAGCAATAGATAGAGTTCCAGCAGGATGGCATTCCCACCAGAACGCTTGAGCGTGGCGAAGATCCCTTCCCGCTCCATCAATGTGTAGGCTTCGCGCCATTGCTCGGCCTGGCACAACTGCCACGTGGCCTCTACCAGTGGTTCAATATCGTCAGTCTGTCGTCGTTTCCCTCGTGGAGGACAATTCGTGGCTGCATACTCGATATAATGCTGCGCTGCCCTCGTATGCGCCGCCCGCAGAGCCTCTCGATTGGCCTGCTCAGTGCCTTCAACAAAGTGGCTTCGCGCGTAGTCGACAACAATGTTATGCAACTGGTAGCGGCCCTCACCCCAGGCCTGTAGCAGGTGCTGGTTCAACAGCGCATCAAGGGCAACATGCATCTGCTCCTGTGGCTCCTCACCCGCTTTGAAATCCAGCAAGGACAGGGCCGCATTCAAGTGCACCGGCTTACGATAGATGGAGAAGGTTAATAGCAGCTTGCGCTGCTCCTCGTTCAATTGTTGTTTGTAGATGTAGTCCAGCAGGTTACGAGCGACATTTCCCGTCCAGATGTGAGCATAGATTGGTTCTTTGAAAAAAGCGGCCAGGCTGAGATTGCGATTACGCAGCAGAGAAGCCAGCAGAGTCAGGGCAAAGGCATGACCCTGGCAGTGTTCAACAACGGTGCGCAGCTCCGTCTCCGCTGCATCGATTCTTAGTTTCCGCAGCAGCTCAATGCCCTCGGCAACCTCCAGGCCCTTGACGAAATACTCCTGCATATAGGTGGGAGGATATTCGCGACTGCCCTGTGGCCAGAGGCGGCTGGTCAGCAGAACGCGGCAGGTGCAGTGCTGGCTATTGATAGCGTCTATCCATTCGCTGACGCCGGGACGGTCAGCAAGAGCATGCCCGGTCTGCCAGTCAAGCAGGCTTTCAAATTGATCCAGGATTACCAGTCGCGGCTGATCAGCCGTATTCAGCACATTAAATAGCGCCATGGCCTGGTGCGGCAGGGAAAGGTTGGCAAAATCTGGCAATGGTTTGCCCAGCACTTCAAACAGGTTTCCAGCCAGGTCGGCAAAGGTAACAGCCGCATCGATATTCAGCCAGATTGCCTCCGTAGTAAGCGGCCCGTCGCCAGCACGGCGCTGCTCTTCCGCGTAGCGATAGATCAAGGCCGCCAGCGTCGATTTGCCAACCCCGGCCATACCCGTCAGTACCACAGCCGTGATATCGGATTGGATCAGTTTTGCATAAATTTCTTTGACAGCTTTCTCACGCTGTTGAATCGTTCTGGGATCGGTAGGCGGGGACACGCCTCTGATGCCCCGGTAGACAGGCCTATCGAGGGGACCCGATTGTGGTAGATGCGTGTGATCAACTGGTGGAGCGTGTACGCCTAATTGCGCCGCCTCAGGTAGAGAAGAGGCGCCTGTTGGCATGAGGGAGGGATGAAGAATGGCGGAGTGATGTTCGGTCGTGCCGGATGAGACGGGAAAGAGCCACTGGAAGAGGCCGATAACCACGCTGAGAACAGTGAAGATAACTATAGGCAGGATAGCGGTTAAAGAACCCTGATCAGTCAGTATCCAGATAACGGCACCAGCAGCAACGAGTAGGAGGACGATGCCTGCAATCAGCCAGCGCTTCCCAAGGAGACGCCCACGTTTCTGCTCATGCCGCTGTGAATTATCGAACTGCTGTCCCTGTTGCTGTGTTGCCATGTACCGTTCTCCGAAATTTACCCACGTATGAACAAGCCATCAGCAGTATTCGGTTCCTGCTTCGCAGAGGGAAGTTGCACTGATCCATCTTGCGACAGATCAGCCAGCGCTCCCCTCTCCACAGGCGTTTCACCCTTCCCGGGGAACTCCCGGTAGGGACCTGGTTGGTTTACTGGCGAGGCCAGCGCTGCCAGGTTCAGCGCAGCGTTTACATCCCGATCGATGACCAGACCACAGGCTGGGTTCGCGCACACATAGATGCGTTCCGAGAGGTCCATCTCCTCTTTCACGTTGCCACAGCCCGAACACCTCTTTGTCGATGGAAACCAGCGATCGGCCAGGAGCATTGCTTCTCCCTGCCACGCTGTCTTGTAGGTCAGTTGTCGCCGGAACTCACCTAACCCCACATCGCTAATGGAGCGTGCCAGCTTGCGGTTGCGCTTCATCCCCTCCACATTGAGGTCTTCCAGCACCACCACTGCCGGGCACAAAAGCACATCGGAAAGCTGGGCAAGCCGAAGCAAGCGTTTGACTTGCTTCGCTTGCACCTGTTTGGCGATCTTCTCCGGCAGAGGGGGCACCTCAACTGGCTTCGATCGCTTACCTTTCCTTGGTTTGACCTTGGTTTTCGGTTCAGGCAAAGAAGCAGCGATCTCAGCTTTACGGGCAGCGCGTTCTTCCAGGGTCAGCGGAGCGCGTGTGAGAGCACTGGTACCCTGGTGAAGGGCGTCCTGACGGACGTGGGCGATACGGGCATACTTGCGAGCAAGCTTGATGCGGGCTTTGGCACGATTCTTACTGCCCTTTGCTTTGCGGGAAAGACGACGATGCAGGCGTTTGAGGCGTTTGAGTTCGGAGCGCAAGGCTTTGGGATTCTCCACCACTCGACCATCGGAACACTGTGCCAGCAGATTGATCCCCACATCTACTCCGATGGGCTCACCCGTTCCAGCAGGCGGATCAGGCACTTCCTCTTCCACCTGAATGGAGACAAACCACCGCCCGGCCTCCTCCGAAACCGTAGCAGAAAGCACGTTCACCCCTGTGGTCGGCACATACCCACATTCTTTGAGGCGAAGTCGGCCCAAACGAGGCAGTTCAATGGCTTTCTCGTAGACATATATAGATCCGGTCAGTCTGAAACTACCCAGCCCTTTCCGTTTGGTTTTGAACTTGGGGTAACCAGACGGGCCTTGCCACTTCCCCTCTTTTTTGCGTTGCACCCGGCGAAAGAAATTGCTCATCGCCTTGTCCAAATCGCGCAGCGCCTCTTGAGGAGCCGCCTTCGAGATCTCATACATCCAGGGCAACTCGGTCTGCTTCAACTGGTTCAGTTCCCGGTGTAACTCCATCGCGCTGATCCTTCGGCCTGTCTGTCTGTAGACCTCTTGCTTGCGCTTCAAGCCCCAGTTGTAC
>Ga0070707_100003551_pt1 | contig 14721 bp, 11 predicted proteins | sample KBSK5502metaG_FD_65468 | JGI IMG/M metagenome (GOLD analysis project Ga0070707, IMG submission 65468) | Corn, switchgrass and miscanthus rhizosphere microbial communities from Kellogg Biological Station, Michigan, USA - KBS K5-50-2 metaG | ecosystem: Host-associated > Plants > Roots >... | reverse complement strand
CGAGAACCCGCGCGCGATGATCAGACCCACGCAGTCCTCCGGGGTCGCGGTCTCGGGGAGCGCCGCCACGTCCACCATCGGCACCATCACCTCGCGGACGGCCGTCTCTCCGAGATCGAAGATCTTGTCGATCATCTCCGCCTCGGAGCTGGTCACGTCCGCTTCCGCGGGCTCCATCTGGAGCAGCAGCTTCAGCTCCTCCCGCGACACGAACGCGCGGGTGCTGGTCCGGCGGTAGCCGAAGAGGGCCAGCGTTCCACTGACCAGGGCATTGGCGCTCCAGTTGAGCGGCCGGAGGATCTTGCTGGCGACCTCGATCATGGGGAACAGGCGCAGGATGAGGGCGGTCGCCCACTCGCGCGCCACCGCCTTCGGGATGACTTCGCCGAACACCAGCATCAGCGGCGTGAGCACCAGGATGATCACGCCGATCGCCGCGGCTTCGCCGATCTCCGGGACCAGCGCCCAGGAGGCGACCGACGAGGCCGTGATGTGGGCGATGGTCACCCCCATCATGGTCGTGGACAGGAGCCGCTCCGGCTGCTTGAAGGCATCGAGGTAGCGGACGGCGTGACGGTTGCCCGCCTCCGCGAGGTGGCGCAGGCGCAAGCGGTTGGCGGCGATGAACGACATCTCCGCCGCCGAGAAGAGGGCGGTCACGACGAGCGACGCCAGCACGATGATCCAGACGTGGATCACGCCGGACTCCCGCTGCGACGGCCGTCGCGAACCGTCACCAGCACCTCCACCACGCGCGTGCGCTGGACCTTCTCCACCGTCACGATCACGTCGCCCGCGTCCTTCTTCTCCCCCTTGTGCGGGACCCGGCCGAAGAGGTCGAGCACCCAGCCGCCCACGGTGTCGAAGGACTCGTTGGCGATCTTCAGGCCCGCCACGGTGTTCAGCTCGTCGACGGGGAGCTTGCCGGACACGCGGAAGGTCCGGGCATCGATCTTCTGGATCAGCCGCTCCTCCTCGTCGAACTCGTCGCGGATCTCGCCCACCAGCTCCTCCAGCAGGTCCTCGAGGGTCACCACCCCCGCGGTGCCGCCGTACTCGTCCACCACGATGGCCAGGTGGATCTTCTTGGCCTGGAATTCCTTCAGCAGGGCATCGGCGCGCTTGGTCTCGGGCACGAAGTACGGCGGGTGAAGGTGGGCGCGCAGGTCGAAGTCGGGCGGCAGGCCCCGCAGATGGGGCAGGAGGTCCTTGGTGTAGAGCACGCCGATGATCTGATCGATGGTCTGCTCGAACACCGGCACGCGGGAGTGCAGCTGCTCGCGGAGGCGATCGAGCAGCGCGGCGGGCGGCGTCGTGACGTCCAGACAGAACATGTCGGGACGCGGGACCATCACCGTGCGCACCAGGGTGTCCTCCAGCTCGAAGACCTTGTGGATCATCTCCCGCTCGGTGCGGTCGACCACGCCCTCGCGGGCGCCGACGTCGACGAGCGTGCGCAGCTCGTCCTCCGAGATCTCCGGCTCCCCCGGCCGCCGCTCCGAGCCGACGAGGCGGAGCGTGAGGGCGGTCAGGCCGCCCAGCGCGACGCGGAGGGGCCACAGCACCGCCGAGAGCCAGCCGACCGGCCGGCTGACCCAGGCGGAAAAGCGCCGCGGATGCTCCACGGCCAGGGTCATCGGCAGCACCTCGCCGAACACGGGCAGCAGGAGGATCATCCCGACGATGGCGACGGCGAGACCGGCGGCGCCGAAGAGCTTCGCGGCCACGGCCGTGGCTAGGGCCGAGGCGGCGATGTTCACCAGCGTGATGCCCACCAGCAGCGTGACGAGCAGCTCGTTGGGCTTCTGGAGCAGGGGGGTGAGCGGGCTTTGCTCGGTGCCGTCCTCGTGCGCCAGCTCCCTGAGCCGCGCCCGTCCGAGGGAGAAGAAGGCAGCCTCGGCCCCGGTGAGGAGGGCGGAGCAAAGCAGGAGGACGCCGAGCCCGACGAGCTCGAGGACGGTCAGGTTATCCATCGAAGTGCTGGTAGCCGGTCCGGAGGGCGACCGGCTCGCCGCGGGCGTCCACGTACGTCACCGCCGCCTCCGCCCGCTCGATCCGCCCGATCACGGTGAGCGCGGTACCGGTGGCGCCGGCGAGACCTCGGGCCAGGGAGTCGGCCGCGCCCGGCTCGCAGGTGAGCAGCAGCTCGTAGTCCTCACCGCCGCCCGCGGCCCACTCGAGTGAATCCTTGCCCAGCGCCTGCGCCGCCTCGCGCGCCGCCGGCGCTACCGGCAGGAGATCGAGCATGACTCGCGCCCCGACTCCGCTCTCCCGGCACAGATGGGCCAGGTCAGTGGTGAGCCCGTCCGAGAGGTCCATCATGGCGTGGACCCCCGGCTGGCCGCCAAGCCACCGCCCCTCGGCCAGTCGCGCGACCGGCCGGAGGTGCGCGCCCGTCAGATCCCCCCGCGCTCGGGCGCTCAGCCCGGGAGCCGTTCTCCCGCCCATCTCCAGCAGCGCGAGGCCGGCCGCAGAGCGGCCCAGCGTCCCGGTGACGGCGATGGCGTCACCGGGCACGGCGGCCGACCGCAGCTTCGGCGTTCCCATGTGCTCCCCGAGCACGGTCACGTTGATCATCCACCCGTCCGGGGATGCCGAGGTGTCACCGCCGACGATGACGACGCCGTGGGGTGCCGCCGCCTCCAGCATGCCGGAGTAGAACGCGTCGATCTCGGCGAGCTCTGTCGAGGGCGGCAGCGCCATCGCCACGAGCGCCCAGCGCGGGATCCCGCCCATGGCCGCGATATCCGACAGGTTCACCGCCATGGCCTTCCAGCCGATGTCGCGGGGGGCGGCCGAGGCACGGCGGAAGTGGACGTCCTCGACGACCAGATCCGTGGTCGCCAGCAGCGCGGCGCCCCCGCTGACGGCCAGCACGGCCGTATCGTCGCCGATGCCGGTCCCGACTCCCGGGGACGCGCCGGTGCCGACGGCATCCCGGATCCGTCGGATGATCCCTAGCTCGCCCACCTGACGGAGGCTCGTCGTCACCGGATCAAGAGAACTCCTCGCGCGAGGGCGAGAGCGGATCCGGAGCGGGCCCTGCCGTCGTCATCACGACGTCCGCTCACGCGATGGCGTCGAGCTTCTTCCTGAGCTGGGCCTTGGGCACGGCGCCGATGACCTGATCCACCACCGTCCCGTCCCTCATGAACAGGATGGTGGGGATGGAGCGGACGCCGTAGCGGGCGGCGAGGCCCGGATGCTCGTCCACGTTCACCTTGGCCAGACTCACCTTGCCGCCCGACTCCCGCGCCAGCTCTTCGAGCGCGGGAGCGATGGCGCGGCAGGGAGCGCACCATTCGGCCCAGAAGTCCACCATGATGACTTCCTTGTGCTTACCCAGCTCTGCGTCGAACGTCGCCTCGGTCAAGTGTAACGCGGTGTCGTCCATGGATTCAGATTCTCCCTGTGGTCAGGTGTGCTCTCCGACACGCTCCTAGTGGGACTTCTTGCGGGTCCGCGCGCTGTCCAGATAGCGGGTGAGCCAGTCGCGCGCGAGATCCTGGCAGCCGAGGCCGAACGCCAGCGCGAGGCCCAGCGCCACGGCGCCGAAGAGGATGACGAACACCGATCGCACCAAGTCGGGCGCGATCCCCAGTTCTTCGAGGGTCACCGCCGCCGTGAAGGCCACGATGGCGTAGCGGGCGAGCGAAGCCAGCACCTCGGCCTCCCCGAGACCGGCATTGGCGGCGGCGGCCTTGACCAGGCCGCCGAGGAAGCTCGCGAAGAACAATCCCAGGATCAGGACGACGACGGCGGCGATGACCTTGGGCACGTACAGCAGGATCTGGCTCAGCAGGTCCGACACCGATGACAACCCCACCGCGTTCACAGCGGTCATGATCGCGATGAGTGCCACCAGCCACTGGACCAGCAGCGCCACGAGCTCGGCCGGACCTTGTCGGATATCGGCCCGCAGCAGCACCGCATCGATGCCAGCCCTGTCCGAGGCCAGGTCGAACCGGACGGCGAGGAGAAGCCGAAAGACCAGCAGTCGGGCGAACCGGGCGAGGAGCCATCCGAACAGGAGGATCAGAAGAGCGCCCAACAAGCTGGGAAGAAACGCCGCGACCCGGGCAATGAAGACTCTGCCGGGTTCGAGGACGAAGGGTGAGAGCTCCATAAAAACGCAGACCTACGCTAGCATACCGCCGTGGTTGCCGCAAGCAAGCCAGGGCCGCGGTAGTGGGCCAATCTGCTTCGCCCATGTCGTTCGAGCCATCACCGCTTGCCTCGCTCTCACGGCTGCGGGCGGCAACGGCCACGTTACTCGGCCGCCAGCGACGCTCGACGTCCAGGGAAGCACGCTGGGCGCTGGCGCTTTCGTGCCTCGTCTGGCTCGCAACTTGACCCGGAACCTGAGGTGCCCATTTCTGCGGTGTAGCCGTCAATGGGCACCTGCCCTGACGGCTGGCGTCACCTGGGCAACAGCATGCCCTGTCCCCCAATTTGGCGCTGATCTTGGAAAAGCCGAGACCGTTCAGTCAAACAGCTAGATAGACCGCACCAGAGCCGGCAGACGATGGCAGGCAGCACGCCGCGATGGCCCGCCGGGCTGGTAGGGGGTTTGCATCCCATTCCCTGGGACTTCGCGGCTGGGGTCCGACGATGCGAATGGCGAAAGTGCTCCTCGTGGATGCGAATCAGGATAGACGGGCCTCGCTCTCGAGGGCGCTCGTCGGAGCCGGCTATGAGGTGGCGACCGCCCCTAGCGGCGCATCTGCTGCGGGCGCGCTGGAGTCGGAGCGCCCGGACCTCGTCGTGAGCTACGCTCAGGTCCAGGACATGGACGGCTACGAGCTGTTCACTCTCGTCCGGAAGGATCCCACGACGATGGACACGCCATTTCTCCTGCTCGCCGGGCGAGACCGTCCCGTGGCCCTGGCTGCCGCCGAGGCCGGGGTCGACATGACCATGACCGGGGACTTCACGCTCGAGATGGTGGTGGGCCGCGTGGGTGATGTCCTGAAGCCAGGGACGGGCGCGGACCTGTCTTGGCGGGCGGGCACCCTCGAGGGAAACGGTGCGAGGAGATCGGCGGAACCACTCTGGACCGCGCTCGAGAGCGTCGCCGCCAGACGGTCGCAAGCAGCGACCGGCGCCGACTTCCAGGGCTCGCTCGACGTCATGGACCTGGCGGAGGTCACCCAGGCCGTCGCCCTCGGCGGGAAGACGGGGCGTCTGATCGTCTCGCTGGCGGTGGGTGAGGGCGCGATCCTCTTCGAGAACGGGCGCGTCGTGCACGCGGCCTTCGGTGGGCGAACGGGAGAGCAGGCATTCGCGACCGTCATCTCGGCTTCTCAGCGGGAGGCAGAGGCCCGGTTCCGCTTCAGCCGGATGGACCGCGGCGAGGTGGCCAACGCGCCGAGAACCATTTCGCGCAATGTGGAGCAGTTGCTCCTGAGCATCGCGGTCGGGATCGACGAGGCCGAGTCGGGCGCCGCGCCCTGGGAAGACACCTCGCCCGCGCACCGCGCCGACAACTAAGGCGTCCTCGGAGAGGAGCTCGTGCAAAGCGATCGACGTTCGAGCCCCGCGATGCCGAAGGTCTTGGTGGTGGACGAGACCGCGGGTGTCAGGGCACTCGTGGCAGAGGCGCTCGGGCGGAGGCGGATCGAGATCATCGCCGCGACCTCGGGTGCGCAAGCCGTCGAGCGGATCGAGCGCGACCGGCCGGCCCTCGTGGTGTGCGACGTCTACATGCCCGACATGGACGGCTACCGGGTCTGCGACTTCGTGAGAGCGCATCCGGACCTGCGGGCGACGCCGGTCCTCCTCATGGCCGAGATCGTCGACCGCGCGGTCCTGGCGCGCGCGGCCCGCGCGGGCTCCGACGACGTCGTGCGCAAGCCCTGGCCGGCCGACGAACTGCTGAGCCGGATCGAGGGCTTCCTGTCGGAGGCGCTCGGCGGGCCGGCCATCGAGCCTCCGGACGTGGCGTCCGGACCGGACGCCACAGCGGACCCGCAGGCTCTCCTCGCCGCGCTCGCCGCGTTGCCGGGAGTGTCCTTCGTCGCCCTGATGGATCGCGAAGGCTTCGTGATCGAGGGGGCGGGCGAGATGGCGCTGGATGCCGAGGTCGTGGCGGCCCTGGCGTCCTCCATGGTGGAGTCTTCCGGGGCCGTCGGGCGCGAGCTCGGTCAGGGAACGCTGCAGAACATGATCTGCGAGTACGACGAGGGGCTCGTGCTCCTCATGGGCGCGGACTCGGCATCCAGGCTCGCCGTGGTCCTTCACGATCCCACCGCGCTGGAAGCGGCCCGCCGCTGCGTGAAGCAGGTCGCGCCGGCGCTGCTGCGCGCTGTGAGATGCGCCCGGTGATCCAGTCTCGATGATGCGATCCCGCGGCACCGTCTCGAGCGTCAGGCAGCCCTCCGCCTGGCTGATCGCCGGCGGCGGCTTGGCGCTCTACGGCGCGCTCGTCTTCGCCCTCGTCGTGGTCGGCGCCTGGCCGAGGCTGCCACTGCCCTGGTGGGTCGCTCAGGCAGCGCCGCCGATCGTGTACGGCGTCCTCGTTCGCCTCTGTGTGCGCCGTGTGCCCGCATCGCGCTGGATAGCGGCCACGGTGTCCCTCTGGGTGATCCACGTCGCCCTGGGTGTGCTGACGGGCGCCGCGGCGGCGCGCTTCGGTTCGTCGGCCGTCGACTTCGGCGGGGCCGGGGCGTTCCCGCCGCCGCTTCCCGCACTCTTCTGGGTGCCGTTGCTTCTGGTCCCGCTTCGCGATGCCATCGGCGGGGGCGGGCGAATGCGCCGGGGACTCCGAGCGAGAGATGGAGAGCGCGGCGTGACGCACGACGGCCGGCCCCTGGCGCCGGTCCCCGCTCGGCCGGCCGCTGTCGGAGCGACGCGCCCAGCGGTGGTGACGGCGGCATCGGCGGGAGCCCCGTCCTCGGCGTCGGTGATGACCGGCGCCGGGGTTACTCCACGGGCGCTGCGCGAGGCGCGCGCGCACCCGGTCACGCTCGATCGCGGTGGCCCCGCCGGCGAGCGGGCGGCGCCCAGGCATGCCGCGCCCGACGCCGTCGGTGTCGGAGCGGCGGTCGAGCCGCCCCCTCATCGGTTACTCGACGAGATGCTGGCCAGCGAGACCTCGGCGGCGGTCGTGCGTGTCTCCTTTGATCGGATCGCGGGGCAGCTCCCGGCCGGAGCGTTTCATCTGCCGCTCGACCGGCTGGCGGCGAGCCTGCCGGAACCGGGGTATCTGCTGATTCCCCAGCGCCTGGTCCTGGCTCAGCTGGCTGAAGGGCTCGTGCGCGCGGGATGGGAAGTCGTCGGCAAGCAGTTCCCGCGGCATGTGCTGGCCATGACCGATGAAGAGCTTACCCGCCAGCTCCCCGACGGACAGCTCGTGTTGCCGCTGGACGAACTGGTGCCGCAACTCCCGCTCGAGCTCTTTGTCCCTGCCGGCCCGGTTGTCGACATCGAGGGGATCGAGAGCTTCCCCGCGCCGTTCCAGCCGGCTTTGGCGGAGGAGGGTGTGGAGGAGCCGGCAGGCGCCTTCGCCCTCGACCCTCCACCGGTCGCGGAAACGCAGAGTGCGAGCGGGCCGCCAGGGCCGAGAGCCGGGTGCTCGGTCGACGAGGAGCCGGAGACACCGCGCGAGCAGGAGATCCCTGAGCTGGAAGACGTCGAGCTCGACCCGGCCTTGACGGGCATGGTCGAGGTCGAGGCTGGCGACCCGAGCGGCGTTCCGCCAGGGTGGGAAAGCGTCACCGCCACCACACCGCCGCCGGCGGCGCTACCGCAGCCCAGCGTGACCGAGCCCGAACAGAGCCCGGACGAGATCGCGATGCTACGCAGGGTCGCCGCCCTCCTGGCGCCGCTCAAGGCGCTCGACGTCCGCGTGGAATCGGTGGGCGGGGTGAAGCTCTTCACGGTGTCCTCGCTCGGGCCGTGCGCAGGGCAAGCCGTCGCCGCCGCCCGGTTGGTGCTGCCGCTGCTGGCCGAGGGCCACGCGCCGTGGGCCGTGGAGCAGATGACGCTGCGAGGCCCGGACGCTGCGGTGGTCCTCACCCCGCTGGGCCCGGTCGGTCAGAGCGGGTCCGTTCTGGTGTCCGCGGTCCCGCGCGGGGGGACTCTCGCCCTGCTCGAGATCCTGTGCCTTCGCGCCGTGGCCGGCTGCGCGAGTGACGTCTCGCCGAGGGTCGGCCCGGATCCGGCCGTAGAGCGCCAGGAGCCCGATCTCCTCGATTCGGAGCCGCCCACGCGGGTCCACCAGATCGCGGCGACCCTCGGCGCGATCGGCCCGGTGATCGCCGGCGCGCTCCGCGACGGGGAGGGGGAGCGTGACCTCTACCTGTTCCTGCCCGCAGGGACCGATGTCCGGATGGTGGGCAGCTTCGCCGCCGAGCTCGACCGGGCCATGCGCAAGGCAGCCGACTCGGGCCACCGGTTCCACACGGCGGTGCTGCGCTGCGGAACGCGCCGCCTCATCATCCGGCGGGAGGACGCCGCGACGGAGCGTTCGCGCATCGTCGTCGCCGGCGGCGAGACGGAGCGCCCCGGACTCGCCTACCGCCAAGTGGAGGCCGCCGCCCTCATCCTGGGCGCGCGCTGAGACGACGCCATGTCCATCATCAACTACGCGAAGCGGGAGATCAGCTTCAAGATCGTCTACTACGGGGCGGGCGTCGTCGGCAAGACGGCGAACCTGCAATACATCCACCGCCGCCTGCCCGACGCGAACCGCGGCAACCTGATCTCGCTCGCCACCGGCGACGAGCGGACGCTCTTCTTCGACTTCCTGCCCGTGTCGGCGGTGTCGGTGCGAAACTTCACGGCCAAGTTCCAGCTCTACACGGTGCCGGGGCAGGTGTACTACAACATGACGCGCAAGCTGGTGCTGCGCGGCGTGGACGGAGTCGTCTTCGTCGCCGACTCGCAGTGGGACCGGCTCCGTGAAAACGTGGAGAGCTTCCGCAACCTGCAGGAGAACCTCAAGGAGTACGACTACAACCTGGACGAGCTCCCGTATGTCATCCAGTACAACAAGCGAGACCTGCCGAACGTCGCCCCGGTGGAGTACCTCGACTTCCTGCTGAACCGCCGGGCGCGGCGGGTGCCGTCGTTGCAGGCCGTCGCCGTCGGCGGGGAGGGCGTCTTCGACACCCTAAACACCGTGTCCCGCATGGTGCTGGTGAGCGGGTTCGCGCGAGAGGAAGGGGCACGGAATGAGCACGCATGAGGTCGCCATCTACGAGGACGCCGCTCGGCGGATCAGCGGAGTCCTCCTGAACTTCCTGGCGGAGTCGGCTGCCGTCGACGCGTTGCTCATCGACCGGAGCGGCCAGCTCCTCGCCCAGGGCGGTCCCGATCGCTCGCTCGATACCGTCTCGCTGTCCGCCCTCGCGGCGGGAGCCTTCAGCTCGACCGCGGCGATGGCGCGCCTCATCGGCGAGCCCGAGTTCACCATGCTCTTCCACCAGGGGATCAAGGAGAACATCCACGTCACGGCCGTCGACGAGGACGCCATCCTGCTGGCGATCTTCGACGGCCGCACCACCGTCGGCATGGTGCGCCTGTTCGCCAAGGAAGCCAGCGCCGCCATCGGCGTCATCCTGGCCGAGGGGCGCGGGCGGCCCCCCCGCGCCGGGGCGCTGGCAGGTCCGCTGCAGATCGACGGGGGCCGGCCGATGTTCCACGAGCAATCCTCGTAGACAGCGCACGCGGATGGCACAGGCGAGCGACAAGGCGTCTTTTTCCGCCGAGGAGCGGCAGTCGCTCGTGGAGTCGGCCCGGCTGTGCGAGATGATCGTCGAGGCCAATCCGTCCGACACCGGCGCCCTTGAGACCCTCAAGGAGATCTACACCAAACTCGGCGATCGAGAGCGGCTGGGGCAGGTGGTCAGGAGCATGGCCAGCCTGGCCGGAGGCCGCCCCGCGGCCGCCGGCGCATCGATCGCGTCGCGCCCCCCGCCGTCGGCCCGCGGCGCGTCCGGGGCGGCCGCGGCCGGGAACGCTCCACCCGAACGGCGGCCGGGCGCGATGTGGCGGCTGGGAGACCGCCTGGTGGCCGAGGGGCTGGTCACGGGGGAGCAGCTCCAGCGGGCGCTGGTGGCGCAGAAGGGTACGCGTGACAAGCTGGGCAGCCTCCTCGTCCGGATGAACTACCTCACCGAGGACAAGCTCCTCTCCTTCCTGTCCCGCCAGTACAGCGTGCCATCCATCACGCTCTCGCAGCTCGACATCGATCCCGAGGTGATCAAGCTGATCCCGGGGCAGCTCGCCGAGCGCCTCCAGGTCCTGCCCGTCAAGCGGAACGGCAACGCGCTGACCCTGGCCATGGCCGACCCCACCAATGTCCTGGCGCTGGACGACGTGGCGTTCTTCACCAATCTCCAGATCCAGCCCGTGGTCGCCTCCGAAGCGTCGATCAGGCAGGCCATCGACCACCTCTACGGCAACCAGGGCGACAGAGTCGCGGACATGATGTCGGAGCTCGAGGAGGCCGAGGGCGACGTCCAGGTGTTGGGGGGCGAGGACGAGTTCCTCGGCAAGACCGACGTCTTCGAGCTGAAGGAGTCGGCCGACGAGGCGCCGGTGGTCCGGCTGATGAACATGGTCCTGGTGGACGCCATTCGCCGGGGAGCCTCGGACATCCACCTGGAGCCCTACGAGAAGATGTTCCGGGTCCGTTTCAGGATCGACGGCGTGCTCCACGAGATCATGGGGCCGCCCAAGCGGCTCGAGGCGGCGCTCACCTCGCGCGTGAAGATCATGGCCAACCTCGACATCGCCGAGCGGCGGCTGCCCCAGGACGGGCGGATCAAGCTCCGCTATCACCAGCGCGACATCGACTTCCGCGTCTCCACGCTGCCGACCATCTTCGGCGAGAAGACGGTCATGCGCATCCTGGACAAGGAGTCGCTACAGCTGGATCTCACCAAGCTCGGCTTCGACCCGTGGAGCCTGGAGCAGTTCAACCGGGCCATCCGCTGCCCCTACGGGATGATCATGATCACGGGGCCCACCGGGTCGGGCAAGACCACGACCCTCTACTCGGCCATCAACACCATCAACTCCCCGGACATCAACATCATGACCGCCGAGGACCCGGTGGAGTACAACCTCAAGGGCGTCAACCAGCTCCAGGTCAACGACGAGATCGGGCGCACCTTCGCCGCCGCCCTGCGGAGCTTCCTCCGGCAGGACCCCGACGTCGTCCTCGTCGGCGAGACGCGAGACCTGGAGACGGCGCAGATCGCGATCAGGGCCGCCTTGACGGGTCACCTGGTCCTCACCACCGTGCACACCAACGACTGCCCGTCCACCGTGGCGCGGCTCCTGGACATGGGCATTCCGCCCTTTCTGGTCTCCTCCGCGCTGCTGCTCATCCTGGCTCAGCGCCTCGCCCGCCGGGTGTGCAGTGACTGCAAGGAGCCCTACGAGGGCGATGAGGAGAGTCTGCTGCCGTACGGCCACGTGCCCGAGGGGCTCGGCAAGGTGGCGTTCTACCGGGGCAAGGGGTGCCAGACCTGCAACTTCACCGGAATGAAGGGCCGGGTGGCGATCTACGAGGTGATGCCCGTCAGCCAGGAGATCCGCGACCTCATCCTGCGCAACGCCCCTACCGCAGAGATCCGGGAAGTCGCCCAGTCCCAGGGGATGCGAAGCTTGCGGCAGAACGCGCTGCAGAAGGTCCTCGAGGGCGTCACCACCGTGGACGAAGTGCTCCGCGTGACCCTCGGCTGAGTCAGTCCCGGTCAGGCGCCGTGACGCGGCGAGCCCGACCACCAAGCAGTGGTGTTCCCTCCGAGTTTCCTACAGATGGTCGAGGGCGCGGCCGAGCGCCATCCGGACGGAGGCCATGTCGGCGTTCCGCTCTCCGAGCAGGATCAGAAACCCGACGCGGCTGCCGCCCACGAAGAGGGTTCCGTTGTCTGCCGCGAAGAGGGCCATCCTGAACGCGCCGCGCTCGAGGCGGGCCGATCCCAGCTCCAGCTCACGTCCGAGCGTCGCGCCCAGCGCGGCCAGCGCCTCCACTTGAGACCGGGGCGGCAGCTGCGCAGTGATCACCAGTCCGTCCGGCGTCACGAGGAGCCCGCCCCGGATGCTCGCGACCTTCGACAGGCTGGCGAGAATCTCCTTGAACACGCGGGCCCGTGGCGGCCTCGGTGCCGCGGCGGGCCCGCCGCTCCGCGCGTCCTGCCCGACCGATCTGCCCTGGTCCGCCATGGGTGGGCTACGCCTTGACGCCGATTTCCGTCCAGAGCCGTCCGACTTGGGCGAGCCCCGCGCCAACCTCGACATTGCCGTCCAGGGTGGCCGAGAGGACCAGGTTGGCGTCGCTCACGAGGAAGGTCATGTGAGATCGCGAGTCGATGGCGCCCCGGCGGAGCGTCCCGAGCCCGGCCCGCGAGAGCGTGGCCGACGCCATGCGATAGACCTGGATCAGGTGCTGGGCCAGCTGGGTCCCGCGCTCCGCGTCCGTCCTGGCGAAGACCAGGGTTCCATCCGTGCGCGTCATGACCAGGTCGCGCGCGGGCGCCGCCGTCTTTAGCTCCCCCGGAAGGACGGACGGCGCAACCTCGGCGACCGGCGCCGGCGCGCTCGACCAGCTCACCACCATCTCGCGGAGGGCCTGCGCCTCGGGGAAGTCGGCGTAGTACTGGAGGGCCCGGTCCAGCAGGACCTTCGAGCCCTCGAGGTCTTGCTCCTCGATGCAGATCCTCGCCAGGCCGAGAAGGGCGCGGGGATGGTGGGGGTCGAGATCCAGGACGCGGTGAAACGCGGTCTTGGCCCGATCCGTCCGGCGAGCGGCCACGTAGAGGTAGGCCGACAGGAGACGCCCGACGTGGCTGTCCGGAGCCTGCCGGAGCCCCTGGGCCACCAGCCGGGTGGCCTCGTCGTAGCGACCTTCGTTCCGGTACCGGTCGGCCTGGCGAAAAAGGGCGGCGGGCGAGGAAGGCTTCCGTACCATGCCGGTGATGCCGCTCCAGGTTCGTTCCAGAAGCGTCGCGAAGCTCACCGACCGCATTGCCTCCCTGAGCCGGCGTCACCGGTTGGCGTCATATGGGGCAGCGACAGCTGCGATGTTATCATCCTGGCGCTCGGATCCCCAAATCTTGTCGGGCAATCAGCGTGCCACGAAAGCGAGCGCGCCCTCAGCAGGACCTGGGTCAGCCCCGGTCGCGGGGCAGCTCGATGAGCCAGAACTTCCGGTCGCCGCGGATCAGACGGGTGCCGTCCTGGAAGAAGTCGGCGAGGAGCTGGAGCTTGGCCAGGTTGCGCTCCCGGTCCAGGCGATCGTCGACGATCGGCGATCGCGCGTAGTCGAACAGCAGGTCGTGGCGGACGAGGACGTGCGTGATGCCGGCCGCCCGGGCGCGGGCGCGGAGTTCGGCGGCGCTGCTCGCGGCGCGCACGTACTGGGTGAGCGTGTAGTCCTCGAAGACGAAGTCGGAGAAGTAGGGCCGATCGAGGTGGTAGGTGTCGCGCCGCATGTTGATGAGCCACACGCGCGCCGTCGGCGGCAGGCTCTCGTTGATCACCTCGTAGTAGGGGTAGTAATCGAGCCGCCGCGAGAGATAGGCCGACGGGGACTCCCCGCCGAGGGCCGCCCGGACGGGATTGAGCTCGGCGAACCACGCGAGGACGATGGGAACGCCGGCCGCGGCGGCGCCGAGGACGAGCCACCGGAAATGCCGGCCGAGCCGGGCGTCTTCGGCGGCCATCCCGGCCGCGGCGACCGCGACGGCGATGCCGGGAAGGGCGGGCAGCAGGAACCTGAGCTGCTGGCTCGAGAACAGCCAGAAGAGGAGCATCGCGGCCGAGACCAGCACGGCGATCCGCGCCTCTACGTCCAGCCGGCGCCGGTACAGGGCCCACGCGAGCAGCGGGAAGGCGAACAGGAACGCGATCCCCAGCACCCCATCGTAGCGGGCCGGCTGGTCCGGCTGAGCGCTGACGGCCAGACGGATGGGCGCCAGGACGTAGTCGAGCGCGCTGTGCGGATCACCGTACATCGAGAGCAGCGACTGGTAGAGCCGCGAGCGCGCCACATCCCACCCGGGCGCCTCGCCCGGCCAGATACTCAGGTAGAAGGGAAATACCGGGCTGCCGGTCCTCATCCAGGTGCGGATGTACCAGGGCGCGGCGATGAGAGCGCCGAGGGCGAGGGCTCCCGCCCCCGCCAGGGCGTGGTCTCGCCGTGGAGGGCGCTCGCCCGCGCCGCCCCGGTCCGGAGCCGCGACGGCGCGGACGAGCACGACGAGCGAGAGCGAGAGCAGCAGGAACCCGGCGGTGAGCTTGATCGAGAGCGCACCCGCGACCGCGAGGGCCACGGGAACGATCCAGGCGCGATCGAGCGTGGTCCACCAGCGCGCGACGGCGCGCACGGCCAGGGCCGCGTATGCCGCCAGCGCCAGATCGACGTACCCGCTCCCGGCGAGGTCGTACACGGTGGGGATCGCCGCGATCATCAGCCCGGCGATCGATGCCCAGGGCGGGTGGACGCCGCGCTCGCGCGCCCAGCCGTAGGTGATCAGCACCAGGAGCGGGGCGAAGGCGAACACGACGGCGCCGGCGGCGGTCTCGGCGAGCCGGGGGCCGGCGATGCGCCCCAGCAGCATGGCCCACACCACCTGCATCTCGACGCCCTGCGGATAGAACGTCGCCATGTTGTACGGCACGACCACGCCGCCGCCGGCCGCGATGTAGGCCTTCGGGAGCGCGAAGTGATAGAAGAGGGCGTCGCGCGCCGTCGGCGGCGCGAGGGCC
>Ga0070707_100003549_pt1 | contig 14721 bp, 15 predicted proteins | sample KBSK5502metaG_FD_65468 | JGI IMG/M metagenome (GOLD analysis project Ga0070707, IMG submission 65468) | Corn, switchgrass and miscanthus rhizosphere microbial communities from Kellogg Biological Station, Michigan, USA - KBS K5-50-2 metaG | ecosystem: Host-associated > Plants > Roots >... | reverse complement strand
TTGACGCGGGCCAGCAAGGCCTCGGGATCAGGTCGGTGCTCGGTCATCGCGGCTCTCAGTTGAAGTGGGGGGGAGCGACCGCCGCTCCTCCCCCACACCCCCCCACCGGATTACCACTCGCCGATTTCTTCACGGGCTCTCTCAGTCGATCGTCAGAATCTTAGCCCATCGGAGCAGATGCAGGCAGGAATGTGCGGCGGCGGCGCGCTCACCGCAACCGCGAAGCGGGGCGCGGCTCCTCGGCGATCGCCGCGCGGGCGGCTCCGGTCCGACGGGAGAGATCGAGGACCACCGCTCTCGCCGCCTTCCGAATGCCGCGGCAATGAGCCCGCACGCGGCCAGCGCCACGAAGGGTGACTCACGATCTCAGGTGGAAGGGAACGTCCACGACGACGATGCCTTGCCGGAAGAGCATGGCGCCCTTGATCAGGAGCGCGGTCTGGTTGTGAAGCACGTGCTGCCACCAGTGGCGGGGTACGAACTCCGGGATGACGATGGTAATCACTCCGTCCGGCGTCTGATTGTGGATCCGCTCGATGTAGTCGAAGAGCGGGCCCAGCACGGATCGGTACGGCGAGCCGAGCACGACAAGAGGCACCCCGCAGCCGCCCTTGGTCCAGCGACCCTCCAGGCGCAGTGTGCGCGCCGGATCGGTTTCAACGTAGACCGCCTTGGGGTTCGCGGCCAGCGACTGCGCGAATCGAAGCGCCCGCACGACCCCCAAGTGGAGATCGCCGACGAGGACAAGCACGGTGTTCGTCACCGGTGGCTCGTCCGCCAAGTGCTCGAGTGACAGCTCCTCCGCTACGGCGTCGTAGTGGCGATGCACCGCCTGGAAGACCATAACCATGAGGGGAATGAGCAGCACCACCATCCAAGCGCCATGGGCGAACTTCGTCACGGCAATGACGAGGGTGACGAGGCCCGTCACGACGGCGCCCGTGCCGTTGATGGCGAGACGCCAGTGCCACCCCTTCCCGTGGACCGCGAGCCAGTGCCGGATCATGCCCGTCTGGGAGAGCGTGAAGGAGAGGAACACGCCGACGGCGTAGAGCGGGATCAGCGCGTGGGTCTCGCCGCGGAAGATGACGATCAGGAGCGCGGCCAGCGCACCCAGAATGAGGATCCCGTTAGAGAAGACGAGGCGGTCGCCGAGCTTCGTGAACTGCCGCGGCGCATAACGGTCGCGCGAGAGCAGGCTCGACAGCCGTGGGAAGTCCGCGAAGGAGGTATTCGCGGCGAGCACCAGGATGAGCATGGTTGAGCCCTGGACAAGATAGTAGAAGAGGCCCGTGCCGAACAGCGCCCGAGTGATCTGCGAGACCACCGTCTCATTCTCAAGCGGCGTCACGCGGAGTACCCACGCGAGCACCGTGATCCCCAGGAAGAGCACGCCCAGGATGCTTGCCATCCAGCCCATCGTGATGGAGGCATTGCGTGACTCGGGCGGCTGGAACGCGGGGACACCATTCGAGATGGCTTCGACGCCGGTCAGCGCCGTGCAGCCGGAGGAGAAGGCCCGCAGCACCAAGAACCAGGTCAACATGCTCGAGGCCCCAGTCGAGTGGAGCGGCAGCGGCTGGAGGTCACCCCGGAGGCTCTTGTACAGGCCGGCCGCGACCAGCACTGCGAACGTCACAATGAAGAGATAGGTCGGCACGGCGAACACGCGTCCCGACTCGCGCACGCCGCGCAGGTTGGCGAACGCGATGAGTACGATAAAGGCCACGCCGAGCGTCACGCGGTGGGGCAGGAGTCCCGGCACGGCGGAGGTGAGGGCCGCCACGCCGGCGGCGACGCTCACGGACACGGTCAGCACATAGTCGATTAGCAGCGCCGCTGCCGCGACCAAACCCGGCGTCGGGCCAAGGTTCGCACGAGCGACGATGTAAGAGCCGCCGCCCGACGGATAGGCGTGAATGGTCTGCTGGTACGAGACGGCCACGATGAGGAGCAGCCCCGCAATGGCAAGCGCCAGCGGCACCGATAGGTGCGCGGCCGCGGCACCGGCCAGGACCAAAACGAGCAGAATCTCCTCCGTCGCGTACGCCACGGAGGAGAGCGCGTCGGAGGAGAAGACGGCGAGCGCAACGGTCTTCGCCAGACGCTCGTGGCGCGCCTGCGCGAGCGACATTGGCTTCCCGACTGCCCAGTGCTTGAGCAGGCTCGCATTCATCGTCTTTCCCAGGGCATCGGGAACGCGCGAACAAGTCTGCGCACCCACGCAATGCCATGCGCGCGTATGGTCGCCCGGAAGCAGCCGCGTACTCCGGCCCATCCTGATCGCCTGTTCCGATCCATCCTGATCGCTCGTTCCGTTTGATTCAGGCAGGAATGTGCGGCGGCGCAACGCTCACCGCACTGGCGGAGAGGGGCGCGGCGCCTCGACGATCGCCGCCCGCGCGGGTCCGATCCGACGGGAGAGCTCGAGCGCCAGGATCGACGCGGCAATCGTCAGCGTCCGGCTCTCTTCGAGACCGAATCCCTGTACATCACCCTCCCACAGATCGAGCGAGACCAAGCCGTCGTCGCGCCCGAGACGCAGGCGCCCTCCTCCTTCGGGGAGCCGGAGGCCTCTGAATCCGACCCGAAGCCTCGACCCGTCGGAAGGAAGGAGGGTGTCGGGAGCCAGCTGCACTTCCGGGATCAAGGCCGGCGCCGAGCCCGCCGGAACCGCGGCCAGGATGCGTTCCGCCGCATCTCGCAAGACCATGGCGCTGAGCCCGAAGCTCCGTTTCAGCTCGCCCAGTATCTCGTCCAGTGGCACTCCGCCCCGCAACTGCTCGACGAGCTTCTCCACGACGTCGAGGTCCTTGCCTGCCCGGCCGGCGAGCTCGGACCAGCGCTCTCGCCGCCTTCCGAATGCCGCGGCGATGAGCCCGCACGCGGCCAGTGCCACGAACGCGACGACGTCCTCGCGCTTGCTGATGGTCAGCGTCAGGTACGGCTCCGTGAGGAAGAAGTCGAGGCTCATCGCCGACAGGAGCGCCGTCACCAGTGCCGCGGAGCGGCCGCCGAGCTCGGCCACGATGATCGTGAAGCCCAGGAACACGAAGGCGAGGTTCGACGCCGACGTGAGGGAGCGCAACGGGATCAGCGTGATTCCGAGTGCCATCGACCCGAGCGCCCCCGCCACCATCCACACCAGACCCTCATCCTCTTGCTTCATACTGATTCTCCTCCCGCACGTCTCTCCGGGGGCGTAAGAGAAGGGCTCTCGACCTCTAGGTCGGCGAGTCGATGACCTCGTAGCCGAGCTGGGTCGCGCGTGGCGTCCGTGAGCGTGCAGCCGAGGGCCCCAACGAAGCGGATGGGCCTTTTCAGCAGCCTACTACACTCCGCCGAGGACCAAGATCATATGGATGACCTTATCGTCAGGGCATCGACGCACCGCCCATCTCCTCGTCGTCCCAGCGCACAATGTAGCCCGCCGCCCACTCAAGAAATGCTCAAGAAGGGCGCCGGAGTCATCAAGATTTGCTCAAGAGTCTCGTGCTGTGAGAAACGGAGCGCCCGGCTCGTCGCCGAAGACCTTCATCAACACCATGCACGAGGCCACCCGCCAAGCGGCTCGTTGCCTACGATGGCGTCACAACCTCTCGTTTTCATGGGACGGCCGGTCTTGAGCATTTCTTGAACGACGACGCCGGTAACTTGGCAGCATCCTGATGACCTGCTCGCGTCAACTGGTGTGGGAGACCGTTACTGATCCTGCGGCCCCATCACAAGGGGGCGCGAACACGGCAAGACCACGGAAGGCAGACATGCACAGTACAGTGATCAGAGAGGTCGTTCCACCGAGATCGGAAGCGAGCGGAACGGCGCCGGATGACTCGCCTGACAGCGACTACTCCACGGGTAGGCTCCAGCGGCACACCGTCGTCATCAAGTATGGCGGCGCTGCCATGGAGCAGCCGCACCTGAGAGATCTCTTCGCGCGCGACATCGCGTCCCTGGGTGTGGCCGGCATTAGGCCCGGCATCGTCCATGGAGGAGGCCCGCAGATCACCCGCCTCATGAAGCGCTCCGGCAAGACACCGCGCTTCGTCGCCGGGATGCGCGTCACCGACGACGAGACGATGGTCCTCGTTGAGACCGCGCTGCGTCAGGTCAACGAAGAAATCGTGAAGCTGATCGAGCACCAGCGCGTGCCGGTGGCGGGCTTCGGCGGCTGGGAGATGAGCCTGATTCGCGCCAGCCGTCGCCTGCACGTCTTGCCCACCGGCGAGGCGGTGGATCTGGGTCGGGTGGGCGAGGTCGAGTCGGTCAACCTCAAGCCGATCCGGGCGCTCCAGGAGCAGGCCATCGTGCCTGTCCTGGCGCCGCTCGGAATCGGCGTGGACGGCTTCACGTACAACATCAATGCGGACCTCGTCGCGGGAGAGGTTGCCGCAGTCCTGGGGGCGAGCCTCGTCATCTTCCTCACGGACGTTCCGGGGATCTTGACCCCTGACGGCTGCTGGTACCGACGGCTGAGCCGCTGGGACGCGGACTCGCTCGTCCACGAGGGCGCGATCGACGGGGGCATGCTGCCGAACATCGAGGGGGCGGTGCGAGCGCTGAAAGGCGGAGCCGGGCAAGCGCGCATCGTCGACGGGCGGATTCCCCACGCGCTCATCCGAACCCTGCACACCTGGCACGGTCTGGGCACGGAGATCGTTCTCTGAGGCAAGGCACAGGAGGCAGCGCGATGAGGCAACGAGCGTCGAACGTAGTCTGGATCAGTCCTGTGGAAGGGTCGGGGCCGGCGGCCGGAGACGTCCGGTCGCCCGATGCACGGGTGGTGGCCGACGTCATGACGCGCGACGTGATCACGGTGGGCCTCGAGACCCCGGTCCGTCAGGCGGCGAGACGGCTCCTGGTGCAAGGAGTTCCTGGACTGGTGGTCGTCGACGCGAACGACCGTGTCGCGGGGGTCCTGACTGAACAGGATCTCGTGGTGCGTCTGGGTCCGCGCCGGCAGCGCCCGTGGTGGAACGTGTTCGTGGACCATGACCGGCTCGCCCGTGAATACCAGGGCGCCGTGGGAATCTCGGTGGGCGAGATCATGAATCGTCCGGTGATCACGGCAAGCCCTAGGCTCCCGCTAGCATCGGCGGCGCTGCTGTTCGACACACCGGGCGTGAGCCTCGTCCCCGTCGTCGACCATGGCTGTCTCGTCGGCTCTCTGAGTTGCCACGGCCTCATCGAAGCACTCTTGACCGACCCGGCCGCGCCGGGAGAGCCCTCCAATGCCGGCCTCGTCGCCCAGATGCAGCAGCGGATGGCGCAGGAGGGCTCCTGGGTGCCAGGGCCGCGTCCGGCGGTCGATGCGCGCGGCGGGATTCCGGAGCTCTGGCTCTGAAGACGATGGCGCGGACGATACCCGATTGCCGGGACGTCAAGGTGTAACCCTCGTTGATGATGAACGAGACGACCTGGTCGGCGCGGGCGTCGGGCACCACCACCTCCAGCTTCACGCCCGGAATCAGGTTCGCGGCGTACTCGAGCCCCCGGTACGTCTCGACACGCGGGGGTTGTCGCCCCGATCCCCGCACCTCGCTCACCGACATGCCGACCACACCGATCGCCGATAAGCTCTGCTTGACCTCCTCGAGCTTGAACGGCTTGATGATGGCCTCGATCTTCTTCACGGCTGCTCCCGTCACCGCCCGTCCAGCGCCAGGTTCAGGGCGAGGACGTTGACGCGCGGCTCGCCGAGCACGCCGAGGGAACGGCCCTGGGTATGCCGGGCGACCAGCTCGCGCACGCGCTCAGGGTCGAGCCCCCGCGCGCGCGCCACGCGCGGGGCCTGGTAGAGCGCCGCCGCGGCGCTGATGTCGGGGTCGAGGCCGCTGCCGGAGGCGGTGACCAGGTCGACAGGAACCGGCGCCGTGTTCCCCGGATCCGCAGCCCGCAGCGCCTCGACACGTCCCTGCACCGCCTTGACCAGATCGGGGTTCGTCGGACTCAGGTTGGAGCCCGAGGAGGCACCCGCGTTGTAGGCGAACGGACTGGTCGCCGACGGACGCCCCCAGAAATACTTGGGGTCGTCGAAGGGCTGCCCGATCAGGGCCGAGCCCACCGGCTTGCCATCCTTGACGATCAGGCTCCCATTCGCCTGGGATGGGAAAAGTGTTTGGGCGATGCCGGTCACGATCAGCGGGTAGATGATGCCCGTGACCACTGTCAGCACCGCCAGCGCAACGATTGCAGCGCGAACATGAGCAAGCATGGTGTCAGCTCCTCTCATAGCCTGTTGGAAGCCTCGCAGGCTGCTCAAAAAGGTCCGGATGCGAGGCACCCGACGGCCGCACGCGAGGCGTGGCTCGCTCACGCTCGCCCAATTTCCGGATTCGCTCGCCTCGCCTCCGGCTCAGCTCGCCAAGCCGAGCGTGCGGCCGAGGGCGCCAACGAAGCATATGGGCCTTTTTCAGCAACCTGCTACGCCCAGCCGAGGGCGACCAGGATCATGTCGATGAGCTTGATGCCCGGAAACGGGATGAGCACGCCGCCGACGCCGTAGATCCACAGGTTGCGGCGCAGGAGGGGGCCGGCGCCGATGGGCCGGTAGCGGACGCCCTTCAGCGAGAGCGGGATCAGGGCGATGATGATCAGCGCGTTGAAAATGACGGCCGACAGAATGGCGCTCTGCGGCGTCCCTAGGCGCATGATGTTGAGCGCGTTGAGCGCGGGGTAGGTGCTGGCGAAGGCGGCGGGGATGATCGCGAAGTACTTGGCGACGTCGTTGGCGATGCTGAAGGTCGTGAGCGCGCCCCGGGTCATGAGCATCTGCTTGCCCGTCTCGACCACCTCGAGCAGCTTGGTCGGGTTGGAGTCGAGGTCGACCATGTTGCCGGCTTCCTTGGCCGCCTGGGTCCCCGTGTTCATCGCCACGGCCACGTCGGCCTGCGCCAGCGCGGGCGCGTCGTTGGTGCCATCGCCCGTCATCGCCACGAGGCGTCCCTCGCCCTGGATGTCCCGGATCAGCTTGAGCTTGGCCTCGGGCGTGGCCTGGGCGAGGAAGTCGTCCACCCCCGCCTCCGCGCTGATCGCCGCCGCCGTCAGCGGGTTGTCCCCGGTGATCATGATGGTCTTGATCCCCATCCGGCGCAGCTCCGCGAAACGCTCCCGGATCCCGCCCTTGACGATGTCCTTGAGCTGGACGACGCCGAGGACTTTGGGCCCGTCGGCCACGACGAGCGGGGTCGCGCCGGCCTTGGCGATGGTGTCGACCGTGCTGCGGATGTCCACCGGGACCACGCCTCCGAGGCCCTTGATATGGGCTTCGATCGCGTCGGCGGCGCCCTTTCGAACCTGCCGGCCGTTCATGTTCACGCCGCTCATGCGGGTATGCGCCGTGAAGGCAACGAAGGTGGCGCCGAGCTTCTGGATGTCGCGCTCCCGGATCCCGTACTTCTCCTTCGCGAGGACGACGATGCTCCGGCCCTCGGGCGTCTCGTCGGCGAGGGAGGCGAGCTGCGCCGCGTCGGCCAGGTCCCGCTCGGCGATCCCCACGGCCGGGAAGAACTGCGTCGCCTGGCGATTGCCGAGCGTGATGGTGCCGGTCTTGTCGAGCAGTAGGACGTCCACGTCGCCGGCCGCCTCCACCGCACGGCCGGACATGGCGATGACGTTCTTTTGGATCATGCGGTCCATCCCGGCGATGCCGATGGCCGACAGGAGCGCCCCGATCGTCGTCGGGATCAGGCACACGAGGAGGGCCACCAGCACGGTCACGGTCACCGGGGTGCCCTGCCCCGCCGCCCCGACGCTGTAGAGCGAGTACGGAAGCAGCGTCGCCGTCGCGAGCAGGAAGATGATGGTGAGGCCTGCCAGCAGGATGTCCAGCGCGATCTCGTTCGGGGTCTTCTGCCGCTTGGCGCCTTCGACGAGCGCGATCATGCGGTCCAGGAAGGCCTCGCCGGGATCCGCCGTGACCTTCACGATGATCCAGTCGGAGAGAACCTGTGTCCCGCCCGTGATCGAGCTCCGATCGCCGCCGGCTTCGCGGATCACGGGCGCGCTCTCCCCGGTGATCGCCGCCTCATTCACCGACGCGACACCTTGAATGACTTCTCCGTCGGCGGGGATGAAGTCGTTCGCCTCCACCAGCACGATGTCGCCCTTGCGGAGCCGGGCGGCGGAGACGACATCGTACTCGGTCGGGCGGTCGACGTAAGTGCGCTCGGCGTGCCGCAGGCGCTTCGCTTCGAGATCGCGGCGGGCCTTCCGCAGGGAGGCCGCCTGGGCCTTGCCGCGCCCTTCCGCCATCGCCTCGGCGAAGTTCGCGAAGAGCACCGTGAACCAGAGCCACACCGACACCCAGAAAATGAACCAGCCCGGTGCTTCTCCCTTGCCCGCCACCGCCTGCACCCACAAGAGCGTCGTGAGGATGGACCCGACATAGACCACGAACATGACCGGGTTCCGCACCTGACGCCGGGGCGTCAGCTTGCGAAAGGAATCGATCACCGCCTGCCGGATGATCGGCAGGTCAAAGAGCGAACGCGTCACCGTGCCAGCCATGAGCTCCTCCCCGTCACTTCGCAGCGATCAGGTTCAGGTGTTCGACGATGGGCCCCAGCGCGAGCGCCGGGACGTAGGTCAGCGCCCCGACCAGGATCACGACGCCGACCAGCAGCGCGACGAACAGCGGCGTGTGCGTGGGGAGCGTCCCCGGGCCACTCGGGACGATCTTCTTACGCGCGAGGGAGCCCGCGATGGCGAGCACCGGAACGGCCAGCCAGTACCGGCCGAACAGGATGGCGAGACCGATCGCCGTGTTGTAGAAGGGTGTGTTGGCGCTGAGCCCGGCGAAGGCGCTCCCGTTGTTGTTCGGACCCGAGGAAAATGCGTAGAGGACCTCGCTGAAGCCGTGGGCGCCCGGATTCGCCATCCCGGCCTTGCCCGCGGGCGTGACCACCGCCACGGCCGTCCCGACCAGCACCAGCGCCGGCACGATCAGGATGACGAGGGAGGACATCTTCATCTCGTACGCCTCGATCTTCTTGCCGAGGTACTCCGGGGTCCGGCCGACCATCAGGCCCGCCACGAAGACGGCGACGACGGCGAACATCAACATCCCGTAGAGCCCCGAGCCGACTCCCCCATAGACCACCTCGCCGAGCTCGATCATCCACATGGGGATCAGTCCCCCGATCGGGGTGAAGGAGTCGTGCATCGAGTTGACCGAGCCGTTCGAGGCGGCCGTCGTCGCGGTCGCCCATAGCGCGGAGTTGGTGATCCCGAAGCGGACTTCCTTGCCCTCCATGTTGCCGCCCGACTGGAGCGCGCTGGCCGCGTGGTCCACCCCCTGCTTCACGAACACGGCCCCGTTCTGCTCCGCCACCACGCACACGGCCAGCATCCCGACGAAGATGACGGTCATGGCGGCAAGGACCGTCCAGCCCTGGCGGGTGTCCCCGACCATGACCCCGAACGTGTAGCAGAGCGCGGCGGGAATCATCAGGATCGCGAGCACCTCGAAGAAGTTCGACAGCGGCGTGGGGTTCTCGAAGGGATGCGCCGAGTTGGCGTTGAAGAAGCCGCCACCGTTCGTCCCGAGCTGCTTGATGGCGATCTGGGAGGCGGCCGGCCCTACGGCGATGAGTTGCTCGGTCAGCGTGGACTTCTTTGTCTTCGGCTGGCCCCTCTCGTCGAGCACCGGCTTGCCGTCCTTGTCGGTCAGCGGCTCGTCATAGCTTGTGGGCTGGACCACCGTGACCTTGGGATAGGCGCCGAAGGTCTGCACCACCCCCTGCGACACGAGCACCAGGCTCCAGACGACGCTCAGCGGGAGCAGGATGTACAGGGTCGTCCGGGTGAGATCGACCCAGAAGTTGCCGATGGTCATCGCCGATCGGCGGGCAAACCCGCGGATGAGCGCCACCAACACCGCCATGCCCGAGGCGGCCGAGGCGAAGTTCTGCACCGTGAGCCCGATCATCTGGGTGAGATAGCTCATGGTCGATTCGCCGCCGTAACCCTGCCAGTTCGTGTTGGTGGCAAAGCTGGCCGCCGTGTTGAACGAGGAATCGGGCGAGACGGCCCCGAAACCCTGCGGGTTCAGCGGCAGGCCGCCCTGTATGCGCTGGAGGACATAGACGAGGAGCATGCCCACGAAGTTGAAGAGCAGCATCGTCAGGGCATACACCTTCCAGCCCATCTCCTCATCGGGCTTGACACCACAGAGCCGATAGACGAGCCGCTCGAGCCAACCGAGGGCCCGCTCCAGACCGAAGGGACGGCCTTCGTAGACGCGCGCCATGTAGGCCCCGAGCGGCATGGCGAACGCCAGCAGGATCACCAGGTACAGGACGAGTTGCACGATGCCATTCGTAGTCATTGGAAGAGCTCCGGCTTGAGCAGCGCCAGCACCAGGTAAACCATCAGTCCCAGCGACACGACACCACCGACGATGTAGAGCAATGGCATAGGTGCCTCCTACAGACGCTCACAGAGCTTGACGAGCAGCCACGACAGCCCGAAGAATGCCGCGCTCAGCGAGACGTACAGAAGATCCATCATCACGGCGCCTCCTTGGCGCGGGCATCCTTGCTCACCCGCGCCCGCTCTCACAACCTAACCGAGGTCCCGCTCAAGAATCTCTCAGGATTGAGGGCCAACGGATCAAGGCGGACTCAATGAGGCCGTGGCAATCAGAGAGCCGACGAGACAGCCCGCATCGTGGCTAGCGAATCCGCGTCGTCCTGAGGGCCCCCGCCGGACGACGAGCCCCCCTCCGACGGCATGAGCCGTCCAACCCGTGTGATCCGGAATCTGTTGCGCTAGAGGGCTGGGAGTCCGGAGGATGACCACCGGGCTGAGAATGAGGGTCAAGAGGGCGAGGACGATGAAGGTATAGGGACGGTCACGCGCCATCCTGACGATCCACATATCCTGGTCAACTCACCTTTTGGGTTCCGGTCGAAGATTCTCTCTTTTCTTGACGAGGAGGCAGGCAGGAAGGTTCCACATCTGGGCGAGCCGATTCTCGCGGAAATCTTTGACTCCGACGATGCCTCTCCCCCGCGTGAGCGTCCAACCGGCTCTCGTCACGTGCAGGAGGTCGAGCACTTCAGCTCGAGCACTTCAGGAGGAGGGAGCAGCAGCGCAAGGGTCCGCTCGGATGCCGACCCGGCAGTGGGTCCGGCGCAGCGCACAATCGGCCAGAAGATCTATGTGCCCCGCACTACGCGGGGGGCGGGACGCCGGACTCGCGCCTGATTCACCCGCCGATGCGAGTCACGGGCCCGAATGGGGACCGCCGGTTCTCGTGCCGGGCGTCTCGGATCCGGACGACATGTCGATCGGGCCATCGGGATACGAGCAAGATGCGCCGGTCTTCGCTACCTCACGAAGCCGGTACCACGACCCACGCCTCCGGACAACTTGCCACGTTCGGGTAATAGTCCCCATAGCTTGGGCAGTACCAGTAGTAGGTTGGCGCCGCATACCCATAGACGGGTGGGTAGTACCCGTAGTACGGGTAGCCGAAGAAGAAGCGGTTGTGCCGGCCCCGGTCGAAGCCACGGTGGCCGTCGAACCCACGATGCCCGTCGAAGCCTCGGTGCCCCTCGCCTACGCTTGGGTGGCCTCCCTCAAAGCCGCGCCCGGCCGCGGCCTGCGCCTGGGTGGGGGCAAGGACCGCAAGAGCGATCCCGATCGCGACGAGGGCTACAGTTGCGAGACCTTTCAGATGTCCTGGCTTGGCCATGGTAGTTCCTCACTTTCTCCCTTCCCTACCGTTGGACGGCCTTGCTTCACAGGACATTCGCCGCGTCATGGGGCGAGCTAAAATAGCGAAGGGGCGGGCATCGGATCACGCGCCCACGACGTCGAGCTCGACGTCGACATTGCCGCGGGTGGCGTGTGAGTAGGGACAGATCTTCTCGTGGGCCTCCAGGGCGAACGCGGCCAGCTCGGCCTGGGGAAGACTCCGGTCCTCGACGCGCAGCTTCACCGCGAGACCGAAGCCCCCGCCGTCGCGCGGGCCGATCGACACCGCGCACGTGATCGTCGCCTTCGAGCCGTCCTTCCGGTGCTGCTTGGCCACGAAGTCCAGGGCGCCTCCGAAACAGGCCGCGTAGCCCGCGGCGAACAGATGCTCCGGCGTGGCGCTACCCGGCTTGCCAGGCCCGCCCATCTCCCTTGGCACGGACAGATCGGCCTTCACCAACCCGTCGCTCGATTCCGTGTGTCCGTTGCGCCCGCCGGAGGCGGTCCCGGTCGCCGTGAAGAGCGGCTTGATCCTGTCCATGATTTCGACACCTCCCTAGTCTGATCCTAGGATGCACCCGGAGCGGCCTTGGTTTCTCGCGGACGCCCGGATTCCTCCCTTCGGCAGTGCCCGTCCCTACCAAGGTCGGGTAGACGGCGCCCGGCCAAGACCAGTAGCCTTCAGTTGGATGGGTTCAACCGACGGACAGACGCTCGTGGGTGAGGACGATATGCGGCTGGTGTCGATTGTGGACGACGACGAATCACTGCGCCGGTCGATCAGGAATTTCCTGACTTCGGTCGGCTTCCAAGTCGAGACGTTCGCGTCCGCGGAGGCCTTCCTGCAGTCCGCTCATCGGGACGACACCGGCTGTGTGGTGCTGGATCTGCGGATGCCCGGGATGAGCGGGCTCGACCTTCTCAGGCGTCTTGCCGCCACCGACTCTCCGATCCCCGTGATCATTCTGACTGCTCACAGCGCCGACGAGACGCGCCGGCAAGCCTTACAGGCCGGCGCGGTTGCGTTTCTCGGAAAGCCGTTCCACGGCGAGGCCTTGCTGGACGTCGTGAGAAAGGCCCTAAGGAAGCCCGGCCGCATCCCTGACACCCTCTCCAGCCCATGAGGGAGATGATGATGACGACAACGCTAATCGCGAGCGCGCGATCGAGCGCGCCCGCAGTGACGGCTCCCGACGAAACCCGTACCTCGGGACGACCAAACCCGGCCCGCCGAGAGATCGGAACGCTCCCCTTGTCGAGAGTGCGGCGGGTCACCGCCTACATCCAGGCGCACCTGGATCAGGACCTCACGCTCGCGCAGCTCGGGGGAGTGGTCTACATGAGCCCGTTCCATTTCGCCCGCCTCTTCCAGCGCAGCACCGGGCTGCCCCCCCACCGATTCGTGGTGCGCGCGCGCATCGATCACGCCACCACATTGCTGGCCGCTCCGGAGCTGTCCATCGCCCGGATCTCCCGTGTGGTCGGCTTCCGGACCCCGAGTCACTTCGCCACGGTGTTCCGCCGCATCATGGGTGTCACCCCGCGCGAGTACCGCGCGGGGTATCCTCCCGCGGGCCTGTCACATCGAGAGGGAGGCCGAGATGGGTTGGAATGACCAGGTGATGGAACGACACTGTCCGGAGGAGCCGGCCCTCGATGAGGTGCCGCTCGCCCGCCGCCGACCAATCGCCGATCCTGACGGGGGGCTGGTCGAGCGGCTGCGCCAGCAGGAGGCGGGAGCCGCGGAGGCGCTGGTGACCGCCTACGGGCATCGCGTCTACCGTCTGGCGCTCCACATCACGGGCAATAGCTCGGATGCCGAGGAGGTCGTGCAGGACGCCCTCTGGGCCGCGGCCCGCAAGATTGATACCTTCCACGGGACGGCCGTTTTCGGGTCCTGGCTCTACCGAATCACCGCCAACGCCGCCTATCAGAAGCGTCGAGGACGGCGGGTCGAGCGGAACTCGACGTCGTGGGACGATCTCGCCCCCTCGTTCGACGAGACGGGCCAGCACGTTCAGCCGGGTCTCGACTGGTCGCCGAGATTGGAGGACGCCGCGCTCCAGGCCGAGCTGCAATCCGTGCTCCGCGCGGCTATCGACGAGCTGCCGAAGGAACAGCGCGCGACCTTTCTCTTGCACGACGTCGAAGGGCTCTCGAACCCCGAGATCGCGGAGACGCTGCAGATCAAGCTGGCTGCCGTCAAGTCGCGGGTGCACCGGGCCCGGCTCTTTCTGCGGAGCCGCCTGGCTGCGTACGTGGGCGGTGCGCCCGAGCTCAGCTGAGCGAGGAAGGGGGCGAGCCCTTTAGCTCCGTGATCGGGAACGGGCGGTCCGCATGCGGACCGTCTTCCCGGTCCCGCTCCCGGACATCATGGCGGAGCTGACGCGGGCCGGGCGCTGGGAGGGCGAGCTCGTCCATGCCCGGCGCGACGGGACTACCGTGGTGGTGGCCAGCCGCTGGTCCCTGCGGCGCGCCGCCCCCGGGCGGCCTCCTGCCATTCTCGAGACCAACAACGACATCACCGAGCGCAAGCGAGCGGAGGACGCCCTGCACGAAGCCCGGACCGAGCTCGCCCATGTGGCGCGCGTGACGACCCTGGGCGAGCTGGCCGCCTCGATTGCTCACGAGATCAACCAGCCCCTGGCCGCCATCGTCGCCGACGCCAACGCCTGCCTCAACTGGCTGGGGGCCGACCGCCCTCCTCTCGATCAGGTCCGCGAGGCGCTGGCCGCCGTCGTTCTTCTACACTACGAAGCCGGGCGGCCTCGGCATGGGCTTGTCGATCAGCCGCTCCATCATCGAGGGGCACGAGGGCCGCATCTGGGCGACCGCGAACCCTGCGCCACCTTCCATGTGGCGCTCCCGGGAGTCGGCTGACACGTGGCCGCGCCACTCGGCTGTGCGCACGATCCGCGTGTCGCTAAGGTCCCGGGTTGAAACAGGTGGAGATCTGGCCCTCGAGGCAGACGCACTCCACGGGCTCACCGTGCAGTCCCTTGGCGATCACGACCCGGCTCC
>Ga0070707_100003545_pt1 | contig 14736 bp, 8 predicted proteins | sample KBSK5502metaG_FD_65468 | JGI IMG/M metagenome (GOLD analysis project Ga0070707, IMG submission 65468) | Corn, switchgrass and miscanthus rhizosphere microbial communities from Kellogg Biological Station, Michigan, USA - KBS K5-50-2 metaG | ecosystem: Host-associated > Plants > Roots >... | reverse complement strand
TGCTTTTGGCATAAACGTGTCCCATTCCAGAACTGGTCCATATCAACCTCGTTAGGTTCTTTCACGGACATCGATAGGCTGCGACTCTGGTCTTTCCGGATGAGTTTCTAGAGGAGAAGACGTAAAAATCCTTGGTCAACCCCCCAGATCGATGTTGGTTTTTCGCAAATTTCCGGAAGAATTTCGTGAGTAAGCGCGTGAAAGTAGCTGAATACAAAGGAGAGAATTGAAATCGGGGCCAACTCAGCTGTGGATAGCAAAACTCTGAAAAGCTGCAGGTGGAACGCCGGTTTAAGACGCCCTCTGGTGTGCCGGCCTAAACGCCCCCGTGAAGGTTGGGGCAGAAGATTAATTTTCCTATCTTCCGTTGAGGTGATCGATCCGCTCTCAGTCGGTGCGGAGAATAATTTCGTTGCGGTAGTTGCCATGCGAGACCATTGAAACTCAAACGGCAGTGGAGTGTGTGTAGAGCGCCGGCTCCTCCCACACGGTCAATCCGCTGGAGGAGTCCAGATTCCATCTAAGCGCTGCAACCGCATTTGGCGCTCCTGATAGAGAAAAATCAAGCCTGGAATTGAACGGATTGAATTCGGTGCGGTCTCGCACAAAAACTCTGCAATGCAGGAATTGACTTTGCTGCGTAGCTCCGGGACTTCCAGCGCTGCAAATCGTTTTGCAACGTAGCTCCCCGATTTGCAACGCTGGTAATCAGTCTGCAATGTTGCTCCGCGACTTCCAGGACTGCTTCGAAGAGACTTCTTTGTCCTTCCTTCTTCCCTGATCCGAACCACAAACCTCTATGCAGCAAGATCTCTACGCAACGGCGCGGATTGAGTCTCGACAAGGTCCGCTGCATCGGAAAGAGTTTATCGATTACCTAAAGGAAACGACAACGAGTATCTGGTCGGCGAGCCCGTTAAGGGATGAGACGAAAGACCGAAGAATCGTTCATGCACCGACGATAGCGATCCAGCCCAAGTTCGTCACTGTTGATGAAAGCGTCCTGATGTAACGCTTGAGCGTCTTAGGTTATGATCTGCTGCGCGGGACGAGGGCGAATCGCAAACTTCAGTCGGGGAAAACATCTATGGTCCTTGAGAACAACGGCTGGTGCCCGATCTGTAGGGTGGAAACGACTTTCACATCCAACGACTCCTGGCTTAGTGAAAACTATATCTGCAAACGTTGCAATTCGTTGCCGCGACACCGAGCACTCGTGGCGGTTCTTGACCAGGTCGCGCCGGCGTGGAAAACGATGGCGATCCACGAAAGTTCCCCGACTAACCCCTTCTTCACACAACTATGTCCGGGTTACAGTTATTCCTTTTATTTTGAAGATATACCTGTCGGAACAAGTAAGGGATCGATACGCTGCGAGAATCTGGAGCGGTTGACCTTCGAGGACGGAACCTTCGATATCTTCGTCACCCAGGCCGTTCTTGAACACGTGCTGGACCCGCGATCTGCTCTGAAAGAAATTATGCGGGTGCTTCGCGAAGGCGGTATTCACGTTTTCAACGCGCCAAAGCAAAAGCACTTGATCAGGAGCTATCCTCGTGCAGTCTCCGAAGGGGCGTCGGTCCGCCACTTGTGTGAACCGATTTATCACGGTGATCCGGTCGGCGACGGTAAGACTCTTGTCACCTGGGATTACGGAGCTAATTTTGACGATCTTGCGATGCTCTGGTCGGGATATCAGACCTCCTGCTACGCCTTGCGTAATTTGGACATGGGTATTGCCGGTGAGTACTCGGAAATATTTGTCACGCGGAAGAAGGAGAGCGTTAGGACTCCCGATTACCTGGCCGCATTTTTGGCCGAGCGTGGCCTTCTTGATCAGTCTCCTCCCGGCATCCGGCGCGGCACGTTCGATCCAGTTTCATTCGTTCGAAGTCTGTACATCCACATTCTGCATCGCGAACCGGACAATGAGGGTCTTGCATTTCATGTCTCGAAGCTGGACGGAGGAATGGATCCGGCTGACGTCGTTCGCCAATTCATGGAATCGCCAGAATATTCCGTGCTTCGGCAGGAATCTGTGGTCCACTCTGCCCCGAAAGTTGCGAATTCGAATATGTACCTAAAAGGGTGGCGACGCCATGTGGCGCGTCTGATCGGACTACTGCCCGGTACATAACGCGCATTCGGCGGCGTTGGCTCGGGAGAATAAGCCTCCCTCACTCTATCCGCCCCCTCGATTTTTTCATTGCTTCGTATGTAAACTCATCGGCCATGGGATTCAGGCGCTTTACTTTCTCGAATAGCCAAAGAAGATCAGCCGCCGGTCTGGCTCTGGCCTTCTTACTACTCAGTGCCAACATTCTCTGGATGATCCTGGACAAACAGCCTTTCGGGGGTGATCAATCCGGCCACGCGTATACATCGATCAATCTTTATCAGATGCTCGTTCGGTTCCCGGCGCAATGGCGCGCGGCCATGCTCGAGGCGGTGCCTAGCAGGGGGCCCGGAATTGCCTGGATCGGACAATTTTTTGTTCCGCTGGGTTACGTGATGAGTTCCGTCGATACAGCTTTTCTGTTGCTGGTGTACGTCGCACTGCTCATCGGGTTGTGGCTCCTCTACGCCGCGCTGCTGGAAATGAGTGGCAGTGCCGGCATCGCGGCTGTTGCCACCGTCGCGATTGCCTCCGGACAACTATTTATGAATTCCAGCCAGATTTTCATGATCGAACCACTTCAGTTTCTCGTGACGGCGTGGTTTATCTATCTTCTAAGCCGCGCTCCAAAGTGGAATTGTTCGTTTCTATTTGGGCAACTATGGATCGCGACGTGTTTCTCCCTGATTGTAAGAGCCACTTCGTCCCTATATGTGGGCGCCCTGGTGCTGGCAGCCGTGCTTTGTGCTGTGTGGATCAGACAAGAAAACCCCGTCCGATGGTCAACCGGGGCAGTTCTCGCCAGTTGGGTTACCGGCGCAGCGCTGGCTGGGATCACGTTCTTCTGGTACCGGCGTAATTTGTCTCTCGTCATCGCACATTCAAGAGAGGCAGCGGCCGGTTCAGTTGCTGCGATGTGGGGGAAGACGGATACGTTCACAAACACGTTCCTATACTGGCTAAATGCAATCCAACGCGACCTGATGCACCCGGCGGTCCTAACGGTGACGTTGGCGGCTTGCGCCGCAGGCCTGGGGATGCGTTGGCGGGACTCGGCTTCCAGCGCAGCCGGATCGACCCGCAGCTACTTTTCGTGGTGTACGGTTGCTTCGGTCGTTCAGATCCTGGTCACGTTGTTCCTCTTTTCGCTCGGTTCGAACAGAGTGGACCGGTTCTTATTTCCCTTGTGGCCGTGCTTTGCGGTTGTGATTGCCTGGTGTCTGTCACGAGTCAATAACCGAGTTGTTACGTTCGTGGTATTGAGCGCATTCGCCGGTCAGTGGATTGCTGCACGCGCGTATGCGTTCGGCCTGATGCGAGAAAATTCATCATTTGTGTGGGTGTGGAGGGTGAACCGGGATCCCAGGTACTCCGAAATTCTCAACGAAATCGTCGCCCGCGCATGCACGGAGAAACAAACCAACCGCTATTTAACAATCGTCGCGATCGATCCGTACCTGATGGGTGACTGGCTTGCGCCGGAACCAGCCGGGTATACGGCGGCAAAGCGATATGGTCTGGATTCGCCATGCGAGTTCGGCTATGCAGGTAATAGATTCTTCGGCGCCAGTGTGCAGGATACCTGGAATGATTTTTCGATTCGGCAAGTGCAATACGTCGTTACCAATGATCCGTCAGTATTACCCCCTCCACCTGACGCGCTGAATCAGGCGCTAACCTCCAGTACCCATCCGATTCTCTTGGAAATGATCCGGAACAGTGGAGCGTTTGTGGAAGAAGCTCCATTGAGAAGCGCGCCGGGGATTTTAGTCTTCAAGAGCGCCAACTACCCCCGACAATGAGGAGCGAACTCGTTCTTTGGCGATCGCGAATGAATTGCGAGACCTTGCGGCCGGTTCTGCTGTTCGCCGGCAGATTCAGCCTTGAGACCCCTGATGCTGCCGTCGTCTTCCGCCCCGTTCGCTAAAACAGCTATTTCAATGTTGAAAAGTCGTACTCGATACCATGTCCTATGGACATCGGTGCGGTTTCCGCAATCGATCGGCCTTCGAAATCCGAGTAGGGCCATCCGGCATACTTGTTGACTCGTCGCGACGGATTGAAAAACACGTCCATGTGAAAGACCGGCACGCCCTTGGGAGTGGTATGCACGACCAGACTCAGTCTGGTCCGCAACGGATCATTGATAGGCGCACCTCCATGCGGAGCAAGCGGGTGCCATAAGATCACGTCACCTTTTTTTGCGTAGATCTTTTTCCTGGTTAGATGCTTCTCACTCGTACGCCTCGCGACTTCATCCTGGTAGTCCATCCAGAGGTCGTTTGACATTGCCGGTATGGCCGCGCCTTCGCCGAACCTCTTGGCCGCAATCGCACCACGATCGATAACGCCGATCCTATGTCCGCCGGAAACAATTTCTAAAGGGCCGTTTCCATCATCTGTATCTTCGAGTGCGATCCACATGCCGAAGTACATGCAAGCTGGATAAGTCCAGAAAAGCGGTATATCGCGATGGATGGGCTGTGCGGAGCCCCGCTCGTAAAAGAGCGACGTGTATAGTGCTGTTTCTTTCTCAAAGAGGTAATCCTGGAGAGCCAACGACCGGTTTCGGGAGAAAAGCGTCTTCAGTACCGGCAGCGTTTGATGCAAATTGATGACCCGCATTAGCCGGCCATGAGTTTCATGAAATATTGAAAGTGCGTGCTCGTTTCGCCTCTTCCAGTCGGAGAACTCTTTTACGGCTTGATCGCACAATTCAATATCGACGGCGTTCTCAACTACCGTGAATCCCTGTTGAATGAGTTCAATGAGCTTGGTTCTGGCCCAGGGATCCTTAATTTCCCGACTCACTTGCTTGGAAGCAGAATCCCGATCGAACCATGGAGGATCGTCTTTGATCACGACCTCTCGGTCTGTTTCCCCAAGGAAACTCTCCCGACCCAAATACTCGAGAAGCTTCTTGAAAGGCCGCACGTCAACTCTCCTCACCGGGAGAAAGGTTCAGATATAAATTATCCAAGCCGACCTTGTCGAAGGAAATCTTGCGCAAATTTTAAGCTTCGTTAAGGGGTCCGCTCAAGCCGCCACCTTGCGCGAGATTGGGACGGCCGAGCGATCAGCTTTGTGGTGAACAACTCTTTAGATTTCTAGTTTGCCCGTACTGTCGCCGAAGCTGTCGCGATGCACTCCGAGTTTGTCGAGCAGCCGGTTGACGTCGGTTAGCGTCCTGCACGACGCTTTATTGGGGTGGATTCAGGAAAGACGAAGTCAGCACCAACCAGTTCGTTCACCCAGCTTTTTCTGCGAAAGAAACCGATCGTTCTGGCTTAAGAAGAAACTATTAATTTTCTTTGACAAAATTGTTACTACTCCATAGTATTAGGAACCTGTCCGAAAGACTTCGTTAGTTAAATTCGTACGGACAGACTCTACAAAGCTTTTTCCGAAAACAGCAACTCGACCACGTTCGTCGTTCCCCGCAAGAAGCGGCGGTCTTGAACAACCCTCGCAGGATGCCTTCACACAAGGGCGAAGCAAGGAATACAACATGCCAAGCTTCTGGCGCTTATGAACAACAATACAGTTGCTCCTACCTTAGGATCTGCATCTCGCTCAAGTTCACCGTCCAAATCCGAGTTTCAAGTTTCGGGTTCGTCTCGTCCCGATGTCCGAGGAAAGTTTTTATGGGTTGGCGAAAAGAAATTTTATGTACGCGGCGTGACGTACGGGCCTTTTCAACCCGACGGCTTTGGTCACACGTACCCTGCGCCGGAGAAAGTGGCGTGGGACTTCAGTCTGATGTGTACTCATGGCATCAATGCCATCCGAACGTACAACGCTCCTCCCCGCTGGCTTCTGGATCTTGCACAACAGCATGGGTTGCGGGTCCTCGTGGGATTGCAGGCAGAGCGGCACTTTGCTTTTCTCGAGGATTCGAAGGCCATCCGCGATATCAAAACCCAGGTGGTGGAAGGCACGCGACGATCGGCGGGTCATCCCGCGGTCCTGTGCTATACGATCGCTAATGAAATTCCTGCGCATATCGTGCGGTGGTACGGTGCGCGCCGCATCGAGCGATTCATAAAAGATCTGTTCACGCTTGCGAAGACTGAGGATCCTCAAGGTCTTTTCACGTACGCAAACTACCCTACGACCGAATATCTAGACCTTCCGTTTCTCGATCTTGTGAGCTTCAACGTCTTCCTCGAGTCGCAGTCACGTTTTGAAGCCTACCTCGTGAGACTGCAGAACCTTGCCGGTGATCGTCCACTGATCATGTCCGAAGTTGGCCTGGACAGCCGGCGCAACGGAGAGTTGGCGCAGGCTCAAATGCTCGATTGGCAGATACGGACATCCTTTGCGATGGGATGTGCGGGTGTCTTTGTGTTTTCGTGGACCGACGAGTGGCATAACCGGGGTGATCATGTCCAGGACTGGGATTTCGGAGTCACCAGCCGGAATCGCGAAGCAAAGCCGGCGTTAAAAGTGCTCAGCGATGCGTTTGCTGAAGCACCGTTCCCCTCGCGCAATGTTTCGCCGCGAGTATCCGTCGTGGTCTGCTCATTCAACGGAAGCCGGACGATCCGTGAATGTCTGGATGGGCTTAAAAAAGTACGTTATCCGAACTTCGAGACCATCGTTGTCGACGACGGGTCGACGGATGGAACCGGAAATATCGCCCGAGAATACAACGTTCGATTAATCCGCACGCAAAATCGCGGCTTGAGTGCTGCAAGAAATACCGGCCTGGCGGCGGCGACCGGAGAAATTGTCGCGTACCTTGACGACGACGCCTCCCCGGATCCGAACTGGCTCAGTTATCTGGTGGACACGTTCCAGAAGCTCAATTGTGCCGGAGTCGGTGGTCCGAATATTCCATTTCCTGATGATGGAGATGTTGCTGCCTGCGTCGCGCACACACCGGGCCGTCCGACTCACGTTCTTCTTTCAGACCGCGAGGCGGAGCACATTCCCGGCTGCAATATGGCTTTTCGAAAGGATTACCTTGAGGCTCTCGGGGGATTCGACACACAGTTCCGCGTCGCCGGTGATGATGTGGATATCTGCTGGCGACTGAGAAATTCCGGAGGAAAGTTGGGCTTCAGTCCGGCCGCGATGGTGTGGCATCACTGCCGCAAAACGCCCCGCGCATTTTGGAGGCAGCAGGTGGGTTACGGAAAAGCGGAAGCGATGCTCGAAAGGAAATGGCCGGAAAAATACAATTCCGCCCGCCGCATCGCCTGGGGAGGGCGAATTTATAGCGATGGATTGCTGCGGCCCGTTTCGTGGACACGCGGCCGGATTTATCACGGGACGTGGGGAACTGCCGGCTACACGCGCATGTACTACCCGCCGCTTGGACTGCTGGATTCGCTGCCTTCCGCACCGGAATGGCTTTTGGGCAGTATCATTCTCGTCGGACTCTCGCTACTTGCGTTCTTCTGGAAACGCCTTCTTCCGGCCGTACCATTGTTGTTTCTCACCATCAGTTCAGGTCTGCTCGCGGGCAGCGCGCGCGCATCTCGCGCGCGGTTTCCCCATCAAAGAAGCGGCCGCTTCGGGCGGCTGTGGCTGCAATGCCTTACCGCTTTACTACACGCGGAGGCCCCGCTGGCCCGGCTATGGGGGCGGCTCAGTTACGAAGTCGGTGTCTGCCGGAATCAAAGCAAGACGGGCTTGCGACTGCCGGTGTCGTCTAAGTTCCGGCTTTGGACGGAAGAAAGACAGGAGTCGGTCGCATGGCTTCGTGCAATCGAATCCGCCGTTCGTGTCGACGGCATCGTGGTGCGGCGTGGTAGTGATTATGACAACTGGGATTTGGAAGCATGCGGTAACGTTTTCGGGAATATCCGGATCCGCCTGGTTAATGAAGAATACGGCGCGGGCAAGCAGATGGTGCGCGTGCACGCCTTCCCGAGATTCGCATTTCTGCCGATTGCATTGACCGCCACCCTCGTTCTGCTGGCCGGCCTCGCGGCCGCGGATCACGCGCGGTTTGCCGCAGTAGCACTGGCAATATCCTCCGGAATGCTCGTGGTGCTCGGTTACCAGAGCCTCGGAGTCGTATCGGCTAAGGTGTGGCATTCGCTGAAAGCTCTGGGATTCCGGAAGTCCTGATGAGGAATAAGGAAATGGCCACAAAAAAGCACAAGAGGCACATAAAACGTTTTTGTGCTTTATGTGCCTTTTTGTGGCCATTAACCATCTTCTCTCAGGATCGGGTCATCCTAACGGGTGTGGTTCAGGACGAGAGCGATGCCGCAGTCGCCGGTGCGAGAATCGCGCTGTTGCAACAGACATCAAGTCACGCGCTCGAAACGACATCTGCTGCAACGGGCACGTTTGGTTTCGACGATTTGCTGCCGGGCGACTACGTACTCAAAGCGGAAGCAAACGGCTTCGAACCCTACGAAGAGACTTTGACCATTGACTCGCGCGAAACAAAGCCGTTCAGGATCAGATTGAAGGTGCGCTCCGTTAAAGCGCAAGTGACGGTGACATTGGACGATGAGGAGGAAGTCAACACATCCGACAGCAACACGACCTCACTGCGAATCAGCGACAATGTGCTTGCCGCGTTGCCTACGGATGCTGAAGACATTCAACCGCTGCTGGACCGATTCATTCTGCCGGGGACGCAGGGCGCGGAAGGAGCAACCGTTCTTGTAGACGGAATTGAAGTCGGACAAATCGATGTGCCTGCCGCAGCAATCTCGCGGATCCGAATCAACCGGAACCCGTATTCCGCTGCGTTCCAGAGTCCCGGAACCGGAAGAGTTGAAATCAGCACCCGGCGGGGGCACCGAAGCTATTACGAAGGCAGTTTAGCAATTTACGCGAGAAACTCGCTGTTCGACGCGAGGAATGCGTTTGCGAAGTCGGCACCGGATTCGGATCGTCGCCTCGTGCAAGCCAAACTCGGCGGGCCGCTCCCCGGACGCCGCTTGTCGTTTTACATTGCCGCCGAGCGCTTGATGGATAACGACACTGCAGTCGTGGACGCCGTCACACTCTCGGGTCCTTTCATGGAAAACGTGCCCACACGTGAGCGGCGCTATCGGACTTTCACACGGGTCCAGTGGTGGCCTACCGACCTTCACACGGTCTTCGTCACTTATGATTTCAAAGACAGGTTTCGACAGAACGACAAGGTGGGCGGTTTCAATCTGCCCGAGCAGGGAATCCGCTCAAGCGATTATGGGCACAAGGTGGCATTGAAAGACAGTGCGCTGCTTTCAGGGAACACGCGGAACGAACTGCTTTTCACTTTTCAGAAGGAAGATCAACGTGCGGGCAGCCCGGCTGCCGCGCCGGCGATTGTCGTCAAGGAGGCTTTTACGGGTGGACCTTCGCAATCGTTCAGCGGCGAGAAGAGACAGACGGTCGATGCTGAAGATACCGTCACTCGTGTCCGCGGAATGCATTCGTTTGTGCTCGGCGCTCGATTCCGGACGGTTTTCATCGACTCCATCGATGCCTCCAATTTTGGCGGAACATTCGAATTCTCGAGCCTGTCGCTGTTCGAAGCCGGTAAACCTTATGTCTTTCGTCTCAGCCAGGGGGACCCGAAAGTTGCATTTCCCGTTCGTTCATCCAGCGGTTTTGTACAGGACGACATCCGCGTTAGCCACGCTCTTAATCTGACATTCGGATTGAGGCACAGCTGGCAGTCGATAACGGACGATCGCAACGATATCGCGCCGCGGTTTGCCTTTGCGTTTGCTCCCGGACAGAAACCGAAAACAGTCTGGCGCGGCGGAGCGGGCATTTTCTACGATGATCTGCCTCGCGCCGCCAGGCGCCGGTCGCTGCTTTTTGATGGCGTCCGGCTTCGCGATCTCGTGATTTCGAATCCTTCCTTTCCGAATCCATTCCTGAGCGGTAACGTTACTTCACTTCTGCCCAGCGTCACTCGCGTCGCCGCCGACATCCGATCTCCTTACCTGTTACAGACGACGATTGGAATCGAAAGAGAACTCCGGGATCGTAATTCCCTTTCGGTGGAGTACATGTTTGTGCGCGGTGCGAACCTCTTCCGCTCACGCAACACGAACGCGCCGCTGCCGGGAACCATGTTGCGGCCCGACCCGAATTTGCTCAACATCAATCAGATCGAATCGACGGCGTTCCTGCGAACCCATGCACTGACGGCCAGCTTCAACGGAAGGCTTGGCAAATTCTCGAGATCAATCGCGAAATATACTTTTTCAAAAAACACGGATGATACCTCCGGAACATTCTCGCTGCCCGCGGATAACTACAATCTACGGGCGGAGGCCGGGCCGTCGGACTTCGATCGCAGACATCGGTTCAATTTGATGGAAGTCCTGGAGTTGGGCCGCGGTTTCCAGCTGGGCACGATGTTTTCGACGGCCAGCGGAGCGCCTTTCAACATCAGCACCGGCTTCGACCAGAACGGCGATACGCTTGCGAACGACCGTCCGCCCGGCATCACTCGTAACACCGGTCGCGGTCCTGCGATCATGCAACTCGACTTGCGAATCAAAAAGATTTTCCTGCTTTCGCGTCTGTCGAACGACGATACTCGCCGCGGCAAGCACCACGTTCTTCAATTCACTTTGGATGCGTTTAACGTAACCAATCACACAAACGTTACGCATATGGTCGGCGTTCTCAGCTCGCCATTCTTTGGGCACGCAAATTCGGCAGACATGGCGCGCAGATTTCAGGTCGCTCTGAACTATGAATTTCCGAACTAAGCTCGCCTGGAGGCTCTATCAAGAGGTGCGGCCTTACTACTGGCATCTCGGCGCTTTATTTTCGGTCGGTCTGTTGGGAGCTCCGCTGGCGCTGCTGACTCCGATGCCGCTGAAAATCGCCGTGGACAGCATCATCGGCACGCAGCCATTGCCACGCTACCTGGATGTGTTGTTGCCGGCCGCAATCAAAGCTTCGCAGAGTATTTTGCTCCTCATGGCCGCTATTTTCGTCGTGCTGCTGGCATTTTTGAATCAACTTCGCGACTTTGTCAGTTCGGTTCTCACTGCCTATGCAGGTGAACAAATGCTTCGCGGATTTCGCGCCAAGCTGTTTCGTCACGTTCAGCGCTTGTCGTTGTCCTACCACGATTCGAGGGGAACGGCGGATTCCATTTACCGCATTCAATACGATGCGAGTGCTCTTCAAAATATCTTTATCACCGGCATTGTTCCATCTGTTTCTTCGATAGTGACTTTCGTCTCGATGATTTACGTTACAGCTCGCATCAACTGGAAATTTGCACTCGTCGGTCTGGCCGTGTCGCCTTTTGTTTTGTTGGTTTCTCAGCACTACCGGCGGCAATTGCGCAGCCAGTCGCGGAAGGTGAAGAACATTGAGAGCTCCGCCTTATCCGTCGTGCAGGAAGTGCTGGGTTCAGTCCGAGTCGTGAGGGCATTCGGCCAGGAAGAGCGCGAGCAGGGCCGTTTCATGCAAAAGTCGAATGAAGGAATGCAGGCCCGAATTCAGCAGACGCTTATGGAAGGCGGATATGGGATCGCTGTTACCCTGCTGACAGCCATTGGCATGGCGAGCGTGCTTTACCTCGGCGTCCTGGATATCAAAGCCGGAAAACTCAGCCTTGGTAATCTGCTGCTCGTGATGGGATATCTCGGACAGCTCTATAGCCCTCTCCGGACGATCGGCAAAAAAATGGCAACGATGCAGTCCCACTTTGTCAGCGCAGAGCGGGCGTTCGCTCTGCTTGACGCCGCGCCTGATGTGGTCGAGCGCGCCCATGCCCGATCTCTATCACGCGCGATTGGAGATATGTCGTTCCGCCACGTTTCGTTCAGGTACGAAAATAACGGGCAGCCCGTGTTGCAGGACATCTCGTTCGATGTCAGGAAAGGCTCCTGCATCGGCATTGTTGGAGCGACGGGCGCCGGCAAGACCACGCTGATGAATCTCCTCACGCGTTTTTATGATCCGACCGAAGGAGAGATCCTTCTCGACGGTCTGGACCTGCGCGATTATAAATTGGCCGATCTCCGCAACCAGTTTGCTATTGTCCTGCAGGAGCCGCTCCTGTTTTCAACCACTATCGCCGAGAACATTGCGTATGCCCGTTCCGGCGCGGATCAAAATGAAATTATTGCCGCGGCGCGGCTCGCCAATGCGCACGACTTTATTATTGCTCTGCCCGATGGCTACGACACGCTTGTCGGCGAACGCGGCATGCGTCTCTCGGGCGGTGAGCGCCAGCGTCTTTCCGTTGCGCGAGCATTCCTCAAGGACGCGCCTATTCTCATCCTCGACGAGCCGACGAGTTCGATTGATGTGAAAACTGAGACCGCTCTGCTGGACGCGATGGAACGGCTCGTCCGAAACCGGACGACGTTTATCATCACGCATCGGCCCAGTGCACTAAAGCATTGCGACGTGATCGTGACGATCGAAAAAGGGCGGCTGGTTGCGGTTGAGCCACGCGCCGGGACGGTCCTGCAGTTGTGAGCCGCGAATTATGAAGAAACTGCGCATTGGATTTCTGTTGCCGCGTTATACCGCGTGCAGCAGGAGCTTAATGCCCGCTGTCGTGCAGGCAGTCGCCGAATTCGGAGCAGTCGTTGATGTCATCCACCCTGTAGACCATGCGGTCGATCTCTCAGATGTTCGCGTCGAGCATGATCTTTACATCTTGCGGCACACGAGCGGGCTCTCCCTCAGTCTGGCGGGCGCGCTCCATCAACTGGGCGCCTTGATCGTGAATCCCTATCCCGTGTCTGCCGCACTCAAAGATAAGATCGTCGCCTCGCGAATGCTGCAGGCTGCAGGCGTGCCTGTCCCTGCTACATACTTCGCGTCGCACCGGGACCAATTGCTTCCCCTTTTGGATGCGGGGCCACTCATCGTCAAGCCTTATCAGGGAGCAGGCGGCCACCACATTCGAATAGTCCGAACCCCTGCCGAACTGGCCGTGGTGGATTGTGGGCGCGAGCCGATATTCGCGCAGCGCTATCATGCGAACGACGGTCACGACCGGAAGATCTACGCAATAGGCGGCCAACTGTTTGGGGTCAAAAAGGTCTTTCCTCGCCGGACTGAAGAAGAAAAACACGGCGAACCCTTCACACTCTCCCCGGGATTACGTGACATCGCCATCCGCTGCGGTGAAGCATTCGGCATCGATTTATATGGCGTCGACATTGTCGAGAGTGGAGGGGTGCCTTACGTCGTCGACATGTGCAGCATCCCAGGATTCAAAGGCGTTCCCGATGCAATCCAGCGCTTGGCGCAATATTTCTGCGCAGCGGCAGAGCGGGCCGCGCGCGGCCAGATGCCGCAAGCCGCTCGCATGACACCGGCGAGGAGTTACACCGATGCCTAGGCACAAGGTGCTCGAAATTGTGACCGAAGGGGTGCCGGAGCATCGAGCAGTCCAGGCGTGGCTGCAGGTTCAGCCCGACTCCTGCGCGCCGCGCAGTCTTGAACTTCTCCAACGCCGAAGGCACAGCACCGTCTACCGGCTCAATAAGGTCAGGTCGGATGGCACGAGCGTCATTGCAAAGCGATGCCGCGCAGCGACAGCGCGCAAGGAGCGCATGATTTATCAGGAACTGCTGCCGCTCACCGGAATGCCGGCCCTCGACTGTTATGGCACGGTGCGAGAGCCGGACGCGGACTTCTGCTGGGTTTTTCTGGAAGATGCCACAGGTGCCTCGTATTCACCGCAGCTTCCCGGCAATCGTGCGCTGGCAGGCCGGTGGTTGGCGGAAACACAGTTGGCCGCCGCGTCAGCCAATTTCCAGTCCTGCCTTCCCGACCGTGGCCTCAACGATTACCTTCAAGCGCTGCACGGCTGCCGCGCGATGGCGCTGCGTCACCTTGACGCGAATGAATTGCCGGCCGCCGATGCTGAGCTGCTGCGCAAAGTCGCAACCTACATGGACGGCATCGAATCGCTGTGGAATGAGATCGGCGAAATTTGTGTGGTCATGCCGCGGTTACTGATACACGGTGACTTCGTCATCAAGAACATCCGCATCCGCGAGACTGCCGCCGGTGCCGCGCTCTTGGTGTTCGACTGGGAATTCGCGGGCTGGGGTGTGCCGGCCGCCGATTTGGCTCAATTCACTGACAGGGTGGCCACTCCAGACCTCAACATCTACTGCTCAACCTTGCGGCGCGCGCATCCGCATTTGAATTTGCGCGACATTCAGGCCGTCGCTGCCTGCGGCAATCTGCTCCGTATGGTCGATCAAATCGGTTGGATTACAGCAGGCTCCGAGTTTGTCCCGCCCCAAAAGTTAGCTAAGGTCATCGCTGCGTTGGGATGTTATGAAGCGAGCATGATCGAAAGCTTGAGAGTCTTCCGAATGGAGCTGACATGATTGACGGTCTCGACAGCGTGCTTCAGGGCTACGACCAGCCTGGCCTGACCCATCTGCGCGGCTTACTGGAAGAGTTGCTTGGCGGCCGCGGGGCGGACGGTCGCGTGGTTGATCAGCAAGCGTTGCAGCCGCGCTCGTTGCGCGTTTTCCGGTTGCGGTTCGTTATTGACGGCCGGACCCGCCAGGTAATTGTGAAGCGCCTGCGACCTGACATCGCGCGATGCACCGAACTGGTAGAAAGACGCTGGCTGCCCGCCGTCGCGATGAGCGAGCACGGCCCGGCATTGCTGGGCAGTGTCGCCGAGCCTGGCGGGAACTGCGTGTGGCACG
>Ga0070707_100003543_pt1 | contig 14738 bp, 11 predicted proteins | sample KBSK5502metaG_FD_65468 | JGI IMG/M metagenome (GOLD analysis project Ga0070707, IMG submission 65468) | Corn, switchgrass and miscanthus rhizosphere microbial communities from Kellogg Biological Station, Michigan, USA - KBS K5-50-2 metaG | ecosystem: Host-associated > Plants > Roots >... | reverse complement strand
TGCGCCACCAGCTTCGCCGCCACCGACGGCTGCAGCGGTGACTCGCCGCGGCGCACGGCGCGAATGGCTTGTACCAGCTGCTCGGACGACGCGTCCTTCAGCAGATAGCCTTTGGCGCCGGCACGCAAGCCCTCGACGATATACTCCTCGTCGTCAAAGGTCGTCAGCATGACGATACGCACCTCCGGCCAGCGCGCCGTGATCTGCCGCGTCGCCTCGACACCATCCAGCCGCGGCATGCGCACGTCCATCAAGACGACGTGTGGAGCGTGCCCCTCAGCGGCCAGCCGCTCGACCGCCGCCACCGCCTCCTGCCCATCCGCCGCCGTCGCGACGACGCGCAGTCCCGGGCGCTCCAGCTCCAGCAGCCGCTCGAAGCTCTGGCGCAGCAAGGTCTGGTCATCGACGAGCAGCACACGGATCGGCTCGTCGCCGCCTGGCGCAGCGCTCATTGGGCATCTCCTGCCGCGGTGGCGGCCACCAGCTCGCCAGCGGAAACGGCAGGAGCGGCGGCCAGGCGCGGCGGCAGCGGTAGGCAGACCTCCACTCGCCAGCCATGCCCTGGCTCGGGCGCGGCCGTCGCCGTCCCACCCAGCAGCGCGATGCGCTCGCGCATGCCGAGCAGCCCGAAGCCCGGCTCATGCTCCTTGTCGCCGGTGGCGCCAGCATCGCCGTTGTCCAGCACCGTTAGGTCGGCTGTGTGGTCGTCCACGCGCAGCCGCACCAGCACCTTGGTGGCGTGCGCGTGCTTGCGCACGTTGGTCAGCGACTCCTGGGCACAGCGATAGAGTGCCATGCGCCGCTCCGGTGGCAGATCTTGCGCCGGCCCTTCGATGTCCAGCACGATCTCAGTCTCGGGCAGCGCCGCCTCGAACTCTGCCACGACGCGCGCGAGCGCCTCGCCGAACGAGCGCGCGGTCGGGTCCGCCGGGCGCAGCGCCGCCACCGACCGGCGCACCTCCCCCAAACACTCGGTCGCCACCCGTCGCGCCTCCGTCAGCTCCGCATGGAGACGAGCATCGCCGTGCGCTTCGAGCTTGAGCGCCGTCTCAAGCTGCACCGCCAGCAGCGTCAGATAGTGGCCCAGCGTGTCGTGAATCTCACGCGCCATGCGATTGCGCTCGCGCGAGACCGCCAGCTCTTCAGCCTCACGCGCGTGGGCGCGCAGCTGCTCCTGCGCCACCTCGAGCTGCGCCACCAGCGCCTCCGCGCGCTCTCGCAGCTCGAATTGGTAGCGTACGACGGCGGAGAAGCCGAAGATGAAGATGAAGCCAGGCACCACCAGCATGAGATCGCTGATCATGCTCCGGCCGGAGTCCAGCCCGAGCAGCGTGAGCACTGTGACAAGCCAGATGCCGCCGCCCAGCAGCAGCGCGCGCCCAATGGGATAGCCCATGGCGATCACCGAGACCATGACCATCGGCAGCAGCCAGTCGAATCCGCCGCCCAGCCAGGCGAGCTGTTCGATTGCGATGGTCAGCGCGATCATTGCCAACGTGAGCAGCAAGGTCCGCCGCGGCGCACGGTCGGTGACGGTGAGCTGCCAGAACAACCAGAGCCAGGCGACGCTCCCGATGGTCTGCAGGATGAGACCGAGCGGGGTGAGGCCAGTATTCGCGACCACGGCCACCAGGTAGCCGATGCCGACGCTGACGTAGGCGGCGATGTCCATCAGGCTACTGGGGTCCCAACTGCCGCCCTGGCTCGTCGGCACGCGAAAGCTTGAGAGAGAAGGTTGCATGGTGTGTCATGCCTCGTTACGTTGCGTCACGGTCATGTTACATTGCGTTCATTATATCCATCCTGGTGTGCCAGCACCCATGTCTTGGCACACATCTTCACCTCTTGGGGGACCCACCGCGGTATGACACACGTCATGGACCGGCCGCCGGCAAGACGTGACCGCACGCATGACCGGCGGCACGCGCGCCACGCCAGCGCACCCAGGTATCCTGCAAGTGTGGACCTCGCAACGACCGCTCACCGCTCACCACCACGCGTCCAGGAGGCTCACCCCATGGCTGATGTGATTCCCGGCCGCTTCACGGCGCAGGCGGACGAACCGTTCGTCGTGTTCCTCATCGGCATGCGCATCAATCGCTTCCTCGCCTTCACAAAGTGGGTACCGACGGCGCTGGCGATGGGGCCTATGCTGCGCACGCTGTATCAACACCCCGAGAAGGGGTTCTTGGGGGCGCGCACGATGCTGTCCTGGCGCGGCGTTACCTCCATCCAATACTGGCGCTCGTTCGAGGACCTGGAACGCTTTTCGCGCAGTACGGACGACCCGCACTGGAGCGCCTGGCGCCGCTTCAGCCGGGCGGTCGGCTACAAGGACGGCAGCGTCGGCATCTGGCACGAGACGTATGTCGTCGAGCCGGGGCACTACGAGGCCATCTACGGCAACATGCCGCTCTTTGGCTTGGCCGCCGCGACCCTGCAGGTGCCCGCCAGCGGGCGGCGCGAAACGGCGCGCCGCCGCCTGGAACAGGGCGAGGAGGCGGATGCGCGCGCCACCAACGCCGCGCCGCCCTCGGCCAGCTCCGAGCTTCCCAGTGCGCGCGAGGCGCGCTGAGGGCGAGATGAGCGCGCGCCGTCAGCAGCCACGGGCCACTTGAGACAGGTGTCACCCGCACGCGTATCACGAGATGTGTCTGAAACCGTACAAACGCTGGCGCGAACCTTGCTGGTGAGACCCCTCGGACCGACGCGAACGGCAAGCGTGCGCGGCAGCCGAGATGTTCGCAGCTAACGGCTCCGCTGTGCAAACGCTGAACAAATCGAACACAATCCGGTCGGTATCGTCCAGACGAGCGGTACTCCGGCTGGGCTAGAGTGTGCCTGGCGACGGGCGAACGGGCCCGCCGTGTGGTGTGTGCCCGCGCATTGCCCGTGCGCGTGCCAAGCTAGCGACCGGCAGCGGATGCGAGGGCATGCCAGTGCTTCCTTTTCAGAAGTAGGACATACATGAGGTAAAAGTCAGGTGTTCACCTGATGCGGTTCCGAAAATGAACTGTGTATACTGGCATCGAGAGTGAACAAATACTGTGCATGCGCATGGGCACAACCGCGGCATCTGCGATGCCGCGGCGAGACAGGCGCCGCGACACACAGGCCGGGTCCGCTGCGAGGCTCGGCGGGAGGAGTTCGCGAGATGGCTGCGACGCAACCCGAAATGCTCGATCGCACCGCCGAGCGGCTACTGCGGCTGGCGTTCGAGCAAGCCGAGCCGAGTGATTCACTACAGCTGGCTGACACACCATCGAGTGCCACCAGCTCGTTGGATGGGATACCGGAGCCGACCGACGTCGAGCTGGCAGAGCTCAGTAAAGAAGAAGAGGATGCTCTCTACGGCAAGGGCGCCGGACACTACGGCGGCGCCGACGGCAGTGAGGATGCGTTCCAGAGCTATCTCCACGATATCCGTGGGCTGTCCTTGCTCTCGCACGAAGAAGAGATCATTCTCGCCAAGCGCGGCCAGGCCGGTGATACACGTGCACGCCGCCGACTGATCGAGGCCAATTTGCGTCTGGTGATCGCCATTGCCCGCCGCTATACCAACTCCGGCGTCCCTCTGATCGATCTGATCCAGGAGGGCAACCTTGGCTTGATGCGCGCCGCCGAAAAGTTCGACTGGCGCCGCGGCTGCCACTTCGGCACCTACGCCACGTGGTGGATCCGCCAGGCCATCAGCCGCGCCGCCGGCGAGCAGTCCCGCCTGATCCATCTGCCCGAGCATGTCGCCACGCGCCTGCGCAAGGTGCGCCGCGTCGCCTCGCAGCTCTCGCAGGAGAACGGCGGCGACCCGCTGACCGACCAGATCGCCGAGGCGGCGGGCATGCCGGCCGAGGAGGTTGACGACCTACTCCATGTTACCGAGCAGCCCGTCTCGCTGGACGCGCCGGCCGACACCGACAACCGTCTCTCGCTCGCCGACACCCTCGAAGATCCCGGCATCCAGGCGCCGGCGGATATCGCCTCGCGCCATCTGCTCGGCGAAGAGCTCCACCGCGCGCTTTCGCAGCTTACCCCCCGCGAGCGCTCCGTTGTGATCCTGCGCTATGGCATCGGCGACGGCCGCAGCCGCACGCTGCTGGAAGTCGGCAAGGAGCTAGGCATCTCGCGCGAGCGCGTCCGCCAGCTCGAGATGGTGGCGCTCGCCAAGCTGCGCACCGCGAACTCGACCCGCTCGCTGCGCGAGTGTTGCGTGTAGGGCCGCAGGCGCGGCAACGCATCCTTGATGGGGACAGGTGATCGCTCGCCTGTCCCCATTGCTATTGCGTGTCTAGGAGCAGCGCCGACACCGGAACCATGCCCCCTAGCTCCCTCAAGTCCTGACGGGAGATAGCAAAACGACGGTGGCGACACACTGACGGCCTCACTAGATGTCAGTGCCGTCAGTGCCGTCTGTGCCGTCTGTGCATTTTGCGGGCTTCCCACGACCTTCTACTTGGCCAACTCTGGGGCCGCCACGCAGACGCCCGCGTCATCAATGCAATCAGTGTCATCAGTGGATATTTTCCGGGCTGGCGCCCTCCTAGTCCGTGCCACCAGTGCAATCAGTGTCAACTCTCGGGAGCGCATGGCGCGCTATGTAGCTCTCTCCTTTCTGACTGATGCCGGGGTGCGGCGGCCACCGCACCGTCTGCCTTGCGCGGCTGGCATCGCGTAGGATTAGCCCTGGCCTTCAGGCCGGGACCGCCCCAACGAGATACCCACTGATGTGCCACAGACGGCGCTTGCAGATGTCCTCGCCGCCAGTGCCGTCTGTGCCGTCTGTGCATTTTTTCCGGGTTTCCACGGCCTTACTCCTTGCCGTCTGTTGCCTCACTGCCGTCTGTTGGCAGTAAGATGAATGAGCCAGTTGTGTGTGAGCCATCTGTATCGGCATGATGGTCATTCTCAGGGATGGTTACTTCAGATGCACTGATGCCACTGACGGCACTGGAGCTAGATTGCTGCGAGCCCGGAATAATTCCACTGACGGCACTGACGGCACTGACGGCACGGGCATCGGGAAGGGCCCATCTGTGGGCCATCTGTGGGCCATCTGTGGGCCATCTGTGGGCCATCTGTGGGCCATCTGTGGGCCATCATACGCCAGAAGTATTCCCACTAATTGCAGTGATTGCACTGGGTGATCAGCCCCAGCCCGGAATTCATGAACAGATGACACTAATTGCACTGATGACGCGGGTATCTGAGAACGTCAATTGTGCGCGTGTGTTCCCCCGCGCACAGCCTTCGCCCATCCGACGCTGCATGCGTCGGCAGAGGCAGTGGCGCGAGCGCTGGGACTGTTACGCACGCGGCGGAATGCGCATGTACTGTTGTACGAGTACGGGCGCCGCCATGCCGCCAGCGCGGTATATTTGTCCTACGCTCTGTACTCTGAATCGCTGTCGAACGCTGCCGGAAAGGAACACCGTCATGCTTACCGCGACGACCACGACCACCACGAGGCTCGCGAGCGGGGCCCTCACGACCTGGGCAGGCACCACGCGGGTCACGGCATCCGCGCGCGGGGTGCGCTCGGTCTGGCTGCCGAGCTGGCACGCTGGCCCTCCCACGGACGCGAGCGATACGCCGGCGCTCACCCTGCCGGATGCTGCGGACGGTGCGGCTGGACGGCACTTGCGCCAGGCGCTCACGGAGCTGGCCGAGTATTTCATGGGCGAGCGCCGTGCGTTCACCGTCGCGCTCGATCCGCAGGGGCCAGAGTTCTTCCACAGGGCGTGGGCAGAGGTGGCGCGCGTGCCGTATGGCGAGACGTGCAGCTATGGTGAGGTCGCGCGCGCACTGGGCGACCCACAGGCCAGCCGCGCCGTCGGCGCCGCCAATGGCGCCAACCCGGTCGCGCCGTTCATCCCCTGCCACCGCATCGTCGCCAGCGACGGCCGGCTCCACGGCTACGGGCCGGGCTTGCCGCTCAAGCAGCGCCTGCTCGTGATGGAGGGCGCGCTCCCGGCCTCCGTCGAGGATATCCCGGCCTGGGCGGCCCGCCTCGCTGCCAGCTATGGCGGCGGCGCGCTCTACCTTGGCCAGCGTGGGGCGCGCGTCTACTGCGTGCCGGGGTGCGCGCGCGTGCGGCGAGAGGCGGCGCGGCCCACCCGTGTCTTCGCCACGCCCGATGAGGCGAGGGACGCCGGTTTCACGCCCTGCCCGCTCTGCCAGCCTGCTACCTAGCGCAGATACGTGAGCGCGGCGCGCGCCAGCACCTCCACGCCGATCGGCAGCGCATCTTCGTCTATGTCGAAGTGGGTATTGTGGTGCGGCGCCGTGATGCCTCGCGCGGGATTGCCCGCGCCGACGAGGAAGTAGCAGCCCGGCGCCGCGCGCAGGAACAGCGCCATGTCGTCGCTCACGGACTGGCGCTGGTCGCCGCCGGGCAGATGCTCCGGTCCGACCGTTGCCTCAGCCGCCCGCCGCACCAGGTCGGTGATCTCGGCATCGTTGACGCAGGCCGGTGTGCCCTCACGCACCTCGTACTCGACCTGCGCACGCATGGCGCCCGCGATGCCCTGCGCCAGCTCGCCGAGGCGCCGCAACAGGTGCGCGCGCTCCTCGTCGCGGTACGCGCGCACGGTCCCCAGCAGCTGTACCTCGTCGGCCACGACATTGAAGGCCGTGCCGCCGTGGATCGAGCCGAAGGTGACCACCGCCGGCTGCAGCGGCGAGATCTCGCGACCCACGAGGGTCTGCGCCGCCGTGACGATCTGCGCGGCGACCGCGATGGGATCCACGGTCTGGTGCGGCATGGCGCCGTGGCCGCCGCGCCCCCGCACCGTCAGCGTGATCGCGTCCGCGCTGGCGAAGAACGGCCCTTCCTGGATGGCGACATCGCCCACGTGGGTGGGGCTCCACAGATGCAGCCCAATCACGGCGTCGACATCGGGATCGCGCATGACGCCGTCCGCGAGCATCGGCGCCGCGCCCGACGCTTGTTCTTCCGCCGGCTGGAAGACGAATTTCACCGTACCGCGTAGCTGGTCGCGCCGATGCGTCAGCAGGTCGGCCAGCGTAAGCGCGATCGCGACATGGCCGTCGTGGCCACAGGCGTGCATCTTGCCGGCGGCGCGCGAGGCATACTCCGCCTCGTTGGCCTCGGTGATGGGGAGCGCATCCATATCGGCACGCACCAGCAGCGTACGCTGCGTCCCTTCCCCGCCCCCGGTCCCTGCGAGCAGCCCCATGACACCAGTGCCGCCGACCTCCTCGGTCACCGCGAGCCCCGACTGGCGTAGATGCTCGGCGACGAGCGCGGCGGTCAGCTGTTCCTGATGCGCCAGCTCCGGATGCATGTGCAGGTGCCGGCGCAGCGCCACCAGCGCCGGCCGCCGCTCTGCAATGTCCGCCTTCAGATCGTCGTCGTCGTGAGCCATGGTTGGTCCCTCGCCACATGGAGTCCGCCTGCCCGCAATGTCGTGATAGAGCATAACAGGGCGCGACAAGGGAATGCCGCCGTGCCGCCGCACTGGCGCACCGTGGGATGCGATAATCACTGAAAGCCGCCGCCAATGGAGTTCGCACGGCGCGAGAGAGGGATCATGACAAAGAGGCGACGACGACGCACGCAGCCACGCCGGCTGCCGGTGACCACGTCGCCACGCGAGGGATGGGGCACCGCGCTCGAGGTCGGCGGCGTCGTACAAAGCGTGTCCGTGCCCGCGTCTTCCCCCGACGATGCGTCTGTGCCCCGAGACGCCGAGCCACGACCCGGCCCAGGGGGCGGCTACTGGGGCTTGCTCTTGCCGCCCAGCTGCCCAGGCCGCGCGCTGCTGCTGGGGCTGGGCGCGGGGACGGTCGCGCAGCTGCTGGCACGGCGCTGCCCAGACACAGCGCTGGTCGGCATCGAGCGTGACCCCGAGGTGCTGGTCGTGGCCCGCGAGGCTTTTGCGCTCGATGGCCTGGCCCGGCTAGAGGTCGTCGAGGCGGATGCCTTCACCTGGGTGGCGGAACACGCGCTGAGCGTGCCGGGAACATTCGACCTCATCTGCCTCGATCTCTTTGAGGCGGGACGGCTCGCGCCGGGAACGCTGGCCACGCCGTTTCTGCGCCAGCTCGCCGCGCTGCTCGCGCCGGGGGGCACGCTCACCGTCAATCTCATGGTGACGGCGCGCACCCCGGAGCAGGTGCAGCGGCTGCGCCGCGTCTTCACCGTCACACGGGAGCTGCGGCTGCGCGGCAACCTCGTCGTGCACGCGCGCCCAGCCGGGGAGGCTAGCCTGGCCGCGCAGTAACACAAAAGACGCCGCGCGTGGCAGCCACGAGTCGGCAAGAAGGCATGCGCGGGGCACACAGTAACGCGACGCTGCCGCCACTAGTAGCCGAAGAGCCGCGGCACGTAGGTGCCCAGCAAGTAGCCGCCCAGCGCCGAGGCGCCGCCCACGACCACCACTTCGAGCGAGCTCCGGAACAGATTGAGGTTGGCGAGCCGGCCCTTGATGATGCCGACGACGATCAGCGCGACGACGGTGAGGAACAACGAGACCGGCAGGGCCTGAGGGATGGGCAGGAAGAAATAGGCGATCAGGGGAAAGAACGAGCCGACGATGTACGAGATGCCCATCGTCAGGGCTTCCGGGATTTTGACCGTGCTCACGCCAACCTGCAAGCCAAGCTCCTTCTCCACCATCGTCTTGTGGTACGCCTCGGGGTAGCGGACGAGCGTATTCGCGAGGCGCGCCGCGTCTTCGGGGGCCACCCCTTCATGCTCGAAGAGGATGGCCATCTCACGCAGCTCATACTCCGGCGCGTCGCGAATCTCAGCCAGCTCCTTAGCGATCTCGGTCTGCTGCACCTGCGCCTCGGAGCGGCCGGAGATGAACTCGCCGGCGCCCATCGAGAGCGCACCGGCAAACGCCTCGGCGATGCCGGCCACGATGACGGCTTTCGTGCTGCCCGTGCCGCCGGCCACGCCGCTGACGACGCCAAGGGGCACCAGCAGGCCGTCCAGCGAGCCGAAGACCAGCTGGCGAATGCGGTTGAGACGGTCAATGCGGTTCTTCTCCGCGAAGATCGCGGTGCCCTGCTCCTCGGAGACGTGCGTCGCGGGCGGCACAGCATCCGCTGGGTTCGGCGTGTTATCCGGCATCGTGTCTGCCCTCCTCACTTCCACACAGCGCCCTCGTGCAGACGGCCCAGACGCGGGCATCTGGTGGAGATCGCTCAGCCAGGCGGCCCCTCTGTCGAATATGCTGCCGCGCGCCGCCGCTGGTCAGCCGCTCCCCTCACGACACGCTGGTCCACTTAATAGTGGGGCGCCGTAGTGGCATGCCCGCAACGTGTCAGCGTGCCTCGAGCTGATCTTCATAGTCCACTCTGTCACGTGCCCAGGGCACGACGCGCAGGCGGGGCAGCGGAATCGGGAGCCCGCTGAGCTCGCCGATGCCATAGGTGCCGGCATCGAACTTGTCGAGCGCACGTTCGACATTCGCCAGCTGCGTCTGGAGATCGAGCAGCACCTGCTCAGTATTGTCCCAGTTTTCCAGGTCAACGCTCTGGTCGCCTTCGTCGCCGCGCAGATCGGTTTCGGGGTCGTCCTCTGGCGGGGCGTCGGCGCCTTCGTCCCGTCGCCGGGAGGCGATCTCGTCGGCGAGGCGGCGGCCGGTCTCCTCGAGCTGCGCGCGCAGCTCCACGAGCACGTCAGGGGTGAGCTCGGGATTGGGTGAGTGTAGGGGTGGTGTGCTCATCGTTGCCTCCGTTCTGGGTCTCCGCAGTCCTGGCGTCTGCCGCTGGGCATTCGGGTGACCTGTGAACACCTCCTACTCTACCCCAAAGCCGCGGCAAGGGGGTGGTCACCACTAGTCGGATGCTGTACACTTTGGCCATCAGCGGTGATCGGAGAGGAGGTCAGTCCATGCCGGTGCGAGTCGCTCTGCTCCAGCTCAATTCGCGCGATGACAAGGCCGCCAACATTGCTGAGGCTGAAGCCGCCATCATCCACGCCGCCGAAGCCGGCGCGCGGCTGGTCGTGCTGCCCGAGCTGTGGACCTATCTGGGGCCGGCGGCGGGCAACCGCGCCAACGCCGAGCCGATTCCCGGCCGGGTGACCGAGCGGCTGGCCGATCTGGCGCGCCGCTACGCGATCACCCTGCACGGCGGCAGCATGCTCGAAGCGCCCGCGGAGGGCGCGGTCGAGAGCCGCCCGTACAACACCGCCGTGCTCTTCGACGCCGCTGGCCGGCTCGCCGCAACCTATCGTAAGATCCATCTCTTCGACGCCGCGCCGGTAGATGGCGACACGCCGTACCTCGAATCGGACTCCACCGCCGCCGGCGACCGCATTGTCGCGCTGGAGGTGGACGGGCTGCGCGTGGGCCTCGCGACCTGCTATGATCTACGCTTCCCAGAGCTCTTTCGCACGCTGGCCCTAGCCGGTGCGGAGCTCATCTTGCTGCCCGCCGCCTTCACGCGCGAGACCGGCCGCGACCACTGGGAGCCGCTGCTGCGTGCCCGCGCCATCGAGAACGACTGCTTCGTGCTCGCCGCCGGCCAGACGGGTCCCCACCCGCGAGCGCGCGTATGCCACGGCCACAGTATGGTCGTAGACCCGTGGGGCACAGTGCTCGCGGAGGCCGGCGATGGCCCGGAGGTACTCCTCGTGGAGCTGGACCTCGCGCGTGTGGCGGAGGTGCGCCGCCGCATGCCGTTGCTTGCCAATCGCCGCCCAGATGTGTACGCGGCGGGCTGAGGGAAGCCCGCACCTCGCGGTCCATTCGCTCCGCTCACGCGCCGCGTATGCCCGCTCGTCTACCGCGCGGGCATACGGGCATACGGGCGGGCGAACGCCCACTATCCCTGAGTGGAGTTGACGACCTTGAGCGGGATGCTCACACTCCGCAACCGCGCGGTCATGGGCAGCGCGATCGTGAAGGTCGCGCCGCCGTCGGGATTGTTCTCGACCCAGATGCGGCCGCCGTGGCGCTCCATGATCTCATGCGAGATGTAGAGCCCCAGGCCCAGCCCTACCCCTGACCCCGCCTGCACATCGATGCCGGGCACGCGGTAGAAGCGCTCGAACAGGTACGGCATCTCCGCCTTGGGGATGCCCGGCCCACGATCGGTGATCGCCACACGCACCTCGTCCGCCGTCTGCCGGAGGCGCAGCGTCACCGACTGGTCCGTGGGCGAGTACTTGAACGCGTTAGAGAGCACATTGGTCAGCACCTGGCTGATGCGATCCGCATCCAGGTCGACGAGGATCGCGTCCGCCGGGAGATCGATGTGCACGGACCGGTTCGTCGCCGCAGTCTGCTCTTCCACCACCTGCCGGCACAGCGCCGGCAGGTCCTCTCGCTCCGTCCGCAGCGCCAGCTTGCCAGACTCGATACGCGAGATATCGAGCAGGTCGTTGACCAAGAGCTCCATGCGCACGATGGCTCGCTCCATGCCCGCCAGATGCGCGGCCTCCGTGTGTCCGCCGCGCTCCAGCCGCCGGCGCGTGATCTGCGCGAGGCCCTTCAAACTGGTCAGCGGAGTCTTCAGCTCATGCGAGGCGACACTCAGGAACTCGTCCTTTTGGCGCTCTAGCCGATCCAGCTCGGTGACATCGCGCGAGACGGCCACCGCTCCTACGATGTTGCCAAGCTGGTCGCGAATCGGCGCGGAGCTGATGCGCAGCCGCACCTCCATACCCGTGCGCACCTGCGTGATCACCGTGAGGAGGTCAGTGCGCGTCTCGCCACGCAGCCCACACAACAAGGGGATATCCGCCTGGGCAAGTGGCTCACCGTCGCCTGCGCGCAGCTGCACCATCTCCCCGATGTCGGCAACCGTAAGGCCGGCCGCGGCGCCTACCGGCAGCCCAAGGAGCGTAGATGCGGCTTTGTTGAGGCGGGTAATGTGGGCGCTTGGGTCGCAAACGAAGACACCATCTGCCATCGCCTCGATGATCGCGCTCAGCTCCGCCGCCTGGTGGCCGAGCTGGGTCGCCAGCTCCTCCACCCGCAGACGCCCCACCCGCTGCTCGCGCATCGCCTCCTGCACCTCCTGATAGAGGCGCGCATGGTCGAGCGCCAGCGCGATACGGTCCGCGGCCAGACGCAATAACTGCGCATCGTCGTGCGTGTACGCACCGGTGGCCCGCGCACCGCAGCAGATGACGCCGATGACACGGCTTTCCACCACGAGCGGCGCGGCCACCAGCGAGCGCGCCTGCGCGCGCAGCCCGGGGATCAGCTCCGGCACCTCTGTGAGGTCGTCCACGATGTATGGCCGGCGGCGCTCGGCGATCTGCCCGATCACATCCATGCCCAGCGCGATCTCCTCTCCCACCGCCTGCTCCAGACCGATGGAGGCCCGCACGCGTAGCGCTGTGCTCGCCCCGTTCAACAGCAGGATCGCCACCACATCGGCACGGAGCGCGCCCTGCACGCGCGCGAGCAGCTCGGAAAGGAGATTGTGCAGATCGAGATGGGTGAGCGCCGTGTCGGTCACATGCTGGAGCACCTGGAGCCGCTCGGCGGCAACGCGCGCCTCGTCGAGCGCCTGGTCGCGCTGGCGAAGCAGCTTGTCTTTGGCCCGATTGGCCGCGACAAGCTCGTGCGTGCGCTCCGCGACCTTCTGCTCAAGTGAGGCGGCGTGGCGCTCGAGATCGAGCCGCTGCTGTTCCACCTGCCGGCTGAGCTGGCGCATCTGCACGGCGCGCGCCAGCGAGGCCATGAAATAGTCGCGGTCGATCGGCTTCTTGACGAAGTCGTAGGCGCCGCCGCGCAGCGCTTGAATCGCCAGCTCGTGCTCGCCGTGGCCGGTGATGAGCAGCGTAGGCGTGCTGGGGCGGATCGCGTGGACCCGTTCGAGCAGCGCCAGCCCATCCATCCCCGGCATCTTGATGTCGCTGATGATGGCGTCGTAGTCTACCTCGGCAATGCGTCTGAGCGCCTCCAGCGCCTCATCGCAGGTGTCCACCACCAGCTCGGGCAGGCGCAGATGCAGCGCCTCGGGCAGCGCCTGCAAGAGGGCAGCGTCATCGTCGACCAGTAAAACGCGCGCTCCGCTCATTGGATAACACTCCCCACAAGGTCCTCCGGCTTAGCCAGCGGAAACTGAAGCACGAATTCCGCGCCCGCACCAGGGAGATTGCGGACCGCGATCGTGCCCCGGTGCTCCTTGATGATACCGTAGGTGATCGAGAGGCCGAGGCCGGTGCCTTTGCCGACTTCCTTGGTGGTGAAGAAGGGATCGAAAATGCGCTGTTCCAGCCCCGGCGGAATGCCCGGGCCAGAGTCCGCGAAGCGCAGCTCTACAGTGTCGTGCACGAGCTCGCACGAGATCTCGATGCGCCTGGAAGGCATGGACGCCAGCGCGTCGCGCGCGTTGGCCAGCACATTGATAAAGACCTGTTCGAGCTGAATGGCGTTGCCGACGACCGACGGCCCTGCCCCAGCCTCTGGCAGTCGCAAGACCACCTCGATCTGGCGCAGACGGAGCTGCTCGCCCACCAGCGACAACGCGCGCCGAATGGTCTCGGCGATGTCTACCGACTCGCGACTGACCGGCGCGGCGCGGCCGAACATGCGCAGGTGCGAGATGATCTCGCTGGCTTTGTGCACCTGCTGCATCGCCGTGTGGAGATCGCGCAGCACACGCGCCTGATCGCTTTCCGCCATGCCCAGCTCGATCAGATCCACCGCGTTGCCAATGAAAAGCCCAATGTTGTTGAGGGGGTTATTCAACTCGTGGGCAACCCCGGTGGTCAATTCGCCGAGAGTGGCCAGCTTGCCGGCCTGCACCAGCTGCTCCTGCTTGTCGCGCAGCTCCTGCTCGCGCTGCTGGATCGCCGTCGTCGTCTCACTTAGGTCGCTCATCATGTGGATCATCGCCTTGCGGCTCTTCTCTAGCCGGATGTTGGACTGATGCGAGTCTTGCAAGATGTGCAGCAGCGCGCGGCGTGTGTTGTCCAGGCGCTCGGTCTGCTGCACGAGGCGCCGCCGGTCGCTCTCGTAGTCGCGCAGTATGTGGATCATCGCCTTGCGCTGATCGGCCAGCTTCTTGTTGAGGGAGTTGAGGTCGTCCATGATGTGGACCATGGCACGCCGCCGCTCGTCGCCCTGGCGCACGCGCGCCTCGAGCAGCGCAAGCTGGCGGCGCAGCTGCGCGTTCTCGTCGCGCAGCCGGTCGCTCCCATCCTCTGCCGGGGAGGCGGCCTCCAGCGGCAGGCGCGCGTCTACGACCACGGGCCGCGACCTCGCTCCGCTCGCGTCTTCTCCAGGTCTTTCTTGAGGTTCTCGATTTCTTTCTCCAGCGCGATCATCTTGAGCTCGCGGCCGACCACCACTTCCTCGAACTTCTCGAGGTCCAGAATCTTCTCCTGTAGCTCGGCCTTCGACTCCTGCAAGTCCTTCACGGCCTGCTCGTAGGCGCGCATGTCGCGCAGGATGCCGATCGCGCCGATGACCTTGCCGTCGGCGGCGTCGCGCAGCGCCGAGGCGTTGAGCGTCGTGGGGATCACCTCGCCCGAGGCGCTGCGGGGATTCAGGCGCGCGTTGCGTGTCACGCCGCGCTCGATGACCTCGCGTAGCGCCGCCAGGAACTCGCGCGTCTCCTCCGGGCTGATGAAGCGCGAGAGCGACTGCTCCAGCACCTCGTCCGGCCGGAAGCCCAGCAGCTCATACACCGCGTCGTTGGCTTGCAGGATCTTGCCTTCCAGGTCGGAGACGAAGACGGGGTCGGGGGCGTTCTTGATCAGGCTGTCGGAGTACGACTTGGCTTTATCCAGCTCGCGCATGTCGCGCAGG
>Ga0070707_100003542_pt1 | contig 14739 bp, 18 predicted proteins | sample KBSK5502metaG_FD_65468 | JGI IMG/M metagenome (GOLD analysis project Ga0070707, IMG submission 65468) | Corn, switchgrass and miscanthus rhizosphere microbial communities from Kellogg Biological Station, Michigan, USA - KBS K5-50-2 metaG | ecosystem: Host-associated > Plants > Roots >... | reverse complement strand
TCCGGCGGCGTCTTCGCCCGCTCGGTGGCCCAGCCTCCGTGGGGCCTGCGGCTGCCCGGCACCATCCCGCTGACGCTGCATGCCGTCATCCAGGGACGGGCGTGGTTGTGGCTCGACGATCCGGAAGCCGCGCTCGAACTCGCGCCCGGCGAAGTGGCACTCGTCCGGGGCGGCCCCGACCACCACATCGCTCACGAACCCGGCGGGACCTGCCTGTCGCCAGAACAATTCCGGGCACGCCATGTCGGAGATGAACGCTCGGGCGATCGTCGCGCGAGCGTGTTCCTGTGCGGCGCGTACCGGTTCTCGGGCGACGTCGGCCGGGGTTTGGTCGAGGCGCTTCCGCCGATCCTTCCGCTGTCCGCAGCCGCCAACGACCCCCTGCACGACGTCATCGCCCTGCTGTCTCGTGAGCTCGCCGCCTCCGCTCCCGGCCAGCAGACTGTGCTCGACCGGCTCTTGGACGTTCTTCTGGTGCTCGCCATGCGCGCGTGTTTCCAGCGGAGCGCCACGGCGCCTCGCTGGTATCGGGCGTCTGCCGACCCGAGGCTCGGCCCGGCATTGAGCGCAATGCACGCCGACGCCGCCCGCCCGTGGACGGTGTCAGAACTGGCCGCCACCAGCGGGTTGTCACGGGCAGCTTTCGCGCGAAGCTTTCAGCGGGCACTCGGTCAGGCACCCATCCAGTACCTGACTGACTGGCGCATGACGCTGGCCCGAGATCGCCTGCGCACCGGCGAATTGACGCTCGCGCAGATCGCGGTGCGCACCGGCTACGCCTCGCCCTACGCCTTCGCCGCGGCGTTCCGTCGTTACCACGGGCGCCCGCCCGGCCAGTGGCGCCAACAACAGCTGGACCAATCCGACGTCAATGAGGCAGCCCCCGCCGACGACATCCACACCCCGATGACGGCGCCCGCTCCCGCCCACTGGGCATCCGACCACGCCGGCGGCCTTCGCTGACCAGCCGAACGTGTCTGTCGGCCTGCTGGCATCCTGCGGGGGCAAACGTTGGCTGACGCGGCACTAGGTTCCGCAAGCAGGCTCCGACGTCCTCACAACTCGAGGAGCGCCTGCTCGGTAGCCTCGGTAAGCGCCGGATGGATATACAGGACACCGGAAGCGACCTCATCGGCAGTGCTTCCGAGGCACATGGCCTGGATGCGAGGCTGGATTATGGCAGACGCCTGAGGGCGGATGATGTGCGCGCCGAGCAGAAGACGGGTGGACGGGTCGGCAAGGACCTTCACGAAGCTGGTGGTGTCCTGAAGCGACCCAGCCCTAGGCGGCATCGCGGTAGTAATGGGTGGCTGCTATGTAGTTCCGTTTCTGGACCTGCAGTTCTTGCCCTGTGGCGCCGACCGAGGCGATCTGGGGGTCAGCGAATACCGCGGACGGAACGACTGACAACTATGCCCGCAGCGGGCCGCCCGGCTGCAGCAGGTTGTGCCGCACGACGCGGGCCTCGGCGTAGCCCATGTGCTTGAGCTGGAGTGGTTCGCCACATCGCCGAGCGCCCAGATCCCCGGCACGTTCGTCTGATAAGTGCCGTCCGTGCGGGCATGGCCGTGGAGGCCGACCTCGATGCCGGCCGCGTCGACATCCAGGCGGTCACTGTTCGGCGTCCGGTCGGCCGCGACCAGCAACACTTCGGCCTCGGTCTTCGGGTCGCTCGGCACCAAGGTCATGATCGTGGTGCGCGGCCCGCACTTGCTGTCCCAGCACGACGCCGACGTCCGGGCGCATTTCACCGCCGCGTACGCCGAGCGCTTCGATCTGCGCCCGACTTCGGGCCGGGATAGTGAGACGCGAACCAGCGGCAAGCACGAACTTGTCGGCCCGGAGTTCATCCTCGCCGACACGCAGAAGCTCGGGGGCTACGAAGCGCGCTTCGCCGAGGAACACGTCTGTTGCCTGCCCGCCTGTGGTCCACGGCCTGCTTATGAAGCGGGTCGATGCGACCGAAGACCCTCTCGGGGATCGTCGGCCAGTCGGTTCCTTTCCAGGCTGCGCATGACGAGGTCATAGCTCAGCGCGGCCATGGCATTGGTTTCCTTCCGCTGTCGGAGGCTGGTGCCATGCTGGATCCCGACGACATTGGGCTGCATGCCGACCGTCCGGCCGGCTGCTGGCGAATGTGACATAAGGGAGGTCACGTCATGCTTACCAGCAATTACGTGCCCGGGGCGCCCAACTGGGTGGACCTTGCGGCGCCTGACATCGATGCTGCGACGAGGTTCTACGGTGCCCTGTTCGGATGGCAATTCCAGTCCGCCGGGCCGGATGCGGGCGGCTATGGCATGTTCACGCTCGGCGGGAAGACCGTGGCTGCGGTCGGCCCGATCATGGAGGAGGGCGCGGCACCTTCGTGGACGCTCTACTTCCACACCTCGGACGCGAACGCCACGGCCGACGCGGTCAAGCAGGCTGGCGGGACGATCCGGGCTGAGCCGTCCGACGTGTTTACCGCCGGTCGGATGGCCCAGTTCACCGACCCCGCTGGCGCGCTCTTCGCGGTCTGGCAGCCGGGGGAGACCGTTGGGCTGGACGCGGTCACCGATCCGGGCACACTGTGCTGGACGGAACTGCACACGACCGACCCAGCGGCGGCCAGGTCGTTCTACCAGGCGGTGTTCGGCTGGGCTACGCAGGACATGCCGATGGGCGATTTCAGCTACACCGTCATCCGTCCTGCCGGCGCCGGGGACGACAGCAGCCAGGGTGGCATCATGCCGCTTGGCCCGGAGCTGGCGGCTGCAGGCATCAGCTCCCGCTGGTTGCCGTACTTCGAAGTGGCCGACTGTGACGTGGTTGTGGCCGGGGCGGCGGAGCAGGGTGGCACTGTGACTGCTCCGGCTCAGGATGTCCCCGGCGTGGGCCGGTTCGCCGCACTCTCCGACCCGTCTGGGGCGGCGTTCTCCGTTATCACCAGCGTTGCCGTCTAACGAGGCCTATGCTCACTGCGGGAGTCGCCGGGCATTGGGACGCCCGGACGTCACCGGCACCGGCAGGAGAAAAGGCAGCCCGATCGCGAGCGTCGGCACAGCGACGCGGCCGCTGTAGGCCAGCGCGATGATCACGATCCCGGCGACGTCGTCGACGATCGAGAAGGTGAGCAGATAGGTGCTGACCCGGTCGGGGGCATGCGCGCCCACCAGGGCCAGCAACCCGAGCGCGAATGCCGTGTCGGTGGACATCGCGGTGCCCCAGCCGCCGGCTGCTGCTAGACCGGCCTTGAGGGCTAGGTAGATCCCGATTGGCACGATCATTCCGCGGAGCCCGACCACCAGCGGCAACGCCCGCCGGCGGCGAATGCGCAGCTCGCCCATGTCGAACTCGGGGCGGGCCTCCAGGCCCCGCTGCCGGGCAGATCGCCTGGGTTCTGCTCGCATCCGCGGCCATGGTCGCGGTATTCGCGCCCGCTACCGTCGGCCTCTACGCCAGCAGACCCTGACCAGGGTCTGGCTGCGGGATGATAGCTCAGTGATGAAGCGGTCATCGACAGCTCGGAGTATCGGTGACCATGCCGGCATCGAGACGGGACGCAGCCATGGAAATACCCAAGCCGAGCGAGGACGACAGGCAGTTCTTCCGGTCTCTGATTCCGGAGGAACCCGCCGTCGAGGTGAAGCCGATGTTTGGCAATCTCGGCGCGTTCGTGAACGGGAACATGTTCGCCGGGCTGTTCGGCCCGAACATCGGCGTCCGGCTCGATGGCGCCGATCGTGCCGAGTTGGCCTCGACGGATGGCTCTGGCCCATTCGGCCCAGCCGAGCGCCCGATGGCCGGGTACCTCACATTGCCGCCAGCCTGGCGTGCCAGTCCGGAAGTCGCCGCGGGCTGGGTTGAGCGGGCACTCGCGCATGCCCGGTCGATGCCGGCCAAGGTCAAGAAGCCGAAGCCAGTGAAGAAGCGATAGGAGGAGGATCTCGCCAGGCGGATCCATCAATACCCCGATCAGCTGTACGTGTCGGACGCCCATGCCGGACCCGGCGCCGGAACCGTCTCGGCGTTCAGCGACTCCTCCGACGGACACTGTCGCCCATCGGATCCTCCCCGTTCCCGGATAACCAGACCGCTCCGTGCTGGGTAGAGAGCACCCAGGACGGCCAGTTCCCGTTCACCATGAACACCGCGTCCGGCACGATCTCCCGTTACTCGATCGCCCCAGCCGGCACGCTGACCTTGCTGGCCAATACACAGGTTGGCGCCACCGGCGGCCTGGGCGCGGTTGACGCCCGCCTCAGCCAGAACGGTGCCTACCTGTTCGTCGACGAGAGCAGGATCGGCGCCGTCGGCGCGTTTGCCGTCCACGCCGGTGACCTGACCGAACTGGCCAGCTCGCCGCCTCGCTGCCCGCCAGCGCCACCCCAGCGGGCATTGTCGTCACCTAGCCAACCCACCGCGATGCGGAGCAATCATCCACGGCGGCCCAAGAATTGCGCCGCTGAGCGTTCTAAGTGGGAGTGCGGGAGGGCTAGGGGGAAACGGCTTGGCTGACTTGGAGCATGCCGCCCCTTCCGACGAACGGGTGGTTCTTGACCGCCGCTACCGCGTCGTCGAGCGAGTCAGCGCTGATCAGGGTGTATCCGCCGAGGGTGTCGTCGGCGGCCGTATCAGAAACGCCGTCGCCTGTGATGGTCTTGCGGGGCCCCAGCGGCGAGCCCGGATCGATCATTGCATCGCCAACGCTCGCCGCCCAAGCCTGGAACGCCGCCATCATCTGCTCTCGCGCCTCGGCGGAGTCGGGCATGCCGCTGCCGCCGTGATAGGTGATCAGGAATGTTGCCATGACTATCTCCCGTTCAGTGACGGCATCGTGGAAGAACGACAGGCCGGCGCGCAAGGCCTTGGTCAGCCAATCGCCCCGGATTCGGGTGGCCGGGACGCCACCTCGTCCAGCAAGGATTGCGTGTCCTCTGGCCGGTGGCTATGTTCGGCAGGACAATCCTCTTGTCCGATCGTTCGCGGGTGTGACCTTCGTTGAGGCTGCTGAACACCGCTCCGGAAGACGATGTAACCCGGCTGCTGGCCGCACTGGCGGTGCGCAGCAGCGTCTACTGCCTATCTGACCTGGGAGCTCCCTGGGGATTTGAGGTAGCCGGCGCCAGCGTAGCCAAGTTCCATGTAATCCTGGACGGAGGCTGCTGGCTGCGGCTACCCCGCGCCGCGCCGGTTCGGCTCGAGCGCGGGGAACTTGCGATCTTGCCGCGTGGCGAGCGGCACACGGTGAGCGACAGTTTGGACTCACCGGTCGCTGGCCTGGGCCAGCTCATCGCGGGCAACCTCGACGTCGGCGCCCGGCTGTGTGCCGGCGGCGACGGTGAGCGCACCAGGCTACTCTGTGGCGGGTTCACCCTTGCCAGCTACGACCCTGGAACGATCCTGGCGTTGTTGCCGCAGGTAGTGACCATGACATCCAGCGCGGCTCCGGTCTCGTCCTGGATCGGCCCTGTACTAGCCCTCGCGCGCCAGGAAGCCGCGGCACCGGTTCCGGGTGCCCAGGCGATATTCGCCAGACTCGCCGACGTGTTCCTGACCCAAGCTCTGCGCGCCTACCTGACCGGTGCCGCGTGCAATGGCCTGCACCGGCCGGGACCACCGCATGACCCCCCGATCGATCACGCCATCGGGCTGATCCGCGATCACGTGGACCGGCCATGGACGGTTCAGGCACTTGCACGCGAATCCGGGCTTTCGCGGACCGCATTCAGCGCCAGGTTCCGGGCCGCAACCGGAGAGCCGCCGATTCAGCACCTCGCCAAAGTTCGCCTCAGCCAGGCCGCCGCCTACCTGGCCAGCACCGACCTCACCCTTGACGCCATCGCCGCCCGCATCGGCTACGCCAGCGACGCCTCCCTGTCCAAAGCCTTCAAGCGCCATTTCGGCGTCTCACCCGGCAGCTACCGTTCAGCGAACCGGCGGCCGACCAGTGCGGCTACACCCCAATCCTCGTGACCTGCCGCACTCGACCGTGTCCACGAGCGAGGCCCGGACGGGCTGCCGTCTGCGGCGGCGGGCCGCTGATCAGAGGCTGGCGACTCCTGGTACAGCTGTGTCAAGCACTACCGAAATAGCCGGTGACCGCGTGGTGCGTGAGTCAGCCTGCTGACCAGTCCGCTCATTGGGCGCGGGGCAGGGTTAGCGTCATCTGGGTGCCCCGCCCTGCATTGCTGGCCGCGGTTAGCTCACCGCCATGGGCACGGGCGAGCTCAGCAGCCAGGGCCAGGCCAATGCCGCTGCCGCCGATGCGCGCTGCCTGGTGGCCGCGCCAGAACCGGTCGAATATCCGCGGCAGCTCGTCGGCCGGGATGCCCACGCCGGTGTCACTGACCCTCAGGACAGCGCGGTCATCAGCCGGCCCGGCATCGATTGTGACCTCGCCGCCCGCCGGGGTGAACTTCAGTGCGTTGGTAAGCAGATTAGTGATGATCTGATGCAGGCGGTCGGCATCGGCTACCACATCGACCGGTTCGAGCTTGCGAGCCACGGTGATGCCGGCCGCCTCGAAACGGCCCGCCAGGCTGTCGGCGGCCGTGGCGGCGATATCGGCCAGATCAGCGCGGTCTGTTGCCAAGCGGAGCGCGGCAGCGTCAGCGTCGGACAGCGTTTGCAGGTCACCCACGATGCGGGCCAGCCGCATTACCTGATCGCGTAGCGCGGCGAACTGGGCCGGAGTGGGTTCGGCCACGCCGTCCAATAGCGCCTCATGCTCCGCTTGCAGTACCGCGATCGGCGTCCGAAGCTCATGGGCGACGTCGGCGACTAGGTCGCGGCGCAGCTGTTCCTGGCGATCCAAGGCATCAGCCATCTGGTCGAATGCGGCCGCCAGCTCGCCCAGCTCGCCTGGCGCCCGCACCGGTCCCACCCGCACGCTGCGGTCTCCTCGCGCCATCGCCCGGGTCGCGGCTATCAGCTGTGCGACCGGACGGGTGATGCGCCGCGCGACGCCCAGCCCGGCCAGCAAAGCCAGCAGCGCCGCCAGCCCGGCTGCCCCGGCAATCGCCCGCAGCAGCGCAGTTTGCAACGCCTGGTCAGCGCCGGCCAGGCCAGACCCGGTGAAGCGCACCAGCGCCTGTCCGACGCGCTGCTGCCCGGCTTTCACCGGCCAGGAAAACTGCGGGGTGCCCCGATGTGCGGCGAATCCGTGCGTTGCGGCGACAGGCCGCCCTGCCTGATCACGGATCTGGACATCGGCTCCGATCCGCGCCGCCAGATCCAGCACGGGCGACAGTTCCGCTCCCGCCCAGCTGTTCTCGCGATCCCACACCCCACCTGCGGCCAGCGCAATGACGGAAGAAAGCTGAGCCCGCTGCCGGCTGGCCAGATCTGAGACATCGGTTGCGGCGAACGCAGCGGTCAGCCCTGCCAGCAACGCCACCGCAGCGAGCGCAACTGCCGCAAACGCCAAGGCCAGGCGCAGCGCTATAGGCCCTGGCTTGGCGGTGGTGGCGGCCGGGTCATGGTTGGCGCCGGGAGCGGTCTCAGCTGGCCGGCGGGGCGCGCCGGGCCGACGCTCGCTTTCCCTAGCCATCGCGGGCAAGGCCTAGCCGGTAGCCGCCGCCCAGGACCGTCTGCACGATTCCCGGTCGTGCCGGGTCCTTCTCGATCTTGCGGCGCAGGTTTTTCACGTGCGAATCTACGGTTCGCTCATAGCCGTCGAACTCATACCCCCGGACCCTGTTGATCAGCTCAAGGCGTGAATAAACCCGGCCGGGCACACTGGCCAGCGCGAGCAGGATGCCGAACTCGGTTCCGGTCAGCTCCACAGCAGCCCCGTACGCGGTGACCGACCGCCTTGACTCGTCGATCACTAGCGTGCCCCCGCCGTAAATCGCGATGCCATCATCGGCGGCTGCGCCGCCCCTGCGCAGGATCGCCTGGACGCGCAGCACGAGCTCCCGCGGACTGAACGGCTTGGTGACATAGTCGGCGGCACCAAGCTCCAGACCGCGGATCCGATCTTCATGAGAACTCTTCGCGGTCAGCATCAGGATCGGCGTTGGTCCGGCCGCGCGCAGTTCCTGTGCCACTACCTCGCCCGGCACATCCGGCAACCTCAGGTCCAGCACCACTAGGTCCGGCGATGCCGCCGCAGCGAGCGTGATCGCCTCTGCGCCGGAATCGGTGGACAGCACCGCGAACCCCGCCCGCTCCAGGTAAGAACGGAGCAGCTGGCGCAGCCTGCGTTCGTCCTCCACCACCAGCACCGTCGCTGCCATCACCGCTCACCCGCCTTACGCCAGGCCGATGGGCTCGATCCTGTCCGGCAGCTCCGCCAGTGAACATCCACTCTTCCATGGTGTCCGGGGCCGAAGCGGCAGCAAAACGGGGTCGGCTATCTCCACACCGCCACCATGAGGGATTCATCGCCGCCGCATCACCGCCCGGTGCGAGGACTCGAGGGTCGCCAGGAAGGCTTCGCCTGTATGGGTGTGGCACCCATCACGCGATCTGCTTGGGGTGTGCCACCCATACACGGCGAGCGGCTTGTCGTCTGACCGGGTCTTCATGTTTAAGCCGCCGGGTGAGCAGAGTGCTCACCCGGCGGCGTTTTGGATGCTGAAACCGCGCACCGCAGCCCACCGGCTCGGCTCTAGCCTGCGGCTACTGCGGCGGATTCCGTGTGGAACACTTCCCACAAATGGCCGTCGGGATCGGCGAAGCTGCGCTCGTACATGCCGTCCTGCTCCATCGGCTCGCTCGCGGGCGATCCGCCCGACTCCAGCGCCCGGCCGGCCAGCTCGTCCACCCGCTGCCTGCTGTCGACCTCGAGCGCAACGATCGCCTCGGTCGTCGTGCTGGCGTCGGCGAGATCCTTGGTGGTGAATTTCCGGAAAAGTTGCTCGGTTACCAGCATCGCGTAGATGTCATCGCTGATGACCAGGCAGCGGGAGTTGTCGTTCGTGAAGCGCTCGTCGACGGAGAAGCCGAGCCTGGTGAAGAACTCGGTGGAGCGGGCGAGATCCTGCACCGGCAGGTTGACGAATATCTTCGTGGACATTGCTGCATTTCTCCTTCGGGTCGCGCGGCTCCGGCGGAACCGCGAGCTTGCTTCTGTCGACGGCGGCGGGGTAGCAGCCGCCGTGAATCCAATCTCGAGGAGCTGCCTGGACTGCCGATGTGACACAGGTGGAGATGATCTGAAAGCAGCCGCGCGGCGGTCACATCGCCGCGATACCGCGTGTCATCACCGGTGACCCGCAATCGCGGCCGAAGTGACACGGCGACGCGGGTGGCAGACGGGACGGACCGGGTACGGACGAAGGAGCGTGGTCATGCGAGTTCTAGTTGTGGGAGCCAGCGGAGCGATAGGCACCCGGCTCGTTCCCCAGCTGCGCCAGCGCGGGCACGAGGTGATCGGCAGCTGCCATTCACCGGGCAAGGCCGGGCAGCTGCGGATGCTGGGCGCCGACCCGATCACGCTTGATGCGCTGGACGCCACAGCGGTCCGGGACGCGGTTGCGGCCGCCAGGCCTGACGCGATCATTTACCAGGCGACCGCCCTGGCGGATGCGGGCTTCTCCAGGAACCTCGACCGCAGCTTCGCTCAGACCAACCGGCTGCGGACCGAGGGCACCGACATCCTGCTAGCGGCTGCGAGCGAGGCGGGCGTGCGCCGGTTCATCGCCCAGAGTTTCGCCAGCTACCGCTACGCACGTGAGGGCGGGTGGGTCAAGAACGAGGATGACCCGCTCGACCCCGCCCCGCCAGCTTCGGCGCGCGAGACGAACGCCGCTATGACGCATCTTGACCAGGCCGTCACCGGCGCTGGCGGGATCGCGCTTCGCTATGGCGGGTTCTACGGCGCCGCCAACGACGGGCTGATCGGGCCGGTGCGCAAGCGGCAGTTCCCGGTCGTCGGTGACGGCAGCGGTGTCTCCTCGTTCATTCATCTCGGCGATGCCGCCGCGGCGACCGTGCTCGCGCTCGATCACGACGGCCCCGGAATCTACAACATCGTCGATGATGAGCCCGCCCCCATGCGCCAATGGCTGCCCGCGCTCGCTGGCGCGCTCGGCGCCAGGCCGCCTCGCCACATCCCCGGCTGGGTCGCCCGGATAGTTGTGGGCGAGGGCCTGGTCATGATGACCGAGTCGCGTGGCGCCTCGAACGCCAAGGCCAAGAGAGAACTCGGGTGGACGCTGCGCTACCCGAGCTGGAGGCAGGGGTTCATCGAGGCCTACAGCCGGCCCGAATCGCCCAGGGCCGCGGCATAACCGCGCCCGCCCAACGCGAGTTCGCCTCCTTAACCAACTCCGTGCGTGCCGCGTTCGCGGCATTCATGGACGCGGTTGTCATCGTTGATCCGGCCCAATGCCAGCGACATGCGGACCAGAGCTTCATGGTGCTGCGTTAGTCCTGTTCGTCGGGCCGGGGCGGCAGGGTCGGGTAGTCGAACATGGGATACAGCCCGACGGCGAACCCGTAGGCCGTCTCGCCCGAGCGAGGGAGCCGGTCGAATTCGTGGATCGCCTGGTGGATGCGGTGCCAGAACTCCGCCGCCCGTTCCTCAGATATCCGCGCATGTCGGATGAAGGCGCGCAACTTGCCGATCTCGTACGCCGCGGCGGACTCCTTTGCCGCGAGCTCGAAGTCGTTGAAGTCGGGGGGAAGCGCGACGCCGTCCGCTTGCCGGCCGAGACCGACGTAGAACATCCGTGCGGTGCGGCCGTAGTAGCGCTCCTCGATCGCCCTGACGCGCCGGGTCCGTGCGACGCGCAGCAGGCCGGCTCTCGCCAGGACGCTGACGTGGTGTGCGACGGTGCTCTTGGGGCGCTTGACCGCGCCGGCCAGCTCCGTCACGCTTGCGGCCCGCTCGTGCAGCAGTCCGAGGATGGTCGTGCGCAGGGGATGACTTATCGCCCGTACCTGCTCGGCTGTGGTGAGCTCGATTGTGTCGGCGAGGTCGTAGTCCGGGACCTGGGTATTGCCCAACATGGTTGGATTAGACCAGCATCAACGATCGTTCGACGTATTTGGATCATTGGTTGGAGCGCCGAAAGGGAGTAGACCATGGCCGAGCTTGTGCTGTACCACCACGCTCAGGGACTGACCGAAGGGGTGGTGGCTTTGCGGCCGAGCTGCGCCAGGCGGATCACACCGTCCACCTGCCAGACCTGTACGAAGGGCATACTTTCGACACCTTGGAGGAAGGCCTACCTTCGCGCGGCGGACCGGGTTCGACACGCTGATGGAACGTGGCGTCACTGCGGTCGAGGGGCTAGGCGACGGGCTGGTCTACGCGGGCTTCTCGCTCGGCGTGATGCCAGCGCAACGGCTAGCCCAGACCCGCGCCGGAGCCAAGGGAGCGCTGCTCTTCCAGTCGTGCTTCCCGGTGTCGGAGTTCGGCGACGCCTGGCCGGCCAGCGTTCCCGTCCAGGTACACGGGATGGACGCCGATCCGTTCTTCGCCGACGAAGGCGACCTCGACGCGGCACGAGACCTGGTTGGCTCCACCGAGCGAGCCGAACTGTTCATCTATCCCGGCAAGGAGCACCTGTTCGCCGACTCCTCTTTGCCGTCATACGACCAGGCTGCGGCTAACCTGCTCACGCGCCGGGTCCTCGATTTCCTGGACGGAATCCGATGAGAGTCAGCCAGATGCAGGATCGCGCGTCGGGCGGCCCGGCCGGCGCATCTGCCTGGCATGACCGGGCAGCCGCCCGGCGTCGGCCAGGGCACGGCGCAGCAGGAACTCGATCTGCGCGTTCGTGCTGCGCAATTCATCGGCGGCCCATCTGGCCAGGGCGTCGTGGACGGCTGGGTCCAGCCGCAGCAGGACGCTCTTGCGCTCGGTCATGAGAGCTCCGGCCGGGCCGTCACTGATACAGCGAGCCGGTGTTGACGACTTGCTGCGTCGCCTGTTCGCTGCACAGAACAACCAGCAGGTTCGAGACCATCGCGGCCTTCCGCTCTTCGTCCAGCTCGACGACGCCTTCCTCGGCGAGACGCTCCAGGGCCAGCCGCACCATTCCGACCGCGCCTTCCACGATCCGCTGCCGCGCGCCGACAACGGCGCTTGCTTGCTGCTGGCGCAACATGGCCTGAGCGATCTCCGGCGCGTACGACAGCCGGGTGAGGCGCGTTTCGATGACCTGTACGCCCGCCGGCCTGACTCGTGCCGTCAGCTCGGCCGACAGGCGCTCGGTGATCTCATCGGCGTTGTCGCGCAGTGACAGCGCACCGCTGCCGCGGCTGTCGTACGGATAACTCGACGCGATATGCCGGACGGCGGTTTCGGTCTGAATGGTCACGAATTTGGTCACGTCGTCGACCGAGTAAATGGCGCTGGCGGTGTCCCGGACATGCCAGACCACCACGGCCGCGATCTCTATCGGGTTTCCGTCCGCGTCATTGACCTTGAGCTGCGCGGACTCCTGATTCCGGATCCTGGTCGAGACGACGATCCGGGCGGTGAACGGGTTCACCCATTGCAGGCCAGGCTCGCGGATGGTTCCGCGGTACCTGCCGAATAGCTGGACAACGCGCGCCTGGCCCGCGACGACCGGGGTGAGGCCGCGGAGCACGATCACGCCGGCGAGCAGGACCAGGGCGCAGCCTAGGAACAAGGCAGTAGCTGCGCCGCCCGAGAGGTGACTTGCGATTATCGCCAGCGCTGTCCCGGCGAGCAGGACGGAGATCCCGAGTCCCAGCATCCGCAGGCCAGGCAGGATGCGCGCGGCATGCTCGGTGACCTGCTGCCCGGGTCGCGGTGCGTTCCCTACGTCCGGCTCCCGTACCGCCATCTGACCCACCTCCGTTGACGCCCCTGATACCGTACACTTATCATACTGATATCAGTTTTCGAAGGCAAGGAACCGGGGCGCGCGGGCGAGTCCGGTCACGGGAGGGCGGCAGGATGAACGGCCAGGACGGTGCGGACGGCACGGTTGGCGGTGCCACTGCGTTGTCGGTCCGCGGCCTGGGCAAGCGCTTCGGTGACCGCATCGCCTTCGAGGACGTTTCCTTCGAGGTCGGCTTCGGCGAAGTCTTCGGATTCCTCGGCCCGAATGGCGCTGGCAAGACGACGATCGTGCGGACGCTCGGCGCACTGATCGAGCCGACGTCTGGTTCGGCCACGGTGGCCGGGGTTCCGCTCACGCCGCAGAACGGAGTGGAGCTCCGCCGGCGGATCGCTGTCATGCCTGAGTCGCCTGGCCTGTACCTGCGCCTGAGCGTGACCGAGAACCTCAGCTGTTTCGCCGACCTCTACGAGGTGCCCGATCCGCGTGACCGGATCGAGCAAGCACTGCGGGCGGTTCATCTGGCTGACCGGTCCCGCGATCCCTGCGGCACGCTGTCCAAGGGGCTCCGCCAGCGCGTCGCCCTGGCCAGGGCGCTCCTTGCGAACCCGGAAGTGCTTTTCCTGGACGAACCAACCGCAGGGCTTGATCCAGCCGCGATCCGGGATGTGCACGGGCTGATTCACGATCTCCGCAAGCACGGCGTCACGATCTTCCTCACGACGCACCGCCTCGAGGAGGCTGAGCGGCTGTGTGACCGCGTCGCGATCCTGAACACGACGTTGCGCACGATTGGCCGGCCCGACGAGCTTCGCGACCGGCTGTTCGGCAAGACGCTCATGGTCAGGACCCTCGCACCGCTGCCCGACCCGGGCCGGGTCTTCGCCGGCCTGGCCGCCGTCGACGGCTGGCACCAAGACGGTCCGGCCGGCTATGTCCTGTCCGTGTCCGAGCCGGCGATCGCTGCGCCAGCCGTCACGAGGGCTGTTGTCGCCGCCGGCATCGACGTGCGGTCGATCAGCGACTCACGCCATTCGCTCGAGGATGTCTACCTCGAGCTCATCGGAGCAGACGGGGAGGCGAGCCGGAGATGAGCATGAGCACGAGGCGCATCCGGGCCATCTTCATCAAGGAGCTCCGGGAGTACTGCCGCAACGGGTCGATCGTCGCGGCGATGGCGGTCATCCCGTGCATCTTCCTCATCCAGCCGCTGATCCAGGTCTTCGCCCTTCCCGCGTCGGCGTCGATCCAGCTCCGGCACGAGAATTCGCTGCTGTACCTGCTGGCCATACCGGCGATCGTCCCCGCACTGGTCGCCGCGTACGCGGTGGTCGGCGAGCGCGAGCAAGGAACCCTGGAGCCGACGCTCACGACGCCAATTCGCCGCGACGAATTCCTCCTAGCCAAGGCGCTGGCGTCGCTCGCTCCTTCGGTTGTTGTGGCCTACGCGGTCTACGCCGTATTCCTTGCATGTGTCGCGCTCTTCGCACCCGAGGCCGTGGCGTCGGCGCTGTTGCGATGGCCGGAGATTATTGCCCAAGTGCTCTTCACGCCCCTGATTGCCGCCTGGTCCATCTGGATTGGCATTGGGATCTCCGCGAGATCGAACGACATCAGGGTGGCTCAGCAGCTCGGCGCGCTCGCAAGCCTCCCGACGGTCGCGGTGACGTCGCTGATCGCGTTCAACGTGATCCACGCCACGCTCGGCGTCGCACTCGCTGCCGCAGCACTGCTACTGCTCGTGGACGCGCTCGGCTGGCGGGCTGCGTCGGCGACGTTCAACCGCGAACAGCTCATTGCCGGCACGAGATGATCACGCAATGGCGCCCTGCCAACGGCCTGCGCCTCGCGTGCGGTGATATCCGGCCGGCTGGCGCAGTGGTCTGAACGCCGCGCAGATCTCCTTGGCGGACAGGTTCGGCTGCTCCCACGCGGCGAAGTGTCCGCCTTTCGGGAGTCGGTTGTAGTGAATCAGTTTGGGATAGGCTTTCTC
>Ga0070707_100003541_pt1 | contig 14740 bp, 12 predicted proteins | sample KBSK5502metaG_FD_65468 | JGI IMG/M metagenome (GOLD analysis project Ga0070707, IMG submission 65468) | Corn, switchgrass and miscanthus rhizosphere microbial communities from Kellogg Biological Station, Michigan, USA - KBS K5-50-2 metaG | ecosystem: Host-associated > Plants > Roots >... | reverse complement strand
AGGCGCACCGGACGCCGACCGGCCTCTGTTTTCTCGATGAGGGCCACGGCTCTTTGAGCGAGCTCATCGGGGACTCGCGTCGGAGGCTCCCGCGTCTCGCTGCGCGTGATCGTCTGGAAGTTCGAGTAGCGGAGCTTCAACGTGACGGTGCGAGTCAGCAGGTTCTTGCGCTCGAGAATCTCGGCGGCGTGGCGGGCGAGAGCGTCCACCTCCTGGCGGATCGTTTCCATCTCCGCCAGATCTCTCGCATAGGTCTCTTCGCAACCGATCGACTTGCGCTCTTGATTGGGGTTGACCGTCCGAGAGTCCTCGCCGAAGGCGAGTCTCTGCAGTCCCTCGGCCCAGCTTCCGACCACGCGCCGCAGGATCTCCAGATCCGCCGTCCGCACGTCGACCAGCCGCTCGATTCCGGCGGCACGCAATCTCGCCGCGGTCTTTGGTCCCACGCCCCAGAGAGCGTCGACTTCCAACTTTTGAAGGAACATCTCGATTCGCTCGGGAGCGATAACCGTCAGGCCATCGGGCTTTCTCCAGCCCGAGGCGATCTTGGCGAGGAACTTGTTCGGCGCAACCCCAGCCGACGCGGTGAGCTTCGTCTCCTCGCGGATGCGCTCCTTGACGCGCCGCGCCACGTCCACACCGAGCGGGAGGCCCCAGGCGTTCTCCGTGACGTCGAGATAGGCCTCGTCGAGCGAGAGAGGCTCGACGAGCGGCGTTACGCTGCGGAAGATCTGGAAGACCTGGCGCGACACGGCGGCGTACTTGGAAAAGTCGGGCCGCACGATGACGAGCTCCGGGCAAAGCCGCACCGCTCGAGCCATGGGCAGTGCCGAGCGCACACCGAACTTGCGCGCCTCGTAGCTGGACGCCGCCACGACGCCACGGCTCTCTGGCCTTCCTCCAACCGCGACCGGCCGTCCTCGCAGGGCAGGGTCGTCTCGCTGCTCGACCGACGCGTAAAACGCGTCCATGTCCACGTGAAGGATTCGGCGCAGCGGATCGGGCACGGCGGCTCATTCTCCCAAAACAGATCGGTCATCTCGCTCGAAAGTTGCAAGGGCCACGAGCGACCCTTACGATCGAGGCCGGATCGACTTTCAGTACGACGCGAGAAGGCGCGCGGCCTTCTGGACTTCTTCCTCCGAGGGAAGGAAGAACTCCTCCAGCGGCGGGGAGTAGGGGACGGGTGTATCGAGAGCGCCGACCACGCGGACGGGGGCGTCCAAGAACTCGAAGGCCTCCTCCTGGATCACGGCGGCCAGACTTTCGCCGATGCCTCCGGTGCGCGTGTCCTCATGCAGGACGAGCACGCGGCCGCAGTGGCGGGCGAGAGAGAGGAGAGCCTCCCTGTCGAGAGGAACCAGGCTGCGCAGATCGAGCACGGCGGCCTCGATTCCATCGCGGGAAAGCTTCTCGGCCACGCGCATGGCGAGGTGGGCGAAGGCGCCGTAGGATACAATACATATATTGTTACCAGCGCGGCGCAGGGCGGCCTTCCCGATCGGAATCGGCTCGGGAGGCTTTTTGGGCAGGTCTTGTTTGATTCGGGGATCGCGGTAGAGCGCAATGTGCTCGTAGTAGAGGACGGGGTCCGGATCAGCGACGGCCGAAGCCATCAGCGCCCGCGCGTCGTGTGGTGTGGAGGGCACGACGATCTTCAGTCCCGGCGTCCGGTAGAACCACGGCTCCGTGTTCTGGCTGTGGAACGGCCCCGCGTGACGCAGCCCTCCCCAGGGCATCCTCACGACCATGGGGACGGAGGCTCCCCAGCGGTATCGGATCTTGGCGGCGTTGTTGACGAGCTGGTTGAAGCCGGTCGCGACGAAGTCGTTGAATTGCATCTCGCCGATCGGACGCTGGCCGGCGAGCGCGGCCCCCACGCAGACGCCCAGCACGGCACCCTCCGCGAGAGGAGAGTTCACGATTCGGTCGCCGTACTTGGGCAGCAAGGGTCGCAGCAATAAAAATGCGTTCCCGTATTTGCCTCCCACATCCTCGCCGTACACGAAGACGCGCGGGTCGGCCGCGAGAGCGTCCTCGATCCCGAGCGCGACCGCCTCGAGAAGCGTCTTTCCCTTCGGGTCGAAGGGGGGGCCGGAGTCGATTTGCAACGGCCGATCCGGGATCTTTCCGCGGGACTCCGGCTCCAGCAGCTCGAAGCGGCGGCGCGGCGGTTCGCCGGCGAAGACTCCGAGACCCGCCGCCTCTGCCCGCGGCCATGGGGCGTCGATCACGGCCCGGGCCTCCGCGTCGACAAGGCGTTCCGCCTCCGTCTTCCAGGCCTCGAGGTCTCCGTCGCGAATCACGCCGTCGGATTGGAGCCTCGCCGCGTAGCAGGGGATCGGGTCTCGCCGGGACCAGAACTCGTAGAGGTCCCGATCCGCGTATGCCGATTCGTGGAGCGGCGGATAGGTCCACGCGGCGGAAGGCTCCTTGCCCAGGTAGAGCATATCGTCGTGGTGCGCGTGACCACAGATACGCATCGCGACGAGCTCGATCAAGGTCGGTCCCAAAGCGGCGCGTGCCCGCTCCGCGGCCCAGGCGAAGGCCGCGGCGATCTCTTCCGGGTCCGTCCCGTCGATGGTCAAGCCCGGCACGCCGTAGCCCGCCGCCTTCTCGGCGAAGACACGCGCCGCCGAATTGTCCGCGACAGGTGTGGAAAGGGCGGTCTGATTGTTCTGGACGCAGAAAACCGCGGGAAGACGCCGAGCGGCGCAGAGGTTGATCGCCTCGTGCCATTCGCCCAGCGACGTGCCTCCCTCGCCGATGAAAGACACGGCGACGCGTCCCGAGCCTTCGCGCGCGAAGGCCATCGCCATCCCGGCAATCGTCAGCGACGAGATCGCTAGCGGCGCGGCCGCCGGCAGAATGCCCCAGGAGACATCGCCCACGTGAAGGTCTTTCCCGTCCATTGGAGGACCCGCCTTGCCCATCTGAGCGTTCAAGACCATGCGCACGATGGCCGGTTCCGCCCGCATCGCGAGCGCGGCACCGAGATCGCGGATCAGGGGAGCGACCACGTCTCCTCGCCAGGTCCCGTCGGCTGAACGGAAGTTATCGCCCCGGCGCAGCCGGATTGCGGCCGCGTAGATCGCCTCCTGACCGAGAGAGCGAAAACCCTTCCCTTGAAAGGCGACTCCCTTGTACCGGACTTCATTTCCCGTGAAGAAGGCCTTCAGGCGATTGTCGGTCGCGCGCGTCAGGAGCATCCCGCGCAGAATCTCGATGCGCTCGTCGCGGGAGAGCGAGGCGGCGATCGCCTCGCGGCGAAGAAAACCGTCGCAATCCCGCGCCAGCTCCTGCCTCGCCTGATGCAGGCGCTCCTCGACGGAGACCCCGGGCGTGGTCTCCGGCAGGCCTTCGGGAGGAGCGCCGGCGAGCTCTCGCGCCAGAGCTCGCGCGAAGAGCGGTCGCAAGGCTTCGATTCTCGAGGCATCGCGGCCCGGATCGCTCGGGCAAATGGTCTGAAACGCCAGGACCGCCGGAGCGATGGCGAAGGGATGGCGCTCGGCGACGAAAGAGGCAAAGCGCGCGGCCAGGCCGTTGCGGACACCGCTGGTCGAGCGGGCCGGAGACTCGAGGGAGCGTTCCATCGCGCCGATGTTAGCTTGGATTATTCAGGCTGGGAGACTGACCGAGTAATGCCAAAAAGAGCAGTGGAGGTCGGAAGTGCTTGGTTCGCGGCGCGAGGAGACTCCCAGAGGGGAGGAGCCTCGCGCCGCGGGAGCGAGAGTGGGGTACGGGACCAGGCGCGCGGTCGAGGCCCTTTGGCCGAGCCGCGAGCCGGTGCGCCAGCAGGCGCAGGTTCCGAGCAAGCGGGAGCGACGGTTAGCCCGGACTCGATACGATTAGATGGAGAAGCCGTGGATGATCCCCCAGGACGAGACCCGGCACCGGCTGGTTCGCCTGCTCCAGCTCGCCTACTCCGGCGAGAAGGCCGCCGCTCTCGCCTATCAAGGCCACTCCCGTTCGGTGCGCGATCTCGAGGAGAAGGCGATGATTCGCTAAAGTCGAGCAGGACGAGGGGGTCCTCGCGAGAAAGTCGGGCGGCTGCTCGCGCAGCTCGAAGCCCGCCCGCTGCGCTCGAGGGAGATCCGCTCGAGCCTGGTCGGCCACGCGCTCTCCGTCCTCTGCCGCGTCCTCTGCCGCTCCACGGGATGGTTTCTCCCGATGTACTTCACCGGAAAGCTCGAGACTCAAACGTCTGCCAGTACGACAAGGCGGCGGAGTACGCGGCCCCGCTCGGCCGGCCGGAGCTCATCCCGGGTCTGATGGAGATGGCGGCCGTCGAAGTCGAGCGCGAGAAGTACTTCCTCGGTGTCCTCGGGCGCGCGGTCTCGGGCAAGCGACGGTGCGAGTGAGAGCCTGAAGATTCTCTTCTGTCAGTCCGAGAAGCGGAGCGGCGAGGAATCTACCCCCGGAATCAGCGACGGGAGCAGATTCCTTGCTTTGCTCGGAATGACAGGTTGGAAGCCGACAGCGGAAGCAGATAGCCGAAAGCTTCTTCCTACTCCGTTCCCATCAACTCCACTTCGAACAACAGCGTCGCGTTGGGCGGGATGACTCCGCCGGCTCCCCGGCTCCCGTATGCGAGCTGCGGCGGGATCAAGAGCAGCCGCTTTCCTCCAACCTTCATCGAGGCGACGCCTTCATCCCATCCCTTGATGACGCGTCCTTGACCAAGCGGGAACTTGAAGGGCTCGTTGCGATCAACGGAGCTGTCGAACTTCTTCCCCTTCGCGCTGTTTTCCCAGAGCCAGCCCGTGTAGTTGACCACGACCGTTTGACCCGTTTTGGGCGTGGCCCCGCTGCCGGCCTTCGTATCCTCGTACTTCAGGCCGGTGCCGGTCTGCTTCCAATCGTGGTCGCCTTTCTTCTCGTCGCCGGTGCCGATCGCGGCAAACGCGAAGGCTACCGCGCCGGAAAGAAACAGGTACAGAAGTCTCCTCATCGTTCGAATTCCTTTCCTTGCTTCGAAGTCACTCCGAGGCGCCGGCGAGTCTACCTCGTTCGGCGGGTGAGCGCGGAAAAACGGTCGACCGCTAAGGGTACGGCAGCGTACAGCAGTCCTGGAGCTCCACCCGCATCCCGTCGCCGATCACCTCGGAGAGCTGCACATGGACGAAGATCGGAGTCCCGACCTCGGAAGGCTCCTCTACCCCGGAGCGGCCGCAGCGCGGACAGCGCGCGACGTGTCCCGCGTCCGGCACGTCGCACCCTTCCGAGATCTTCGTGAAGTCCTCCAGCACAACCATCGGCGTCTTCTGGCGTCTTGCCTTTGGAGCGTGAATGCTCCTCTTCCTTCTCTCGCAAGAAAGAGGCCAGCTTTTGACGGTCAAGATGATGGCGATCGCTCGCCGCCCCCGAGGACTACTGCTCGGCGTTCTTCTTTTCGATCGACTTGATCTGGATTCCCTTGATGCCGCCTCGAACGACCGGCGTTCCCTTGAGGGTCGCCGGGATGTCGGCGAGCCCCGCCACCTTGTCCTTGACCGAGAACGGCTTCTCGTCGAAGAGGACATAGAGCGTCCCGTCCTCACCCAGAAAACCGGCCGGAACCCCTCGAGCGATGCAGGCATTGGAACAGGCCGTGTGCTTGGCGTCGCGAATTCCGTGCGTGACGTAACAATGCATGTCGACGACGGTTCCGTTCAACGAGACCTCGGCGGCTTTCTCTTCGGCTGCCATCAGTCGGCTGCCGAGAAAGAGGGCCGCGACGATGAGAATCACGATCCTAACCAGAAGAAGGTTCTTTTTCATGGCGTCTCTCCTTTAGTCAGAGTCACGCTACTAACGATGAGACCCGCCCGCATGTGCCGAAGGTCACGCAAAGATCAGATTACGCCGACCATGACTTCTGGCAGGGGTGAAGCGGCCAGCCCGCGCCTATACTCGGTCCTTCGCGCCATGACCTCTCGCGACGACCTTCGCCGACTGCTGCGCTGGGGCGGATTCGCGATCTGGACAGTGGTGGGCGTGCCCGTTCTCCTCTTCCAGTTCCGAGCGCCTCCCGGCAGCCACCCGTTGGCGCCGCTCGTGGCGTGGGTCGCCGCCTATGCGCTCTTCGGACTCGCTCTGGTCCTCAATACGTCCCGGCGGCACACCGATCGCGCGGGCGCTCTGGGTCTGGTGGCCGGCCAATCGGCCGCCGTGTTCTGCCTGATGGCTTTGCCTCCCTGCTTCGGGCTGGAGGGGGCGTTGCTCGTGCTGGTCGCGTTTCAGCTTGGCAGCCTTCTGTCTCGGCGCGCCGCCATCGCCTGGATCCTGGTGCAGAGCGCCGGCCTTCTCGCGATCATGTGGCTTCACTGGGGATGGCACTGGGGAATCGTGCTCGCTGTCGCCTATTTCCCATTCCAGCTCATCGCCTACGCGACGACACGCCTTCTCGCGGAGGAAACGCGCGCGCGCGAGCGTCTGACCGCCGCCAACGCGGAGCTCGAGGCGACGCGCGAGCTTCTTGCGCAAAGCGCGCGAATCGCCGAGCGCTCCCGGATCGGACGGGACCTCCACGATCTCTTGGGTCATCACCTGACGGCCCTGTCATTGAACCTCGAGATTGCGAGCCACCTGACAGAAGGAGAGGCCCGCACGCGCGTGGAGACCGCGCAGTCGGTCACGAAGCTGCTGCTGGGAGACGTCCGGGAAGTCGTCGGGACGCTGCGACAAGAGGAAGGACTCGACCTGCCGGCCGCTCTGCGCAAGCTCGCCGAAGGCATTCCGAGTCTGCGCATCCACGTCGGCATCTCGCCGGCGCTTACGATCCAGGACCCCCTGGCCGGGGAGATCCTCCTGCGCTGCGCGCAGGAGCTCGTGACGAACACGGTTCGACACGCTCGAGCCGAAAACCTGTGGCTCGAGATCAGTCGAAGCGGCGAGCGCATTGAGATCCACGCTCGCGACGATGGACGCGGGGCAACGGCCATCCGGTCGGGAAACGGGCTGGCCGGGATGCGCGAACGGATCGAGCAGCGGGGGGGCACGTTGTCCGTCGAGACGGCGCCGGGTCGCGGCTTCTCCGTGACGGCGGTCCTTCCTCTGACGGACGCGCCGTCGTGATCCGCGTCGTGATCGTCGAGGACCAGGCGCTGGTCCGCGAGGGGATTGTGGGCCTGCTCGCGCTCGAGCCGGAGATCGAGGTCGTCGCGGCCGCGTGCGACGGCGAGCAAGCGCTCACGACGATTTGCTCGTCGGCGCCGGACGTCGTGTTGCTCGACATGCGGTTGCCACGGCGCTCCGGCCTCGACGTGCTCCGGCAACTCGGGGCCGCGGGACAACTCCCTCCCACCATCATCCTAACGACGTTCGATGACGATGCCCTGGTTGTCGAGGGCCTGCGCGCGGGAGCCCGGGGATATCTCTTGAAAGACATCACCCTCTCGGAGCTGGTCCGCGCGATTCGTGTGGTGGCGAAGGGGGGCACCGTCGTCGAGCCCGTGATTTCGCAACGAGTGGTCCGGGGTATCGAAGCGGTGGAGCCCGCCTTCGCACATCTCGATCCTCCCGACCCGCTGACGGCTCGCGAGGTCGAAGTCTTGCGACTCATGACGGGCGGCTACAGCAACCGGGAGATCGCCCGCGCCCTGAAGGTTGCGGAGGGAACGGTGAAGAACCACGTCTCGAGCATTCTTTCCAAGCTCGGCGTGCGCGACCGGACGCGCGCGGTTCTGCAGGCCGTTCGCGCGGGGTATCTCTAGTCGGCTGGGGGGCTTCGAGCCGCCCCGGCGTCGGGCCGCCTCCCTCGTCGGCACGCTCCGGCCAGGCCGCAAAGATTCCCAACCGGGCCGTCGCTGGAACGCTCGTCGCAGGATTAGTGAGGCAGAAGCTGGTGTGTTCCTTGCTCCTCGCTCATCGCCGCCAGCGGGAGCCGGACCCACCGCCGGGGCTCGCAGCGTGACAGAAGTCTCAGTGTGAGCCCCGGCCCGGAGGCGTTCTCCGCGGCGACCCTCGAAATCGCATTGGTGTGCACCAGCCGCCAACTGACCGACGCACGACTTTCCCTCGCACCGATTTCGCGAGCGGCGGGCGTGGACTATTTTCCTCGCGTCCACGCGAGGCCCGCCGCGTGGTCCCGCGGGGAATGCCGCAGGGCCGGGGCGCTCTTAATCCCAAAAGCAGCTTGAGTGTGTCTGCGACCCGGCCTACTTCCCGATCTCCGCGAGCGCCTTCTCGGTTTCCGCGAGCAGGGCCTCGGGGCCGACGGGAGAACCGGTCGCTTGTTTCATCCAGAGGTCGGGAGTGATGTTGCCGATCTTCGCCATCCGCTCGAACTCGGGCCCGATCGAACCAGCCTTCTCCATCTGTCGTTCGATCTGGAACGCGATCATGTGCCCGAGCGGATAGTCCGGCAGGTACAGAAACGAGTCGACCATGTGAGAGTAGACCGCCAGAAGAACCACGTCCTTTACACCGACGACCGGGGCGTAGAAGCGGTTCCAAACATCTCGCGCGATGGAGATCGTCGCGTCCCGTAGCTGCGCGGGGGTCGCCTCCGGATGGTCGTACATCCAGTGCCAGACACCCATGTCGACCAAGGCCACGCCGGCAATCTCGTAGGTGCCCCAGAAGTCGTTCAGGGTCTTCGACGCCCGCGACTGTGCGTCCCGCGAAGCCAGACCGAGCAGCTCCAGGTCGTGCCCTTGGAACACGAAGGCGAGCGCCTCGGTGAACGCCGTGTTGGGCACTCCTGCGAGAAGCGTTGAATCGATGTCATAGAGGGAAAAGGTTTGCTCGACGTTGTGTCCCATTTCGTGAACGGCGATGTTGAAGCCCTTGTAGTTCATGCCTTCTTTCTCGACCCGCGTGCGCAGATGCGCGTTGTCCCCGCGCCGGGCGGCCCCCATCGCGTGGCCGGAGCCGCGGGCGGGGTCGACCACGATGTGGGAGGCGAGGTACCGGGCGCGTTGGGAGGAGAAGCCGAGCTTCTCGAGCAGGTTCGGGATGTCTTTCTGGTAGGCCTCGGGAGTCGGATACTTGTGTCGGACGGCGGCATCGAGCTGGGATTCCGTGTAGGCGCCTCGCGGTTTGAAGCCCGAGTACCAGATATCGAACGGCTCGAGCCGGCGTCCGAGACGCTTCTCGATCAGCCGCCCGACGCGCGACACGAGCGGCGAGGAAAGGACCTGCTCGAGCATCCGGCGGAACCGATCCTCGGGGATCTGCCGGTTCTCTTCGAATCGTCTCGCGATCATCGTCGGCGCGGTGGGGGAGTAGGGATCCGCGCGGCGTGCCGCGCGAAAGGTCGCGAGCAGCATCGCGTAGCGCGTGTCCGGCTCTCGATCGGTTCCGGACGGGCGGGTGCCGGGCGGCGGTGCATCGAAGTCTCGGATCTCGGAGGGGCGCACCTCATTTGTCTCCGGGTTCCAGTCCACCTGCGGGTTGTTGATTACGGCGGCGGGGATCTTCTGGGTGGTGATCCGTTCGAAGACGCGGGCGATCATCCGCTGCTTGGCGAGCCCTTCGGCGTCCGCGTAATCCGCCTTGATCTCGTCTCGCAGGTTCCAGTGGGAGAGCAGGCGCAGCTTCGGCGGAAAGAGCCGTTTTCCTCGGCCGTCGATCAGATGGTGCATCCAGATGTTGTATTCGGCGATGTACTGCGCGGCTTCGGCGGCAGCCCTGCCGATAGCGAGGTTCACCTCGGCGGGGATGCGCTTGGAGAACCGCTCCGCCAGCCGTGTCTCGGCCCACTGTCGTCGCGACCAGGTCTCGCCGTGGGCGAGTCGCTCCTGGAGGCTCGTCAAGGGGAAGTTCAAAAGCACCGTGAACGCGAGCTTGTTGCCGAAGAAGTCATCGACAACGTGGGCGGACGGATCGTACCCGGCCAGCATCTCGTCGAAGGGATAAACGGGACCCAGGTCCAGATCCGACTGGCGCCGGAAGTCGCGGTTGATCTCGAGCATGTGGCCGTCTAAGGATTCCATCGCGAACTCGAGACGGGCAAAGAGCGCCTCGCGCGTCACATCGTCGCCGGCGAAGAGAGCGCGCGCGAACTGTTCGAAAGCCGCCGCGTCGCCATCCTCCGAGCGCCAGAACCGGACGGCCTGCTTCAACCCGCGCTCCAGTCGCGGCCGGACCGCTTCGCCGTGGCGCGCCGTCAAATCCTTTTCGAGACGAGCGATCGCGTCGTTCATCGCGCTCTCCCCGGCGCCCGCGGCGGTACCCATGACGCACAGAAGCGCCGCGGCGGCCGCGAGGGTCCTTAATCTCCGCAAAAAAGCTCGCATGTCCGGGGCTCCGGCCGCAGTCTATCTTCGCCGATGACAGAATCCGGGATCATGGCGGAAGAGAAGGAACGGGTCCAGCTCGACCTCTTCGGCGGGAGCCCGCGACCGTCGGGCGGCCGGCCGAAGGCCGACCTCTCGCAGCGTCTGGAGCGGGAGCATGCAGAGTGCCAGGCGATTGCGACAAGGCTTCCTCCGGGCGTCTTCTTCGGCACCAGCTCCTGGAGCTTTCCCGATTGGGCAGGAGTCGTCTACTCCCGCCGGGCCAGGCAGGCCGAGCTCGCTCGAGAGGGTTTGCGCGAGTACGTGCGGCATCCGCTCTTGACGACCGTCGGAATCGACCGGAGTTTCTATGCACCGGTCCCGCGCGCTGATCTCGAACGCTACAGCGCGCAACTTCCGCCCCGCTTTCCCTGCGTCGCCAAGGCGCCGGCCGCTGTCGTCGAGCCGATGAGCCGTTCGCGAGGCGGCGCGCGCGAAAGGAATCCGGATTTTCTGAACCCTTCACGGCTGATCGAAGAGCTTCTGGCGCCCTTTGGCGAGTCTTTTCGCGAGCACTCGGGGCCGTTTCTGCTGCAGTTTCCGCCGGCGCCCGCAGAGAGTCGCCTGGCCCCATCGGACTTCGCCGAGAAGCTCGACCAGTTTCTGGGAGCCTTACCGCGCGATCTCTCCTATGCCGTCGAGCTGCGGGACTCATCGCTTCTGACAGATGACTACCGGCGCGCTCTGGCGGCGCACGGCGCGGCTCACGTCTACAACTTCGCGACCGCGATGCCGCTCCCGGCCGAGCAGGAGAAGATCGTGTTCCTCGCAACAGCCCCTTTCGCGATCATTCGCCTGCTTCTTCCGCCGGGCACCTTCTACGAGGGCCGGCGCGACGAGCTCTGGCCGTTTGATCGGATATCTTCGCCGCAGCCGCAAATGCGCGAGCAGGTCTTGGATCTCTTGCGGCGCGCCGTTGAGCACAAAGTCCCCGTCTCCGTTCTCGTGAACAACAAGGCGGAAGGGTGCGCGCCGTTGACGATCCGGGCGCTCGCCGAGCAGCTCGCCTGCGAGAGCATCAGAACTTCAAGCGGCGGGTGACGACCGTCACGTCACCTTGGTCGCTCGGCGCGGCCTCCGGGGCGCGGGCGTGCATCAGCGGTTCGCCGCCCGGTGGAAGCCCGCGCGATCGGTCGCCGGCGTACATCTCCAAAGGAGAGTCCGATTCGGCGTCGAGCTCGAACTCGACTCCCTCCTGGGGCGTCGTCAAACAGGTAATCACGCGCCATCCGCGCCGCCAGGAGAGCACCCGGGGGTTGATCGGGGGGACGGTCTCGCCCGCCACTTTCGACGACAGAATGTGACTCGACGGGGAAATCGCGAGGAAGACGGCCGAAGCGTCACGCCGCGAGCGCAGAAGGAGTCGGACGCGGCGAACGGATCCGTTCCACGAATCCTCGCGGACGGCGACCGATGGGGCGGGTAGCGTCGCATCCGGAGCGTCGGCCGCGAAGGCGCCGGAATTCCCTGACCAGGGATAGGGCTTGATAGGGCTCGCCGAGAAGCCCGCGCTCCGCGCCATCTCGCCGCGCAGCCGGCCCGATTCGGCGGACACGAGCCATCGCGATCGTTTCGAGTCCGCGTCCTCCGAGAACGCGATCGACATCCGCTGCGGAGACTCCGCCGTGAAGGGTCGAGCGAGCGCCGCGGCGGCGAGCGCGAGGAGGGCACCTGCTGACAGTGCGACCAAAACCCGTGCGCGCCCTCTGGAGGGAATCGTGACGAAAGCCGGGGCCGCAGTTGCGGCAAAGAGACCGACGGCCGCCGCGGTCGATGCCGCCCCGAACGGATATCCGAGCGCCTCGTTGAGGAACCAGGCGACCGGCAGCCAGAGCAAGGCTGCGGCGCAGGCGGGAGCCGCAATCGCCAGTTGCCGGAAGAAGAGGGATCGCCTTGCGGCTCCGGCTACCGTTCCAGACACAGCCGCGACGGCTGCCGGAACGAAAAAGAGAAGCGAAACCCCAGGCAGGCGCCACGCGAGAAAGACGGCGAGGATCGCCCAGAGGATCCATACCCCCGCCCACAGGCCCGCACTTCCGGCCCGGCGCGCAAGCCCGGAAGCGACGAGCCACGCGCCGAGAAGAGAGAGAAGCCAAACGGCGGCGAGCATCCAGAAGGGGTGCGCGATCCATTGGGAGGGGACCGCTCCGACCCGGCGCAAGAGAAAGACGACCGCGAATCCAGTGCCTCCGGCCAAGAGAGGGATCGTTACCGCGGCCGCGAAGCCGAGGATGAGAGAGATCGGAGACATCACGCCTTCTCGCGACCGGAACTTGAGGGCGGCAACGAGGAGAGCGAGCGTTCCGACAGCCAGAGGCAAGGCCGCCTCTTCACGCCAGCGGACGACGCCGATCCCGAAGAGATCGGAAAACACCGTATCCCCGGGAGAGGCCTTCGAGAGATCAGCTGCGGAAAGCGCCTCCGCCATCGCGAGCGCGTTGTCTCCATGGTGCTGCAGCGTCGAGAGCGACACGTGCGCCAGATCGTCGCGTGAGGTGTGGTATCGCGTCACCCCCTCGATCGCGGCGAAGTTGACGCCGGCAAGCCCATGGGCGCGGAAGACGGTCAGGTCGGTGTCGTTGGGAAAAAACTTGTAGACGGTGTAAAAGAGCGAGCTCGTAACGGGGCGCTTCAGCGCGCGAGCCACCAGGTCCACCAGCCAGCGGTTGTCGGCGCTCGTTTCGAAGAGGTAGCTCGTCCCGGAGGTCCCCCGGTTCTCCAGGTTCACGACGGCGCCGATCTGCCGGACGCCGGACTCACGGCGGACAAAGGCCTCGGCTCCGATCAATCCCGCTTCCTCCCCGTCGTCGAATAGAAAGAGCACGGAATTTGCGAGGGGAGGCTCCGCCTTCAGGATTCGGGCGATCTCGAGAAGGGCGGCGACCCCCATTCCGTCGTCGGAGGCGCCGGCACCCGCTCCCACCGAGTCGTAGTGGGCGCACAGGAGGACCGCCTTGTCGTTGCGGCGGCCCGGCAGCCTCGCCGTGACGTTCTGTACCGTGGCGCACGAGCCCTCATGACCGCAGACGAAAGCCGGTTCGACCGCGGGCTCGTAGCCGAGGCTTGTGAGCTCCGCGACGAGGCGCTCGCGAACACGACTGTTCGCTTCGCTTCCCACGGGATGGGGATCGCCATCGCCGAGCAGCCGGCCCAGTGTCTTCCGCGCGCGGCCGGCCGAGAACTGCGCGGAGGGAGCGTCGGCCGATTTCGGCGCCGGCGGTTCATGCCCGATGATCTGCGCGCCCGCGACGAGCGCAGAGAGGCCGACGGCGAGGAAAAAACTCGTGGATCCCTCTCCCGGAGCGGGGGTGAGTGGGGGGTCTCCCATCGCTACAAATGCGCGTGAGGGCTACCCTCAGCCTGCTTCACGCCGTCGTCGGATTGCGGCCGTGGCCTATTTCAAGCCCCCACCGCCCTCTCCGCTCGGAAGAGGGGGTTCTCTCGTGCCTCGATTGCGTCGGGATCTGCAGGGACGAAGTCACAACGCGGTCGCTCCCGACTTCGACAGCGAGCCGATCAATCGATCGAAGTCTGCCTGTGCCTTGGCCAGCGTTGAGGCCGGGCCGGTACACTTGAAGAAGACCATTCCGTGCGGCGCCTCGACTATCGCGCCGAGCAGCCGGTAGCCGGACTTCTTTCCCTGCGACTGCATCATCGGCCCACCTGGAGCCAGGTAGGTGCCGGCGACGTCGACCAGATGAACCGAAAAGCCGCCGACGATCTTTTCTGACCTCTTCGGAGCGGCTCCTCCCTCAAACTGCTTGACCCATCGGTTGATGTTCTCCTCGACCCCGCCCCCCTGGCCGCCTCCGAAGAAGAAGACGCCGCACTCGCCCGCTTCGGCGCTGGCCATCGCGGGTATCGAGTAGGTGGCCACACGCATCGGTCGCCCCGCCTCCAGCTTCCACGCCGGCGGGATCATCCATTTGACGCCGGCCGCGGTGCCCTCCAATGCCAGAACCGACGCCGCGCAGGCGAGGAAAACCAGCGCGAGCCCCTTCGTTCGTTTCATTGAAAACCTCCGGAACAGAAAGAGAATATCGCTGTCAGGCGCCCGGACGCAGGAGCACCTCGCGTACTCTTTGCAACCCGGCGTGGGTCTGCGGACTTCCGCGACGCGCGGAGGGCCGGCCTCGAAGACGGGGGGATGCACGACGCGATGCTAACCGAGCGAATTCGTCCTGCAGAGCTCGGTTTCAGGCGTTCTAGAATCCGTCTTCAATAATAAGGAGGGGGAATATGAGGCACTCGAAGGTCGCTATCTTTGTGATCTCTGGTCTCTTGACAGCCGTGATGGCCGGCCGCGCGCAAGAAAAGAAGGCAGCGGCGCCAGAGAAGAAGGCATCGGCACCAGAAAAGAAAATGGAAGCGCCAAAGCCCGGTCCGGAGATCAAGAGGCTCGGGTATTTCGTCGGGACCTGGAAGACGGAGGCGGACATCAAGCCGAACCCGATGATGCCGGCCGGCAAGATGACTGGGAC
>Ga0070707_100003539_pt1 | contig 14741 bp, 14 predicted proteins | sample KBSK5502metaG_FD_65468 | JGI IMG/M metagenome (GOLD analysis project Ga0070707, IMG submission 65468) | Corn, switchgrass and miscanthus rhizosphere microbial communities from Kellogg Biological Station, Michigan, USA - KBS K5-50-2 metaG | ecosystem: Host-associated > Plants > Roots >... | reverse complement strand
TTAGAGACCTCCGCCAAACACCATCTTCAGAAGTGCACCGATTGCAGTGAAAACAAATGCTAGAAACGCGAGGAACCCCATCGTGTTAAGCAATGCCGAGACACCAGACGATGAAGATTGGTCTAAAGCAGCTCCTCCACCGCAACAAGCGAAGGTCAGCACTATAGAGCTTGCGAATACGATACCAATTTGCTTCCGCAGGGGTGACATCTTCGAATCACCCGGTTCGCTCATTGCACCGTCTCCACGTCTGTGTTCAGCGCTTCCCCAACATTTGCGACGTGCTTGGATCGTTTTCTGCGCAACGGTGGAATCAACCAGTTCAACCAGTCTGGCGAATAGTAAGCCAGCATTGCGACGCATGCCCACTGGATCGACGACATGCCTAGAAATACCCGCACATCGGGCTTCAGGAAATCGCAAGTCAGGCGGAAAGCGAAGTACGCCACCATGAATATTTTGAACAGGTCGCCAGACACGAACGGCCGCTGCATCCTCTTCCAAAGGAGCACCCCTAATATCAGCGTAAACACAATTTCATAAAGTTGCGTCGGATGGCGAGCCAATCCGTCGCCGAAGTTCACACCCCATGGGAGCGCGGTCGCCATGCCTGCCGTGTGGTCGTCCAGCCCGGTCAAGAAACATCCGATTCGGCCGATGGCAATTCCCACGCACAACGGCACGGCGAACAAATCTCCCGTCCGTCGCGTGATTCCCAGGTGTCGTTTGGCGACTTCTACTGCAAATAACCCACCTATCAGCGCGCCGACGATGGTTTTTCCACCCATCAAATACAGCGGGTCGCGCCAGTGCGCGAACATCATGGCCGGATCTTCAAACCAGTACAAAACTTTACTGCCAACGACGGCGCCCATTGCCGCGGCCGCAATCATCCACCAGCGATCTCCATCACCCAGTGCATCGCCTCGGCGTTTTCGCAGCAGCAGATACACACGAAACGCGACTGCGTATGCCAGCGTTTCGAAAACCAAGTGGGGATGAATTTTCAGCGAACCGAGAGGCATGTAGACCGGGAAGGTCATGTTCTTGGCAAGCGACGACGCGTAAACGCTACGCGCGAATCGCCAGGAGGTCAATCCGCGCTCGCACACCCTTGTCCAACCAAAAATTCCGCCACTTCTTTGTGACCGCGTTCTTCGGCAAAATTCAGCGCGTTCTTGCCGGCATCTGTGCGCGCATGCAAGTCGGCACCGTGCGCGGCTAATGTTCTGACGATATCGAGGCGTCCATTGGCCGCGGCCTCAAGCAATGGAGAGTGCCCCTTCGCGTAACGGTAATTCACGTTCGCGCCGTTCTCCGCGAGCCACTTCGCAATGGAATCGTGGCTACCCGCCACCGCTCCCGTCAGCGCCGTATAGCCGGTCCCATTTGTCGCAGCGGCGTTGATATCCGCGCCTTGACCATGCAAATAGCGCGCAACGTCCTCGTGTCCAAACGCTGCGGCCAGCGCCATCACCGGAAATCCGTCCGGGGAATAGCCTTTTGCCAGGTCCGGCTTCTCTTCCACGATTTTCTTCACGCGACTTAAATTCCCCGCTGCCGCGGCCTCATGTAATTGCAATGTCGCGCCTTTTTCCAATAGCAAATCGCGTATTTCTTTGCGCCCCATGTAGCACGCCATCAGCACGGCCGACTGCCCTTGCGCGTTCCGTGCATCCACAAGGGCAACATCCGCATTCAGGATGTCGCGCACTTTTGCCACATCGCCAGTTCGAATCGCGTCGAACAGGTCTGGCACTGGGTCCATAGGTGATCTCCAGGGAAAATTGAGGGAATCAATTAGAGAAGGCCTGCTACAAAAAATTATCGGCGAGCCCGGTCTTTGCGCACGGCGTCTTCGATCAGAGCGTCCAGTTCATCCCGTTTGAGGGTAATTTGGTCGGTGACGCTGTCTTCTTCATCGCTGGTGACCGGCAGCTCCGCTCCTCCTCCGGGAGGCGACTGCACTCCGTAACGCGCACGCGCAGCCATTAATTTCGCGACTTCCCTGCTGGAAAAAAGTTTCGGCGATCCCGCTTTCTCTGCCGCGAGAGTAATTTTGGCCGTGTGCTCAACAGTCTCCATACGATAAAAAGCGGTCAACAAATCAGGACCGCAAGTTACCGCCCCGTGATTGGCAAGAAGCAACGCATCGTAGTGTTCGACGTAGGGCTCAATCGCCGCGCTCAGTTCTGGAGTTCCCGGCGTGGCGTACCGCACCAACGGAACCTTTCCCAGCCCGATCACGACTTCCGGCAACAGCGCCTGATCGAGCGCGCGACCGGCGGCAGCAAATCCGGTCGCGGTGGCCGGATGCGCATGGCAAACCGAGTGCACATCAGGCCGCATTCGGTAGAAAAGCAGGTGCATCAAGACTTCAGAGGAAGCTCTTCGCGCCCCCTCCAGATGCCGGCCGTCCGAATCAACCACCACCAGATCGTCCGGTTCGAGCATTCCCTTGTTCATGCACGTAGGTGTGGCCAGGATACGGCCGTCGCCCAGGCGCACGGAGAGATTACCTTCGCACGCGACGATGTATTCGCGCTCGTACATCCACCGGCCCACGAGGCAAAGCTCTCGCCGGTGCTGCTTCTCGTTTTTGTGATTTCCAGCCAACACTGAGTCCGGGCGCACGGAGCGGACTCCTCCCTCGCGCGGCATTATCCACCGCGCAAGTATTTTTGCAACTAAATAATTTTTGCCCGCGGCAGGCTGGCCAGAACTGCCCGCCGGGATGCTCCGGCTCACCAGGTTAAGCGTAGATTCCGCGCAACTTCAGCGCTTTTGCCACCCGGTCAATCGCCACCATGTACGACGCGATGCGGTTATTGACCTTGTGCGTTTCTGCGTACTTTACCACGACATCGAACGCGTTCACCATAATGTCCATCAGGCGCTCGTTGACTTCGCTTTCGCGCCAGAAGAAGCCCTGGCGGTCCTGCACCCATTCGAAATAGCTCACGGTCACGCCACCGGCATTGCCCAGAATGTCCGGCACGGTGAAGACACCCTTGCTATCCAGGATTGCGTCGGCTTGCCAAGTCGTTGGTCCGTTCGCGCCTTCGCATAGAATCCTGGCTTGTACGTTGGCAGCGTTCTTTTCCGTAATCTGATTTTCAATTGCCGCAGGAATCAGCACCTCGCACGGCTGGAAGAGAATATCTCTCGAACCCATCTTCGTGCCGCCACCCGGAAAATCCTGCAGCGGCTTCTTCTGGTCGGTAACCCAATCGATTACCTTGGGAATGTCAAAACCCTCTTCGTTATATAAGCCGCCTCCGATGTCCGCCAAGCCGATAATTTTGTAACCGGCCTTGTGCATCAGGTCCGCCGCCATCGATCCCACGTTTCCAAATCCCTGGATAATGGTGCGGCAGTTTCCCTTCTTCAGTCCTAGTTTCTCCACCGCTTTGTCCACGCACATCATCACGCCGCGGCCCGTAGCCTCTTTACGCCCGCGCGATCCGCCCAGTTCGATCGGCTTGCCCGTAACAACCGCCGTCGTGGCCATTCCCACATGCATCGAATAGGTGTCCATCACCCACGCCATGGTTTGTTCATTCGTACCGACGTCCGGCGCAGGCACATCGCGCTCAGGTCCCAGCCAGCTTGAAAGCTCAGCGGTGTACCGCCGCGTCAGACGCTCCTGCTCCCCTCGCGACATCTTGCGCGGATCGCAAATGACCCCGCCCTTCGCTCCGCCAAATGGGATATCCACAAGTGCACACTTCCAGGTCATCCACGCGGCCAGCGCACGGACTTCATCCAGGGTCACGTCCGGCGCAAAACGAATGCCGCCCTTTCCCGGTCCCCGTACGGTCGAATGCAAGACTCGATAGCCCGTAAACACTTCGAGCGTTCCGTTGTCCATCCCCACTGGGATATACATCGTCACTTCTTTGTCCGGATATTTCAGATATCGGTAGATGCCCTGCTCTAGTCCCAGCTTTTTTGCGGCTTCTTCAAAACGCGCTTCCGCGTTCTGGTAGACATTCATTTCTTCCGGTGCAGTCCCTTGCGACATCCAACGCTCCTTTGCAGGCGGAAAAGCACGGCTCCGCTACGCCGCTTGCACACCCAGACGCAACTGCGGTTGCAACTTTTTCTTCGATTGGCCTATGACACGAAAATTAGCAGGCTACCCGCCCGCTGGATTGTCACAAGACCGGGTGGCCAGTATACGAATCCTTTCTGCCTGCCCGCAAGCCGAGACGTCGCAGGCGCGTTCCGAAAGCGGCAAGCCCTTCGCGGAGTGAGGCACCGCCTCTCGAGCGGAATTCCTGACTGCCGCTCGTTGCCCAGAAGAACCAATAGAAATTCATTGGTACCGGCCACCTTTTCGGCTGCATCGAATAGGCGGTCGCGCGTCGACTTACCGAGAGGCAAACACAGATGGCAAAGATGAAAGTTGCGCAAGTTCCGAAGGCGGGCGGAGATTTCGAAATCGTCGAGCGGGAAATTCCATCGCCGGGTCACGGCCAGGTGCGCGTCAAGGTGCAGGCCTGCGGCATCTGCTTTAGCGATCACTACGTCAAGGACGGCCTGTGGCCGGGCCTCCAGTTTCCCCGTGTCCCAGGGCACGAAATCGCAGGTGTGATCGACGAAGTCGGCTCAGGAGTCACGACCTGGAAAAAAGGGGATCGCGTCGGCGTCGGCTGGCACGGCGGTCAAGACAACACTTGCCCCGCATGCCGCGCAGGCGATTTCGCCAATTGCGAAAATGGCGCGATTACCGGATTCAACTTCGATGGCGGCTTCGAGGAGTACATGCTCGCGCCGATCGAAGCCATTGCGCGCATTCCTGACACCCTCGAACCTGCCGAAGCCGCTCCGCTGCTTTGTGCCGGAATCACTACATTTAATTCGTTGCGCCACAGCGGCGCTGTTCCAGGCGATCTTGTGGCCGTCCAGGGCATTGGAGGCCTCGGCCACCTGGGCATTCAATTCGCAAACAAATTCGGATATCGCGTCGCGGCCGTGGGACGCGGGCCGGAAAATTCCGCGCTCGCGAAGAAACTTGGCGCACATCACTACATCGACAGCAAGGCCGCCAACGCTGCGGAAGAGCTGAAGAAACTGGGGGGCGCGAATGTGATCCTCGCAACTGCGCCAAGCTCCAAAGCGATGTCAGAAATTTTCCATGGACTCGGACGCAATGGCTCACTGCTTGTCGTTGGCGCTGATATGGCCCCGATCGAAATTCCGAGCGCTGCTCTCATTTCGAGACGCAAACGCGTGCAAGGATGGGCGTCCGGCACTCCAAGTGATTCCGAAGACACCTTGCGATTTGCCGCTTTGACCGGCGTGCGCCCGATGGTCGAAAAGTTTCCGTTGGAGAAAGTTTCCGAAGCGTACGCGCGCATGACCAGCGGCCACGCACAATTCCGAGTCGTTCTCACAATGTAGGCTGGCGGTCTCTAAGTTGTCTACTGCAGCTTGAACTGGACTGTGACTGTCAGGTGCATCGCCATCGGCTGGCCATTCAATGTTGCGGGCTGGTATTTCCACAGACCTAACGCATCCATCGCGGCCTGGTGAAGGAGCGCTGGACCTGAAATTACTTTCATTGCCGAGACGTGCCCGTTTTCGCCGATCAGCGCGTCGATCTTTACGTCGCCGCTCAGCCGCTGATTCCGTGCCAATTGCGGATACGATGGTGCAACGGAGGAGAGCAACTGCGCAGGCTTCACATTCCCGCCGATTGGCAAAGGCGCGGCCGGTTGGTTGCCCTTGTTGGCAAGGACATTCAATCCGCCGGAATCTCCCGCCACATCGCTGGTACTGCCCAGCGAAGGCGCCGTATCTGCAGCATTGTTATCTGAGGGCGAAACGCGCCGCTTCGCTGTTGGCGCTGCCAAATGTACATTTCCAAGAGACGGCTTCTTCACAGCCTCTGCTGCTGGCGCTGGCGAAAAACTGCGCTCCTCAACATTGCTTTTCGTCGCTGCGGTGGCGCTGGCGGCGGGCTTTGAAACTCCGCTCGCGAAACTGCCCGCTTCCCTGTTCTCGGTCCGAATCGTTTGTGGCGTCGCTGAACTACGATTGGCGTCCGAATTAGGCAGGAGACTTCCCGAGCTCGGTTTGATGTTCTCCGGGGTTACCGCTGCGGGCACAGTGCCAGACACAGCCGGTGCGTCAAAATTGTTTTGCGGTGTCGAGATTGCGTTCGCCGAAACATCCTTCGGCTGATTTGAATACCAATACCAGCCGCCTCCTGCCGCGAACAACAAAGCGGCCGCCGCCACTCGCAAAATCAGTCCCTGGCCTGATCCCTTTGCGCTGTGTTCGGGACTCGCTGATATTGCGTCAAGAGCAAGCGATGAACCGAAATTTGGCGCCGGTCCTTCGCCAGAAAGCGTGAAGACCGCATCGTGCTTCGCCGGATCATCAGCCGAAATTTCGTCGGACGATGAGGCGACTTCACTCTGTTCTCTTTTCGCGAATTCGGACAGGAATGCTTCCGAAGCATTCGCCTCGCCCGCTTTCGTATCAAACGATTTCGCGTCCAATTCAATCGTTACCGGAACTTTTGACTCGTGCGTGGCAAAGTTCGGGGCGGAATTTCTCGCAAGCGGCTCGAGCCAAGCCGGAATTTTCACCTCATCCGCTCCGAAATCAAACGTGGACGTCCCTGGCGCAGGATTCTCTTTGACCGAACTAGGTACCAGCAAATTGGTCAGCGAATCCCGCTTCTCGGATTCCTTCACGGGTTCGGTGAAAGCTCTCGACGACAATTGATCCTGAAGTTTCGCTGCCTGCTGTTTCAAGTCCTGGATGTCGGAGTCGCGCTTCTGCTGGGTGCTTTCTGGTTTCTCTCGTTCGGGAGCTTTTAGCGCCGGACCTGACCCGCCTTGCGTCAAGAATTCCGACAATGTGGGAATCTTCGATGCTGTGGATGGTGACTGCACCGGGACAAGAGACGCGACCTTCACTTCCCTCCTTGGCGATTCCTTTGCTTCCGTCTTCGTCGCTGGCGCGGCTGGCGTCTTTGCTTTTGTTTCCGCTATTTTCTCTTCCAAAGATTTACCAGATGGCGCTGAGGCAGACGCGATGGGCTTCACAGCACTTGGCGCGCTTAGAGCCTGTCCGTTCGTCGGGAAGCGCAAGCCCCAGAACCCAGGCGCAGCTTCCGTGAATTCGAGTTCAACGTAGCCGCTCACGTTACTGTAGTTCTTTGATTTGACTACCTGGCACACCACTTCTTTTTTCGTTTTTTCATTGGTGAGAAACAGCAATTGCCCGGACGCCACCGCCGAAGAAAGTCGGATCACAGCGCCATTCGCGAAGACCAGAACCGTCTGCGTGTTTTCGGAAAACGGTTCGCGTTTGTCCGATCCTTCAACCGCACGCGCGCCATTCACCGTTACTGGAATTTCCGCCGCGGCTGGCTGTGGCTTCGCGCTGGACGGTGTTGTTGCGCCCGCGTTCGACTGCGCAGAATTCTTTGTATCTGGTTCTTTTGCAATTGGAGCCATGCCATACCTGCTTGCCCTTTGGTTTTTGGACGATCCCCGGGACGGGAATCCACGCTGCCTATCCTTTATAGAATGGCGGTGCTGGGCAGAGCGGGCGATAGTACGCAGGTACTACAGCGGAAACACTGTCCGAAGGGACAGGTCAGAAAAACAAATCTCATCTAATCTTGCGACGTCGGGAAATGGTTTTTTGCCACCCTGCTTGCCTGAAGTCAAATCACGCCAATCGTCACTCCGAGCGAAACGAGAAATCTCTCTTCCTTCGTCGCACGAGCGTCCGGGACCTTACTTCGGCACACCGAACGGCAACTTAAACTGCTCGTCAATTGCCACCTGGTAGCCGGTGACGAGCTTGTTCGTTTCATTCGCCATGCCGATCACCGCCTGCAATTCCTTGAACATGGCCGTCGTCATGCCCTTCTTCACGGCGGACGCGGTGTGCGACGCGATGCAGTAATTACAGTTGTTCGTCACACTCACCGCCACGTAAATCAATTCCTTGGTCAGCGGGTCCAACGCTCCCGGCGCCATAATCTCTTTGATACTTTCCCAGGTACGCTTGAGCGTTGCTGGATCGTGCGCGATGGCCTTCCAGAAATTATTGATCCAGTCCGTCTTCCGCGTCGTCATAATGTCGTCATAGATCGCGCGCACCTCGGGGCTTGCATCGTTGTACTCGATTAATCCGAACGTCGACATTTCCTCGCCTCGATTGATTGGAATCTCCGCTTAGCGGATACTCACGGTAATAAGGTAGCCGTTCGAACTTAACAGGATGTGCTGCGGGCAGCCACCCGCAGTGCTCGCGTACCGAATCAAGTCGGAAGGCTAATCCCTGAATCACTTCCTTTTTGCCAGCAATCTTGTTTGCCAGCAATCTTGCAGTTAGCGGGACGTTGCCTGAACAGACAAGTGGCCAGGCGTTCCCCTTCAAACCTGCCTCTTCGATGAACCGGATTTCGTTCCCCGACGGCGAACCGGATTTGCACTTCCTTGAGTGAGCAGGGATTGCACCAGGGCGTCGGCCACCCAGTCTTGGTATTTCTGTGCAGACCACCCACGCTCGCGCACCAGCATCCGGTATACGTCCCTGCCAGTGAGCATCCATAAGATATCCCGGGCGGTCCGATGATCGAGCCCCGCTCGAAGGCTTGCGTCTTCGCGCAGGGAAATGATCATCATTTCCTGTCTCTTATAGCGGAGGTCTTCTCGCTGTTGTTCCAATTTTGCCAGCTCGGGCGCAACCACACCCGCTCCTCGCAATAGATCGAAGGTGATACTTTGCGCGTCATGGATCTGTCTGGCAATGCGGGCAGCGAACCGCAAACGGCTTTCGGGGTCAGTTGTGCTCATTGCCTGCCGTACGGAGTCCTCGTAATCGGCTCCGAAAGCGGCCTGATCGAGAAGTTCCACGAGAATTCCCGTCTTCGACTTGAAGATGCCATACACGCTCTGCGCAGATACTTCCGCCCGCCGCGCGATCGCTTCGATAGTCATTCCCGCATAGCCTTCACTCTCTAAGAGGTGCCGTGTAGCCTCCACAATGCGTCGTCGGGTATCGCCTGCCTGACGCTGACGAACCGGCGATGTGTAGAGACGCTTTTTTATCTTCGGCATGTTTCCCTATTAGAGTAACCTTTATTCAGTATAGACATCTATAGCTAATATGAGAGAGCCCATCGACACTGAACCGCTAAGCCCTTTGCGCCCGGGCACGCACCGCAGCATGAAGCTGCTGGTACTGGGTGCCACAGGGGGCACCGGTCTAGAAATCGTTCGCCAGGCGATTGAACACGGTCATTCTGTAACCGCATTTGTCCGCTCGCCGGAGCGACTCAAGCCGTTAAAGGATCGCGTCACCGTGAAGCAAGGAGATCTGCTGAGCAGCGCCGAGCTTGAACGGGTCATCATAGGTCACGAAGCGGTTGTGTCAAGCTTCGGTCCGCGGGTGCCTATATCGAAAGCGGACGCAAATCTTCTACAGCGATTCGCCGTCGCGCTGACTGCTGCCATGCCGCATACCGAGGTCAGGCGTGTCATCGTCGAGTCAGTAGCTTTCCTGTTCAAGGATTCCATCGTGCCGCCGGCATACCTTTTGGGCCGGTTGTTCTTTCCTGGCACGGTTGCAGATGCATCCGCGATGGAACAGGTCTTTGCGGAAAGCGGGCTCGACTGGACGATCGTCCGCCCACCGCAACTCACAGACAAGCCTTACACCGGAAAGTATCGAGTACGTGAAGGCCGCCTGCCTAGTTTTGGCTTCAAAATCTCGCGTGCGGACGTGGCCGATTTCATGCTCAAGGCAGTCGAGAATCGCTCCTCGATAGGCAAGATCGTTGGAATCTGCAACTAAATTCAGACACAAAAAAGGAATACAACCATGCAAAAAATCCTAATCGATAAATTTATTGTTCCCGAGGAGTCCAAAGCGCCATTTCTGGAAAGAGCGCACAAGGTGCAAAGCTTACTCAAAACATTGCCCGGCTTCGTTGAGGGATTTCTTTATGAAAAGAGGGATGGAGAAAGCCGGTACAACTACATGACGACCGTGGTGTGGGAAAATGAGGAAGCCTTCGAAAACGCAAAGAAAACAGTCGCCACGGAATTCGAAAAGCAAGGTTTCGGTCTTCAGGAGACCAGGAGAAAACTGAAGATTGAAAGCGAACGGGCTGTCTATGAAAGATCACCCTACTGAGCGGCGCAGTAATTTCGCTTGGCAGGCTCTCTGATTGCGCGTAACGTGATTTCCCGCACCGTCGTTTCGACAGGATTAAATCGTAACAATAGCCTTCCCAGGGACGGTCCATGAAGCTGCTTTCTAACCCAATTCTCTTCGTCGCGCTACTCTTGTTTACGGGCATTTCCCCCGCGCAAACCGTCCGCGTGGATATTTCCCCGGACAAAGCCGTTCCCTTCGATCCCGATCTAGCACTCGGTACTTCGCTCGATATTCTGCCCGCTAAGCAGTTCGAGAAAGTTTTTACCCCGGAAACGATCAAGGAATCTCTCTCTGCCGGATGGGGGCCAATCACCTACCGGCAGAATACGGAGCTCAGCATCGCCGCGTGGCACTGGAACCCCAATGGCTCGTGGAGCGATCCCGCAAGCAAAAGCGGCTATTTCATCGGCAATCCCGAACCTGCCGGCACACTGCGTGCTTCCTACGGCTATCCACTTCCGCATCGCGGAAACACGCGCAACGGCGGCGCCTCGCACGGCTATTCGCGTCTGACCGACGACAACTCCGCAAGTTACTGGAAAAGTAATCCATATCTTGCCGCAAGATTCACCACCGAAAGCGACTCGCTCCATCCGCAATGGATCGTGATTGATTTCGGCACACCGCAACCCATCGATGCTCTGCAAATCGCCTGGGCCAACCCTTACGCCACAAAATTCACGGTTCAATATTGGGTGGGCAGCGACGACGCGATGAACAAACCTGTTTCTGGAAAATGGACATCTTTCCCGCAGGGCGACTTTGCGAATGGCCAAGGAGCCTCCCCACTGTTGCGCCTCGCTCCGGCGCCAATCAGTGCCAGGTTCGTCCGCATCTGGATGACGGAATCATCGAACACTTGCGACACTCACGGAGCAGGTGATCTGCGCAACTGCGTTGGCTATGCCGCAAGTGAAATCTTCGCGGGAAATTTTTCAAGCGACGGACAATTCGTCGATCTCGTCAAACACGTGGCCGGTGAAAATCAAACCGCCGTTCTGGTTTCTTCCATCGATCCTTGGCACTCGGAAACTGACCTGAACTCGAATGCGGTCCAAACCGGCTTCGATCTTTTCTTCACGAGCGGCTACACCAATCATCTGCCTGCAATGATTGCGGTTTCCATGCTGTACGGAACTCCGGAAGACAGCGCTGCAGAAGTTGCCTATCTCCGTAAGCGTGGCTATCCAATTTCCTATGTGGAAATGGGCGAAGAGCCCGACGGGCAATACATGCTGCCCGAAGATTACGCGGCGCTCTACCTGCAGTGGGCAACGGCCCTGCATAGAGTTGATCAACGGTTGAGACTCGGCGGCCCGGTCTTTGAAGGCGTGAACGATGACATTAAAGTGTGGCCCGACGCGAATGGCAAAACTTCCTGGTTGGGACGGTTCATCGAGTATTTGAAAGCGCACAATCGGCTGAACGACCTTTCATTCGTTTCATTTGAGCATTATCCGATTCCCCCGTGCGATGTGAATTGGACTGATCTCTACCGCGAGCCGGAATGGACCCGCACCGTTCTTCACGCGTGGCGTGAGGACGGCGTCCCCGAAGATATCCCGCTCATGAACACGGAAAGCAATTTGTCATGGGAATTAACCGAACCAATGCAGGATGTCTTCGCGGCGCTGTGGCTCGCCGATAGTGTCGGATCGTTTCTCCAGTTCGGCGGGGCCGGTGCGGTTTATTATCACTCACCAATTCAGCCGGAACCGTTGCGTCCGGGCTGCCGCGGTTACAGCACTTATGGAAACTTCGTCGCTGATGAGGAACTGAATATCAAACAACATACATCGCAATATTTCGCAAGCCGCATGATCAATCTGGATTGGGTAAAGCATGGCGCGGGAATTCATCGTCTCTATCCCGCCGCGTCGGACGTTAACGACGATGCAGGCAACAGCCTGGTCACCGCTTACGCTGTCGCGCGGCCCGACGCCGAATGGTCGGTACTTGTTGTAAACAAAGATTCGGCCAACGTGCATTCCGTTCGTATTCAATTCTCCGATGGCCAGCAGAGCGATTCTCGGCAATTCATGGGGAAAGTTTCCGTCACAACATTCGGCACCAAACAATACGTCTGGCATCCGCGAGGCTCCGACAGCCATGCAGATCCCGATGGACCGCCCGCCGTCTCTTCGTTGGACGCAAAGCCGGACACCAGGTTCGTGCTCCCTCGCGCCTCGATCACCGTTCTCCGCGGAACAATTCGCTGACCTTGCGGTACGCTATTTCTTTGCGGCACGCGAGGGAAATTCATCGAGCAGCAGGCGCGCGAGGCGCGCGGAATGATGGCGGATTTTTTCATGCTCCTCGAGCAAATTCCCCAGGAGCAGTTCCACGCGCAGTTTGCGCAAGCCGCCGGCGTCCACCGTGACCTGCGATGCGCCCTGTCTGCGATAGCGGCGCCTAACCGCAGGCGAAATTCTCTGCCGGTTTGCCACGACGTAGTCCACGATGCGCGGCTTCACGTGATTCTGAATCGCGCGAAGATGCCGCGCCAAGGAATAGTCGGTCGTCTCGCCCGGTTGCGTCATTAAGTTTGCGATGTAAACGCGCGGCGCGCGCGAGCGCGCGATGGCGCGCGCAATTTTTGGAATCAGGAGATTCGGAAGGATGCTGGTGTAGAGCGAGCCCGGCCCGATCAGAATCAGATCGGCTTCGCGAATCGCTTCGATGGCTTCGGCAAGGGGAGGAACATTTCGCGGCACCAACATCAATTTACGAATCGGCGAACGGCTTGCCGTGATGCGTGTTTCGCCGTGCACGCGTTGACCGTTCTCCAAAATCGCTTTTAGAGTCACGTTGGAAACGGTCGAAGGAAAAATGCGACCGCGTATGGCCAGGACACGGCTGGAAACGCGCACGGCTTCCGCGAAATCTCCAGTGACGTGCGTCAGAGCGGCAAGAAACAAATTGCCGAAGTTGTGGCCCGCGAGCCCGCGGCCGGCGCTGAAACGATATTGAAAAAGCCTGCTGAGCAGCGCTTCATCCTTGGAAAGCGCCACCATGCAATTGCGAATGTCTCCCGGCGGCAAAATACGATTCTCGCGACGCAGACGGCCGGAACTTCCGCCGTCGTCGGTGACGGTGACGATGGCGGCAAGATCAACGATGGGACGTTGCGCGGTCGGAAAAGGATCGTGGCGCGGAACAACATGCTGCTTCAGCCCGCGAAGAAGCGCGGAGAGACCGGTACCGCCGCCCAGAGCAACCACGCGAATCCCGCTCGATGAAGAGGGAGAACGAAGGCTTTGCTTTTTCACGAGAATGCCAGAGTGTGGCTGAGCACTTTCACGTTAGCAGAAAAATGAGTTTCGGAGGAGGATTGCCGGGAAAGAGCCGTGGACAATGTGCGGGCTGTATATCGTAATGCGATACAACGCTAATAGCCTCCGTCTTTTTCGGGATAGAGGAGTTCGGTGAAGCGAGGATCTTCCTGGAGGAACGCAAAATCTTCGTCGTTGCGGGCGTGGTAGCGATTGGCGCCGCGCAGTTCGATTGCGATTTTCAGATTCGCGAGCGCCGCATCCGCTTCGCCGGTGAGACAATCGAGCGCCGCAAGCGCGTACACGATGTGATCGGCTTTTGGAGCGAGTTTGCGCGCCTTGTCCAGACTTTCACGCGCGTCGTCCCAGCGTCCAAGATTCATCATCGCTACGCCGCGCTGGTAATGGTCTTCGGGCGTGCGCGGATTCTGTTCCTGTGAAGGTTTCATGCGCTGTTCGGCGATGCGAATGTGCATACGCGCGCGGTCGGCTAGCTCTTTGCTGGGACCTTCGAGAATTTTTTCCAGTTCCTGTTTGGCACGCTGGAATTTCTGCTGATGAAACAGGCCAAGAGCTTCATCGTAGAGCTTCATTTGCGCCTGAACGCGCGGGTCGACAAGTTCGACGCCGCCCCGCTGGGGTGGATGAGCCGGAGCTAACGGCTTTCTTTTCTGCGGTTTAGGAGAGGATTTGCCGCGAGCAGAAGAGCTTGACGAGGACTTTTTCGCCTTAACCATGCGAGGCACTCTAGCAGAGGAGCACAAGGGCGTCAACGCGGGGAGGAATGTAACGATCTGCGGATGATACGAAAAGATACCGAAGCCTGTGCGTACTGGGAAAGAGGCGAAGGTTGGCGGCGTTGGTCCCAAGCCAAGGCGTGCCGCTGCGGGCGTGTTTTTGGCTTCAAAGGTCATATAGCTTGCTCGTGCGGAAAGGGTTGCAGTCCTACCTGGTGTCGCAATCCCGGAGGAATCGGGTGGTAACACCACCGGGTTAGCCGGTCTTAGTGAATCGGGGAGAGTCGTTACCACACGGGAGCAGGGTCGAAAAATAGGCTGGGCGGACGTGGGCTTGTCGCGGAGACTACTAAGGCATTCCAAAAAGTGGCGGGAACGGACGGCACGAGGTATCGTGCCGGTACGCAAGAGACCGATAGTGGCAGAGTTTGGTGCGGGCGTGACGCGTGTGCTATAAGTTGTGCAACTAAAACGGGTTAAGACAAGTGCCTTTCATCAATTTTCCTGCGCGCGAAATTAACTGCAAGCTGGTGTACTA
>Ga0070707_100003538_pt1 | contig 14745 bp, 9 predicted proteins | sample KBSK5502metaG_FD_65468 | JGI IMG/M metagenome (GOLD analysis project Ga0070707, IMG submission 65468) | Corn, switchgrass and miscanthus rhizosphere microbial communities from Kellogg Biological Station, Michigan, USA - KBS K5-50-2 metaG | ecosystem: Host-associated > Plants > Roots >... | reverse complement strand
GCGGCGCCGGAGAAGCTCCCGTACTCGGCCTTCGACCCCAGGGCCACCACCCTCACTTCCTCGACGGTGTCGTAGTTGACGTTGACGAGAGAGCCGAAGGAGCCGGCGCGGGGGTTGGTGGCGTCGACGCCGTTGATGAGGAAGACGTTCTCGTTCGTGGCACTGGAGTAGGCGGTGGGGCTTTGAAACTCCGTGGACCCGGTGGGCGCGCCCGACCCTTCGGACATGCCCGGGGCCGTCAGCGCCAGGTCGTAGAAGGCGTCCCGAGTCGTCGGGAGCTTCTCGACCAGGTCGCTGTCGAACCGCGTTTCGATGCTCGACGTCTTGGTGTCGACGATCGAGCCGCCGGTGACCACGATCGTCTCCTGGATGGTGCCCACCGGCAGCGTGACGTCGACCATCGCGACCGCCCCGGCCCCGACGTCGATGCTGCCGCGCGAGACCGTCTTGAAGCCGCTGCTCGACGCGGTGAGCTTGTACTTGCCCGGCGGAACGTTGAGGAAGACGTACGAGCCCTTCGCCGACGTCGTGGTCGAGCGCGTACCGGTGATCAGCGCGGGGCTCGATATCTCGACCGTGGCCCCGGGGAGGGCCAGGCGGTCCTCGCTGACCACCGTGCCCGTCACCTTCCCCTCCTGGATGGACTGAGCGTGGACTGGTCCCACGCTTCCGGCCACGAGGAGGAGGGAAGAACAGATCGCAGTCAAGGAGGCTCTTCCCAACTGCATGGTGTGCTCCTTCCTCTAATAGAGCCCTGGACGAACGGGGTTTTGCAAGAGACTTACACAAGTCCAGGGAGTGTGTCAATCGGTATCATTGAGCTGGTTTTCAGGCCCCGATCAGGGCCTGGAAGCGGCTCTCCCCGCGCAGGCCCTCGAACTCGGGCTCGATCCGCGCGCGTTCCACGACGAAGGCGCGACGGGCACGGGCGGCCTTCTCCAGGTTGGCCAGAGCCGGCTCCGTCTGCCCCTGGAGCGCGTACACGCATGCCGCGTAGTAGCGAGTGAACGGCTCGTCGGCGCCCATCCGCAGGCGCTCCTCCCAGCCCGCGAGCGCGGTCGCGAAGGCCGCCTCGGCCCGGCCGGCCTCCCCTAGCTTGAGATAGGCCGCGCCCAGGCGCTGGTTGAGCTCGATGGAGATCCGTCCCCGGAGGGCGTGGTCGACCCGGGCCACGAAATCCTGCTCGCGGCGGAACTCCGGCACGGCCTCTTCGTGTCGCTCCTGAAGGGCGAGGAGATGCCCCCGCCGCATGTAGGCGCCCACGATCAGGATGCCCTCCTTCCCGGACAGGAACTCCTCCTGCAGCGCCACCGCGCGGTCGGCCGCCGCCGCGCCGCGAGGGAAGTCCCGGAGCAGGGCCGCGCAGTGGGCGAGCTGCAGCGCCGCCCAGCCCGCCTTCGCGTTCAGGGCCAGCGCCTTCTCGTACCACGTCGCCGCTTCCGCGAAGCGGCCCCGGCCCACGAAGAGGGCGCGGCCCATCGTGGAATGGGGCCCGGCGTCGGCGGGATCGAGGGCGAGCGCCTGCTGGATCGCCTCGATGGCCTCGTCGATCCGGCCCAGGTCCACGAGAGCGCTCCCCAGCTCCCGCCAGGCCATGGCCAGCGCCGGACGCAGCTCGATGGCCCGGCGCAGGTGCGCGATGGCCCTCTCGTGCAGCTCAGGCATGGCCAGGTAGCTCGCCTTGAGGCCGTAGGCCGCCCCGAGCTGGAGGTATGCGCGGGCGTACGAGGGGTCGAGGTGGACCGCGCGCTCGAAGAACAGGATCGCCCGGTCCATGGACTCGTGGCTCTCGGCCCGGAAGTTCAGCAGCCCGCGCGAGAAGGCCTCGTAGGCGTCCACCATCTGGGTCTCGGCCTCGGCGCGGTTCTCCGGCGTGAGGGACAGCCGCAGTCCCGTGGACAGCTCGCGGACGATCCGGTCCTGCAGCTCGAAGATCCCATCCATGCCGCCGTCGATCTTCACGGTGCGGACGACGGCCCCCGTGTCCGTCTCCGTGAGGCGCGCCGTCACCCGCACCATGTCGCCCAGGCGCTGATAGCCGCCGCCCAGCACCCATCGCGCGCCCACTTCGCGTCCGACGAGAGTGGCGAGCTTTTCGTCCGTCTCGCCCCCGGGGACGGCCAGGGTCTTGAGCGCCTCGTAGATCCGCTCGCGTCCCACGACGGTCAGACCTTCGACGCCCTTGAGGTCGGCGGTCACCGTTTCGGCGATGCCGGTGCCCAGCCAGTCGTCGCCCGGGTCCTTCGTGATGTTGGAGAAGCTCATGACGGCCACGGCCGGGGCGGACGGGGGAGCGGCCAGGGCCGAGCTCCCCGGCGCGCCGTCGTGGAGAACGGCGGCCAGCTCGCGGCACGCCTCGCGCATCGACGCGTACCGCTGCTCGCGGTCCTTGGCCATCATCCTCCTCACGATCCGCTGCAGCTCCAGCCCCTCGGGGCCCGTGAGGCGCGGCAGGGGAGGCGGATCGCGGTGGAGGATGGCGTCGATCGTCTCGACGACGTTCCGGCCCGTGAACGGCTGCCGTCCGGCGAGGAGCTCGTAGAGCACGACGCCGAGGGAAAAGATGTCGGTGCGGGCGTCCACGTCCTTTCCCAGCGCCTGCTCGGGGGACATGTAGGCCACGGTGCCCACGAGGAGCCCCGAGGTCAGGGGCTGACCCGGGTAGCGGCTCAACGTCGATTCGTCCGGCCCCGGCACGGGACAGAACTGGGCCACGCCGAAGTCCACGATCTTCACCCGGCGGCTCTCGGTGATCAGCACGTTGGTGGGCTTGACGTCGCGATGCACCACGCCGTGGTCGTGGGCCTCGGCCAGCGCCTCCCCGACCTGGCCGACGATGGCCAGCACGTCCGCGAGGGGGAGGTCACCCCGGCCGCCCAGCTCGGCCAGCGTCGGGCCGGCCACGTACTCCATGGCGATGAACCCGCGGCGGCCGTCCTCGCGCTCGAGCTCGTCGATCTCGTAGATGACGGCGATGTTCGGGTGGTTGAGGGCGGAGGCCACCTGGGCCTCGCGCAGCAGGCGCTGGCGCGCCTCCTCGTCGCCGCGCCTCTCCGGCCGGATCATCTTCAGCGCGACCCGCCGCCGCAGGCGCAGGTCCTCGGCCAGGAAGACCTCGCCCATGCCGCCCCCGCCGAGTTTCTCGAGGATCCGGTAGTGGGAGGCCGTCTCTCCGATCATCGACGTGGCTACTGCCAGCGGAACAGCTTCAAGGCCACCACGAAGCTGATCCCGCCCCAGGCCGCCAGCAGCGCCAGCTCCGGCAGGAGCGGCGCGAGCCCCGCGCCCTCGAGCATCACCGCGCGCAGGGCGTCGTTGAGCGCCGTCAGGGGCAGGGCTTGCACGAAGGGCTGCATCACGGCCGGAAACCGCTCGGTGGAGAAGAAGATCCCGGAGAAGATCCACATGGGCACCATGACCAGGTTCATGAGGCCGCTGGCGCCCTCGATGGTGCGCGGCCGAGCCGCGGTCAACAGCCCGAGGCCGCTGAAGGCCACGGCACCCAGGAGCGAGACGCCCACGAGCAACAGGAGGGAACCCCGGACCGGGACGCCGAGGGCCAGCCAGGCGAACAGGAGCAGGGCCCCGGCCTCGGGAACGAGGAAGATCAGGCGCGAGAGGAGCTGCGCGCCCAGGATGTGGCTACGCCGCGCGGGCGAGGCGACGAGGCGCTTCAGCAGGTTGCCCTGGCGCGCCACCACGAGCGAGAAGCCGATCCCCCACATGCCGGTGCCCATGAGGTTCATCCCGAGCAGGCCCGGCACCAGGAAATCGACGTAGCGGGCGCCGGGCTCGGTCAGCTCCGCGTGCCCGGGGATGAACGCGTCGGCCCGCCCCGCGGCGCGCTGCAACGCCGAGTCAACGGCCAGCCGCGCGGCGCGGCTCTCGGGCTGGGTGGGATCGTAGGCATAGACCGGGGGATCGTCCGCCGAGATGACGAGCACCACCTTGCCTCGGGCCAGCGCCTGGCGCGCCTTGGCCTCCGCGAGCAGGTGAGGCTTGATCTCGGCCTGTGCCGACAGTGCCGCCAAGCGGACGCCGCCATGAGGGCCGGCCACCACCGCCACCGGCAGCGCCTCGGGCGGACGGCTGCGGAAGGCCAGGCCCAGGATGGCCGCGAGCAGGATCGGGAAGATGAAGACCCAGAACACCGCCTCGGGCTCCCGGACCAGCTCCCGCACGCGGGCCAGCGTCAGCTCGGTGAGGGGGCCGCGGGCGTCGTCGCCGGCGTGCTCAGGCATCGCGCAGCCTTCGCCCGGTCAGGGCCATGAAGACGTCCTCCAGCGATGCGTGGTGGGTGGTCAGCTCCGTCGCCGTCGCCCCCCGCTCGGCCAGGGCGCCCAGGAGAGCGGGCACCGCGCGATGGACCTCGCGCACGGTGAGGCGCCATCTCCCGCCTTCGCGGGCGACGCCCTCGACGCTCGGGAGCGCGGCCAGGACCTCGGCCGTCAATGCGGCGGAGGCCCCTTCGTCGACCGTCACCTCCACCACGTGCTCGGCCCCGAGGGAGGCCACCAGCTCGCGCGGCGTCCCGAGCGCGATGACCTTGCCGTGATCCAGGATGGCGACCCGGTCGCACAGGCGCGCGGCCTCCTCCATGTAATGGGTGGTGAGGAGCACCGTCCGCCCCCGCGCCTTCAAGCCTTCCACGATCTCCCAGGTCTGCCGCCGCGACTGCGGATCGAGGCCGGTGGTCGGCTCGTCCAGGAAGAGCAGCTCCGGGTCTCCGATGAGGGCGCACGCCAGCGACAGCCGCTGCTTCTGGCCGCCCGAGAGCGTGCGCACCTGGGCGTCCGCCTTCTCCTCGAGCGCCACGAGGGTCAGCGCCTCCGCGATCGCCAGGCCGCGGGGATAGAAGCTTCGGAAGAGCGAGAGCACCTCGCGCACGCGCAGCTTGTCCGGGAACTTCGTCTCCTGGAGCTGGATGCCCAGCCGGCGGCGCAGGGCGAGGCCATCGCCACGCCACTCGTCGCCGAGCACCTCGACTTCTCCGGAGTCGGGCCACCGAAGCCCTTCGAAGATCTCCACGGCGGTCGTCTTGCCGGCGCCGTTCGGCCCGAGCATGCCGAAGCACTCGCCGCGCTCCACCGCGAGGTCGAGGCCGGCCACGGCCACCACGTCGCCGTAACGCTTGACGAGGCCGCGGCAACGGAGGGCGCTCTCGGCTTTCTGGAGCGGAAGGACCACGGGCCTTCCATCCTACGCCAGACACGCCCGCCGGGCAGCGGCGGCCCGGAGGATAGAATCGTGACGGTTGTATCCTGGGGGTCTTGCCCGATGAGACGAGCGGTCGCGTTGTGCGCAGTGCTGATTGCCCTCTTGCCGGCCGCGGCGTCCGCGGTGGCCCAGGAGTCTCCCTTCGTGTCGGCTCGCCTGTTCGAGCAGACCTGCGCAGCCTGTCACGGGAATCCGGCTTTCGAACGGGCCCCCGATCGCGCCACGCTCCGCCGGATGACGCCCGAAGCGATCTACGACTCCCTCACCACCGGTTCGATGCGCGTGCAGGCCCAGGACCTGGCCGACGATGCGAAGCGCGCGATCGCCGAGTACCTCGCGGACCGCAAGCTCGGCGTCGCCCAGATCACGGATGCGATGCTGATCGCGAACCGGTGCGCGGCCACGCCTCCCCTCGACCCGACCGCCGTCTCCGCCTGGAACGGGTGGGGGGTCGACCTCATGAACACACGCTACCAGCCGTCGGAGGGCGCGCGGTTGTCGGCCAGCCAGGTCCCCCGGTTGAAGCTGAGATGGGCCTTCGGCTTTCCCGGGACCGCCTCCGTGCAGGGCCAACCGACTCTCGTCGCCGGGCGAGTGTTCGTGGGCGTCGATACGGGACACGTCTACGCGCTGGACGCGGCGAGCGGGTGCGTCCATTGGGCGTTTCGAGCGCCGGCCGGAGTACGCGGCGCCGTCAGTGTCGGGCCACTGACCGGGCAGGGCTCCCCGAGGTACAGCGCCTATTTCGGAGACATGAGAGGGAACGTCTACGCGGTGGATGCGGCGAGCGGGCAGCTGCGGTGGACGGTGAGCGTCGACGACCACCCGCTCGCCCGCATCACCGGCGCCCCCCAGCTCCATGGCAATCGTCTGTACGTGCCGGTCTCCGCCCACGAGGAGGACGTCGCCGCCAACCCCACCTATCCCTGCTGCACGTTTCGAGGCAGCGTGGTCGCCCTCGACGCCGACACCGGCCGCCAGATCTGGAAGACCTACATCATCCCCGAAGCGCCCCGGCCGACCCGGAAGAATTCCAAGGGCACCCAGCTCTGGGCCCCGGCGGGCGGTGCCGTCTGGAGCGCGCCCACCATCGATCCCCAGAACCACGCTCTCTACGTCGGGACGGGCGACGGGTACACGCAGCCGGCGCCCCGGACCACCGACGCGATCATGGCCCTGGACATGGACACGGGCAAGGTTCTCTGGGTCAAACAGGACACCGAGAACGACGTGTGGCTCTTCGGCTGCCTTCCTTCGAATCCTTCCGAAAACTGCCCGCAGGACGTGGGCACGGACCAGGACTTCGGCGCATCCCCGATCCTGAAGACCCTGCCCGACGGGCGCAGGATCCTCGTGGCCGGGCAGAAGAACGGGATCGTCTGGGCGCATGACCCCGACCGGGAGGGAGCCGTGGTCTGGAAGACGGACGTTTCGGGCATGCGTCCGGACCCCCGGGGCGAGATCGTCTGGGGAGGTGCCGCCGACGAAGCGAGCGCCTACTTCGGGCTGAACAGCGGCGGCCTCGTGGCCGTGCGGCTCACGAATGGCGAGCAGAAATGGTTCACGCCCTTGGAGCCGGAGCCGGGCTCGGGCCAGCGCCGAGGCCAGAGCAGTGCCGTCACGGCCATTCCGGGCGTGGTCTTCTCGGGGGGCTGGGACGGCATGGTCCGCGCCTTCTCCGCCGACAACGGCCGGCTGCTCTGGGAGTACAACACGCTCCAGCAATTCAAGACCGTGAATGGCGTCGCCGCGAAAGGCGGCTCGATGGGGGCGCCCGGTCCCACCGTCGCCGGGGGCATGCTCTTCGTGCCGTCCGGGTACGTGGGGGTGCAGAACGGCCTGCCCGGCAACGTGCTGCTCGCCTTCTCGGTCCCGTAGCACGCGCGGTCGACCATGAATGTGGGCAACAGGCGATCCGGGACGGTCGCGGGCGCGCTGGCTGTCCTGCTCGTCGCCGCCCTCGCGCTCTGGTGGCGCCCGCGGCCGCCCGCCGACCCCCGGGAGCTCGTCCGCCGGCTCTGGGCGAGCGAGGGAGTGGAAAGACCCAACGTCATCCTCACCACCCTGGACACCACCCGGGCCGACCACCTGGGTTGCTACGGCTATGCGCGGGCGAAGACCGCGAACATCGACGCGCTGGCGCGCGGCGGGGTCCTGTTCACCCAGGCGGCCTCGACCGCGCCGCTGACCCAACCCGCCCACTCGTCGATCATGACGGGCATGTACCCGACCTACCATGGCGTCCGTCTCAACGGCAACACGGCCCTCAGCCAGGAGCAGAAGACGATCGCCGAGGCGCTCTCCGGGAAGGGGTACCAGACGGGAGCCTTCATCGGCGCGTTCGTGCTCGACGGGCGGTGGGGCCTCAATCAGGGCTTCCAGGTCTACGACGACCAGTTCGATCTCGAGAAGTACAAGCACCTCGACCTCGCCAGCGTCCAGCGGCCGGCCGACAAGGTGATGGACGCGGCGCTGGCCTGGCTCGAAGGCCACCGCCAGGATCCCTTCTTCGCCTGGATCCACCTCTACGATGCCCACTCGCCGTACGAGCCTCCCGAGCCCTTCTTCTCGGAGTATCGCGATCAAGGGATGGCGGGCCTGTATGACGGTGAGATCGCGTTCGTCGACCAGCAGATGGGACGACTCGTCTCCTGGCTGCGCGCGAAAGGACTGGAGAAGAAGACCGTCCTCGTCATCATCGGCGACCACGGGGAGGGCCTGGGCAGCCATGGCGAGGGGACGCACGGGTATTTCGTGTACGACTACGCCCTCCACGTGCCGTTCCTGGTGGCCACTCCGTTCAGCGAGCTGCAGGGGGTCCGGGTCGACTCACAGGTCAGCGCGGTCGACGTTTTTCCGACCGTCCTCGCCCTGAGCGGAATCGACGTGCCGGGCCAGGTTCAGGGCCGGTCGCTGCTCCCCGTGATGCTCCATCCTCGGACCGTGGAAGCCGAGTATGCCTACAGCGAGTCGATGACGCCGAGCCTGCAGTTCGGGTGGAGCCCGCTTCACAGCCTGCGCTCGAGCCGATACAAGCTCATCAAGGCGCCCCGTCCCGAGCTCTACGACCTGTCCGCGGACCCGGAGGAGGGCACGAACGTCTTCGACCAGCATCCCGCGGTGGCGCGCGACCTCATGCAGAGGCTGGACCGCCTCATGGACGAGACCAGCCGGGGGGCCCCGACCGCGGAGGCGGCCGACCTGGACAAGGAGACGCTCGAGCGCCTGGCCGCGCTCGGATACGTGGGGACGCCCACGGCACCGAGGACGACCCATCCCTCGCGGCCGCTCGCCGATCCCAAGGACAAGCTCGGCGTCTTCTCCGCCGTTCAGCAGGCGGGCGAGCTGATCGTGAGGGACGAGTACGGGGCCGCCGCCCGGGCGCTGGAGTCGGCGCTCCACGAAGAGCCGGGAATGTCCCAGGCGATGCTGATGCTCGGCACCTCCTACGCGGCGCTGGGTCGCACCCGGGACGCCCAGGCCCAGTTCGATCTCGTCCTGAAGGACGACCCGCACAGCGTGCAGGCCCTCATCGGCCTGGCGAGCGTGCTGATGGAGGACGGCCGGACCGATGACGTCATCACGCTGTGCAAGCGGACGCTCTCCCTCGACGAGCGGAACGCGCAGGCCCACACGCTCCTCGGAGAGGTGTACGCGGCTCAGATGAAGCCGGGGGAGGCGCGGCCGCACTTCGAGAGGGCAGTCGAGATCCAGCCGAAGCTGACCCGGAATCGCCTCAACCTGGCCGGTAGCCTGATCGAGGTGAAGCAGTACGGCCGGGCCGAGGCAATGCTGCGGCAGATCATCGCGGACCATCCGCGATTCCCCTTCGCCCAATACAACCTGGGGCTGCTCTACGAAGAGCAGGGCCGGCTCGAGGAGGCGCGGTCCGCCTACGCCGCGGAAGTGTCGGCCCATCCCACGCATTTCAAGGCGCGCTTCAACCTCGGCAAGATCCTGTTCCAGCTCGGGGATCGGGCGGGGTCTCTCGAGCAGATGCGGGAGGTGGTGCGGCTCGCTCCCCAGCAACCGGAGGGCTATCTGTTCCTGGCCCGCGGCCTCCTCCAGGAAGGCGCGCCGATCCCGGACGTCCAGGCGCTCGTCGAGAAGGGCCTGTCGCTGGCGCGGGCGCCCGACCTCAAGGCGCTGGGCTGGCTCCTGCTCGCCGACGTCTTCGACCGCAAGCGGCAGCCGGAGCAGATGAACGAGGCCCTGAGGAAGGCCGACCGCTACATGTCCGCCCGATCGGGGTCCGGCCGGCGACCCTGAAGCCCTGGTACGCGACGCTCACCAGCTGTGGACGGTGCCGTCGAGCTTCCGGCTCACGGGCAGGTACGCGCGCGCGTAGGGGTGCCGCGCGGCCAGCGTCTCGTCGATGTCCACGCCCAGGCCCGGCGCGTCGCCGGGGTGCAGCGCGCCCGCCTCGAACCGGTAGCGATGGGGGAAGACGCGGTCGGTGTCGTCGGTGTGCGGGATGTACTCCTGGATCCCGAAGTTGTGGACGGCGAGATCGAAGTGCAGCGCGGCGGCCAGGCACACCGGGCTGAGGTCGGTGGCGCCGTGGCCGCCGGTGCGCACGTGATGAAGCTCGGCGAGGGCCGCGATCTTGCGCAGGTGGGAGATCCCCCCCGCGTGGACGACCGAGCAGCGGATGTAGTCGATGAGCTGCTCCTCGATGAGCAGGTGGCAGTCCCAGATGCTGTTGAAGACCTCGCCCACCGCCAGCGGCGTCGTGGTGTGCTGGCGGATGATGCGGAAGCCCTCCTGCAGCTCGGCGGGCACCGCGTCCTCCATCCAGAAGAGGTGATACGGCTCGAGGCTCCTGCCGAGCCGCGCGGCTTCGATGGGGGTCAGGCGATGGTGGACGTCGTGGAGGAGATGGGGGCCGGGGCCCAGCTCCGCCCGCATCTTCTCGAACAGCCGCGGCACGAAGTCCAGGTAGCGCTCCGTGCTCCACCGGCTCTCCGTCGGCCGCCCCCTCTCGGTAGGATCGTAGTGCGCGCCCACGTGCCCCACGCCGTAGGTCGCGTCCAGCCCTGGCACCGCGCACTGGGCCCGCACCGCCTGATAACCCTGCTCCAGGAATCGCGATGCCGCCTTCACCGTCTCGTCGATCGTCTGGCCGTTGGCGTGGCCGTAGACCGTCACCGACTCGCGGGAGGCCCCGCCGAGGAGCTGATAGACGGGGGTATCGAGGGCCTTGCCGGTGATGTCCCACAGCGCGGTGTCGACGGCCGCGATGGCGGCCATCGTCACCGGACCCCGCCGCCAGTACGCCCCTTTATAAAGGTACTGCCACGTATCCTCGATCCGTCGGGAATCGCGCCCGATCAGGAGCGGAACCACGTGGTCCTTCAGGTAGCTGGCCACCGCCAGCTCGCGGCCGTTGAGCGTGGCGTCGCCGAGGCCGTAGAGCCCGTCCTCCGTCGACAGCTTGAGGGTGACGAAGTTGCGGCCGGGGCTGCAGACGATGACCTGGCCGTCGACGATCTTCATGTGCGCCTTACTGCAGCCAGATGTGCTCCGGGTCCATGTAGAGGGCGAGGCGGTGCACCTCGCCCGACAGCGCCCACAAGTAGTACACGCGGTAGCCCGGCGCTGCGGCCACCGGGTGATAGCCGTAAGGAATGAGGACGGTGTCCCCATCGCGGACGGCATGCGTGACCGACTCGCCCTGGGACGTGTAGATCGTGTGGTAGCCGAAGCCCTGGGGATGGTCGACGCGGAAGTGATAGACCTCCTCCAGGCGCGGCTCGCCGTTCCCGCCGTCGTGCTTGTGCGGGGGATAGCTGCTCCAGTTGCCGGCGGGGTTGAACGTCTCGCCCACGATGAGGCGGCGCGTGTAGGGGTCGTCCACGAAGATGTCGTGGATCTCGCGCGAGTAGATGCTCTTGCCGCGCGCCGCCACCTTCACCTGGTCGGGTCCCACGAGCCCGGGCTTGCCGCCGCCCTCGGCGGGCGTCGAGATCAGCACGGCCTCGAGCGGCTCGCGGGCCGTGACCTTCAGCTCCGTCCTCGGCGGCAGGTAGATCGCGGAGGCGCGCTGGTCGAAGACGTTCTTGCGCGAGACGTCCCACGAGCCGCCCGGCGTCTCCATGCGGCCCGCCCCGTCCTGGAGCACGAGGACCGTCTCCTCGTCGTCGCTGTGGTAGGTCGCGCTCGCGCCGGGCTCCAGGCGGAGCCGCCAGCCCGTCAGCTCGCGGGCCTGGTCGGGCCCGCGCTTGTGCAGCAGCTGGAGACCGGAGCGGCGGGGGACGCGGTACAGGGTGTTGGTGAGCTGCATGGTTCGTTCTCCTGAGGCGTTAGGCGCGGCCGGGCGCGGCCTCGTCGAGGCGCGCGGGCTCCAGCGTGGGCACGAGCAGTTGGATGATGCCGAGGGCGACCAGATAGATCGAGCCGGCGAGGATGAAGATGGCGACGTAGCTTCCCGTCCACTGCAGGACGTAGCCGGTCACCTTCGCGATGAGCATGCCGCCCAGCGAGCCGGCCATGCCGCCGATGCCGACGACGGAGCCCACGGCGCGGCGGGGGAACATGTCGGAGGCGATCGTGAAGATGTTGCACGACCAGCCCTGGTGCGCGGCGGTGGCGAGGCCGATGAGCGCCACCGCGCCCCACAGGCTCGAGGCGCGGGACGCGAAGACGATGGGCACGACGCACAGCGCGCAGATGAGCATGGCGGTCTTGCGCCCGGCGTTCACGCTCCAGCCGCGCTTGATCAGCGAGGAGGAAAGCCAGCCGCCGCCGACGCTGCCGATGTCCGCCACCAGGTAGATCACGACGAGCGGCAGGCCCATGTTGGTGAGGTTCAGGCCGTAGTTGCGGTGGAGCAGGTCGGGCAGCCAGAAGAGGTAGAGCCACCAGATCGGGTCGGTCAGGAACTTGCCGATCGCGAAGGCCCAGAGCTGCCGGTGGCGGAGGAGGCGTCCCCAGCCCACGCGGGACTCGGTCTCCGTCGGGTCGCTGCGGATGTGGGCCAGCTCCGCTCCGCTCAGCCGAGGATGCTCCTCCGGACGGCGGTACAGGAAGAGCCAGAGCCCCAGCCAGGCGAAGCCGATGGCGCCGGTCGCGATGAACGCCCACGGCCAGCCGTAGCGCAGCGTGATCACGGGCACGATGATCGGCGCGACCACGGCGCCGACGTTGGTCCCCGCGTTGAAGATCCCGGTGGCGAGCGCCCGCTCGCGCTTCGGGAACCACTCGGCCACCGTCTTGATCGACGCGGGGAAGTTGCCCGACTCGCCCAGCCCGAGGGCGAAGCGTGCGGCGACGAACCCGGCTACCGAGCGCGCCCAGGCGTGGGCCATGGCGGCGATGCTCCACACGACGATCGCCACCGAGAAACCCTTCCGCGTCCCCAGCCGGTCCATGAGCCGGCCGACGAGCAGGAGGCCGATGGCGTAGGCGAGCTGGAACGCGAACACGATGTTGCCGTAGTCGATCTCGTTGAAGCCGATCTCCGTCTGCAGCGTGGGCTTGAGGATGCCGATGACCTGGCGGTCGACGTAGTTGATGGTCGTGGCGGCGAAGAGCAGCGCGCACACGACCCAACGGAAGTTGCCGACGCGCGCGGTGAGGGAACCCTCCATCAGTCCTCCCTCGACCACACGTCGGGCATCTCGACCGTGGCGCCCCCCGCGTCCACGGGGATCGCGGGCCATCCCGGCGTCGAGGTGATCACCTCGACGGCGCCGTCGTCACCGAGGGCGATGGCGGTCTCCTCGATCTTGGTCCCGGTGATCGAGGGGTTCCAGGCGAAGGCCTGGGGAGCGTCGACGACGTCGTCGCTCGCGGGATGGGCGACCCAGTCCCGTGAGCGATAGCCGCAGGCGCCGCCCTGGTGGTGCTTGCGTTGCTCGCCGGGGAAGCCGGCCTCGGCGTAGGCGCGCGCGGCCTCGTCGTAGAGCTGCCGGCCGGTCGCGCCGGGCCGGGTGGCGGCCAGCAGCCGGCCCATGACGCCGGCCGTGGCGCGCGTGCGGCGGCGCAGCTCGTCGCTCGCCGGGCCCGCGCTCACGATGCGCGTCAGCGAGACGACGAGGCCGTCCCGCTGCGCGCACGCCACGACCATCACCGTCCGTTCCCAGCGGCGCTCCGTGGCCACGGGATGGCGGTATCGCGCGATGCGGTCGTCGGCGGCGACCAGGTTGACGATGGCGCGGGCGCCGCGGGCGGCGAGGGCGTCCGCCGATCGGCGCGTGATCTCCATCTCCGTCATGCCGGTCTCGAGGCCGCGGCACACTTCGCCGAGCGCCTGGCCGGCGTCGCGGCCCAGGGCGCGGAAGCGCGCCTGCTCGGCCCCGGTCAACCGGGCGCGGGCGCGGGTCAGCGGGCCCTCGGCGCCCACCGCCGACGGCACGGGCAGGTCCGAGCCGATCGGGTCGGACCCGCCGAGAGCCTTGCGGGCGACGTCGACGAGGAAGGAAGGCGAGGAGCGCTCGTCCTCCCACCCGAACTCCACCGGCTCGTAGCCCTGGCCGGCGACCACCTCGTCCATGATCCGCGGCATCTCGATGACGTTGGCCAGGACGTAGCGGCGGCCGCCGCGCCCGAGGAGCAGCGCGCCGGCCCCGGCCTCGCGGCTTCCGTCGATGCGGTTGGTGCCCCCGCCCGTGATCCAGGCGAAGTTGTGCTGCGCGCCGATGATCACCCCGGCCAGGCCGGCCTCGCCGAGCATCCGCTCGACGCGCGCCGCCTTCTCGTCGAGCTCCGCGCGTTCGGCGCTCATCTACTGGTTGACGCCGCTGGCCAGGAAGCCGCCGTCGACGGTGAGGACCTCGCCCGTCACGAAGCTCGCGGCGTCGGAGGACAGGAACACCGCCGCCCCCGCCAGCTCCTCCACCTTGCCCCAGCGCCTCATCGGCGTGCGGGCCAGCAGCTCGCGGCCACGGTCGGTGCCGTCGAGGAGCTTCTGGTTCAGCTCGGTGCGGAAGACCCCGGGGGCGATGGCGTTCACGCACACGCCGTGGGGCGCCCATTCCACCGCGAGGGCGCGGGTCAGGCCCGCGACCCCCGACTTGCTGGCGGTATAGGCCGCCACCTCGTGCAGGCCGACAAAGGAGGCGAGCGAGCCGATGTTGACGATGCGCCCGTAGCGCTCGGCGACCATGTGGCGGCCGAAGACCTGGCAGGCGCGGAGCGTCCCCGTCAGGTTGGTCTCGATGATGTCGTCCCACTGCTCCTCGGTCATCTCGAGGCTGGGGACGCGCTTCGTCTTGCCCGCGCAGTTGACGAGGATGTGGACGCGGCCGAACGACGACACGCAGGCCTGGAGCAGCTTCTCGAGCGAAGGCCGATCCGTCACGTCGGCGGGCACGCGCAGCGTGCGTCGCCCCCGAGCCTCGATCTCCTTCGCCACCTCGTCGACGAGCTCCTGGCGCCGGCCGGTGGCGACGACGTCGGCGCCGGCATCGGCGAGCCCGTAGGCGAGGGCCCGGCCGATGCCGGAAGTCCCGCCTACGACGACGGCAGTCCGCCCCGCTAAGGGTGCGTTCACTTGACGAATGAGCGCACTGAAGGGATTCCTCCGGC
>Ga0070707_100003535_pt1 | contig 14749 bp, 10 predicted proteins | sample KBSK5502metaG_FD_65468 | JGI IMG/M metagenome (GOLD analysis project Ga0070707, IMG submission 65468) | Corn, switchgrass and miscanthus rhizosphere microbial communities from Kellogg Biological Station, Michigan, USA - KBS K5-50-2 metaG | ecosystem: Host-associated > Plants > Roots >... | reverse complement strand
TCAACCCCTTCAGACGCTCGTCGGCTTTGGCAATGGCCGGCACCATCACGGCAGCAGCTGCTGGCGAGACGAACCCTGCCACGAACGTGACCATCACCACCCCGCCGTTGGACGGCACCAGCTGGAGGATCTCGTCGGGGACGTTGCGGGGCACGTCGCACAGCGCTCGCGCCGACGAGTGGGAGAAGATCACCGGCGCCTCGCTCGTCCCGAGCGCGTCGCGCATCGTCGTGGGCGCGACGTGCGACAAGTCGACCAGCATCCCGAGCCGGTTCATCTCCGCAACGACCTCGCGGCCGAATGCCGCGAGGCCGCCGTGGCGCGCGCTATCCGTTGCCGAGTCGGCCCAGTCGTTGGACAGGTTGTGGGTGAGTGTCAGGTATCGAGCGCCTAGGTCGCGGTACGCGCGCAACGCACCAAGCGAGTTCTCGATGACGTGCCCGCCCTCCATGCCCAGGAGAGAGGCGATCCGGCCGCGTTCGAAGGCGTCGCGCACTTCGCGGGCGGACCAGCACAGCTCCAGGTGGCGCGGATAGCGGGCGATCATCCGGCGCGCGAGGTCGATCTGCTCGAGCTGGGCCCGCGCATACCCTGAGCCGATCTCGGCGGGGACGTACACGCTCCAGAACTGACCGCCCACGCCCCCGCCTTGCAGGCGCGGGAGGTCCGTGTGCCCGGGCGTCCGTCGACGCAGGTCATACGCGACCAGGTCGTCCGGCGCCTCCTCGAACGCATGGATCGTCCAGGGCAGGTCGTTGTGACCGTCGATGAGGATGTGCCGACGCAGGAACTCCCGTGCCTGGGCCAGGGCAGTCGTCGTCATCGGCCCCCAGAGTCTAGGCCGCACAACAGTCGCGCAATAGAATCCATGGCTCACGGCTATCGCCGACGGAGGAGGACCCGATGACCCGCCTTGGGCGAAGGTGGCTGCCGCCGCTCGCAGCACTCGTACTGATCATCTTGCTGGCCCTGACCGCGAGCGCTGCGCTCGGAACAGATCGTCTGGGCGGCAAGGTCCGCTTCGGCGACACCATCACGGTGCCCTCTTCGGAGACCGTCGACCACGACCTCTACCTGGTTGCTGGAACGATCACCGTCAACGGCAACGTGAAGGGTGACCTCGTCGCGTTGGGTGGTCAGGTGGCGATCAACGGGTCAGTCTCCGGTGAGCTGGTCGTAGCCGGCGGCAAGGTGGACGTCAACGGTCCGGTCGGGGGAAACATCCGCGGTAGCGGCGGACAGTTCACGGTCAACGGGACCGTGGGCAAGGATGTGGCCGTCGCCTCTGGGAATTTGTCGGTGACCGGGAAGGTCGGCGGGGATCTGCTCTTCGCTTCTGGCTCCGCGGATGTCCCTGGAGGTGTCACCGGTAGCATCGAGGGCGGTGCGGGGCGCTACACCCGCGCGGGCACCGTTGGAGGGACGGAGGAGGTCACCATTGGGCAGGGCTTCCAGGCGCCCGCTGCTCCCGCCGCCACGGCCGGCAATGTGGTGCTGGACGTGATCCGCCAGTTCGTGGTGGTGTTCCTGCTCGGAGCGCTGGCCCTGTGGCTCATCCCGCGAGCCGTGCACGCTTCCGAAGAGACGCTCCGCGTCCGCACGCTGCAGTCGTTCGTGAGCGGCTTGCTCACCATCATCGGCTGGATCGTGGCTGTGATCGTGGCGTTGATCCTCACAATCGTGCTGGCAGTCGTGTTCGGGCTGCTCACCCTCGGGTCGCTGGCTGCCATCGAGTCGATCGCTGGCATCCTGTTCATCATCGTCTTCACGTTCGCGTTCATCGTGGCGGCGGCGTTCCTGGCGGACGCGTTGGTTGGGCTGGCCCTCGGACGATGGATCGCGGGGGCTTTCAACATGCGCATGTCCCAAGACCGATGGTCTGAGCTCGGCCTCCTGGCGATCGGTGCGGCGGTGGTCGCGATCCTGGCGGCGATCCCCGTGATCGGCTGGCTCTTCAAGCTGGCGGTCGTGCTGGGCGGCGTTGGGGCGCTGGTCCTGGCGGCATTGACAATGTGGCAGAGTCGCCGAGGCTCCGGAGCTCCACGGGCCTGGCAGACCGCCCCCGCTGCCATACCGCCAACCGCGCCACCACCTCCCCCGGCCGCGCCAGCTGAGTAACGATCGTGGTCGTCTAGCGGCGGTAACGAGCGGTCAGCGTTCCGGAGGCGAGCGTCTTCCCCTCCATGGCCTGTGTGAGCTGGTCGCGCGAGAAACCGGCTTGCAAGTCTGGGCGCTCCGAGAGCGCATAGACCGTGAAGACATACCGATGCTCACCGCTCGGCGGGCAGGGTCCATACCAGGCCGGCCTGCCGCCTGAGTTGCGTCCCTCCACCCCAGCAGCCGGGCTGCCGGTGGCGCCTTCGGGGATCGAGCCGTCGCCACCCATGCCGGTAGGCACGTTCCCGGCCAGCCAGTGCACGAAGTCGCGTGCGTCGGGGTCGAGAACGGTGAGGGCGATCGCCTTGGTCTCGGGGGGCGCCCCGCTCCATGCCAGTGGCGGAGAGATGTCGCCACCGTCGCAGGTGTACTTCGTCGGAACGCTGCCACCTTCTGCGAATGCCGAGCTCGTGACTTCCATGGTCTGGATGGTACCGCCGCCGGACGCCGAATCGCCCACCTCGCAGCCGGCTGCCCCGAGAGCCATGAGGAGGAGTGCCAGGGCGGCACGCACCGCGGATCGCAGCCCGACTCTAAGGCGGGGCAGGCCCGAAGTCCTGCTGCTTGGCGATGACCCAGTCTCCCTTGCCGTCCGCCGCGCTCGGGTCGACCCGATAGAACGTCACGAATTGGTGGATCAAGTCCCCGTTGGCGTCGAAGCGCACGTCGCCGATCACCGTGTCGAACCGGTGCGAGATCGCGTACGCCCGCACTGCCTCGCGCAGCGCGGCGGGCGTCTGACCGGTGGTGGCGACAGCCTGCAGGGACTCGATGATCACCTGGGTGCAGGCGTAGGCGGCAGCCGAGTACTCATCGGGCTCCACGTCGAAGGTGCGGCGATAACTCTCCGCGAAGGTCGCCTTGGGCAGCGGCAGGGAGGCATGCGACAAGAACGAACGCACCGCGTCCGCGGCGCCGACGCTCTTGATGAACGAGCCGTCATCGGCTCCAGAGCCATCGAAGATGCCGTCCCAGCTCAGGAACGGAACGTCGCCGTGCCCGGAGGTGACCATGGCCTCGCGAAGCGTGGTCGCCCCGGTATCGGTGAACCCGCCAAAGAAGACGACCCCAGGGGCGTTCGACGACGAGAGCGGGCGGAGCACCATCTTCACGTCCACCCCGGTGAAAAACGAGGTGCGCCGGCCTGGCCACCGGCCGCCTCATAGGCGTGCTGAAATGCGTCGGTGATCTCCGTGCCCTGCTTGCCGTCGTCGACCACGAGCGCAACGCGCGCCTTGAGGTCATTGAAGGCATACGAGGCGAGCGCGGGCGCCTGGATGTCGTCTCGCGGCGCAAGCCGGACGTAGTTGATCCGATCCGGGTGAGCGGAGCGAAGCTGCGGACCGTCCGGTGGCTTCGTGAGCAGGGGATCCGTGTTCGAGGGACTGCACTGGAGGAGGCCAGCGGCATTCGTGATGGGGATCTGCGTCCATGCCACCCCCGATGCCGCAGGCCCAACCATGCCGACAAACATCGGATCGGCAGCCATGGTCCGCGCGTTGGCGGCGCCCTTTTCGGGATCCTGGCCGTTGGGGGTGCTGTTGCCAGCGTCGTCGAAGGTGGTCAATGTGAGCTGGGATCCGTGGATCCCGCCCGCCTTGTTGGCGTCGTCAATTGCCATCTTGACGGCGTTGCGAATCGGGATCCCCCGTTCGGTGGCTTTCCCGCTGAGCGGCATGTCCAGCCCGATCTTCCAGGTGCCGGGTGGAAGGCCGGCGACCCCTGGCGCGCGGCTTGGCCCGGATCCGCCGGACCCGGCCGACCGAAGGATGATGGCCAGGATCACCGCGAGGCCAACCAGCGCCGCCAGCGGCACGCCGGCAAGGAGCGCGCGGCGTCCAACGCGCCGCGGAGTTTTGCGCGGCGCTGCCCATGGGGCACCGGGAGCAGTCTCGATGACCGCGAACAGCGCCACCGGCTCGGCGATGCCCTTTAGCTGGCGACGGCCTCGCGACTCGAAGTGGACCGGCAGGACGGTGCGGGTCAGCGCCCGGACGGTCTCGCTGACGAGCACCTCATTCGGTCCGGCCTGTGAGCAGATCCGCGCGGCGATATTGACTGGCGACCCGACGTAACCCTCCGACGTCTCGATGGTCTCGCCGGCATGCACCCCGATCCCGACTTGGATGAGCTCATCGGGGTGCTCTGCGGCGTCCAGGAGGGCGTTGGCGGTGATGACCAGGCGCATCGGACCGCGCTGCTGACGGAGTTGAAGACGACGTAGAAGCTGTCGCCTTCGGTCTTGATCTCTGCGCCGCCAAAGCGCTTGATCGCGTCGCGGACGAGCGTGCGGTATCGGTCCAGGAGGGACGCTGCCCGCGCCGCGCCGTGGGTCTCGACGTAGTCGGTATAGGCGCGCAGGTCGGAGAAGAGGAAGCCGCGCGTGACGGAGTCCGGCGTGCCCGCCTGCTCGGGCTTGGGCTCGGGATCCGCCTGGGGCTCCATGGCGCCGGATGCTAGAGGCGCTGGTGGTCGCGGGCAAGGCTCGCGCGCATGGCGCGGGTGTGCAGCCAGGAACTCCTACGACCAATGAAGACCGATGTGGCGGCTGCCAAGGTCCGCTTAGCAGTCAGGCTGCGCGCTGGGCGATACGTTTGGCCAATGACGGACCGATACCGGCCGCTGCGGTGGCTGCGCGCCCTCGCCGACCGCCCCGCGTTACGCCAGGTGGGCGTATCGACCAAGGAGAGGCCTGATGCGCCCGTTCGTGGCCCTCAGTGGTCCTGGGGCTACACCGGCGTAACGCGGCGACCAAGGAGCCGCCTAGGAAGCCCGATGGTTGGTCGTTACGCTCACGCCGCGTAACATCCGCCGACCCGACGCGCTGAAGATCGCACCAGCGGTCCGGCGGGCCCGAAAGGGACGGCCCACGGGCCGCGACGGCGGGGCCCGGACGAGTCCACAGGGCGTCCACATCGGGTCCACATTTGCTCCACAGGTTGTCGTACGAAACCCCAGCATGTTGTGGGTAGCGGTACGATTGGACCACCACATGTTGTGGTTTTCGGCTTGACGGATGGGTCTGGCCGTCCTACACTGGTTGCCCTGACTGAAGCGTCGACCGGTCCGAGTGAGACCGCAACGGCGCCAGCAAAACCGTCGGCGCCACAGGCGGCCCTGGCCCTTCAACGTACCCTCGACTAGGGCGAACTATGTCCGGAGGGACGGCGAACGAAGGAGCCGGGAGGCAAGCGTGAGGCGACGGCGGGAGGGAAACAAGGCCGGGACGCAGGCAGCTTCCGGAGGCAGAGGAAGAGCACGAATGGCACGCTCCACGACCCCCAGCACCCCGGATGCCGCCAAGACGAATGGCAACGGGCACAACGGCCACTCGAGCCACGAGCCGGACGGGCACGCGAGCGGGCCGAAGACGCGAGGGTCGCGGGGAGCAGGAGCCGCCGGCGTGCAGAACACCGGCTACCACCAGCTGAAGCTGGGCGAGGACAAGACTTGGCCGGGGATCAGCATCGAGCGCCGCTTCACCAGAGAAGGAGTTCACCCCTACGACACCGTCGAGTGGGACACCCGCGAAGCCGCCATCACCAACGAGCACGGCAAGGTCGTCTTCGAGCAGAAGAACCTCGAGTTCCCCAAGAGCTGGTCCGCGCTGGCGACCAACGTGGTCGCGTCCAAGTACTTCCGCGGCACCCTGGGCTCGCCGGAGCGCGAGCGATCGGTCAAGCAGATGATCGATCGCGTCGCGGACACCATCGCGGACTGGGGCATCAAGGACGCCTACTTCGCGACCGATGCTGACGCTAGAGCCTTCCGCGACGAGCTCAAGGACATCCTCCTCAAGCAGCGCGCCGCCTTTAACTCACCGGTCTGGTTCAACGTGGGCATTGACGCGCGGCCGCAGTGCTCCGCCTGCTTCATCAACTCGGTGCAGGACACCATGGAGTCGATCCTGACCCTGGCCAAGACCGAGGGCATGCTCTTCAAGTTCGGCTCCGGCACCGGCTCCAACCTCTCGACGCTGCGAAGCAAGACCGAGGGGCTGCGCGGCGGTGGCTCGGCGAGCGGCCCGGTCAGCTTCATGAAGGGCTTCGACGCCTTCGCTGGCGTGATCAAGTCGGGTGGCAAGACTCGGCGCGCAGCGAAGATGGTGATCCTGAACATAGACCATCCCGACGTCGAGGAATTCATCGACTGCAAGCTGGTGGAGGAGCGCAAGGCCTGGGCGCTCATCGACGCCGGCTATGACGGCAACTTCAACGGCGGCGCCGCCTACGAATCGGTCTTCTTCCAGAACTCGAACAACTCCGTGCGGGTGACCGATGCCTACATGGAGGCGGTCGAGAAGGACGGCGACTGGACCACCCATGCGGTGACGACCGGTAAGCCGATGGAGACCTTCAAGGCCCGCTACCTGCTCAACAAGATGGCGGAGGCGGCCTGGGTGTGCGGCGACCCGGGTATCCAGTACCACGACAACGTGAACCGTTGGAACCCTGTTTCAAAAACGCATGTAATTAATGCTACAAATCCATGCGGCGAGTACGATTTCATCGATGATTCGGCTTGTAACTTGGCAAGTTTGAATCTAATGAAGTTCGTCAAGGACGATGGAGAGTTCGACGTCGAGGGGTTCAAGCACGCGGTGCGCATCGTGTTCACCGCCCAGGAGATCATCGTCGACGACGCGAGCTATCCCACGCCCCAGATCGAAAAGAACTCCAAGGACTACCGGCCTATCGGCATTGGCTACGCCAACCTTGGCGCTCTGCTCATGAACCGAGGCCTGGCCTATGACTCGGACCAGGGCCGCGCGCTTGCCGGTGCCATCACGGCTCTCATGCAGTCGGAGTCCGCCCTCCAAAGCGCACGGATCTCGCGGGACCAGGGCGGCCCATTCGAGGGCTACGCACCAAACCGCGAGCCGTACCTGAAGGTCATGCACCAGCACCGCGATGCCGCATATCGCATGGATCGCGAGCTTGTACCGACCGACCTTCTGGACGCCGTTCTCAATGACTGGGATGAGGTCGTGACGCTGGGCGAGAAGAGTGGCTTCCGAAATGGGCAGCTCAGTGTGCTTGCACCTACGGGTTGTCTAGTGGGCGGCAGCCTGGTGCTGACCGATCGCGGCCTGATCCGCCTTCGCAGCCTTGGCGACCCCGATGGATCCAAGTGGCAGGACCTGGAGCTCAAAGTGGCCACCGATGACGGTGCGCGCCTGGCATCGAAGTTCTTCGTGAATGGAGCAGAGCCGATTGTCTCAATCACGACCGGCCGCGGCTACCGGATCCAGGGCACGCCAACCCACCGCATCAAGGTCGTGGACGGCAACGGCGACTGGCAATGGCGCCGCTTTGCAGACATCCGCGCTGGCGATCGCGTGCCCTTGATGCTGGGCGGCATGATCGGCGAGGCCCGCGAGGTGCCGCTTCCCCCGCTGCCCGAGGCGTACTGGACCTCCGATCACCGTACATTCGTACCCCGCTACGTGAACGCGGATCTCGCGGAGCTGGTCGGCTACTTCATGGGCGACGGTTCCCTGCACGCGAAAGGCCTGCGCTTCGCTGTGACGGCGCAGGACGCCGATGTCGTCCAGCGCCTCGTGAGTCTCGGCCAGAGCTTGTTCGGTCTTGAAGCAGCGGTGACGCCGCAGATGGGCTACACCGAGGTGGCATTCCATTCCGTCCGCTTGACGATGTGGTGGGAGGCCTGCGGTTTCGCCAAGCGCCCCCCGCTCGGCGAGCACCGCGGAAAGGGCTACAAGGCCCACATCCCCGACGCCATCCTGTATAGCAACGACCCGGCCGTCTACAGGGCCTTCGTGCGTGGTCTATTCGAGGCGGACGGCAACACGAGCCATGGCTACGCCTACTGGGCGACCGTTTCCGAGCAGTTCAGCTACGACGTCCAGTCGCTGCTGCTGGCGCTCGGCTTCGTGACGACGCGCAAGACGGACGCAGCCGGCCGTGGTCACCTGGGTGCCAACCCAGTCCATTCCCTGCGCCTGCTCAACGCGAACACAGCCGGACGCTTCCTCGATGAAATCGGCTTCATCTCCCAGCGGAAGGGGAGCGCATTGGCGGCAACGACAGGCGAGCATCCGCAGACTGCCAAGGGCGACCTGATCCCGATGGACCGTGGCCTGCTCGACCGTCTAGCGACCGATAACGACGAACTGCGCCGAACGATGCTGCTGTCGCTGTCGCGAACAGGGATGGTCTCCCGTCGCGCGGCGACTGCGCTGCTCGAGCGTATCGAGGACGCGGAGCTTGCGCAGTCGCTCGGCTACTTCTACGACGAGATCGCCAGCGCCGAGCTTGCCGAGGAGCAGCTGACATACGACCTTTCGGTGCCGTCGAACGTGACGTACGTAGCTAACGGCTTCGTGAGCCACAACACCATCGCCTTCCTGATGGACTGCGATACGACCGGCGTAGAGCCGGATATCGCGCTCATCAAGTACAAGAGGCTGGTCGGTGGCGGCTACCTCAAGATCGTGAACAACACGGTGCCGCACGGGCTGAAGCGGCTCGGGTACTCCGCGCGGCAGATCGAGGAAATCGTCGCCCACATCGACGAGCACGAGACCATCGAGGGCGCGCCGCACCTGCTCAACGAGCACCTGGCGGTCTTCGACTGCGCCTTCAAGCCGGCCAACGGCTCACGCTCGATCCACTACAACGGCCACCTCAAGATGATGGCCGCGGTCCAGCCGTTCATCTCCGGCGCCATTAGCAAGACGGTGAACATGCCGGAGCACTCGACGGCGGCCGACATCGCCCAGGTCTACATCGACGGCTGGAAGCTGGGCCTCAAGGCGATTGCGGTCTACCGGGACAACTCCAAGCGTTCTCAGCCGCTGTCCACGAAGAACGAAGGGACGCAGGGCGCCGCCGTCACCCAGGCCGCTGTGGCGACGGCCGCGGCGGCGCCCGCCGCTCCCGAGCCGTACCGGCGTCGGCTGCCGGACGAGCGGGCCGCGTTCACCCACAAGTTCAACGTGGCGGGGCACGAGGGCTACCTGACCGTTGGCCTGTACGAGGACGGTCAGCCGGGCGAGATCTTCCTGCGCATCAGCAAGGAAGGGTCGACCGTGGCAGGCATGATGGAGGCCTTCGCCATCGCGGTGAGCGTCGCGCTCCAGTACGGGGTGCCGCTTAAGGACCTGGTCAACAAGTTCAGCCACACGCGCTTCGAGCCCGCGGGATTCACGACCAATCCGGATATCCCCATGGCGAAGTCGCTCATCGACTACATCTTCCGGTACCTGGCCACCAAGTTCCTCAGCCGGGATGAGCAGGACGTGGTGGGAGTTGTCAATCGCCAAATGTCTCTTGCAGAAGCGCCGGTGGTTACTGGGGAGGCTGCCGCGGAGACGCCCACCGCGGTCGGCTTCGCGACTCCGGCGGCGGACTCCTCCGCTGCCGCCCAACCTAGTGACGTCGCAGCTCCTACACGGGACGCTGTGTCTGATGAGCAGCTCTCACCAGGTTCAGCTGAGGCCGGTGAGCATCTCGAGATCGCAGATACCGGCGAGCTTGGGGTGGAGGGGGAGAGCCACGCCAATGGGCTGCTGGATGGGTTGAAGATCGTTGCGCAGGCCCGGGAAGAGCGGCTCAACGTTGGTCAGCCCACTGTGATCTTCGATACCGCGGATTCGCCCTCGTGCAGCGAATGCGGCTCGATCATGGTGAGGAACGGCAGCTGCTACAAGTGCATCAACTGCGGCGCCACGAGCGGCTGTAGCTAGTTTCCAAGCATATTCCCCCGAAGCGGCTTCGAGAGATCGGAGCCCGCTTTGCTTCCTGGTCATAGCATTTGGGCCATTCCGCAGTGAGGCTCACTTGCGCTTCTGGATCGGGATCACTGACTGGGATTGGTAGCGATTCCTGGCGGTCCGTCCGGCGCTGACGGAAGGCAACTCTTGGCAGCCGTCGGGCAGGGCGAAGGCCCGTCGTCCTTGAGGTCGGTGGCTTATTCCTGTTCAAGCTGCATGCGGAACGTGGCGGTTGGATCGTGGGCGGAGGTTACTTCGCTCACTTTTCGGCTCTGCCTGTGCAGTTGGCTTGGGAAACACTTGGTGTCGAGAATGGAGGAGGTTAATCGCTACGGCGCGCCTAATTTGGTGACCCCTCGTCTCGGCCAGGGCGCATTCCGGTTGCTGGTGACGGACGCCTACCAGCGCAGATGCCGTCACGGGCGAGCGGACGCTGCCCGTGCTCGATGCCGCCCACATCAAGCCGTACGCGGCATTAGGTCCCCATGGGATTGAGAACGGCCTCCTTCTTCGCAAGGATCTTCACGCCGTATTCGATGCGGGCTATGTCACGGTCACCCCATCATTTGAGTTCCGCGTGAGTCGACGAATTCGCGAGGAATTTGAGAACGGTAGCGACTACTACGCGCTCGGGGGACGCGAGGTGCGACTGCCGCTTGTTCCGAACGCGCATCCCTCGCGCGAATACCTGGAGTGGCACGGCGACGTGGTCTTCAGGGGATAGAGATGGACGACGTCGACCTCCGTGTAAGGCTGGCAGCATTTCAGTGGCTGGCTGCGAAGGGAGAGCTCCACGGCGACGTGGTGCCTCGCACCATCGTCGAGGAGGGGTTCCCGTTCGGCGACACACGCGTACGCCTAGTGGGACCTCAGGGGATCTTCAAGCCACGGATCCTGGCAGAGGTGCCGCTGTCCGTTACAACCGTGCACGGTGGACCGTATGCCGACAGTTGGGCTGGTGGATTTCTGCGATATGCGTACCGTGGGAGAGACCCGGCCCATCCCGACAACCGCGGTCTTCGACTGGCGATGCAGCGCGAGCTGCCACTCGTGTACTTCTTTGGCCTCGAGCCCGGCAAGTACGTCGCGTCCTTCCCTATCTACATCGTCGGTGATCACCCCACCGAGCTGTTCTTCGATGTCGCCGTGGACGATGTCAATTTGGTCTCGCCCACGCGGCAGACGACTTCGGCGATTGCGGAGGAACGGACCGAGATACGGCGCGAGTATGTGACGGCCTTGGTTCGCCGGCGTCTGCACCAGCAGGCGTTCCGCTTCCGCGCGCTCGAGGCCTATCGGACCCAATGCGCTTTATGTCGCCTGCGCCATGAGGAGCTACTCGACGCGGCGCACATCATCGGCGACGCACTCGCCGGCGGGGATCCGGTGGTGTCGAATGGCTTGGCTCTGTGCAAGCTTCACCACGCCGCCTTCGATCGGATGTTCCTGACCGTCCGGCCTGACTACCTCATTGAGGTGCGCCAATCCATCCTGGACGAGGAGGACGGACCGATGCTGCTTCACGGTCTAAAGGGAATGCACCTCCAACCAATTGTGCTGCCGCGATCGCAGGTGCTGCGCCCTGACCGCGACCGCCTCGAGGAGCGATACAGCGCATTCTTGTCGGCAGACGTCAGTGAGGGCGCCCCAAGGGCTGGGAATGCCGGAGTGTCGTCTCGGTAGTCGAGCCCAAGAGTTGATCTACGACGAGCCGGCCCCATAGCCACTTATCGTCAACACAACATTGCCCGTTTTGGGCGGTGTCGACGTTGCGGACGGCTTCGACGTCGTCCTCGAACGTGTAGCGCGCTGGGGCCGGTAGGCTAGCCGTGTGATCCCGGAGACGAGGTACGCGCGGTTCGGCGGGCTTCATATCGCGTACCAGGTTCTGGGGTCCGGCCCTCCGGACATCCTGCCCGTGGACTACTGGATCAGCCACGTGGAGGCGCAGTGGGACGTTCCGCCGCTGGCGAACTTCCGAGAGCGGCTAGCGACGTTCGGCCGGGTCCTCATGTTCGACAAGCGTGGAACCGGCCTTTCGGACCCGGTTCCCACCGCCGAGATGCCCATCCTTGAATCGTGGATGGATGACGCGCTCGCCGTCCTCGACGCCGTTGGATCGGAAAAGGCGGTGGTGATCGCCAATCTGGGCGGTGGCTACATCGCGATGACGCTGGCCGCCGCGCATCCGGAACGGGTTTCGCACCTCGTGCTCGTTGACTGCGCCGCACGTTCTGCCGCGGCGCCGGACTTCCCCATTGGCGACTCTCGGGAGTTCATGGATCGCGACGTTAACGAGTCCGAAGCGCGGTTGGGTCAGGGCGTGATGCTCGACATCTTTGCTCCGAGCAAGGCGGACGACCCTGTCATCCGGCGAGCCTATGGCCGATACGAGCGACAGGCGGCCAGCCCTGGCCTGCTCAAGGCGGTGGTCGGTTTCATCGACGCCGCGGACGTTCGGGATGTCCTACCTGCCATTCGCGTCCCGACGCTGGTGATCCAGCGAACGGGCGGACATCGGTTTCGTGGGGAACATGGCCGCTACCTGGCCGAGCACATTCCTGAAGCCCGATACGTCGAGCTGCCCGGAGACGACAAGCTGATCTGGGCGGGCGACGCGGAGACGATCCTGGCCGAGATCCAGCAGTTCGTGACCGGCGCGCGGCCGGAGCGAACGCACGACCGCGTCCTGGCTACCGTGCTGTTCACCGACATCGTTGACTCGACCAGGCTGGCCTCTGAGCTGGGCGACGTGCGCTGGCGCGAGCTGCTGGCCGAGCACTTCGGGGTCATCCGCCGCCACCTGGACCGATACGGTGGTCGCGAGATCAAGACCACCGGCGACGGCGTCCTGGCCACGTTCGATGGGCCGGCACGAGCCGTCCGTTGCGCGATTGATATCCGCGACGAGCTCCTGACATTGGGAATTGGCATTCGAGCGGGGCTGCATTCCGGTGAGATCGAGCTCGCGGAGCAGGACGTGGCCGGGCTAGCGGTCCACATCGGTGCGAGGATCTCCGCGCTGGCCGGGGATGGCGAGGTCCTGGTGTCGAGCACAGTGCGCGACCTCGTCATCGGCTCAGAGCTGTCCTTCGAGGACCGTGGCAGACACGAGCTCAAGGGCGTCCCGGGCGACTGGCAGGTCTTCGCCGTCACCTCCTAACAGAATCGCAGCGCTAGCACCCGATCATGGGAAGCCGGAAGACCGATGCCGACGGCTCGCGCCCGGCGACCGTCGACGACATCCATGAGATCGCCCATTCCCTGCCCGGGGTGACGTTGGCGCCAGACAGCCGACCGACTGTCTACCAGGTGAGCCGACGGAGCTTCCTCTTCTTCCGCAACCCCCGACCGGACGCCGTCGACCCCACCACCGGCGAGCGCTATACCGATGTCATCGTCTTCTGGGTCGAATCCGAACTCGAGAAGGAGGCCATCCTGGCCGATACCTCGCTCCCGTTCTTCACCACGCCGCATTTCGACGGCCATTCATCGGTCCTGCTGCGGGCGTCGCGCGTCGGAGAGCTGACGCGGGATGAGCTGGCCGAGTTCGTCGAGCGAGCGTGGCTGTCTCGCGCTGGCCCGAGGGCCATCGCCCGGTGGCGGACGGAGCGCGCCCGGATGGACTAGCGTTGGCGCCCTGCTCGGTCTCTGACAGTCAGCACCGGCGCAGCGATCAGGGGCGACCGCTGAGATCGCGCGATCGTGGCGCGATGGTGGCGGGCAGATGGAAGCGCTCCGCCAGCGAGCAGTCCATGTAGGCCGTGATCGTCGCGATCCTGTCGCCATCGGTGGCCAGCAGCTGCAACCCGGTGAACCGGTAGACGCCGTCGTCCTGCTGATAGAGGCCGACGGCCGGGCCGCCGTTCGCTTCCGTGCTCACGCCATGCCATCGGCCTGGTGTCCCATCCAAGATGGAGCCCGCTAGGAAGGTGCGGATGGCCGCATGCCCCACCGACGCGGTCGGAATCGGCGGCATCTCCAGAACCGCGTCGTGCTTCAGAAGGGCGAGCAGAGCGGCGATGTCGCCAGCCTCCCAGGCGCTGACGTAGCGGCGCAACAGGCTCGTAGTTGTCGCGTCCGGCGGGCGTGGCGCTGCGGCCGGCCTGTAGGCGCCGCCCATGGTTCGACGAGCCCGATGGAGCAGGCCGTTCACGCTCGGCACGGTGGTCTCCAGATGCTCCGCGACTTCGGCGGCGGACAAGGCCAGCACGTCGCGAAGGATGAGCACCGCCCGCTGGCGTGGCGGCAGCTGCTGGAGCGCGGCAAGGAAGGCGAGTGAGACGCTCTCGCGAAGGTCGTAGGTGGCAGCGGGATCCGCGTCAGCGTCGGCGATCAGGTCGTCGTGGATGGGCTCAAGCCAGAGCACCTCGCCGATGCGGGCAGCCGGCGAAGAGGGCAGGCGCCGGCGGCCACGAGCTCGGCGGAGGGCGTCAAGGCAGACGCGCGTGGCGATCTGCCGCAGCCAGGTACGCAGTCCAGCATCGGCCCGATATCCAGACCGCCCGCGCCAGGCGCGGGCAAGCGTCTCCTGGACGAGATCCTCCGCTTCAGAGACCGATCCCGTAAATCGGTAGCAGTGGAGCAGCAGATCCCTCCGCAGGGACTCGGTGATGGGCCCGAACGTGGCCTCGTCAAGTTCGAACGCCGCTCGGGGCTCGGCCATGCGCACAGTTTCTCCCCGCGATGCCGTCAATGACAGGTGCAAACCCATAGACGGCAGATCTGGAGGTTTCTTTCCATGCAGTACATCACCATCGTCCGTGGCCGGTTGAAGGGCTCGGACGTCGATGCGTCGCGCGACATGCACAACGCCATCGTCGATGAGCTTCGTCCGAAGGGCGAGCCGTTGGGCTC
>Ga0070707_100003533_pt1 | contig 14753 bp, 12 predicted proteins | sample KBSK5502metaG_FD_65468 | JGI IMG/M metagenome (GOLD analysis project Ga0070707, IMG submission 65468) | Corn, switchgrass and miscanthus rhizosphere microbial communities from Kellogg Biological Station, Michigan, USA - KBS K5-50-2 metaG | ecosystem: Host-associated > Plants > Roots >... | reverse complement strand
CGCTGAACCGCACAGCGATCGGATACCAGGAATTGGCCCGGCAAGCTGAGACCGATCGCGCGCTCTACGAAAGCATTCTGCGCCAGATCAAAGAGACAAGTTTAACAAAAGACATGAAGACGAATGCCGTCAGTGTGATCGAGCATTCCCCTCTTTCGCATTCGCCTGTTAGTCCCAGCCCCACGAAGGCGATCGCCCTGGGTCTGCTGGGCGGGTTGGCCGTTGGACTCGTGTTTGTTCTCAGCGCCGATGCGCTCGATCGCTCCATCAAAACTGTGGATCATGCGGAAGGAGCATTTGGACTGCCCGTCTTTGCGGCCGTTCCGGAGACGACAGAGGAAGGCACGGTAACTCGGTTAAAGCGCCAAAGCAGAGCTTGCGGAAGTTCGAACTACCGCGTTGTTGTGGAAACCCCCGAGAGTCCGGCCGCGGAGGCTTTTCGCAATTTGCGCGCAGCGCTTTCACTTTTGGGACCGGAAGTCGAACGCAAGGTTTCACTTTTTACCAGCGCTCTGCCCAATGAAGGAAAAAGTTTCACCAGCGCCAATTTTTCGCTGGCGCTCGCGCAACAAGGTTATCGTGTTCTCCTTATAGACGGCGATCTGCGCCGGCCGAACATGCATAAAATTTTCCACTTCCCGGAGCCTGCGGGAAAAAATAATTCCTCGGGGGAGCATGGGGCTCCGGGGGTCATGGATTGTCTGGTGGGACAGGCGGATCTCAGTTCAGCAGCGCGCCCGATTCCGGCCGGGGAAATCGATATTGTCACCAGTAACGTTGCCGTGGAGGGAAACTTTCTCACCGTGACGGGAGGGCAACTTTCCGTGCTTGCAGGGGGACGGCGCGCGCCGAATCCAGCGGAGATCCTGGCCGGACCTTTCTTTGGTCAATTAGTCGCTGAGGCCGCGCGACTTTTTGATCGAGTGGTGATCGACAGTGCGCCGATACTCGCAGTCAGTGACACGTTGCTCATGATGTCGTATGTGCAGACCGTGTGCATTGTTCTTCGGGCAGGCAAAACGCCGCGCCAGGCGGTTCGCCGTGCAATTTCCTTGTTAACGAGTGCAGGGATTCGTCCCGCCGGCGTGGTTCTCAATCGATTGCGCCAGAGCAGCGGCGCTGGCTACTATTACCATTACGCTTCGCACGGCTATGGGGTCGGCGAAGGGTCGTATTCTCGCAGCTACCGTTATCGATCGAGATCGGGTCACAAAGGTAACGGCGCATCGTAGAACCGAAATGACAATTGCAGGGCGTTCGCCGCGGCGAACGCCAACCGAATTCAATCGACGTTTCACAGAAGCGAACGGGTCAAACGTCCTATAAATGCTCCTTCCAAAAACTGCTTCCCCAGCAGAGGCCAAGATAAGTCGCCACATAAAGTTGGATGGAAGCGATCTGAAGGGGAAAATCGACCAGCGCATGCAGCGCCACCCCAACCAACGCAAAAAAAACGAAAGGCTGGAGCAGGCGTCTCCGCGGCGTCCAGTCTCGCGGGGCATATTTTTTATAATTGCGAATCCCAACTGCAATTCCTCCGAAAAAGAGCAGTGCCCACAAAGTACCGCCCACCCAACCCCATTCCAGCGCGGTTTGTAGATAATCTTCGTGCAGGAACCTCCACGTGCCGGAAACTTGGTTGATCGACACGCTATTGTAAGAGGGAAATACAACGCGAAACGTTCCTGGCCCGAACCCGAAAAGGCCGATGTTAGGGAGGGCGCCAATTGCTACGCGCGCGGCCATCCAACGAGCGTCTTTGGGAACGTTTTGGGTCAACATTAGCCACCGGTTGAGCGGTTGATCCAGATGAGTCGCCTGCGCCACCGCGATCAGGGTTAGGAGAATGGCGATCGCACCCGCAAAGACAACGCCTTTTCCCATGCGCGAAAGCTTTCGCAGAAGCGCCGGTCCAAACTTCAGGCAGATCGCAATCAATAACAATAGCGCGATCAACTGGGCCATCCGCGACGTATTGGCCAGCACTGCGGCAGCAGTCAAAACAAAAATACTTATCCACATTGCACCCACCACAGGATGACCTCGCGTGGCAAAGGCACGGATAGCGAGACCGGCAGTTAATGGCCAGACCAGATTCAGGAACGCTCCGGCATTGGCGTGGTAATAGTATGTTGCAAAAAAAGTAGTTGCTCCCCAGGGAGGCGCCCTCTGCCAGAAGATCATCCGCGCGCCCGTCGCCTTCTGGAGCAAACCAAGAAAGGCAATCGAGCCGGCGACGAGACCAATCGTGTACCACAGACGAAGTAACCACCGATTGCTCTGAGAAAGATCAACGACGAATAAAATTGCAAGAAGCAACAACGCCCCTCGCATCATCCATGCGGCGCTGATCGCGTAGTCAACAGAGCCAGTAAGATGCGGAGCGAAATTCCGCAGCGGCAGAAATGTATAAAAATCCGAGTCGTAGATCGACTTAGCGTTAACGGCCATCCAGCCGCCGATCGCGATCAGAGCGCAGGTTAAGAAAACCAGGAGGGGCGGACGCACCAGGCTTCGCCCGCTAACAACCAACTCGATGATCCAGAGAATGAACGCGGCAAGCAACAGCCAGTTGATTATTCGGATGCTCGCCGGTGTGGTGCCGCCGTATGCCCACGGAGCGTAAGCGAGGGCAGCGAGAAAAATCCAGCGAGCTGCGGCCTGAAGCAAGGGCATAAATGGTTATCAGTTATCGGTTATTGGCTCCGCTACGGAGAGCGTTTTCTGCGCCCGCTTTAAGCGAAACCCCTTCGTCGTGCCCGGTTATCAAATGATCGAGAATTTCCCAACACGATCCGCGCGTTACTACAAAACTTCACATTGGCCAAAATGGAATCGCCCGTATCCCTCAGCGATGTTCGCCGTGGTTGAGCATGCCGCCCGCAATAGCTGATCGCCTAATCGATAGCGCTCATCTTTTGGCAAAACAGGGACAGTCTCTTTCACGATAAACAATCGGAGAGTTCGGCACTCCTTCCAACATTCCAAGTCTGCAAAAGTTCTAACGACGGTCTGGCCATCTTGGATTCATTTGCTCAGCGTATCGAACACACCGAATAACAGGAAACAGAATCAGCGATGATGATTCAGCGATAACCATCAACGCTTAACTAATAACCCGCTGGGCTTCGCTCAGCGCCCTTTGCCGAAGAGCATCGTATGAACTGTTTTCAACACGATCATCGCATCGAGCTTCAGCGAGTAATGACGGATGTAGTAGAGATCGTACTGAAGCTTCTCGACCGCGTCCTCGTCGCTCTCGCCATAAGGATAATTCACCTGCGCCCAGCCGGTGATCCCCGGTTTCACCAGGTGCCGGAAATGATAAAACGGAATCTTTTGCTGATATCGTTCGACACACCTGATCCACTCCGCGCGCGGACCGATCAGGCTCATGTCGCCCTTGAAGACATTCCAAAGTTGCGGCAACTCGTCGAGCCGCAGGTTTCGCAGCCGGCGCCCAGCACGCGTTACGCGCGAATCATCTCTGCGAGTGTAGAGATCGGCCCTCTCCTCGTTCAGATCCCGCATGAACATCGTGCGGAACTTGTATGCAGTAAAAATGTGACCTTCGCATCCTACCCGCAATTGTCGGTAGATTGCGGGACGCCCACTCTCCATCCAAATCAACAAGAGAATCAGCAAAACAAGCGGTGCGGAAATCAAAAGCAGAACGGCCGAAAAAATCACATCAAAGAGCCGCTTCAAATAGTGGTATGGGGAAATACGCGCCAGTTGAAAACCCATCTGCAGCGGCCAGAACGGATCGATTGTGTGCATCGGCACATGACGCCAGTGCGCCTCGTGAAATGATTCCAGGGTATAAACGCGCGTTCGCTGAAATTGAGTTCGCACCAAGTGCTCGAGCAGTTCGGGACCGAGCCGATCAATGCTCTCAGCTAAGATCACACCGCTATAACGTCCATCAAGTTGCGCAAGCCTGGCCGCGATGCCGCCTTGAACAATGGGCGATCCTGCGCCTGCGAGTGCCGATCCGACACGCGCGACATCGTCGTCCACGAATTCCAATTGTTGCTGATTCGGCGATTGTTTGTAAGCCTCATAGAAGCGCGTCGCAAGCTCACCGCTGCCGATTACGAGAAATGCCCGCTGCGCGGCCGAAGCGGCAAAGTGCTGCCGGAAAAATCGGCGGTAAGTAAGGGACATCGGTAGGAAAAAGATGAAACTGATCAACAACACACCACGGCTGGGCTTCATCCCTGCGTCGAATGTCGCCGCTGAATAAATCAACAGCGAACTAATCGCTGCCGCTGCTGCGACCGCGAGAATATGCTCGGTCGTATAGATCAGACCTCGCATTTCGGTATTTCGGTTGTAACCACCGATGACGTAAAGTCCTTGTAGAATGACGGCGAGCACCACGCAATCAACAAGCACAAACTCAAAGGGACTGACAAAGAATTGATCGCGGCGAATGTAGCCAACAATCCCATAAAGCACCACCCAACACACGATGTCGCACACCACATAGAACAGGGCAGCGATCCAATCTTGGTCGCCGACACTTCTTAAAGTTCCTCGCGATTTTTTATCAATACTGCCCAAAGCGGACGGGGACTCATCCCAAACTGGCGGCTCACTCAAATCTTCAATCGACAATTTCGATTGAGGTGGATTTTGCGACGGTCGAGAAAACATGAAGGTGCGATTTGTTGAGGGGCGCTAGAATCCTAGTTTATGACGATCTGACATCATTTGTCATTAGGATTCAACCCTTGCCCTTGGAATGCTGGCTTCTGCGCGCTGAAGTTCTGTCCTCCGATTGTTCGACTTCCGACCTTTGTTTTCTGCTTCCAAACCTCAGTCGTTCGCTTCTGACCCTAACAGCAATTTCTGCCAGTTTTCAGGAGTAACCGGTCGCGCATTTGTGAACTCAATCAAACAACATGCAATTCGGTGGGGCTGAGCGTCCCAGCACCCATTGATACACGGCAAACATCTGCGATGCGATTTGCGACCACGAGAAATTACCTTTTACAAGATCGCGACCGCGACGGCCCATTTCTTCAAGTGCCGACTTTTCCAACGCGAACAGTTTTCCTAACGCCCCGGCGGTCCCTTCTACGGTCGAGCTCATCCGGATCGCAGCCTCGTTTTCGAAACCCTCTGGGAGATTGCATTCCTGTGTCATTAACACCGCACGTGCATGCGACCATGCCTCAAGAACAACGAGAGGCTGCCCCTCGCTCAGCGACGGCAGTACGAAAGCATCAGCATTCTGGTAGGCAGTGTCGCGCACTTCTCCAAAGAGTGGTCCTGTAAACAGTACTGAGTCGGCAATCTTCAATTCGCAGCTGAGTTGCTCCAGCTCCCGTCGATGTCCGCCTTGATCCCAACCGGCGATCACCAGGATCCAGTCCTTCTCGTGTTTGAACGCTTTCTTCCATCCGCGGAGAAGAATGCTCAAGCCTTTCTTCGGATGCAGACGCCCCAGATAAAGTAAAACTTTGCGGTCACCGACTACATGGGCGGCCCAGGGCGGCGACGCTGACTTCACTACGTTTCTCGCGTCGATTTCGACTCCATTTGGGATAACGCAAATCGGGTTCTTTAAGCCGAATGCTCGGATCGCTGCCGCTTCTGCTTGATTAATCGCGTGGATGCAGGCGGCATTTTCTAAGTGCCGCCGTTCAAAAGCAAAACCTGCTATGATTTTTTTCCAACGCGAACTCTGCAAAGCCCAGGGATCAAGCATTCCGTGTGTGGAGACCACGTAAGGCCGCGGCGCGACGCCACCATTGGATTTCGACCACCGAGCGACAGCCACTGAGAGATAGGTCCAAATACCATGCGTGTGGACAAGGTTGGGTGTCAGAGATGAAAGCTTACGCGATAGTTCCGGAGCATACCGAAAAGCGGCATGTTTCGATGCTAAGAGATGAACGGATAACTCCCCCCATGCTGCCCGGTCTTCCGCCGAAAATTCATCTTCCACACTTATGATATCGACGTGAATCTCATGCTCGTTTTTCAAGAATCGGGAGAGGTTTCGAACGCAATCCATCAATCCTCCCGCGCGTCGCGATATGTAAGGCGCGAGCATCGACACTTTCAGGCTCATCGATGAATCAGCGCTTTTAATAGAAGCGACGTGAATAGGGTACTACGACGTGTCGGAGAAGCTTCGGCGACATCGATCGCGCGCTGTGCACCTGTCGCAAAATGTGTCGTTGTAAAACCCGCGACAATACGCTGGCTTTCTCCTCCCATTTCTTCAAGGCGCCGTTCGGAGAGGCGCGACATGTCCATCATCAATTTACCGAGGTTTTTCACAGATTCGGGATTAAACGTAAATCCGTTCTTACCTTCAGCCACAAGATCAGGCACACAGCCGCATCGATTCGAGACGATTACAGGCAGGCCTGTTGCCATGGCTTCATTAACCACAAGGCCCCACTGTTCTGTAATGCTCGCGTGCACGAACGCATCAGCTAGCGCATAGTATGCTGGAAGCTGTCGATATTGAATGAATCCCGGCAACAGAACGTGGCTGCGCAAGTTGAGTGTTGAGAGTTCAGAGTTGATAGTTTCGCGTAACGGGCCGTCGCCGAGAAGAACGAGGTCCCACGGTGACGACCCTTCCGGTCTGCCCGCTAATTCGCGATAGCTCGCGTAGGCGCGCAGCAAGGTGAGGAGATTCTTCTTTTCGACAAACCGGGCTGAGGCGAGGAAGTACTTCTCCGGCAGATTTAATTCCATTCGGAATGCCGCCTCGTTTGCGCGGACGTGCGCCGCGTTAGTGGCGAAATATTCGTTATCCACCACATCATAGCCGGTGAAAACCCGATTAGGCGGTAATCCGAGAGTAATCAAATATTCTCTTTGTAACTGTCCGCCAGCCAGTGCGGCAGAAAACGACGAAACAACCCTCCGCTTGATTAACTCTGCCAACGCGTATCTCTCCTCATCAAACGCATTGCTTTCGGACATTACCACGGCGGGGCATTGATTTTGCAGACACCATTCCAAGGCGACGAGCGACGCCGGCGTCGCCCAGCCAGGAATCATCGCCACTGCGGGATCTACTTCACGAAGAGCATTGGCCATTCTTTGCTGAAGTCGCCCGCGCTTAAGACTACGACCATCCGAGACGTCATCGAACAACGTTACTTTGCCGAATGCCCGCGGTTCGTCTATCCTCTTCCACTGGTACTCGCGGGTGATTGCACAAGTTTCCACCGCAACGACGCGAAACAAGCCTGCCGCAGCTTGGAGCCGGGCCCAATGATAAGGTCCTAACCGGTCAAAAAGGATTGCGATCGACCCATTTTTCACACCAAGCTGTGCTCGTAGCTCCTGCTACGTTCCATTTGAACTGGCACGCCACCGGTAAATGGCTGCCGGGATGGAATTCGCGCGAAAAATTCACGCCGCCGAAGCCAGAAAAGCAGCAGACAAGGCCAAAAAGACATTCCGAACCAGGCATAAATGCCAGGAAGATCGCCGCCGCGCAGCAATGGAATTACCGCGGCGGCAAGGCTGCCGCGAACCAAAAGACCTGTTAGAGGAACGATCTGTGTGCTAAAAGAAACCAAGCGCCCAAAACCGAATCCGTAGATGATAGACAAAAGTACGACTCCAATCAATCCGCCTTCCTGATAAAACGAACCAAAGAGACTCGGGGAAATTCCAAGCGTGATTCCCGTGCTCGCAGTTATAATCCCCAGCTTGTTCATGTAGCCACCGACTGGCTTGTCAGGCCACCAGGCGCGTGGAATAGGGCGTTCGAGAATCTCGAGATGCTCCCCACCATAACTGTAATCGAGTAGCTTCGGATAGACTTGCCGCAGAAGCGAAAAGCCATCGAGCATGTTGGCATCCTCGGCAAAAGCGAACCTTTCCCACGCGCTTTGTTCTAGTTCCACCGTCGGATCTTCAGCGCTGCGAAGCGCGCCCGCAACTGCGAATAGGCCAACAGCGCCAACGAGTCCAATGGCTAGCACCTGGGCGCGGCGGACGACCGATTGGCCCGACGACAAGATGATCGTCACCGCCACGAACCAACCGAGAAACTGGAACCGCATCGATGGTTGGAATGTGAGATAGATAATGGCAACGAAAAGAAGCGCGGCTACAAATCTCTCGCCGTCTGTGTGGAACGCCCCGCTTTTCCAAAGGACCGCGATTAGAATGGCCACTCCTACTAGGCTTAATGGGAACAGAATCAGGTAGCTACTGACCTCAAAGCCCATCGACTTCCCGGAAGCGATCTGAACCCCCACCGATCGCCGCGCTAGTAAGGAAAGGAGAATGCAGATTACGCCTAGCGCGACGACGCGCGGTTTGAGCCAACTTAAGAATTCAGGTAAGGCAAACGTATGCGGAACATCGATCCGGCGCCTTTGCGTCAGCATATAAATTAAAAGCAAGACGGTTTGACCAAGAGTCGCGATGGCTTGCGCTGCCAACGCACTTTTAGCATCGAGTGGATCGAAACCGAAATTAGTAAGGTCCACCGGTGAAGTCCACCCCAGGAGCAAAGCCCAAAATCGAAAAGTAAAAACATAGAAAAGAACAGCGCTGATCAATAGCGGCATTTCGTCGTGTTTTCTCACAACCCACAGCACCCCAAGCATGATCCACGCGAACTGGCATAGACTTAGCGTTATGAGAAGGCCGAAGAAACTCATTGAATCTAAAATCGCTAATCCAACATAGCAGGTGCACGGAATAAATAACTGACTCTGAAAGCGTGCATAACCGGGCAGCCAAACATGGTAAGCTGAATCGTTCGCTCACCGTAGCATTTTTCCGAGAATTCTGCAAGCTCGTCTCCATTGTGTAGAAGCGCTTCTTCCATTGCAGACTCAGTCGGTTCTTCCAGGAGCAGACCGTTAACGCGGTCAATAACCATCTCGCCGCAGCGTCGAGAGACAATGGTCGGCCAATCCCCAGCACCTGATACGCTAGCGCTTCAAGCTGTCTCAGGACGAATCCATCCGAAAGGGTCGGCAAAATGAAGATACTACTTCTTCAAAACAATTTTGCGCCTTGTTCGGGTACCGCCCAGAACCACCTAATCACGGGTCCTGTGAGTGGATCTTCGCGTGGACCGATCCGCCATGAACACGAAGCGTACTCATGCGTCTGTGTACATTCAACCACTCTCGTCGAACTGAAGGGAATCGCGAAGGGCACTTCGAAACAAACCCCAGGAATGTCGTGCGGCACATGCACGCGCCTTTATGAAAACTTCGGTGTTGTTCTGCAAAACTTGAACAAGAGTTTCCAACTTTGACGTGAGAGCGGCAACGTCAGCAGGCTCAACGCAAAAGACCCCGTCATTTTCGTCACCGACGTCCGGTAGGCCGGTGTTCCGCGTGCCTAAGACAGGACATCCATGCGCGAGTGCTTCGAGGTACACCTGACCGAAGCCTTCGCAAAGAGATGGCATGACAAACAACGAGCTCTGCTCGTACAACTCGTTTAGCCGGGTGCGCGAAACATGTTGATAGAGCTCGATCCGCGGTGTATCGGCCACGATTGATTCAATTCCTCTATCCATCAGGCGACAAACTATGACGAGTTTGCTTGATGCCGGCAGCCGTGCTTGCCGCCAAGCGTAGAGAAGATGATGCAATCCTTTACGTTGTACGCCGGAACCCACGAAAAGCACACGAAACTCTTTCGGTCTCCGCGCAGCAAATCTGTTTGGTAACTCCACCCCGTATGGAATAACACGACACTGAGTCTCGCTGCATCCTGCTTTGATTAGCGAATAACGAGTGAAGCTGCTGGCGCAAATAGTCAGGTCGGCGTGCCGCCAGACATCACGCTCGCGGCGAAGCAATTCTTCCGGAAGCTCTCCAAGCGGCCCCGTCGAGAACGATTCGCCTACACCCGGAAACCGCTGTGCATCTTGGTTAAGAATGCGCTGTTCTGTATCGTAATGAGGATGGTACTGAAACAAGATGCGACGCGGTGAATGCGGATAACTCGCTGTAAATGCTTCCCAGGCATATGGGCTGTAAAGAAATAAATCTGAACACGACCTCGTCGCGCGTTGCGCCGCTGCTTTGGAGAAGCGTTTGTCAAATTGCGCAAATGTCCGAGCTCGTGGGCAGCCTAGGCGGTGGCGCACGTGCTCCGCCAACATTGAGAACCAAAGGCGTCGGACTCGTTCAATCGGAATCCCATCGATCCACCGAGAAGTGACTTTTTCTCGAAACCTCTCGGGCAGAAAGCGAGCAAGAATACGAATCGATGACGAGGCGTAGGCGTCGGTGATGAATTGGTCAAGCATGCCACCTTCCGCCAGTGCCAATGGCACCTGATATGAATCGCGTCGGCCGCGGAAAGCGCAGACGTATTTTTTCATCGAACCCATGCGCCAAGGTTCGACACAAGCCAGCAATTTGTTTCTTGTCGACGTTCGCGACCGAGAACCGGCAGGGGTCGCTGCTTAACCTGTACGAGTTGCAGACCATGTTCGGCAAAAATGGCACGCATGGGATCCAGGAATCGACTGTAATGTACCTCGATCAGAAACAGGTTTGATGGGCGCAGCCACGAATGCCCGCTCCCGATGACCTCCATCTCCGCTCCTTCAACGTCGATCTTGACTAAGGTATTGGTTCTGGCAGTTGGATGGTCGACAGTCCAATGAACCGCGTCAAGAGTTGTCATTCCCGGGTTCAACTCCTTGCCAACAAGCACTTGGACAATCTCGAAGTGAATCGGTGTGGCCGCCGGAGGTTGGGCTAGGACGCTCTCACGCAATGTTGCGATATGACGCGCCTGCGATTCAAAGGCGATGATTTCGCCCGGCTTCCCCAATCTCCGGAATGCCGCGGCGCAACCGAATGTGAAATAGCCATCGTTCGCGCCGACATCGAGAACACGGTTGACCCTCCAGAGAGCGGTCTCGAGCCACGCGTTCAATTCGTGCTCGTACAACCCAAGGATCTTCCGCAGCGAATAGCGCGGATTGATCATGACGCGCGCGCCCCGAAAGGGCCCGCGCAAAATGCGTGTCGCCACGGGATAATCAGGCAAAAAGCTCTTTAGCGCCTGCTTGATCATTCAGAAGCTGACATAAGCTTTACGGCAATCGGAGCCAACGTTTGTAACCCGCCCACGAAACCGCGCGGCGCTTTCCCAGACAATACGGAATTCCCGCCACCGCCTGCCACCACCACAAAGGTTCACGAATCATCCATGACCACCCGCGTTTGCATGCATAACGAAACTCGGAAAAAACACGCCACGCAGCCATTCCGATAGCAAATGGAAAAGGACACCGGAGCAACGTACTCCACAATTCATTGCGCGCTTGACGATGATGATTCCGCATTTCGTTGCGAACTTGGCTGGAGTAGTGGTGACGGATAATGACGGCGGGAGAAAAAAGCACCTCGTAACCCGCCGCAACACACTGGAGCGCGTAGTCCGGCTCTTCATACATGTGGAAAAAACGGGATTCAAAGCCTGGCAGTTGGAGATAACTTGACCGCCGCAGAACTGCTCCGGAATTGGCAAACGAACGCGTCAAATGTTCCGAGCCCAAATTCGGCTGCGCAAGCGTTTCGGGATATTCATCCGTGCGCTGAGGAAAATGCAGCACCGCAAGTCTTGGACGCTGCTCAAAGATTGGGACGATTCGGGCAATGCAATCCAACTGCTCCGGATAACTGTCATCGTCCAACGCCAACACCAGATCCCCCCGCGCCTCCCGCATCATCCGATCACGCGAAGCAACGGAACCTCTCCCTCGCTCATGCACGATTAGCTTCACGCTCGGCACTGTCGAGTTAACGAACGCGGACCGTGCCATCGGCGCCACGGTCGGCTGTAATTAGGATATCGTCAGGGGCGGGATCAAGGCTTTTCAGAACCCGGCAGGTGCGCTGGAGATCTGCCAGACGATTCCGGGTGACGATCATAAGGCTTACGAGCAGAGGCCTACGCTTTTGCATTAAAATTCCAAAAGCTGCCCAACCAATAATCGTAATGCGGACCTGACAACTTTCCCGTGCCGGCTTCTTGAAAACACGTCACCTCGCCAACGATCGATCCCCCCAGTGGAATTAGAGATGTTTACTCGCATGAAATCGATTCCCCTGACGAATCTTGTTCAAAAGGATGCCTTATAGAGCTTCTCGGAAAGACCCATCTAGATTCGATTAGATGCTGTGGGTGCATTCGCATTTACGCCCTCTTCAAACCGCCCTATGAGCTTAGAAATCTTCCGACGTGCACGCTCCTGAATGAGAAGACATTCTTCCCGCAGGATTGCTGCGATAGCAAACCAACCCGACTTATTTAATGAGCGGCGATAATGGTGAATCCTGGCTGCTGTAAAATTCCGGGAATAGGCGCCCAAACGATGTACATGCGGCTTCTGTCCGCAGAAGTGTAAAATGGAGACGTTGGGCACAGTTGCAGGCAGCGTCGATAGGGAAGAAGGAAAGCGGAGTCGGGTCTCCTTGATGCCTCCATGTTCTGGTATCCACTGGAGATCACGCCTACCCACGTGGAGAGTTCCATGTTGTTGCTTTGAGAAAACCAGATAATTAAGGATTCCTTGATCCTCTGTCCAAGAGAACATAGTCGGCTGGTTTCTCCACCAATTCTCGACGCGCATCCATGTATCCCAGGTGATCGCGCCCCGCCGCGCCGCAAATGCTCCCGTGCAGAAATACGTGTTCCATTCCCAAGAGAAAGCAGGGTCGAATGCAAGAAGTTGATCGACGTTGAAATAAAAACGCGTTAACCAACTTCTTTCCGCCGGGCCAGTTAACTCGGGCCAGAATACGAGAAAATCCTCTTCATCCCACTCTACTTTAGAAACAACATCTCCCCAAAAAATTGCATCCGCGTCCAGGTAAAGATAGCGCTCGAAAGGACCCACCCACATTGCCGCCATTTTTGATCGCGCGGAGCCAGAACATAACTCTCGCATTCTCCGGTCGGGTAACTCTCTTGTTCGTAAGATTCGCACATTGTAAGTCCTTACCAGTTCACTTACGTCAAAATCCCCATCTACCACGACACACACCGGAACGTCTCCACAAAAATGGCGAATGCTCGCGCAGGTCGCCTTGACGAGAAAGTAATCGCCTCTATGGCAGGCGGTGATAACTCCAAACGGTTTCTCCAATTCCATCGGCTAGACTGGTGCTCCAAGCTGATTACCCACGTCTGTCCTTATCCCTTTGAGACAATCTCGATAAGTTTGGGCGAATGCCGCGGCGAAAACAGTTTTAGCGTTCCGAGTAAGCGCCAATTCGCTGGCCGCACTCCCAAGACCTTGGCGAAGTTGCGGCGAACTTCTCAGTTCCCCAACGGCGGCCAGTAAGCCGGGCCCATCGAGTGGTTCGCAAAGAAGTCCTACTTGCTCGTCTGGTGCCGTTTCGGGAATTCCGCCCGTCCGAAATGCCACTACCGGTGTCCCGCAACCCATCGCTTCAACCAACGTTAAGCTGTAAGTTTCCATTAGCGATGCGGTGACGAAAACGTCCGCAGCGGCGAAAACTCTTGCCAAATTGCGACGACCCACGAGTCCTCCGGTAAACTGGACGTCCAGACGATCCGGTACCGGCACGCTTCCTTCGCCAAATACTAAAACCCTTACGTTCTCGGGACCTGGCAATCGTGAAAGTTGCTCCAGTAACCACGGCACGTTCTTGTTCATATCCGTTAACGAGGCGCAACCGGTGGCGATCACGAAAGCGTCTCGGGGTAACGCCAGCTCTTCCCGACATTGTCTCTTGTCCTGTGGTCTAAAGATCGCTGTGTCAATCCCCGGAGGAATCACGCGCACTCCGCCGCAGGCCTTGGCAATTGGGCTCTGCTCGGCGATGCCCGCGAACCAACGGCTGCTTGCGACCATTTGAGCGCCACAATCCCGATACGCTTGCAGCTTTCGCGAATACTCATCCCTTGCCAGGAATTCGCTGGCGGGCCATCGGAGAATCGGACACGAACTGCAGCCGTTGAGATAGTTAGTCAATCCGCGGTATAGAAAGCACCCACCAGAGATATGCCATAGATCATGCAAGGTGATCACCACGCCTATCCTCCTTGGCAGCACCTCCAGCCAACGGGGAACGTTGAACCAGTCTGCCACTGTGTGCAGATGTATCGCGTGTATCCCTTCCAATTCTTCAGAGTCAGGCGGCGGCAAGAGTCGCCGGGTTCCGTGCCAGGGTTCGCGGGACAAGGAAATAAAGGAGCGACGAATCAACCGATCGAAGAAAAGTCTGGAGCCTTTGGCCGGCGGCAAGGCTTTGCAAAGCAATCGGCTCTCGATTCCCTCCTCTGCTAGGGCATCGCAGAGAACTCTTGCGTACTCATAGCTGCCGCCTGATGCGTGGGTGTTGAGGTGCAAAACCCTCATGGTGTGGTCACGGATGCGGCGAGGTTGAATTTCATACCGTCAATTTGCTGACTCCGCTGGCGATGAACCCGCCGTCGGCTTGGCGCGTTGCGAATGTAATCGAACCAGTAACGCGCCGCTTTCCGATAAGCAGCCGACTTGTCCTTTCTTCCAACAATTCTGTAGAGCAAGGATGCCACTGGAAAAGCGAGGGTGCGCAAGGGTGCCAGCCCATTTTGCCATAGCCTTTGTCGCCGCGATCTATTGAACGCGGGCGCGTCCCGATTCACAGGCAAACCTGCTTCTGTCGCGAATCGTTCAAATAACACTTGGGCTGGACCAGGTGTCCCGACAAGCCACGGCGCTGAACGCGTGTAGTGCAAAACACAATCCAGCTTGTTTTCCAACTGCTCGT
>Ga0070707_100003531_pt1 | contig 14758 bp, 12 predicted proteins | sample KBSK5502metaG_FD_65468 | JGI IMG/M metagenome (GOLD analysis project Ga0070707, IMG submission 65468) | Corn, switchgrass and miscanthus rhizosphere microbial communities from Kellogg Biological Station, Michigan, USA - KBS K5-50-2 metaG | ecosystem: Host-associated > Plants > Roots >... | reverse complement strand
CGGCTCGAATCGAAGTACGCGCCCCGACCGTTCCTCGGGATGAACTTCCGGATGACCGAGCTGTCAGGGGCGGTCCTGCTGGCCCAGGTCGCGAAGCTGCCGCGGATCGTCTCCCATCTCCGCGAGAACCAGGCGATCGTCCGGGACATGCTCGAGGAGGTCCCGGACATCGGCTACCGAACGTTGCCCGATCCGGCCGGCGACCTGGCGACGCACCTGGTGACGGTCCTGCCGACGGCGGAGATCGCCCGGAACGTCGCCGCGGAGGTCGGGTCGATTCCGCTCTCGGATTCCGGCTGGCACGTCTACAGCAAGATGAACCACCTCCTCGAGCGGCGGACGGCGACCGGCAAGGGCTGCCCGTTCGACTGCGACCACACCGATCACGCACGGGGTGAGTACCGGGCAGGCATGCTGCCCCAGACGGACGCGCTGCTCGAGCGGTCGATCAGCATCGGCATCGGTGTCCGGGACGCGAACCTGGCGCCGTATGGCCTCCGAATGCGCGACGGCGATGCCGAGGCGCGGGCTGTCGGCCGCACGTTCCGGGACGCGGTCATCAAGCACCTCTGATGGCCGCGGGGGCCCGTCCGGCGATCGAGGCGGCCGTCCTGGGTCGGGTCGGGGTCGACCTGACGCCGCCGTCACCGCGGACGTCCCTCGCCGCAGCCACCGCCTTCAGCCGGGCCGTCGGCGGCTACGCCGGCAACGTCGCGACGGGCCTGGCCCGCCTCGGCGTCCGGACCGCGATCGTGTCGAGCGTCGGCGACGACGGCCACGGCGACCACGTCCGCTCGTTCCTGGCCGGCGAGGGCGTCGACGTCTCGCACCTCGTCACCAGACCCGGGGCCGCGACGCAGGTCGCCTTCTTCGAGGCCTGGCCGCCCGATGACTTCCCGGTCACGTTCTACCGTCCCACGCCGGCGCCGGAAACCCTCGCCGAGCTCTCCGATCTCGCGCCGGATCTCCTCCTCGCGACGCCGGTCGTGATCGTGTCGGGTTCGCTCCTGGCGACGGAGCCGGCGCGGACCAGCGTCCTGGCCGCCCTCGGGGTCCGGGCGGGGCGCCGCCAGCATCGCGGCTGGTGGACCGTCCTCGACGTCGACTGGCGGCCGGCGCTCTGGGCGACGCCGGAGCTCGCCCCGGAGCTGGTCCAGCGAGCGGTGAGCCTCGCGGACGTGGTGATCGGGAGCGACGACGAGCTGACCGCCACGGGCCTGGCGCCCGATGGCCTGGCCGCGGCCGGGGTGGAGACCGTCGCGGTCAAGCACGGCGGGAGCGGGAGCACGGTCATCTCTGGCGGAGCGACGCGAACGGTCGACGCCATCGAGGTGGAGGTGGTCTGCGGCCTCGGCGCCGGCGATGCGTTCGCGGCCGCGTTCGTCGCGGCGCTCCTTCGCGGAGCCGATCCCGGGACGGCCCTGGCTCGGGCGAATTCCGCCGGAGCGATCGTCGCCTCGCGCCTGATGTGCAGTACCTCGATGCCGGCGGCGAGCGAGATCGATGACCTGCTGGCGACGGTCCAGCGCCGGCCGATGGAGGCAAACGCGTGACGGAGCTCCGCGACGAGTTCGGGGTGGTGATCCATCCGGCGAAGCTGCCGATGCGCGTGCCGGCGGACCAGCTCCATGTCCGGCCCGGGGCCGACGGGGTCGTGGCGACGGACCCGGATCACGCCGGCTGGCGCTACCTCTCGTTCCGCGCGGTGGCGCTCGACGACGGGGAATCCGTCACCCTCGACCGGCCGGATGAGGAGGCCGCGATCGTCACGATCGCCGGCGGGGGCGCCGACGTCGAGATCGACGGGGCCCCGGCGCTTCGCCTCCCCGGCCGGCGATCCGTATTCGAGGCGATGCCTTGGACGGCCTACCTCCCGCTCGGCCGAGGTGTGTCGGTCGTGGGCCGACCGCTGCCGGGGATGCGCGCCGTCGTGGCGATTTCCCAGGCACCCCGGACCGGCCGGCCCGGGGTCTCGGAGACCCCGATCGTCGTCGAGCCGGCGGCCGTCGAGATCGAGATCCGCGGCAAAGGCAATGCCACCCGCCAGGTGAACAACATGATCATGCCCGGCTTCCCGGCGGACCGGCTCCTCGTCTGCGAGGTGATCACGCCGTCCGGTAACTGGTCAGGCTGGCCGCCTCACCGGCATGACTTCGACGACCCGCCGCGCGAGGCGGTTCTCGAGGAGATCTACTACTACCAGATCAGCCGTCCGGAAGGCTGGGCGATCCAGCGCATCTACCACCGCGATGGTTCGCGGGACCGGCTGATCCCCGTCCGGCACGGCGAGCTGGTGATGGTCGACCAGGGGTACCACCCCTTCGCCGCCACGCAGGGCTACGACGCCTACTACCTCAACGCCCTCGCCGGCGATCGCCGAACCATGGCGAACACCGACGACCCGGACCTCGCCTGGGTCCGGACGCTCTGGCCGGCGATGGACGCCGATCCGCGGCTGCCACTCGTGCGACCGTGACCGCGGATCGCGGCCCCTCCGTCCCGACGATCGGCGACCGCGGCCGGCGGCTCCTCCGCCTCGCCGATACCCGCGGGATCATCGTCGGGATCGCGATCGACCATCGCGACAGCTTCCGGGCGACCCTCGCGGGGCGCGGCATCGAGGACCGCACGGACGACGACCTCCGGGAGATCAAGCTGCGCCTGGCGCGAGCCCTGGCTCCCGCGGCGACGGCGATCATGCTCGACGAGGAGCTGGGCGGCCGCGCCATCGACGAGGGCGCGGTCCCGTCGTCGGTTGGGCTGATCATGCCGCTCGAGGCCCAGGGTGACGATCAGACCGGCGACAACCGGCTCACCACGTTGATGGCGAGCTTCACCCCGGAGGACGCTCACGCCCGCGGCGCGGCCGCCTGCAAGGTCCTCGTTCCGTACCGCCCCGACATTCCGTCGACCGCAGCCAAACAGGACGACCTGATCCGGGCCGCGGTCGCCGCATCGCACCGCGTCGGCCTGCCGCTGGTGGTCGAACCTGTCGTCTACCGCCGGTCGATGGAGGACGTTGCGGCGTTCGGCGAGGCCTACCCGTCGCTAGTCGTCGCTGCGACGGCCCGGATCGCGGCGCTGGGTCCCGACCTGCTTAAGCTGCCGTTCCCGGTGGGGGAAACGGTCCCCCCGACGTCAGCGGAAGCTCAGGCTGCCAGTCGTCGGCTCGACGACGCGACGCGCGGTGTGCCGTGGGTGCTCCTTGGCGGCGGCGTGGACGCGGAGACGTTCCTCGACCAGGTCCAGGTCGCCGGCGCGGCCGGCGCATCGGGGTTCCTCGCCGGCCGGGGAATCTGGGGTCCGGCGCTCCATCGAGACCCCGATGTGGTCGAGCGACGAGCGGTGGCCATCGCCCGACCGCTCCTGGAACGCTGCCGCTTGGCGGTCGAACGGGTCGCCCGCCCGCTGCCCGCTGCAGCCTGACCGGACCGGCTGCCGTGCGCCTGGTCTACAACTCGAACTCCACGATGCACCTGCCGGTCCGGATGCAGGTCCGGCTCGCCCGGGAGACGGGGTGGGACGGCGTGTTCCTCCGCGCCGAGCACGTCCGGCGCCATCTCGACGAGGGGTTCGAGGCGGCGACCGTGCGCGCAGCCATCGGGCCGCTCGCGCCGGTCAACCTCGGGGCGTTGCCGGACGTGGAGCGGTGGCGGCCGGCGGAGCGGGCGGCGATGCTCGGCGAGGCCGAGCGCCTGACCGAGCTCGCCCTCACGATCGGCGCATCGAACGTCCAGGTCCTGACCGGCCCGGTCCAGCCCGGCGGCGAGTACAGCGGGCCGGGCGAGCTGTCGGCGGCTGACCGCCGCCGTGTCACAGCCGAAGGCCTCCGGGCGGTCGCCGATCTGGGTGCGCCGGACGGCATCCGCTACTACCTGGAGCCGCTGGCCTGGACGCCGCTGGCCTCCCTGGCCGACGCGTTGGAGGCCGTCGACCGGGCCGACCGTGACAACGTCGGCCTCGTCCTCGACTTCTGGCACCTGTGGCAGGCGGGAACGACGCCCGACGACCTGGCCCGCCTCGACGCGCGACGCATCTTCGGCGTCGACGTCGGCGATTCGCTCGCGCCGCCCGGCACGGGCGGGTCGGATCAAGGATCGCGCCGGGTCTGGCCGGGTAAGGGTCGCATCCCGCTCCGGGCCTGGGCCGATGCCATCCGGTCGACCGGGTTCGATGGCTGGTGGGACAACGAGCTCTACAGCCCGCCCCATTGGGAATCGGACGACCCGTACGCGGTCGCGAGGGGCTTGCACGAGGTCCTCGAGGCGACCCTGATGGACTGACGGACGCCGACGGTTGTGCCCGGCCTCGCCGGACGCCCGACCTCGGCGCGCGCTCCGGCGTGTTGACGCTCCCGGAGGGGCGATGCTACGGTCGATCATGCAACCGGTTGCGTAGGGAAGAGGGAGTCCCGATGGCGTCTCCGGCTCCGATCGGGCTGAGACGGCGGGTCCTCCTCCGCGACGTCGCGGAGGCCGCCAACGTCTCGAGCTCGACCGCGTCGCGTGCCCTCGCCGACGATCCGAGGATCAGCCTTTCGACGCGGGTGGCGGTCAAGGCCGCCGCCGCGGAGCTCCAGTACGTCCCGAACGTCGCCGCGCGCAGCCTCCGCCGTCGGCACACCTCGACCCTGGGCCTGCTCATCCCGAACCTGAGTGACCCCGTTCACGGGCAGATCGCGTCGGGGTTCGAGGAAGTCGCCAGCCAGGCCGGCTTCTGCGTGATCATGGTGGCCGGTGAGGACGAGCCGGCCCGCGAGCGCCTCGCCCTCAAGGTCTTCGCCGAGCACGGCGCCGACGCCGTGGCGATCGTGTCCAGCGCGATCTCGCCCCGAGAGGCGCGCGAGCGGGTCGATCCGGCCCGCCTGGTCCTCGTCCAGCCGGACCACCGCTCGCTGCCCCGCCGCCCGGGTGCGGCGACACCGGGAGTGATCCTGACCGACGACACCTCCGGCGTTCGGGCGGCAGTCGACCACCTCGTCGACTGCGGCTACCGCCGCATCGGGTACGTGGAAGGCGAGGAGGGTCCGTCGAACCTGCTGCGCGCAGCTGCGGCCGCGGCAACGCTCCGTGACCGCGGGATCCGGTCGGGCCTGCGGACGTTCCCGGCGCCGAGCGACGCATGGCGTGCCCCGGGCCCGATCGCCGACGCGATCCGGGCCGACCTGCCGGACGCGCTGGTGTGCTACGACGACAAGCTGGCCCTCGCCCTGATGGACGCCCTGCGGCAGCGCGGCGTCCGCATCCCGGCCGACCTCGCCGTCGTCGGCTTCGACGGGATCCCGTTCACGGCGATCTCGAACCCGCGGTTGACGACCGTGTCGACGCCGGCCGGTGAGATGGGCCGCCTCGCCGCGGCGTTCCTGATCCGGGCGATCCGGGACGGGACGCCACCCGAAGGCCGCCTCCTGGCACCGGAATTGGTGGTCCGAGAGAGCACCCGGCCGCCGAGCTGACGATCAGACGGGCGGCCGCGGGAGTCGGGCTCGGAGCTGATGCAGGCTCGCGTCGAGGAAGGCAAGCATCCGGTCTCGCTCGGTCGGCGAGGCGACCGCCGCGACCTCCGCGACCCATGTCCGAGCTCCCAGGATCACCTGTTCGACCACGGCGACGTCCACGGCCGCGGGTTGGATCGGCCGTCCGGCGACCTCGACGTAGACCGGCGAGGTGTGGGCAGCCATCGCGGTGGTGAACGCTGACTCGATGACGGCACGGCTCCGCGAGCGAGCCGCGATCCAGGCACCGTCGGCGACCTCGAGCGGGGTGTCGAGGGACAGGTCGGTAACGCCGATCCGGTCGGACGTCGCAGCCGCGACCCGGCCGTTCACGATCACCTCGAGGTCCGTGATGAATGGCTGAGCCGCCATGGCCTGGGCACGGACCTGGAGGCGGGCCGGCGAGCCGAGGCGGATGACGTCGCCGGGCTCGCGGCCCTCCACCGCGAGCTCGATGAACGGCCCCGACGAGACGACGGTCCGACCGCTCCGGACGGCGGCGGCCCAGCGGTCGAACGTCGGCTCGTCGTCGCTCTCCAGACGGGTGTAGGTTCGGACGGCTCCGACCGGCACCTCGGCCGACATCTTGTCCGTGCCGGCCACGATCGGCAGCCGGTAGCCCAGGTTCAGGTAGCGGTACCACTCGGTGATCGCCGGGTCGTCGAGCCCGGGCGACAGGGCCTGCGCCTCCACCGCGTCGATCTTGCCGGCGACGATGTCCGCCGCGATCTCGGCGTAGGGGAGGGGAAAGTGGGCGGCCACGACGAGCCCGCCCGCCTCGTGGCAACGGTCGGCCCAGTCGGCGAGGAGGACGGTCAGCGCCCCGGCCATCCGGCCTTCGGGAGGTCCACCGCTGGCCAGCGGGCCGACGGGTCGACGAGCCCCGAGCAGCGCGAGATGGCCGAGGACGTTCTGGCGGTTCTCGGTCCCCACGATGACGCGGCGGCCGCCCGGCCCGGCCGTCGATCCCCACGGCAGGTCCGTCACGTTCGTGTAGAGGTCGCCCCATTGCGCCGCGAGGAGGTTCACGACGTCGAGGTCCTCGGCGGCGGCCTGGAGGAGGGCGGTCGACGGCGAGAGGAAGTGGACGTGGCTGTCGGCGGTGACCCAGCCGGGCGGCGGCTCGACGACTCGCTCGAGCGGAATCCGGAGTTCGCGCATCGCGGGTTCAACGTCGATCGCCAGCCGGGCCGGGCGTCGCTCGAAGCCGCTGACCGCCTCAACCACGACGCGGCCGCGGGGCAGGGCGATCGAGAACGAGCCGGGGACGTAGGCGTACGCGGATCCGCCGAGGAGGAGGTCCCCGCCCGGGTCCTCGAAGAAGCCCGGGTTGACCTCGTGACGGTGCCCGTCGGGCGGCAGGTACCGGCCGTCGCCGGCGAGGAAGCGGACGCGCCCGGGGATCGGGTCGCCCGTCGACGGGTCGACGAGCCTGACCTCGACGGAGATCGAGGCGGGCGGCAGGACCTCGATGGACGTTCCGACCGACGTGCGGACCGTGCCCGGTGCGCCGAGGAGGTCGCTGCCCCGGACGCCGCCCTCGCCGAGCCGGACGATGGCGTCGGGGGCCAGCGCCAGGTCCACGATCCGGTCGCCACCGGCCCGGCTGTCCGCGGATCCCGGTCTTGGCGTCCCCCAGCCGATGATCGCGGCGAGATTGCTGGCGTCAGCGGCCTCGACCGGCTCTGCCGGCGTCGACCGGATGATCGTCCCGAGGTCGACCTCGATGTCGTCGGCAACGTTCTCCGGGATCCGGACCTGGAACCTCGGGCTCTGTCGGAGAGGATCGACCAGGCCGTCGAACAGCGTCACGGCCGCCAGGACGACCAGGCTGCCGGGCCGGCCGTTGGACAGCGGCTCGAGGCAGAGGGTCGTCGGCGTGGCCCCGGGTCCGAGAGGAATCGAGTGGAGCCACAGGAGCGCGTCGTCCGTCGGGCTCGGCACGTAGTCGCTGATCCCGACCTGGTTCGCTCCGTACGTGCCGGGCATGATCGTCAGCGAACCCGACTGGCCGGCCGGGGCGTAGCGACCCGGCCCCTGACGCCGGTGGGGGCCACGCCAGTCGACGACGGCACTGTCGAGGTGGCTGACCGCGGCGAACGCGACCGAACCCCAGCCGAGGAGCCCGTCGTTGACCTCGAACCGGCGACGGATCGTCCGCCCCCAGCGCCGGCCGTCCGCCCCCTCGACCTCGTACCGCGCGAGCGGCTCGCCGATCGGGACGACGTGGCCGACCGGCAGCCCGGTGGGTCGCTCGCCGGCGTCGTCCCGCCAGGTGTCGCACAGGTGGGCGACGACGACGTGGCTGGCCGGGCGGTCGCCCCCCAGTGGGATCTCGAGCGGCCGATCGACGATCAGGAAGCGCGGTCCAGCCGTCCTCGGACCCAGGTCGAAGGGCAGGCCGCGGAACACCTGGCGGCCCGTCGGGAGGCGCGCGAGCGCCCTGCCGTAGCCGGCATGAAGCCGATGCCCGGCATCCGCTGCACTGCAGTTCCGGACGGCGTCGATCGCGACGGTGGTCGCGGCGGGACTCGACGGAGGCGTCAACTCGGAGGGGGTCGTCAGCCGGCCCGTCGCCGCCGCGGCGCCCATTCTGCGTATTGACGGGTCACAGTTGCTGACGCTAGCATCGTACAAACGGTTGCACAAGAGGGCCTCCGATGGCAGTCGTCCGTCACGTCTTGCCCTGCGAAGCGTGACTCTCGCAACCGACGGACCGCGGGTCCCGGCGATCGAGCTTCGCCACGCGACGAAACGCTACGGCGATGCGCTCGCGTTGGACGACGTCTCGATGCAGATCACGGCCGGCGAGTTCTTCTGCCTGCTCGGTCCGTCCGGTTGCGGCAAGACGACGACCCTCAACCTCATCGGCGGGTTCCTGCCGCTGACGTCCGGCGATCTCCTGATCGAGGGGCGGATGGTCAACGAGCTGCCGCCGCACCGGCGCAACGTCAACACGGTCTTCCAGAACTACGCGTTGTTCCCGCACATGACCGTTGCGGAGAACGTCGCATTCGGGCTGAAGATGCAGGGACTGCCGGGCGACGAGGTCAAGCGCCGGGCGGGCGAGTATCTCGAGCTCGTCGGGCTCAGTGGCCTCACCGGTCGATTGCCCTCGGCCCTGTCAGGCGGCCAGCAGCAGCGGGTGGCCCTCGCCCGCGCGCTCTCGAAGCGGCCGGCCGTGCTCCTCCTCGACGAGCCGCTCGGCGCGCTGGACCTGAAGCTGCGCAAGCAGATGCAGACGGAGCTGTCGCGAATCCACCGCCAGGTCGGGACGACGTTCGTCTTCGTGACCCACGACCAGGAAGAGGCCCTGTCGATGGCGACACGGATCGCGATCATGTCGGGCGGCCACGTCCTCCAGCAGGGCACCCCGCGCGAGGTCTACGACCGGCCGGCGAACCGGTTCGTTGCCAACTTCGTCGGCGACGCAAATTTCCTGGTCGGGACCGTGCGGCGGAGCGACGGCGGGACGTCACTCGAGCTCGCCGACGGCTTGAGCGTCGACGCCCCGGAGGGCGCGGCACCCGGGCCGGCCACGCTGATGGTCCGACCGGAGTTCCTCAAGCTGGGAGGCGCCGAGACGAGCGCGCCGGTCCGAGGCATCCCGGGCCGGATCGTGAACGTCGCCTTCCTCGGCAACCACACGAGGATCACGGTCGCCACGGCCGTCGGCGACATGGTGGTGGTCCGACCACATGGGACACGGGATTCGACCACTGACGCACAACGGGAGCTTGGTGAGGAGGTCTGCGTATGGTGGCACGCGGAGAATGCGGCACTGATCCGGGAGTAGTCCGACCGAGGCGAGGAGCACGGCATGGATGAACTGACCAGGCAGATGCACCGGCGTGAGTTCCTGAGGCTGGCCGGAGCCCTCGGCGCCAGCGCCGGCATCGGCGCGTTCCTGGCGGCCTGCGGCGCCAGTGGCTCGAGCTCGGCCCCAGCGGCGTCCCAGGCTGCGCCGACCACGGCGGCGAGCGCCGGCCCTGCCGCCTCTGCCGCCGCGACACCCGGCCCGACCGGCACGTTCAACTGGCTGACCTGGGGCGACCACTGGTACCAGGCGGAGATGGACAAGATCGCCGCCGATATCGGGATCAAGGCCAACATCACGAGCTTCAGCGACAACATCGACGCGTACACGAAGATCCAGCAGGTCGGCGGCCAGGTCGACCTGGTCTCCGGTGACGCGTTGTGGGTGCCCCACTACTACCAAAGCCAGCTGATCGATCCGTTCGACATCAACTCGCTGAAGGTGTCGAGCCAGCTGTTCTCGATCGCCCGAAGCTTCGAGATCTGGACCAGCCCGGCCGGCTACCTCGGCTACCCGAACGGCTGGGCGCCGATCCAGATCACCTATGACCCTGCCCACGTGACGTCAGGCGCGGACTCGTGGCAGCTCCTGTTGGATCCGAAGTACAAGAAGCGGGTCGTCGTCGAGGATCAGCCGGTCGAGATCATGGCCTACATGGGCAAGGCCGCCGGCGTCAAGGATCCGTACAACATGACGGACGACGAGATCGCCAAGGCGAAGGCTCTGCTGATCCAGCTCAAGCCGAACATCCTGCGCCTCGCGCCGCAGGCCACCGACACCGTCGCTGCGCTGAAGAACGGCGAGGCCTGGATCGCGACGATCAACCTCGGCGCCGACACGTCCGTCATGGACCAGGGCGGCCCGAAGCTGACCACGTTCACCCCCAAGGAAGGCTCCATCGGCTGGATGGACGCCGAGATGCAAGTCCACGGCGGCGCCAACGAGAACCTGCTCATGCCGTTCCTCGAAGTCCACGAGCAGGCGGAATACGTGGCGGCCAACTTCATGCTCAACCGGCGGCCCCTGTTCAGTGAGGCGGCCTACAAGCTCCTGATCAACCAGGGCCAGCAGGAGCTGGCCGACCACCTGCTCTTCAACAAGCCGGAGACCGTCCTGACGATGACGCTCAAGGGCCCCGGCACCTCGACGCAGAAGGTGATCGCCGCGTTCAACGACGTCTTCGGCGCCTAGCCTGAGGCGGTCGCCGCGATCGCAACGGCATGACGGCTGAGACCCTCGACGGGGCCGCTTCGGCCCCGCTCGCGGGTGTCCCCAACTCGCTCGTCAGACGACTCGGCAGGGCCTTACCCGCCCTGCCGGGCCTGGCCGTGCTCCTGTTCCTCTTCCTCGTCCCGATGGCGATCATGTTCGTCTTCAGCTTCTGGCGGACGAACAACGACTTCCGGCTCGTGCCGGACTGGAACCTCGATAACTACGCCCGGTTCTTCCTCGAGGGAACGTACCTCCGGACGTTCCTCAAGACCCTGGTGATGGGCTCGCTGGTCACGCTGGCGACCCTTTTGATCGGGATTCCGTTCGCCTATTTCCTCGTGCGTTACACGAACCGCTGGGTGCAGCGGGCGATCCTGCTGGCGGTGATCGTCCCGTTCTGGACCAGCTACCTCGTCCGGGTCTACGCCTGGCAGGCAATCCTGGGCGAGCACGGCGCCCTCAACCAGTTCCTGATGGGAATCGGGTTGATCAACCAGCCCTCGACGCTGTTCAACTACGACGATCCGGGTGTGTTCGTCGTCCTGACCTACATCTACTTCCCGTTCGCGGTCCTCGCGCTCTACGCGGCCCTCGAGAAGTTCGACTTCACGCAACTCAACGCCGCGCAGGACCTCGGCGCCCGGCCCGATCAGGCCTTCCGGCACATCCTGCTGCCGCAGATTCGAGCGGGGATCATCACCGCCTGCATCTTCGTGTTCATCCCGATCCTGGGCGAGTTCCTGACCCCGACCCTGGTCGGTGGCGCCCAGAGCAGCCTGATCGCCAACCTCGTCGTGAACTATCTCCGCCAGGCCCAGTTCGCCGAGGGCGGCGCTCTCGCGATCATCATTGCGGCCTTCGTGACCGTGGTCATGATCGTCTTCCGGAAGTCGCTCCGGGTCGAGGACGTCGTCACCAGTGGCTAGGGGAGTCAGCCCGCTCGAGACGATGCCGGTCAGCCGGTTCGCCCGGCAGATCCGCTGGTCCCTGATCGTCCTGACGGGGATCGTGCTGGCTTTCCTCTACCTGCCGGTCGCGTTCCTGATCCTGTTCTCGTTCGAGGAAGCGGCGACGCCCGGCTTCCCGATCACCGGGCTCACCCTGCACTGGTATCAGGTCCTCGCGGCGGACTCGTCGATCCAGAAGGCCCTGTTCACGTCCGCGGAGATCGCGGTCGTCGTGACGATCCTGGCCACGATCATCGGGACGATGGTCGCGTTCCCGCTCGTCCGGGGCGGCGTCCGGGCGCCGGGGACCCTGCGGCTCCTGTTCACGATGCCGATCATGATCCCGGGCGTCCTGATCGGGATCGGGCTCCTGATCTTCTTCCGCCAGGCACTCCACCTCCAGCTGGGGCTGTCCACGGTCGTCGCGGGACACCTGGTCTTCACGACCCCGTTCGTCGTCCTGATCGTCGCCGCTCGCCTGCAGGGCTTCGACCGCCGCCTCGAATGGGCGGCGGCCGACCTCGGAGCCAGCCCATGGCGGACGCTTCGCTACATCGTCCTGCCGCTGATCGCCCCCGCGATCCTCGCCGGCGCACTGCTCTGCGTGACCCTCTCGATCGACGAGTTCGTGATCACGTTCTTCACGATCGGGCCGCAGCAGACGCTGCCGCTCTACATCTACACGCAGATCAAGTTCGGCGTGACGCCCGAGGTCAACGCGATCGCCACGGTCATCCTGTGCGCGACGCTCCTGGCGTTCGCCCTGGGCTCCGTTCTCCTGTCGGGCGGCCGCCGGCTCCGGCGACGGGCGCGGGCGTGAGCCCCGGGAGCCTCCTCGGACCCCCGGCCGCGCCCTCCGATCCGCTCCGGATCGGCTTCCAGGTCTGGAGCATGGGGATCGCCTGGGACGACCTGATGGCGGCCGGCGAGCGGATCGAGCGGATGGGATTCGCCAGCCTGTTCGCGAACGACCACTTGATGCCGGTCCTCGGAAATGCCGACGGCCCCGTGGTGGGCGAGCCCGGGCCGGTCTTCGAGGGCTGGATGGTCCTCGCCGCCTGGGCAGCCCGAACGGGACGCGTCCCGCTCGGCACGTTGGTCTCCGCCGTCGGCTACCGGAACATCGGGCTGACCGTGAAGATGGCGACGGCCCTCGACCATGCCAGCGGCGGCCGGGCGATCCTGGGCATCGGAGCCGGCTGGCACGAGCCCGAGACCGAGGCCTTCGGGTATCCCGTGTTGACCGTCGGCGAACGGCTCGACCGGCTCGACGAGGCGAGCCACATCGCCCGTTGTCTGCTCGACGGGCAGTCCGCGACGCTGGACGGGCGCTGGGTCCGCGCGCGGGACATGCGCAACGACCCGCCGCCGCTCCGGCCGCGCCTGCCCCTGCTCATCGGCGGGAGCGGCGAGCGACGAACGCTCCGCATCGTCGCTCGCGACGCGGATATGTGGAACGGCGAGGGCCCGCCGGACCTCTACCGGCACAAGAGCGCCGTGCTCGATCGTTGGTGCGCGGAGCTCGGGCGCGATCCGGGATCGATCCGGCGAACGGTCGGCATCCCGCCGGTGTTCATCCGGGATTCGCGCGAGGCGGCGGTCGATGGCCTGGCGGCGACCCTGGGCCGGTACGGCGGGGGGCCCGAGCGGGCCAGGGCCTGGGCCGAGAGCTCGCCGCTCGCGGACACCGAGGAATCGGTCGCTCGTCAATTCCGGGCGTGGCGGGCTGCCGGCGCCGAGGAGGCCATCATCGACCAGCCATCGCCGCTCGACGACGAGACCATGGAACGGCTCGCCGGTCTCGTCCGGGAGCGGCTCGCGTGAGCGACGTCCGCCAGTGTGGCGGGCGGCGTCGGTCGCCCGCGACGCGTTGGGGACGGCCCTGATGCGCGCAGCCGTGTTCGAGGGCGACGGCCGGCTGGTCGTCCGCGAGGTTCCGGACCCGACGCCCGCGCCCGACGAAGTCCTGATCGGCGTCGAGGCCTGCGGGATCTGCGGATCGGACGTCCAGATCATCAACGTCCCGCCGGGCCATCCGTCGACGCCGCCTGTCGTGATCGGTCACGAGTTCGTGGGCATCGTCCGCGCGGTCGGGGCGGATGTGGCTGGGGTCGCGGTCGGGCAGCGCGTCGTCTGCGACCCGGACCCGAAGTGCGGGGCGTGCGACTCGTGTCGAGCCGGGCGGCCGGCCAACTGCACGAACATCGTGGCGCTGGGGGTCCACCGCGACGGCGCCCTCGCGGAGCTCGTGACCGCGCCGGCGTCGAGCATCTACCCGATCCGCTCCGACGTCGCGCCCGAGCTCGCGGCGCTCGTCGAGCCGCTGTCTTGCGTCGTGAACGGGACGAACCGGGCGGCGCTCCGACCAGGGGAGACCGCGCTGGTCTTCGGCGCCGGAGCCATCGGCTGCCTGTTCATCGCGGCGTTCCACGCGGCCGGCGCGTCCCGGATCATCGCGGTCGAGCCGAGCGAGCATCGAGCCCCCGTGGCCCGCGCGCTCGGGGCCGACGAGGTCCTCACGCCGGATGACTGGGCCGCACGCCGCGCGACCCTCCTGCCGTCCGGCGCCGACGTGGTCGTGGACGCCGTCGGGAGCGTCCTGCCGTCGGCCATCGAGGCGGCCGGGATGGGGGCGCGCGTGGTGGTGTTCGGGATGAACGCGAACGCCCGTCCGGCCGTCCACCAGGTCGAGATCGTCGAGAAGGGCCTGTCGATCTTCGGCTCGTACATCTCGAACTTCACGTTCCCGGCCGCGATCCGCCTGATCGAGAGCGGCCAGCTGGATCTCCGGCCGATGATCACTGCGACGATCGGCCTGGAGGACACGCTGGACGGGATCGCCCGCCTTCGGTCGGGCGAGGCCGTGAAGATCGTCATCCGGCCCTGACGGGCGGCACGCGAGGTCCCGATGCAGATGCGGATCGCCAGCGCCCCGGTCTCCTTCGGCGTCGACGAGGTCCTCCAGGACGACGCCTGGATGCCCGCTCCGGACGACATGCTCGACTGGATGGTCGACATCGGCTACGAGGGGACGGAGCTGGGGTCGCCCGGCTACCTCGGGGACGGGCCGGTCGTCCACGGTCGGCTGGCCTCGCGCGGGCTCGAGCTTGTCGGGGCGTTCCTGCCCCAGCACTTCAGTCGGACCGAGAAGGCCGAGGACGATCGAGCCTGGCTCCGTCAGACCCTCCGGATGATCGCCGAGGCGACCCCCGCCGGCTCCCGGCCGTTCGCCGTCCTGTCCGACCACTTCGACGAGCCCGATCGCCGGGCATTGGCCGGCAGGATCGC
>Ga0070707_100003530_pt1 | contig 14758 bp, 11 predicted proteins | sample KBSK5502metaG_FD_65468 | JGI IMG/M metagenome (GOLD analysis project Ga0070707, IMG submission 65468) | Corn, switchgrass and miscanthus rhizosphere microbial communities from Kellogg Biological Station, Michigan, USA - KBS K5-50-2 metaG | ecosystem: Host-associated > Plants > Roots >... | reverse complement strand
CAGAAAGGCGGCGAGACGGCCGCCACCGGCGGCACGCTCGAGCGCGCGGGGGCGGTGGCAACGGCGGCCTTGGCGCTGCCCTTCTGCGCCTCGGCCTCACGGGCGGTCTGTGCCTCGCGCTTGACCTGCGCGACGAGGGCGCTGCGCTTCTCCGGCTCGGTCAGCTGATCCATGATCGCCAGGCCCTCGAAGGCGTCGCGGGCGTAGAAGACGCCGGCGTCGTAGGGCTCGGCGTGGCCGTCCTCACCGACGTAGAGGATGCGCCGGCCATAGGCGCGATTGATCGCCGCGCCGCCCACGATCACCGGCACGTGCATGCCGCGCCGGTGCAACTCCTGCACGCAGAGCGGCATCTGCTTGGAGGTGCTGACCAGCAGCGCTGACAGCCCAATGGCGTCCGCCTGCACCGCTTCCGCCTTCTCCAGGATCGTGTTGAGCGGCACCTGCTTGCCCAGGTCGTAGACCGTGTAGCCGTTGTTGGAGAGAATCGTGTTGACGAGATTCTTGCCGATGTCGTGCACGTCGCCGAAGACCGTCGCCAGCACGACGCGTCCTTTGGTGTAGCCCTCCGCGCGCTCCAGATACCGCTCCAGATGCGCCACCGCCCGCTTCATCACCTCGGCGGATTGCAGCACGAACGGGAGGATCAGCTCGCCCGCGCCAAACTTGTCGCCGACATCCTTCATGGCGGGCAGCAGCACGCCGTTGAGCACCGCCACCGCGGCGGACGACAGCTCGGAGGTGGTGGTCCAGCCATCGGCTGGCTCGCCGGGCGCGGGCACGCCGGGCGCCCGCAGCGTCGCGTCGGCGTCTTCGGCCGCCATGCCGGCGACACGATAGGTCACCGCTGCGTCGATCAGCGCCTCGATGCCCTCCTTCTTGCGGTGCAAGATCTGGAAGTGCAGGCGCTGGTCCACCGTCATGCCGGCCGTCGGGTCGGCCTGCTCCTCGCGCTTAGCCGTGCCGCCATGCTCCTCGTAGAACGCGATGAAGCGCGGCAGGGCGTCAACATCGCGATTGAAGAGCAGGTCGTCGCAGAGGATGCGCTCCTCCGCCGGGATCTCGGCGTAGGGCGTGATGTGCGCCGGATTGACGATGGCGGCGTCCAACCCTGCCTCCACGGCGTGGTACAGGAAGACGCTGTTGAGTGCGGCGCGTGCGTGCGCCGCCACACCGAACGATACATTGCTGACGCCGAGAATCGTCAGCACGCCCGGCAGCGCCGCCTTGATGCCGCGGATGCCGTCGAGCGTCTGCACGGCGCTGTCGCGCAGCTCTTCCTGGCCGGTGGTGACGGGGAAGGTGAGCGCGTCGAAGAGCAGCGCCTCGGGCAGCAGACCGAACTCGCTGGTGGCGATGTCGTAGATGCGCTGGGCGATGGCGATCTTGCGCTCGGCGGTCTTGGCCATGCCCTCTTCGTCGATCGTAAGCGCGACGACCGCGGAGCCGTGCTCGCGCGCCAGCGGCAGCACGGCATCCACACGCTGGCGGCCGTTCTCGAGATTGATCGAGTTGATGACGGCGCGGCCGGGGTACGTCTCGAGGGCGTGCTGCAGCACGCTCGCCTCGGTCGAGTCCAGCACCAGCGGCGCCTCGATGCCCATCTCCAGTAGCTTGACGGCGCGGCCCATCTGATCAGCCTCATCGCCGCGCTCCGTCAGCGCCACGCACACATCCAGCACATGCGCGCCGCCCTCCACCTGCTCACGCGCGACCTGCAAGAGCGTGTCGTAGTCGTCGCCAAGCAGCGCCTGCTTGACCTTGCGGCTCCCCTGCGAGTTGACCCGCTCGCCCACCAGCAAGGGCGCGGGATCCTGCGCCAGCGAGGTGGCGCGCACCGCCGAGGCCACGAGCAGCCTGGTGCGGCGCGCGGCTGCGGGATCGAAGTGCGCCAGGCGCTCGCGCGGGCGCCGCAGGTGCTCCGGCGGGAGCTCGGCCAGGTGCGCGACGATGCGGCGGATGTGCTCCGGGGTGGTGCCGCAGCAGCCGCCGACGGCGTTGACGCCGAGCTCGCCAGCAAACTCCGCCAGCGCCGCCGCCAGCGGATCGGGCTTCATGGGGTACACCGCCTTGCCGCCGACATTGAGCGGCAGGCCGGCGTTGGGGATGGTCGAGATTGGCAGCGGGATGTTCTCCGTCAGCCAGCGCACGGATTCGCGCATGTGCTCCGGGCCGGTAGAGCAGTTGAGGCCGATCACGTCCACACCCAGGTGGAACACGATGGCGGCGGCGGCGGCAATGTCGGTGCCCAGCAGCATGCGTCCGCTGGTATCGAGTGTGACCTGCGCCTGGAGTGCCACACGGCGGCCGGTCTCGGCCCAGGCGCGGCGGATGCCGGTGATGGCGGCGCGCACCTCCAGGATGTCCTGGCTGGTCTCGATCAAGAGCAGATCGACGCCGCCCTCGATCAAGGCGACGGCTTGTTCGCGGTACAGCTCGGCAAGCTGCTGGTAGGTGATGTTGCTGAGTGAGGGATCGTCCGAAGAGGGCAGCATGCCGGTGGGGCCCATCGAGCCGGCGACGAAGCGCGGGCGCTCTGGGGTGGAGAAGCTGTCCGCCGCCTCACGGGCCACTCGTGCGGCTGCGTAGTTGATCTCGTACGTGCGCGCGCCCAGCGCATAATCATCCAGCTTGAGGCGCGTGCCGGTGAAGGTGTCGGTCTCGAGGATGTCGGCGCCGGCGTCGAGGTAGGCGCGGTGGATGTCGCGAATGGCGTCCGGCCGGGTGACGGCCAGGATCTCGGGGCAGCCATCCTGCGTTGGGCCGCCATAATCCGCCGCGGCCAGGTTGAGATCGAGGATCTGCGTGCCCATGGCTCCGTCATAGACGAGTATCCGGTTGCGTATTTCCTCCAAATAGCGGCTTGTAGTTGTCATGGACCTGCCCTTCGCTGTCGCGTCGCCCGTGTCTTCGCGCCCGTGCGCGCACCAGTGCATAATACACTGCGGCGTCATCCAGCGCATCACATGGATGGTGAGAGCGATGCGTGCGCGTGCGGGTTTCTGGACGGGATTATCAAGTGGGTACAGATGGTTTCAATACTCGCGCTGAGGCGGCTACGTTCTGGTGGCTGCGTGACGGCTCCAAGGCTTCAGCCTCGGTGACATGCCGAACGTTGCGCTCAAGGGACTGAAACACCGCGTCAACACCGCGTCGGGCAAGACGGAGTACGCTAGTCCCAGGCCATACAGGGATGCCGTCGCCGCTCGCACTGCATCATCATGGTCCGCGACTCTCCGAATCGTGCCCTTCTTGCAACTGCTCATTCATGGCACGCAGTTTCTGTATTCCTGGCGAGGGATGCTCCTGAGCTTGGCTCCAGCGCTCTTCGGCCGAGCGGCTCTGCTCGGCCACATAGGCGTCTACATCAACCTTGTTGTGCAGGTAATATGTGAGCGTGGCATAGATCGTCTCCAGACTCAGGCCAGGGAACGCCTGAGCGATCATCTCAGGTGACTGCTGCTCGTTGTACAGGCGCACGATGTCTTCGATGCCGATCCGGTGGCCCTGGATGCGAATGTAGTCCGGAGTCTCGGTGAAATCAAAGTAGTCTTCCAGCTTCATAACGTCATCCACGTTTCTTCCAAGGGATCCACTCGAATCGGTCGATCCACTCCTCGGCCTCGCTCGCTGCCCATAGCAGATGCAGATGTTCGCTGAGCTGACCGAGGGACATCCCGCGGCTCAGCCGAAACACACCCCAGTGATGGTGGCCCGCGGCAATATGATCGGCGATATACTTCGCCATGCTGCGACGATTGTTCGTCACGAGCAGACGCTGTTCTCGCTCGCAGTACAGAAGCACCTCAGGGTCGAGCGTGTGCAGCGGAGGCGCGCCGACATCGCCAACGCGAAGCACACCAATGGACAGATCCCGTCTCCGTATGGCATCCGCGAGAAGTGGGGATCTGTTTTCGTCGAGCAGGAAACGGATCGTCACGGAGCAGCCCACTCGTGCTCGTGCGCACGAATGACTGCTTGTATCTTCTCGTTGGCGGAGATGTCTCCGATCACGATTGGCTGCTGCTCTTCGGTCTGCGCCACAATGGCGTCTACCTGCGGTCTGTTATGCAGGTAGTACGCAAGTGCAGCGTAGATTTGCTCCTCACTCAGCTCAGGGAAGTCTTGTTGCATCCTCCAAGCCTCGAAGCCGCAGCGGTACAGCGGTAGCGCACGACGAGCTGCTCCAGCCCGACCTTCGTGCTCTTGACGCGCACAGAGCGGGGATCGTCGCAGATGTCGAGGTAGTCTTCCAGCTCCATCCTGTCAGCCTGCCTGTTCGACCAGCGCCGCCACCAGCTCGCGGCAAAAATCTGGGATGTCCTCCACGACGCGGCCCCAGACCACGTTGCCCTCGCGAAAGGCCGGCGCGTCCACCCAGGTGCCGCCAGCGTTTTCGAGGTCGTCTTTGATGCCACGTGAGCCGGTGCAGCGCATGCCGCGCAAGATGCCCGCCGAGGCGGCGACCCAGCCAGCGTGGCAGATAAAGGCAACCGTCTTGCCCGCGCCGTGTAGATCGCGCACGAGCCGCAGCATGTCGGCGTCACGCCGCAGCTTATCCGGCGCCCAGCCGCCGGGCACCACGATGGCGTCCAGCGCATCGGGGCGCACCTCACCAGCGACGATGTCGGGCGCAGCGGTCAGGCAATGCTTGCCCGTCACCGTTTCGTGGCTGAGGCCGATGATGACCACGCGCGCGCCCTCTTCACGCAGACGCATCACCGGCACCCAGAACTCGAGATCCTCGAACTCTGGCGCGACGAACACGCCCACTGTCTTGCCTGAAAGTCGCATTGCTCCGGCTCCTCCCGCTGGCGCGCGCCACCGCTTCCCGTCTGGCGCGCATCATGTGCAGTATAGCATGGGAAGCTGTGCGCACAGGCTGTGCCTGCGGCGCGATGTTATACTCTCAACCGGGCGACGGTAGGAACGCACCCCGCTGGATGGCAACCGAAGATACCCGCCACAAAGAGGTGAGCGCGATGAAACTGGTAACCTACGTGACGTCTGCCAACGCCGGCCGCGACGATGGCCGCGCCGCGGTGCTGCACGGCGACCAGACACTGCTGGACGTCGAGAGGCTGGGGCGCTGGGCGGCACGGAGCGGCGCCGCGTTGCCCGAGCGGGGGCTGCCGACGACGGTGCTGGAGCTGTTGCGGCAGGGGCCGGAGGGCATGGACAGGCTGCGCGCCGCGCTGGCGGTCGCCGCAACGGCCCGCGAGGACGATCTGCGTGCGGAGAGTGACTTGGCGCTGGCGCGGGGCGCTGTCACACTGCGCACGCCGCTGCTCAATCCGCCAGCCCTGCGCGACTTCTATGCGTTCGAGCAGCACGTGAAGGCTGCGCGCGCCCTGCGCAACGCGGATATGATCCCCGAGTGGTACGAGATCGCCGTCTTCTACTTCTCCAACACTTCCGCCCTCTACGGCGCCGATGAGCCGGTGCCCTATCCAGCCGCGAGCAAGGAGCTCGACTTCGAGCTGGAGATGGCGGCGGTGATCGGACGCGAGGGCAGCGACATCCGCGCCGACGATGCGCCCGGCTATATCGCCGGCTATATGGTGATGAACGACTGGAGCGCTCGCGACCTGCAACGCCACGAGATGAAGATGAACCTGGGGCCGGCCAAAGGCAAAGACTTCGCCACATCGCTCGGCCCCTGGCTGGTGACGCCGGACGAGCTGGCTGATAGGCGTGTCGGCGCGGGCAAGGACGAGCGCTACGACCTGGCGATGACGGGGCGCATCAACGGCGACCAGTTGACCAGCGACAACGCGCGGAACATGTACTTCAGCTTCCCCCAGATGATCGAGCGCGCCGCGCAGCACGTGCGCCTGCGCCCCGGCGACATCATCGGCTCCGGCACCTGCGGCACCGGCTGCATCCTGGAACTGGGCACCGAGCGGCACCGCTGGCTGCAGCCGGGCGATGTCGTGGAGCTGGAGATCGAGCGGCTGGGTCTGCTGCGCAATCCCATCGTCGCCGCGAAGGAGGGCTAGCCATGCCGATGCCGAAGCCGACCGGCCCCGGCGAGGAGCCGACCGACGAAGCCTCACTGTACCGCTATCACCTGCGCCGACTGATCACCTGGTACCTGGAGGCGCTTGACCCGGTGCCGCCCGCGGCGTTCGTGTGGCGGCCGCCTGCGCCCGACGGCAACTCGCTGGCGGCCATCTGCGTGCATGCCATCGCCTCGGCGGAGTGGTGGGTGCTGAGCTGCGTCGGCGACGGGCCGATCGAGCGCGACCGCGACGCCGAGTTCGCCGCCCAGGTGACGTGGGCAGAGCTGCGCCCGCGCTTCACGGCGTTCTTGAGCGGCGCGGAGGCGCTGCTGGCCGGCAAGACCTCCGAGCAGCTGGCCGCTATCAGCCGGCATCCGGCGGGCGACCGCATGAAGCGCCGCTGCCTGACGCATACCATCGAGCACCTGGGGCTGCACCTCGGCCATGTCGAGATCACGATAGATTGGTGGAAGGCCGCCCAGCCGCACAGCTGACTCGTGAGAGGCTGCGCCGGCGCGTCGTAGGACTAGCGAGAGAGCATTCGTGGGCCACTCCAGCGCGGAGAGCGAGCCATGAACAGGGGGCGGCAGCGGCGCACACGGCCAGGCGTGAGCGGCGGGCACTCGGCCATGACGGCGGTGATCGCGCTCTCGCTGTTGCTCGTGCTCGGTGGCTGCGATACGACTCCCCCTCCGCGCCTGTCGCTGGCAGACGCGCAGCAGATCCTGCGCGTCGAGCTGCCCTGGGAATACCTCTACACGCTCGATCCGGCAAGCGAGCCGACCCATCTGGGTGCCTTTCCGCTGGCGCTGCTCTATAGCGGCCTTGTGGCGCTCGATCAGCACAACACGCCGCGCCTGGCAGACGCCGCAAGCCTGAGGGTCAGTGACGATGGACTCACCTACACCTTCACGCTGCGCGCCGGTCTGCGCTTTAGCGATGGCACGCCGATCACCGCCGCCGATGTCGCCTACAGTCTCGATCGTGCAATTGGACCTTGCCATGATCCAACCGACCCAACCCAGCCAGGGGCCGATGCCCCGCGCAGCGATCCGCCGCTCAGCCAGCTGTTCGCGTCCATTAAGGACGCCGCTGCCTATAGCGCCGAGGGGTGCGGCCAGGACGGCAGGCCCGTTGCGGCGGCGTATGGGCAACGCGGCCCGGTGATCGAGAGCCTGATCGGCGACTCGCTGCGGCCAATGGACGCGACGACACTGGCAATAGAGCTGGCGCACCCGGACGCGGGCTTGCTGGTCGCGCTGGCCCATCCCGTCGCCTCTATCGTGGAACGCGCCGTGTTCGCGCGCTATGGCGACGCCTGGACCAGCCACCTGGCAGACAACGGCGGCCAGGGCACCAGCGGCATGTACGCCGTCAAGTCCTGGCGGCAGGTCCTCGACACAGAAGCCGGACTAGTGCTCACCCGCCAGGCGCACTATAGCGGTACGGCGCCCCGGCTGCGCGAGGTGGACATTGCGTATTTCCGAGACGAGAGCCATGCCGTGCTGGGCTACGAGCATGGCAGCGCCGATCTCGTGCTGCGCGCCCAGCCATCGGACACGCTCATGTTTCAGTCCCAGCCCGGACGCCACCAGACGCCGTTACCTGAGGTCTTCACCCTCGCCCTGAGTCCCAAGTATCCGCCGCTGGATGACCTGCGCCTGCGGCAGGCGCTCGCGCTCGCGCTGGATCGCACGCGCCTGGGACTTGCGAACGTGTCGCCGGCGGCCGAGTTGCTGCCAGCGACTATTCCTGGCGTCGCCGCGCAATCCGCCATCGCCGGAGGAGCATCAGGCTCGAATGCGGGAGATGCCGCGCACGCGCTCGAGCTGTGGCTGGGCTATGTGCACAATCTCTGTGGCGGCGCGGCCGACCAGTGTGCCGCGGTGCCACTCGTCGAACGGACGTGCAACGTACATCCGATGTCCGCTAGTGTCGCGCAGGCGATCGGCAGCGTGTGGCAAGCCGCGCTGCCTGGGCTGCGCATCCGCTACATCGACGACACGCCGAATTGCTTCTTCGCAGGTGAAGTCGGCGGCTGCTTCCGACCGGGTGTTACGGCGCACACGCTCGCGGCCGATGTGCCCGACGCGCAGGCGCTGCTGGCGCCGTTCGCAGTGGCACAGGAGAACGCGCCCTACTGCGTGCTCGACCCACAGGTACGCGACTGGCTGCGGCAGGCGGCTGTCAGCGGCGACCCGGCGGCACGAGCGCGGCTTCAGGAGCAGGCGCAGCGGCGGGTGCTCGACTCAGCCGTGGTGCTGCCTGTCTACCGGCCGGAGCTTGTCTGGCTGGCGCGTCTCACTGTAGCAGAGTTCCCGGCGCCGGCATGGTACTGGTTCAGCCCGGACGCCTGGGCGGCGATCCATCTCGTGCGCCATTGAGCCGGTTCCCGCGCCTGGCAGACTCTGCTATACTGCTTGCGAGCAGGAACACGGGCACGATGGGACGATGGGAGGGGCGCGATGCCTAATCTGGAAGGGCGCGAGCTGGGCGGCTGCAAGCTGCTCCGCAAACTGGGCGCGGGCGGCATGGGCGAGGTGTATCTGGCCGAGCAGCGCCGGCTCGGAAACCGCCTCGTCGCCATCAAGGTCGTCAGCCCGGACGACGCGAGCTTCCACCCGGAGGTGGCCGACGACATGGCGCGCCGCTTCCAACGCGAGGCGGCGCTGCTCGGCCAGCTTTCGCATCCTAATATCCTGCCCGTGCATGACAGCGGCGTCGAACAGAACCTGCTCTACCTCGTGATGGACTACGCGCCCGAAGGATCGCTGGCGGACGCCATTCGCGGCGTCGGGAACCTGAAGCTCACGTTGCCCATCGCGGTGCCGCTCGTGCTCGACATCGTCGGCCAGATCGCCGCCGCCCTGGAATACACCCACGAGCACGGCGTCGTGCACCGCGACGTCAAGCCCGGCAACGTGCTGATTCGCATCGAGCGTGATGGCCACTGGCACATGCTGCTGGCGGACTACGGCGTCGCGCGCGACATGGAGGCCAACTCGGCGCGCTCGCAGATCAGCGGCACGTTCGCCTACATGGCGCCCGAGCAGTTCAGCGGCCAGTTCTCTCCCGCCAGCGACCAGTATGCCCTCGCCGTGATGACCTTCCAGCTGCTCTCGGGGCGCACGCCCTTCGAGGGCGACCTCGCCTCGCTGACGCGCGCCCACATGTACGAGCCGCCGCCCTCGCTGCACGCCTTGAATCCGCGCCTCCCGACCGCGCTGGATGGCGTGCTCACGCGTGCGCTTGCCAAAGAGCCCGCGCAGCGCTACCCGTCAGTGGCGGCGTTCGCGGCTGCCCTGCGCCAGGCCGCCAGTGGAGCAGCCACGCCGACCGAGCCGGCCACGCAGCCGGTCGTTCTCGCCCCGCCGCCGCTACCGCCAGAGATCGCCGATGCCGCGACTCAGGGGCAGGCGCAGGCGGGCGCACCCATCTATGCCGCGCCAGCGCGCCAGCGCGCAAGGTCCGGTCCGCGCCGTTTGGTGGTGGCGCTGCTTGCCGCCGTGCTGTTGCTCGCTGGGGTGTTAGGGAGCGCAAGGCTCTTGAGGGGTCAGGCAGACGGCGGCACACCGACACAAACGGCCGTATCCTCGACGTCGACGCCAACGATTACCGCGTCGGCGACAATCGGCGCCACGCCAATACCGACATTGGCTGGGTGTCCGCCTGGCGCGACGCAACCGGACGCCAGCAGCGACATGCAGTGCCTGCCCAGCCCACCCGCCGGGGTCGGCAAGGTAGTGCTGGCGGAGGCGTCGCCCTCCTGCCCGGGCGGCGCTGGTAGTGCTGCTGGCTGGGTGAAGGAGAGCTTTGTCGACGTGGCGTGCCTCAGCGACGGTGGTGGCGCGAAGATCACCTCCACTGCGGCGGCGGGCTCCACCAATCTCGCTTGCCTGGATGCGCGCGGTGTGAGCACCACCGACGGCTTCCTGATGGTGCTCGTCACACGCGGAACGGGCAGCGTGGCGCTGGGCTTTCGCGAGAGCTTCGGCGACAGCAGCGGCAGCGGCAATAACATCACCGGCTACTACATCGTGTTGAGCCCGGGGAACGATCCCGCGCAACTGATCCAGTACGAGCTGTTTCAGCTAGACAAGCAGGGAAAATCACACCAGGTCGGCGATAGCGGCACGTTTGCGAAGCCACTCGCGCCACACTTCGCGCTGGGACTGCAGTTCAAGGGCAGTCAATTCACGCTCTACGTCAACGGCAATCAGGTGCAGAGCTTCACCGACAGCGCGATAGGTAGCGCTGGCTGGGCAGGACTCTGCACGCTTCAGGGCAGCTCCACCTTCAAGAATGCGGAGCTGTTCCAGCTAGCGGGGTAGGCGGAACCTCATCCCTAGCCCCTCCCACAAAGGGAGAGCGGTGTGCAGAGCGCCCGCCAATGGAGAGGGCAGCCAGAGAATGGCCGCGCGGTAGCCAGGAATGGGGACGGGCTGGCCGTCGCGATGTGCCATGGCGCCCGCATATGTGCGGTCAGTGAGCGTGAGTGTGAGGGCCGCGGTGGTACACAGCGCCCGCAGAGCCCACACGTCTCTCCGTGATGACAGTGCACAATGGCGCCATGAGGGCCGCTGGAGGTGCCGCCGTCACAGCTATGTCAGCGATTGAGAGCCGGTCAGGGCGGCGAGTTGGCCCTGTGCCAGATGCTCAACGATGAGGACGCCTGGCCATCTGGAGCCATGTAACGGCGATGCTGGCTCATGACCATGGCGCCCTCTCCGCTTCTGCGGGTTACGGTCCCGTTCTTTCGCGGGCGGTGCGGGCGGAGACCTGCTGCTCTTAACCTGCCGAATCCGCCGCACCTGCTGCCCAGTGCTGTCTCGCCGTGCACCAGCTGGCAGTCGGCTGCCGAGCAGCACTGGAACCTGCACTCACAGGAAGCGACTGTGGAAGCGATGTGGCAGCCGCCGCTTGGGCCTGTGCCTGTCGCCTCTCGCCCTCGTTAGATCGGCCGGACACCGCGCGTGATTCTACAACACTGCTTTGCAGCCTGGTATCATGACCCGATCTCCGAAAGCTGCTCAGCCAACGCCTCACGGTGTCCAGGATTGCTCAGATCGAACATGGGTGCTGCCGCCTCGGTGGTCGCCTCGTCGTCGTATGCGTCATAGTCGGCGAGCGGGTTGCCGAAATGTTCCAGGAGGGCGCCGATATCCTCGGGCAGGACGTAGACCTCATGCAGCTCGAAATCGATGAGGGTAGCGTCGACGATCTCAATCAAGCGCTGTCCCATGATGGCTTGATAGCCTTCGCGCACGAAGTGCACCAGCAAGGCATCAAGCGCACGCTCGCCCGCTGCGCGTCGGCGCCGAATATCCTCATCCGAGAAGCGGGAGCGGTAGCGCTTCCAGCTGGACTCCAGTGGGGCGAAGCCGGGCAGGAGATGACCGAGGCTGGGATCCTCATCCGTGGTCGTGTCGAGCTCTTCGGGAATGCGGAGGTAACGATAGAAGCAGATGGCGTCGCCGAAGTCTGGGAAGTGGTTGCAGCCCTCTCCCATGGGCGTGGAACGCGGGGATTCGTAGGTGATGCACGCCGCTGGCATGAGCGGCTCGTCCCATGGCGTCGCACTGCCATCAGGGCCTATTGCTTCTTCCCACCGCCTGCGGTAGTCTTCGATCGTCCTGGCCATGTCTGTCCTTCCGTCTCGATTGAGGTTAAAATGGCCGGCGGCCTCGATCGGACTCGCCGGGATTCATACCCTTCTCGATACGGCACGACCGAGGCGGAGCGGAAAAGCAATGTTCAGCTGGATGCTAAACTGCGCGCCCATCTGCTAGGCTGCTCGTCTACCATGACCTTCGCGGGCGCATGGGCCGTGGATTTCTGACATCAAGTGCTGATGAGTGCTCGCAGCACTCGAGTGCCGGCGCACGGTACGGGATGCGGGCTGAGACCCAGTACGTGGGTGAGGTACCGCAATGGATGCCGTATGACGCTTAAGGGCGATGATCTTCTCCATAAGCGTCTTGGACATGGGCGAGCAGCGCACAATGGTAAGCCGCTGTCCGCAAGGGATCATCGCATGTACGAGTCATAATGCGATGGATCATGAGCCACCTTTCGCAGGACGTCGATGGGGACGTCGTGGTTGGCGCATTGGGGAATCTCATCTAAAAAGCGCAGGATGCGCCCAACGCCCGGGTCCCATAGTCGCCCGTCAGATGCTTCAAGCCAGCTTTCCACGAAGTGCTCGATGGCCAGGCACAATTGCCTCAGCAGGGAAGCACGCGCGAGTGCATCTTCCCGCCTCGTGTAGAGCTGATCCTGCTCTGCCTCGATGCGCAAGTCACCGAGGCAGCAGTGTGCTTTCTGCTCGTGAGGACGATCGACTCACATTCGTGGCCTATGCTACGGTAGCTTCGTCCAACCATCGATCGTGCTCAGGGAGTCGGTGCTTCAACTTGCGCTGAATCGCGTGCAACCCGCGACGGTTCCGGTAGACCGTGATCACGGCCCCATCCGGACCCACCAGCACGATCGTCCCCTCCAGCCGAGATGCCCAACTAGCAGAGCGATCGGCAGGTGGCATGTCGCGCCACCCCAGGAAGTAGAACGTCACTCCCGTGCGCTGAATCCATCGGCCATGCGTCAACACGTACTCAACAGCATCCGGCGCCACATTGCGCCGCGCACCCCGGCAGCACGCGTGTCGCGAGAGCGACACCACACGTCCCACTGCCGCACGGGGCTCCTCGTTCGCTCTACCAGGCTCCATGGGGGTCCTCCTCTATCACGCACTTCACTGGCGCTCCTGCCCAGTGACGCCACGACCCCTTCACCTCTTTTCATGCGGCACCGCAGCACAAAACCGGAAAGGTCCGCCGGTGGAGATGCTGCTAAGACGATGAGCGGGCGGCACACCACGCGCATACCACCCGACCGTCTTGATTCGCTCCTCGTGGGGCAGGTCAAGGAGGCTAGCACTGGACCTGCACCTGGATTGACTATTGCTCGCTGTAGGCCTGGCTGTTGAGGTAGACCTGGCCACCACACCCTGGTGCTCCTAGGTCGTCGGCCCACCGTCGTCCTGCGAGTTGATGGCGGCAACGTCCAGCGGCGCCCTCTCCGCGTTCATCACGCAAACAATGAAGTTCCCGCCGAGCTGATCCGCCTTCTTGCACCTCCGCACGATGCGCGGGAAGGAGGAGGTAGGATTCACAAGCGCGAGACGGGTGCTTCTTGGTCCGAGCTGGGGGGAGGCTGCAGAACCCGTGTTGGGGCGTCATCTGGGTCTGCCGGACAGACATAACAGTACGCACATGTGGCGCAGCGCTGCTCTCGTGGTCGTGGCACGAACCGCCCACCGGCAATCCCCAGCGCTGCCTCATCCAGCTTGTCCAGCTTCGAGCGCTGTTTGCGGTCCGGCTTCAGATACTTCTCTGCATCTTTGCGCGCGGTCTCGGTCACGTCCACCAGCTCACCAGCTCCCGGCCCATTCATCGCTACTGCCCCTTCCGCCAGCGCTCCACCAGCGTAGGCCAGCGCGATGCGCACCGGAGCGCCCGGATGCTGTTGCTGGTGCGCCAGGTAGTAGAGGGGCAAGGCGAGGTCACTCTTGTCCTCCTCGCGAGGGCGACCCGTATGTAGCCGCACCAGCACGGTCAGCGGCGGCACGGGCGCCATGGCAGGATCAACTGCGGGCGGGAGGCGGTCTGCAATGACGCGATCGGCCGTCACCTCGACGATGCATCGTCGCAGCTCAGCTTGCAACGGCTGCGCCAGCAGCACCCTGCCGATGGCTGCCAGGCTCTCCGGCGCGGTGATGGCCTTCCACTCCTCGCGCAGTATCGCCTCGGCGGCCTGCCAGTAGAAGGCGTCATAGGCGTGTCCGGCTGGTCCATCCGTCTCCCAGAGCGTCCGCAGCTGCGCTTCGGCGGTCTGCCAGTCCGCCGCCGGCGAAGATGCCTGCACGTCGCGCAAGGCCTGCGCCCCCCGACGGATGTAGCGATGGAAGCGATACACGGCATCCTGCGCTGGATCGAGCAACCCATAGACCCGCGCGTACTTGTACTGCTGTGGGCAGGTGAGATACTGCTCTAGCTCGGGCAACCGGAGGATAGGCTTATGTGTCATCGTGTCATCGAGGGTCCGGCCGGATTCGGCCACCGCTTCAGCCTCCTCGTCGTCTCCGTCGTCGCTCGCCTCCTCGCATCGGGCCGCTACGGCTACCAGACGGCCAATCTCCTCGTCGGACAACAGCGGCACGGCATCCTGCAGGTGGGGCGCTTCCTCAACCAGTGCCAGTAATGCGGATGGCTGCGCTGTTCTGGGACGGGCCGCGATTGCCCGGCCATAGCTGGTGGCGCGGGTAAACGCTACGACATCGCGTGCGCGCGTCACGCCGACATAGAAGAGGCAGCGCTCCTCTGCCTCGTGGTCGCTAGGCGCGGCGCTTTCGCGGAAGCCGGGTGGACAGACCTCGTCGCGTGCCGTCATGCCTGCCGGGAACTGCCCCTGCGCCAACCCAGGAAGATAGACGACCGGGAACTCGAGTCCCTTACTCTGATGCAGCGTCAGGACGTGGACCGCGTCCTCCTGCCCGGCGGGCACCGGCACCGCCACTTCGGCTGCACGCAGCGCGCTCAGGTAATGCAGGAAACAGCGTACAGCTGGGGCAATGGCAGTAGCTTCAAGAATACCGCCGGCGAGCCGCTGTTGTGAGGCAGGCAACTGACTAGGAGAGACATCCGCGCGTGGCCTGGACTCCAGCGCATCGGGCTCAGCTGGTTGCGCTGCCCGCCGAT
>Ga0070707_100003528_pt1 | contig 14764 bp, 8 predicted proteins | sample KBSK5502metaG_FD_65468 | JGI IMG/M metagenome (GOLD analysis project Ga0070707, IMG submission 65468) | Corn, switchgrass and miscanthus rhizosphere microbial communities from Kellogg Biological Station, Michigan, USA - KBS K5-50-2 metaG | ecosystem: Host-associated > Plants > Roots >... | reverse complement strand
ACCGGGTCGGCGTAGCCGCGGCCAAGCGCGGCTTCGGCGAGGGCCAGGATCGGGGCCAGGCCGGATCCGCCGGCCAGGCACAGGACCGGCCCGGATCGCGCATCGTCGCCCGCGAACGTGCCATAGGGCCCGGACAGTCGGACCCGGTCACCGGCCGTGAGCACATCATGAATCCAGGTGCTGACGGCGCCACCATTGGCGCGGGAAACGAGCAGCGACAACTCGCCGTCGCTGCGTGGCGCGTTGGAGATCGAATATGGCCGTTCCTCCGAACCCGGCCCATGGACATCGACGTACTGCCCGGGCCAGTAACGCAGCCGCGGGCCGATCGGCCGTAGCCGCAACTCGACGACTTCAGGAGTCCGTGGAATCTTGTCAACCGCGACACACTCGACATTGTCGCGGGGCGGCGGGAAGAGCCCGTCGGGGACTCGGCCTAGGCTCTCCATGGGCTCCGCGTAATTGATCTCGAGGAACTCGGTGTCAGCGACGCCCGCGTAGGTCAGCCCGTACTCCTGGACTATCTCATCGGATAGCGCCGTGGGCCGGTAGAAGCTCATCGTGACCTCGTCGGCCGAGGGATCACCTGACCGGTCAGGAGGTGCCCGGTCGGCGGTCGCATGGCGCCGGGCACCCTGCCCGATCCAGTGCGGCCAGGCCAGCTTTTCGGTTTCGCGCCCAATATGCTGGCCGCCGCCACCCGCGCTCCTCCTCGCCCAGCCCGGCCGGACACCCCGGTAACCAGCTCCAGGCCAACCAGCCCGGCCGCTCCGATAAGCCGAACGTACAAGGCACCCACTGACTCGTCTTGTCACACGAAGCAGGGGCCGCACCACGATCAGGCGGCAGGTGACCGCCTCCACGCGACCCCCTGCACCCGCTGGTCGGCACGCACCTGCCGCACCGTCGACGGCCTCACGGACGGAGTGAACGGGTCAGCAGACCTTGTGGATCCAGCCGAAGGGGTCGGGGCGGAGACCATACTGGATGCCGAGCAGCTCGTCGCGGAGGGTAAGCGTGATCGGGCCGGGGCCGCCATCGCCGACGACCCACTCGCAGGCGGCGCCTCTCACCCTGCCGACCGGCGCTATCACCGCCGCCGTGCCGCAAGCGAACGCCTCGGTCAGTTCGCACGACGCACAATCCCGCCGCCATCGGCTGGTCGAGATCCGGCCTTCCTCGGCGCCGATGCCAAGCTTAGGTGCCAATTTGAGCAGCGAGTCGCGGGTGACCCCGGGCAGCAGGGTACCCGTCAGCGCGGGAGTCAGGATCCACGGCTGGGCACCCTGGGGCGCGTACACGAAGAACAGGTTCATTCCCCCCATTTCCTCGACCCAGGTATGCTCGGCGGAGTCTAGCCAGACCACCTGGTCACACCCGTTCGACGTCGCCAGCAGCCCGGCCGCGAACGCCCCTGCGTAGTTTCCACCGGCCTTGGCGAAGCCGGTGCCGCCGGGCGCGGCGCGCGTGTAGTCCTCGCAGAGCCACGCGCTGAGCGGCCTGGGCCTGGCTCCGCCGCCGAAGGCCGCGGATGACGGCGATGCGATGACGCAGAACACGTAGCTGTCCGAAGGATGGGTGAAGCCGAGGCCGCGCTGGACGGCGATCATGAACGGCCGAAGGTACAAGCTGTTGCCGGCCCCGGCCGGCACCCAGTCGCAGTCCTGGGTGACGAGCAGTTCCACGGCGCGGATGAAGGTCTCCTCCGGTAGCTCGGGCATCGCCATCCGCCGTGCCGACCTGCTGAACCTGGCCGCGTTCTCGGTCGGCCGGAACAACACGATCGGACCGCCTTCCTGGCGGTAGGCCTTCATGCCCTCGAAACACTCCTGGCCGTAGTGGAACACGGCCGTGGCAGGATCGAGCGTGAACGGCCCATACGGCTCGAGGCGACCGTCGTGCCACCCGCTCCGGGCCGACCAGCGCAGCGTGATCATGTGATCGGTGAAGGCCTGGCCGAACGCCGGCGCAGCGAGGATCGCTTCGCGTTCCTCCGCCGGCAAGGGCTGGTGCGAAGGACGGATCTCGAAATCGATCATCGGCAGAACCTCCTCGTCCTGCGGAATCAGGTAGTGGTCCCCGCAGCGGTGGCCGTCACGCGTCCAGCGTCCGCGGCTTTGGGCGGTGGCTCACCGCGCACGGCAGGGACGCGAACCCGCGCTGGTGCGGAGAGTGCACTCGCCGGGCATTGGCGATGTCGATCTCGTAGCCCGACATCAGGGCGCCGATCTCTTCAAGCGCGATCCACATCTCGAGCCGGGCGAGCGCGGCCCCGATGCAGTGGTGCGGTCCACGGCCGAAGCTGATCAGCTTGCTGGTGTCATGGTCCAGGCCGTAGCGGTCCGGGCTCGGGAAAACCCGCTCGTCGCGGTTGCCCGAGGCGGGCAGAATCACTATCCGCGAGCCTGCCGCCAGCTCGGTGCCGTGGATCACCGTGTCCTCGGTAAGGGTGCGTGACGTCATCTGGCTCGCCGAGTCGTAGCGCAACGTCTCGTTAGCCCAGTCCGCGGCGCGCCCGTTCAGCCCCATCCGCTGGACTTCCGGGTGGAGCCAGCCGTGGTACCAGGCGTTGCCGATGGTCTTGCCGGTGGACTCGTTGCCCGCGCTGATCATCAGGAACAAGAACGCGACGATCTGTGTGTCGGTGAGTTTGCCCCCGTTGACCTCTGCCTCGATCAATCCCGATGTCAGGTCGTCGCTCGGGTGCCGTCGCAGGTCCGCGACCTGAGCCATGAAGTAGTCCGCGAGGCGGAGGGCCGCGGTCACCGAGCTCTGGCCTCGGTCTTCTGATCCGTCCTGACGCTGGTTCAACTGGTCGGTGTCAGCGCGGATCTGGTCCCAATCGTCGGCAGGTACTCCGAGCATCTCGCAGACAACGTCATTTGGCAGGGCGGCGGCGTAATCGGCGGCGAAGTCGAACCTCGGCTTGTCCCGCAGCGGCTCCAGTCTGATGCGCGCGAGCTCGCGGATCCGGGGTTCCAGCGCGGCCACCCGGCGTGCCGAGAATGCTCCCGACACGAGGCTGCGATGCGCGCCGTGCTCGGGAGGGTCCATCGCAAGGAAGAAGCTGGTATTCACCGCGTGTGGTCCCCACAGGTCCGGCTCAAGCGAAATGCCGTTGCGGTTGGAGAACCGGGCCGGATTCTTCAGCGCGGCCATCAAGTCGGCGTGCCGGGACAGCGCCCAGAAGTCGCGTTTCTCGTTGCGGTAGAGCGGCGCGTGCTCGCGCATCCACGCATAGACGGGGTACGGATCCTCGTGAACCTTGTAGTCGAAGGGGTCGTAGCCCCGTGCCGCCGTCGCGTCCCCGGGTTCATCCTGAATGGTCATGCGGTGCGTATCCATCGACACAACTCCAGGGTCAGGACGAAGAAAGGCAGCTGATTCGGCATCGCTCCGGCCGCGATTGGCGTGATCACGAACCGGCGCGTCGGCCGCGGCCCAGGAAGAGCTGCGCGAGCTGGTACTGGCGGTAGTGGTGGCATTACCCGCGTCAGCCTTCGATCGGCTCGGTCTTACGGCGGTGGTGCGCTGCGCCGCTCGGTTTACTTCTTTCACGAGCGAATGTACGGCGCTTAATGTGGGGTCGTCGCGTCACGTGAACGGGGGGCTTCCCGGCCTTGAGTCCGGCCAGCCGACGCACTGTCGGGCCGGGCGCACCTGCCCCGCCGCCCGCCGCGCCCGCCCACCAGCCACCACTAATTCAGCGGAGCAGATCCGGTGAAGTTCAGGTGGCGTCAACAGTCTTCCTCGTAATCAGGTAATCGCCGATCGCCAGGGCGTTCAGGGCGGAGCGGGCGTAGGTGGCCACGGCATCATCGGGCGTGCGCACAATCGGCTGGCCTCGCAAGTTGAATGAGGTATTGAGCACAATCGGCATCCCCTGGTAGTCACCGATCTTGCGGATCAGCTTCCAGAATCGCGGTGCATTTTCCCGGATAACTACCTGGACCCGGGCGGAGCCGTCAACATGGGTAATCGCGGGAAGCTGGTCGCGATACTTCTCGCGAACTTCGGCGACGAACAGCATGTGCTCAAATACGTGTTCATCGCCCGGCTCGATTTCGAAGTACTCCGCTGCTTCCTCGGCGATCACCGCCGGCGCGAACGGCCGGAATTCCTCGCGTTGTTTGACTACGTCGTTCAGGTGCCTGCGCATGTGCGGCATCGTCGGGTCCGCCAGGATGCTGCGGTTGCCAAGGGCGCGCGGCCCGAACTCCATGCGTCCCTGGAACCACGCGACCACTGAACCCGAGGTAATCAAGCCCGACACGGCCGTGAGCAACGCGTCCTCCGTCAACTTCCTGACGTGGTACTCCGGGCCGAGTCTGCGCACGGCACCTTCAATCTGCTCATCGCCGAATGATTCACCCCAGTAAGGCATGGTCATCCGGGTCCGCGCGGCCGCGGGCGTGCAGTGGTGGAGTTGCCACAGCGCGGCCCCAAGAGCCGAGCCATCGTCCCCGGCGGCCGGCTGGACGAAGTGGCCGTCAAACAGTCCGCGGCGGAGAATCAGCCCGTTCGCGGTGCAGTTAAGGGCGACCCCGCCTGCCATGCACAGGTTAGGCGACTTGAGGCCGGAGTGCCCGAGCACGTGCAGGAGGCTTTCCTCCAGCGCACGCTGCAGCGTGGCAGCCACGTCCATGTGCCGCTGCTCCAGCGGTGCGTTGGGCTGGCGGGCCGGGCCGAAGATCGTCTCTAGCTGGCGGATCACCCCCCTGTGGGTTTCCCGCTCAACTGGCGACCGATCGTGCCGGAGCAGTGGAGTCAGCAGCTTACCGGCCGGGCCCAGCAGCCTTAGCTGCTCGATCGCGTCGGCAAAGCGGCCAGGGTCGCCATAGGGCGCCAGCCCCATCACCTTGTACTCATCCATCGCCGGCATGAAGCCGAGGTACTTGGTGACGATGCCGTACAGGATGCCAAGGGAGGCGGAGATCGGGTAGGCGCGCACGCGACGCAGCTCCTGATACCGCCCGGAGAAGATCGAGGTCGACTCGGACTCGCCCATGCCGTCGGCAACCAGAACGGTCGCATTGTCGAAACCGCTCAGGTAGTACGCGCTGGCCGCGTGCGCTAGGTGGTGCGGAACGCGCACCAGCTTGCGCTCCCAGTCCTGGTCCGGGTAACGCGACCGCAGCACGTCCGTCTGCGCCCTCGCGCAGTACACCTCCCTGAACCAGCGGCGAGAGAAGGAATCAAGGTCCCAGGCCTTGGACGGCTCGTACCGGAAGCCGTGGGCAACGAAGTCCACGTCGTCCAGCGTGGCTCCCGCCATCCGAAGGCATGCCTCAATGGCGTCTGCGGGAAAGGCCGCTGTGCCCTTCTCGCCGTTGTGCCGTTCCTGCGCGGACGCCGCGATCACGGCGTTCTCGGTCACCAGGGCAGCCGCCGAGTCAAGGCCTTGAACGATCCGCCGTTCGCGCCGGTCCAGGTCAGGAACCAGGCTCTCCTTCAGTGGCATCGCGCGGCAGAACCCGCTGATTCCGAGTATGAGCATGTTATTTCCCGCTGATTCGGTTCAAAGATGGGCAACATTGGCGACGGCGGTCTGCCGGGCCAGATATCGCAGGGAGCGCATGACCTCATCAGGCGGCACGCCGTAGTCGATGAGACAGGCGACCTCATCGACTCCCATCGCCTCAAGCCGCGACACGAACTGCTCGGCGTCCGCGACGGTGCCGAACAGGCCGCTGGTCGTGAAGTACCGCTCGAACGCCATCGCGACAAGGAACTCCTTGTCCCGCTCCGGCAACATGCTCGGGTCAAGGCCCGCGGGAAGCAGCCCGGACGACGCCGCGACGAGGTCCATCGAGCTGCGCAGGTAGTCGCTGAACGGCTCGCGCACGATGTCGCGGACCTCGTCGCGGTCCAACCCGATCAGCGTGTGCAGCATCAGCGCGACATGCCCGCGCACGTCGGGGCCGTGCGCGTCGGACAGGGCCTGCCGGTAGGCGGCGATGTTGCGTGCGAGCGCGTCGGGGGCCTGGCCGAGCAGGTGCGTCAGCACTCCCGCACCCAGGCGGCCCGCGGTGCGGAAGGTCTCCGGTGAGCCGGCGCTCGTGATCCACACCGGCAGTTCGCGCTGCACCGGGGCGGGAAAGATCCGCACCGGATGCGGCTCGCCGGTGCCGTCGGGGAGGTCGATGCGCTCGCCGCGCCACAGCCTCCGGACCACCTCGACGGTCTTGACCATGACGTCCTTGCGATCGGCGTAGTTTTCCGGCCGAAGCACGAAGTCCGTTGCGTGCCAGCCGGACGCGAACGACACGCCCACCCGGCCGCGGGACAGGTTGTCGACGACCGCCCACTCCTCGGCGATCCGCACCGGATGGTGCAGCGGCGCGACGACGCTGCCGGCCCGGATGCTGACCCTTTCGGTCACCGCGGCGACGGCGGCGCCGGTTACCGCCGGATTGGGGTACAGGCCGCCGAACGGATGGAAGTGCCGTTCCGGCGTCCAGACGGCCGTGAAGCCGTGCGTGTCCGCGAACCGCGCGCTCTCCAGCAGCAGCTCGTAGCCGTCCCCTCCGGCGGCGCCGCTGTCGGCGAAGAAGAAGAGGCTGAAGTCCATGGTGACCCCGATCCGCTAGAGCCCGCTGAGCAGCTCGTCGAGTTGCTCCTGGTCAACGCGGGCCAGCGGGAAGTCCGACGGCGTGTGCGTCGATCCCCCCGGGCCGCGACCGAGCTCGATCATCGTGCGCAACTCGTCGGCGTAGCGGTCGGCCACGCAGGCGATGGTCTCGTGCCGGTGCCGTGCCTCGCTGTAGGTCCATCGGACCGTCAGCTCGCCGCCGGCGACCGAGGCGCACGCCGCGAGCGGGTACGGGCGCCGGTTGAGCGGGCTCTGATCATTGCCGAGGCTGCCGACGACCGCGAAGATGCTCGAGTCCGGGCAGCGCTCCGCGGCCAGGTAGGTGAACGCGAGGTCGACCGGCGCTTGCGGCACGGGGTCCGTGTCCTGGCGCAGCAATTGCCAGCCGATCCCGCCTGACGGGACCGCGCGCAGGTGCTCCTTGACGGCTCGGACCGCTGCGTCGGGCGGGCTGCCAGCAGGGCAGGCCAGCGCGACCGGATGGGTGCGGCCGAACGGACCGACCGTGCGGGCCAGGTCGACCTCGTCGAAGATCTGCTCGCGGTCGTGCCGGAGGAGATCGATGACGTGGCGGTCGTGCCCGGTCCAGGAGCTCAAGGCGCGGCCGAGCGCGGCCAGCAACACGTCTTGGATCGAGCAGTTGAGCGCGTCAGGAAGGCGCAGCAGTTCGTCGGTCTCGGCGCCGTCCAGTGCCGTGGTCACGCTCCGCTCGGTGCCGACGGTGTCGGCGTCGGCCGGAGCGGAGTCGTCGCTTGACAGGCGACCGGCCGGGGCGGTCACCAGGTCGGTCCAGTGCGCTCGCTGCGACCGTACCGCGTCGCTCCGGCCGTATCCGACCAGCCTGCGGACCCACGACTGCCACGAGGTGGTCTTGCGCGGCAACTGCACGGGCTCGCCGGCGCGCAGCTGAGCCAGCGCGGTCGACAAGTCGTCGAACAGGATGCGCATCGACTCGCCATCGGCGACGAGCCGGTGGGCGACGACGGCGATCCGGTCAGGCCGCCCGCCGACCCGCAGGAGCGCCACGCGGAGCAGCGGACCCACCGCCAGGTCCAGGCTGGTCTGCATCGATGCGGTGAGTTCCTGGATGCGGTCGGCCAGTTCCTCCTCGCCGAGGTCACCAAGGTCGTGGACCTGGAATGGGGTGACGTCGCCGCGCGGCGCGACCCGCACGCGGGTGTGCTCGGCCGCGACCAAGATCCGCTGGCGCAGGCCGTCGTGGTGGGCGAGCAGGTGCTCGACCGCGTCCCGCACCAGCTCCGGGTCGACCGGCGCATCCAGGTCGAGCAGCGCCGAGATGTTCCAGTGTCGCGGTTCCGCGACTCCGGCCGTGCATAGCCAGCGCTGCGACGGCGCGAGCGGCACCGGCCCAGACACGTCGCCTTGTTCCGCGTCGATGGCCGGCCCGGCGCTGGCGACTTCCGCCAGCCCGGCGATGGTCGGGTTCGCGAACACATCGAACGGCGACAGCCGCAACCCGTGTTCCTGCGCGCGCGCGACGACCTGGATGGCCAAGATCGAGTCGCCGCCGATCTCGAAGAAGTTGTCGTGGATTCCGACCTTCTCGACCCCCACGACCGCCGACACCGCGTCCGCTAGCTTCTGCTGCGCCGGCGTCTGCGGCGCCACGTACTCCTCGGCCACCTCCGGCCGCGCGGCGTCCGGCGCGGGCAGGGCACTCCGGTCGACCTTGCCGTTCGCGCTGAGCGGCAGCGCGTCCAGCTGCACGAAGGCAGCCGGGATCATGTGCGCGGGCAGCTCGCGTTCGAGGAACCGCCGCAGGTCGGTGACGCCGAGCGCGGCGCCGGGCTGGGCGACGACGTAGGCCGCCAGCCGCCGGTCGCCGGGTACGGGCTCGAAGGGCGCGACGACCGAGGCCGCGACCTGAGGGTGCCGGTCGATCGCCGACTCGATCTCCGTCGGCTCGATGCGATACCCGCGGATCTTGATCTGCGTGTCGACGCGCGAGAGGAACTCGAGGTTCCCGTCGGGACGCCGGCGGACCAGGTCGCCGGTGCGGTACAGCCGCTGCCCAGGCCCTGCCGGGTCGGCGATGAAGCGCTCAGCGGTCAGCGCCGGACGGGCGAGGTAGCCGCGGGCGAGGCTGACGCCGCCGATGTACAGCTCGCCGGTGCCACCGGTCGGCACCGGCCGGAGCTTGCGATCCAGCACGCGCAGGTCGGCCGACCGAAGCGGCCGCCCGATCGGCAGGTTCGGCCAGGCCTGCGCGGGGTCGGCCGGGTCGAGGCGGAAGAAGGTTGACGTGACCGTGGTCTCGGTCAGCCCGTAGCAGTGGACAAGCGGCGTGCCGAACTGCCGCCACTGCGCCAGCCGGTCGGGCAGGACTCGTTCTCCGCCGATGATCACCATGCGAAGGCAGCTCGGCAGGGCCCGGCCGAGGCGGGCGAGTTCGCGCACCCACTCGTGCCAGTAGGCGGTCGGCAACTCGATCACCGTCAGCCGCTCGCGCTCGATGAGCTCGGTCAGGTCGCTCCCGCCGGTGACCAGCGGGCGCGCCGGGAATACCACGCAGCCGCCGGCGAGCCAGGTCGGGAACAGCTCCTCCGCCAGCACGTCGAAGCCGGGCGAGGCGAACTGGAGGAACCGGTCGCCGGAGCCGAGCCCCAGCCGGTCCACGACGTCACGAGCGTACGTCGCGAGTGACCGGTGCTCTATCATCGCGCCCTTCGGCAGGCCGGTCGAGCCGGAGGTGTAGACGACGTACGCCAACCAGGCCGGGTCCGGCAGGTCGACGTCTGCGCCGCTGCCGACGGCGCCGTCGGCCGCCGCGTCAGGTCCGTCGAGCAGGATCACCTCGTCCGGTGCCGGGAGCCCGGCATCGGCGAAGACGGACGCGTGCCGCTGCTGCGTGATGAGCACGCGGACGTCAGCGTCGGCAAGCGTCCCGGCGCTGCGGTCCGGCGGGTAGGCGGCGTCCAGTGGCACGTATACGCCGCCCGCCTTGAGCACTCCAAGGACCGCCGTTGCGAGCAGGGGCGACGGGTCCAGCAGGATGCCGACAGGCGTCTCGGGGCCGACGCCGCTAGCGCGCAGCCGACGGGCCAGCTTGTTGGCGTCCCGGTTGAGCTCGGCGTAGCTCGTCGGGATGCCGTCGCATATGACCGACGGCGCGTGCGGGGCCATGGCGACCCGGCGCTGGAACAGCTCGACGAAGGTGGCGTCGGCGGCGCGCTCGCCGGCGGCCGGTGCCGGTGCGGCTGCCCCGGCCTCGCCGGCGGGCTCGGTGAAGGCCTCAGAATCTGCGAGCCCGACCTGCTCGACGGCGGTCTCCGGTGCGGTGACGATCTCGTGCAGGATCCGCTCGAACTGGCCGGCCAGCACGACCACCGTCTCGTGGTCGAACAGCTCGGTCATGTAGAGCCACTGCAGGCGCAGGTTGTCGGCGTCCGGGTTGACGCCCAGGGTGAGCGGGCTCGGGGCGAGGCTGGACTGCAGGGGTTCCGTGGTGATCTGCAGGCCGGGAACTTCGAGCCTGGTCGGAGGGGTGCGCACGTCCAGCCACATGTCGATGAGCGAGCTGACCGAAGCGTCGGGCCCGAGGTCGAGCTGGTCGAGCATGGCGTCGACCGGCAGGTCCTGGTGGCTGTACGCCGTGACCACGGTGGTTCGTGCCCGTTGCACAACGTCGCGCAGGGTCAGGTCGTCGGACAGGCTCATCCGCATCGGAAGGGCACCGACGAAGCAGCCGATGATCCGTTCGATCTCGGGGCGGCTCCGGCCCGAGACGATCTCGCCGATGACGAGGTCGTCCCGCCCTGTGTAGCGGTACAGCAATACCGCACAGGCGGCGCAGAGCACCACGCCGATCGAGGCCCGCTCGCGTTCGGCGAAGCGCCGGAGTTCGGTGGCGAACTCGGGGAGCAGGTCGCGCTCGTAGACGCCGCCGGCGAAGTTGGGCGCGATCGGGTAAGGCCGGTCGCTCGGCAGGGCGAGCCCCACAGGGACGCCCTTGAGCGTCTGGCGCCAGTGCTCCCGCTCGGCTTCGAGCCGCTGCGACTCCATCCCACGCTGCCAGACGGCGAAGTCGGCGTACTGCGTCTCCACCGGTGGCAGGGTGCCGCCGTTGGCCCGGCGCATCAGGTACAGCGCCGCGAACTCCTGGACCAAGATGCCCATGGAGACGAGGTCGGCGGCGGCGTGGTCGGTGGTAATGAGGACGACATGCCGGGCCGGCGCCAGGCGCAGCAGCGCGATGCGCAGGCGCTGGTGCTGAGCCGGGTCGAAGGTGGTCACCACCTCGACCTCCCAGCGCCGGCGGATCTCCGCTTGCTGCTCGGCGTCCGCCAGGTGGGTCAGGTCCTCGACGGGCACCGGAACCGCGGACACCGGGTGCACCACCTGCACGCGCGTCCCGTCAGCCTGCTGCTCGACGGTGGAGCGCAGGACCTCGTGCCGTTCGGTCACTTCGGTGAGGACGCGACTGAGCAGGTCCCGGTCGAATTCGCCGTCCACCCAGAAGGCGCCGGGGATGTTGTTGGCCCCCCGAAAGTACCCGAACGCCCATTCGCGCTGCTGCTGGATCGACAGGGGCGTCGCCTGCGACCGGTCGCGCCGCGGAATCCGGTCGTCCGGTGTCGGGCCGTTCGCCGCGATGCGGTCCGCGAGGCGCCGTTCGAGCATTTCCCTCTGCTTGGGCGACAGGTCGGCGATGCGACTCTGCAGGTCGGTCATGTGGTGACCACCTTCCTGGCGTCTCTGCGGAGTACTCGTTCGAGCCGGGTGATCCCGGTGGTCAGTTCGGCCGATGTGCCGCCGAAGCCGAGCCGCGCGTGGTCGCGGAAGCGGTCGCCGAAACAGGCACCAGGCACGAGCAGCACGCGGTGTTCCTCGGCGAGGCGGCGGCAGGAGCGAACCACATCGGGCTGATCGAGGAACTTGACGAACGCGGTGACGCCGCCGTCGGGCTCGGTGAACCGCACCAGGTCGGGGACGCTTTCGACCCACTCGCGCAGGAGGCCCAGGTTCGCGGCGGCGTGCTGCCGCTGCATCGCGACGATGCGGTCGGCGTTGCGCACTGCCTGCTCGGCGAAGAACTCGAGCACGGGGGAGACGTAGAGCGCGATGTAGTCGCGCAGCAGCGCCATCTCGGCCAGCAATGGCGGCGGCGCGAGGCACCAGCCGACGCGCAGCCCGGCCAGCCCGTAGCTCTTGGAGAACGTCCCGAATGCGATGCACCGGTCGTACCGGTCGGTCGGCAGCGGCAGCGGATGACCGGTGTAGGTGAGTTCGCCGAAGGCGTGGTCCCACACCAGCCAGGCGCCCGACGCGGCGGCGATCTGGATCAGCTCGTCCTGCTGTGCGGGCGTGATCGAGACGCCGGTCGGATTGTGCGGGAAATTCACCACGATCATCGCGGGGCCGCGGGACGCGAGGTGCCGCAGGAGCGGCAGATCGGCCGCGAACCCGGTGCCTTCGTCCAGCGGCCATCGGGTGACCCGGCATCCCCGGGCCGCGGCGATGTCGTGCAGTTGCTGGTAGGCGGGATCCACGACGATGATCTCGTCACCGGGCTCCAGCGCCGTCTGCATCACGAGGTAGATCGCCTCGCTGGAGCCGTGCGTGACCATCATCCGGTCGACGTCGCCACCGCTCCAGCGATCGGCTAGGGCGGACCGCAGCCCCTTGCCGCCGTAGCTCTCGCTGTCGTGGAAGACCATCGGCTCCAGGTCGGACAGCTCGAACCCGCACAGCCCGCGCAGCTCGGCCACCGACAGGTCGCGTACCCCGCTGCTGCCGATGTCGTGATCGACCTCGTGGTAGTAGTCGCGCATCCAGGCCTCGAGCTTGGCGATGGCAAGTCCATGTCCCAAGGTCGGTCCCGTCGCGCGGTAGGTGGATCCCGGCCGGACGGCGGGTGCCTGGCCGGGCGCGGCGGTGCGCGGGTGGCGCGTCCCGCCGCCGCTTACCGTATTGGCGAGGTGGCGCTGCGGTGCTGTCACGTGAAGCCGTGACGCCCGCCTCCGGCGGCTGGTCGGCCGGGGATCGTCCTCGTTTCACGTGACAGCGCTCGCTCGCGGTGGCATGGCTAGCCTCGGCGCATGAACCCTTTCGATGACCCGGGTGGCGCGTTCGTCGCCCGCGCCTGATCGTGCACACCTCCCGGTCCAACGCCATGCCCGGCACCGGCGAACACGCCTCGCAGACGCAGCCGGTCTACGACCCGTTCGACTACCAGATGCACGAGGACCCTTATCCGACGTACGCGTGGATGCGGGCGAACGCCCCGCTGTACCGCAACGAGCACCGCGACTTCTGGGCCTTGTCGCGTCATGCCGACGTGGATTACGCGCTGAGCAGACCCGACCTGTTCACCATCCGCCATGGAATCTCGCTCGAGCCGGAGCTGTGGGATCCGCAGGCGGCGAAGAGGATCCTCTTCCACGCGATGGACCCGCCAGAGCACGGCGCGTACCGTCGGCTGGCGTCCGGCTCCTTCACACCCCGTCGCGTGGCCGACCTGGAGCCGCGCATCCGCGAGCTGGCCCGCGGCAGGCTAGCACCGCTGCGTGATCAGCCCAGCTTCGACTTCGCCGCCGACTACGCCGCCGCGTTGCCGAATGACGTCGTGTGCGAGATGGTCGGCGTGCCGATCGACGATTGGGACCAGATCCGCGCCTACACCGACCAGCTCAACCAACGCGAGGACGGATCGGACGAGCGAGGTGAGAACTCGGTGTCGGCGGCGCTGCGGCTCGCCGACTACTTCGTGGCGCTGATCGCCGACCTGCGCCGGCACCCGCGCGAAAATCTGACCTCCCAGATGATCCGGTCGGAGGTCGACGGCGCGAAGCTCACCGACTCGCAGATCGTCGCGTTCCTGTTCCTCGTCATCAGCGCCGGCAATGAGTCGACCGGCAAGACGATCGGCAACGCGTGGTACCACGGCTGGCTGCAGCCGGACGTCCAGCGGGCTGGCTTGAACGGCCGCGCGGAGGACTGGGCCACGGAAACCCTGCGGTACGACTCGGGCAATCAGATGACGGCGCGCGCGTTGACCAAGGCCATGGTGATCCACGGGACGCCGCTCGAGGCCGGCGCCCGGTTCGCCATCCTGCCCGCGTCGGCCAACCGAGACGACGAGGTTTTCCCCGATCCCGACAGATACGACCTCGACCGCGACACGTCCAAACTCATCAGCTTCGGTCGCGGGCCGCACCATTGTCTCGGCGCGGCGCTGGCGCGGCTCGAGATGAAGGTCGCGCTGGAGGAGGCCGGCGCGGTGTTCTCAGGCTACGAGATCGACCTGCCGAACGCCCGGCGGGTGCACTCCCCGAATCAGCGCGGATTCGCGTCTCTGCCATGTGCGGTAACACGCCGCCCGCGGCCGACAGCCGACTGACGTCGCCGCCACAGAAACCGGCGGAGGGTCGCAGGAGCCCTGGCGCGCTCGCGGCACGGGCCAAGAGGCGCGGTGGCTCTGCCACGTGCAGCCGTGAAGCCCCGCGCCGGCGGCTGCGGCCGCCCGGGGGGGTCGTCCTCGTTTCACGTGACAGCGCCCGCCCCGGTGGTGTGGCTAGCCTCGGGCCATGAACCCCTTCGATGACCCCGACGGCACGTTCGTCGTCCTCGTCAACGACGAAGACCAGCACTCACTCTGGCCGGCCGGCCTGGCCGTCCCAGCCGGCTGGAAGGTCGTGCACGGCGAGGCCGGCCGGCAGTCCTGCCTGGACTATGTCGAGGCGAACTGGACCGACATCCGGCCGCGCAGCGCCCGTCGCGACACCGTGCCGGCTAGCTGAGCTCGGGCCGATCGCGGTGCGGCCGCCCGGCCGACCGGTTCCACGAACCGGCGGCCGACCGGATGGCCCCGCTCGTCGATGAGCTTGTGGACGTGGTCACGCCGCTGCTTGACGAGCCCTGCGCCGAGGAAGGCACGGCGGGCACTTCTCCGACCCGGTCGGCGAGCGACGGCGTGATCCACGCCATCTGCGATGACCTCATCCGCACGAGGAGGAGTGGAAGCTTCGGTGACGAGCAGCAAAGTCCGTGAAACAGTGTCGGTGGACGGTGCCGGCTGGCTTGATGGCGCGGAGCTGGACCGCCAGCTCGGATACTGGCGCGAGGCCCTGGCCGCCCTGCCCACCGTCGACTTCCCCGCCGACCGGCCCCGCCCGGCCCAGCCCACCGGCGCCGGCACCACCGTGGCCCGGC
>Ga0070707_100003527_pt1 | contig 14769 bp, 10 predicted proteins | sample KBSK5502metaG_FD_65468 | JGI IMG/M metagenome (GOLD analysis project Ga0070707, IMG submission 65468) | Corn, switchgrass and miscanthus rhizosphere microbial communities from Kellogg Biological Station, Michigan, USA - KBS K5-50-2 metaG | ecosystem: Host-associated > Plants > Roots >... | reverse complement strand
TGAGCTACCAGGCCATCGGCCTCCAGGGCGGCGAGCTGCTGCCGGATCGCGCTCAGGGTGACCCCGACCGTGCCCGCGATCTCGTCCGCCGAGGCTTCACCAGACCGCTTGATGGCCTCGAGGACGCCTCGTCGCGGCTCACTGAGCGCGTGCAGACCGACCGCTGACCCAGCCGCCTCGGAGGGCGCGAGCTCGACCGGCTCGGACGTCCGCCTGGCCCCGGTCACGGCAGCACCAGGTGGCTGTCGCCGAACTCGTGCCAGAGGTACCGGGCCTCGAGCGCCACCTGGTATGACCGCTCCAGGAGCTCGCGGCCGGCGATCGCTTCCAGAATCGCGAGGTGCGAGGCCCGCGGCTCGTGCCAGCCGGTCAGAATGCCGGTGACCACCTTGGCCTCGTAAGCGGGACCTATGGCGAGGTCGGTGAGCCCGCTCGCCGGGAGGACGAGCCGGGGAGCGACGGCGGCGCTCTCGAGGGCGCGGACCACAGTCGTACCCACCGCGACGACGCGGCCACCCAGCCGGAGCACCGAGTTGACGCGCTCGGCGGTCTGGGCGGGCACGTAAAAAGCTTCCGGCTGAGGCGGCTCGCTCGCCTCAAGGGAGGACACACCGGCATGCAGCACCACTGCGGCCACATCGATGCCGGCCACCATCAGCCGCGTGACCAGGTCGCACGTGAATGGGCGTCCCGCAGACGGCATCTCGGCGCTGCCGGGCTCGGTGGCGAAGACGGTCTGGTACGCGGCCAGAGGCCGGCTGATGGCTGACTCGACGTACGTGATCGGACGGCCCCAGGTCGCCAGGGCGGCGGGGACGCCGTTCGGAAGCCGGAGCTCGGCGATCCACAGCCGCGACCGGTCCCGGGGACCGACCTCACCAGCCGGAGTGCGGAGGACCGCCGAGCCGCGCTCGCCGAAGTCGATCATCGTCCCGGCGCGCGCGTCCAGCCAGGGCGTCGTCCGCGTGCGCCCGGGCGCTACATGACGCAGCTCGGCAATCCAACGCCGCTCGTCCAGATCGCGCGAGAGATGCAGCACGGCGGGCTCGCCGTCGACCGTGCCGTCGAGCGCCGCATTGAGCGTGGCCGAGCGATTGACGACGAGGAGGTCGCCGGGCGCCAGCAGCTCGGGAAGTTCCGGGAACCACCGGTGCTCGATCTGGCCCGAGCCGGTGTGGGCTACCAGGAGCCGGACGGCGTCGCGACCACCACCGCGGTCCTCCGGCGGCGCGGTCGCCTCGAGCTCGGCGGGGAGGTGAAAGTCGAGGACCGGTGTTAGGACCGCCACCTCAGGCGCCGACTCCCGTCAGGTCGGCGATGCGAATCCGACCGCTCGGGCGCCGCGACTCGACCAGGGCGATCAGCTGCGGGACGACGGTGTCGGGTTCGGGCCGGTCGGAGATGTCCTCGTCGGGGAACGCGGCCTGGTGCATAGCCGTCCGCAGGTCGCCCGGATCGACCGCCCAGACGCGCAGCGATGGTTCCTCGGCCGCCAGCACAGCGGCCAGCTGGTCCGTCGCAGCCTTGGCGGCGCCGTAGCCGCCCCAGCCAGGGTATGGCTCCACCGAGGCATCGGAGCTGATGAAGACGACCCGGCCACCATCGGTGGCGGCCCGGAGCATCCCGATGGTTTCCTGGACCAGGCCGAGGCCGGCGATCGGGTAGACCTCGAAGAGCTCGCGTGCCGCGTCGAGGGGGAGGTCGGCCAGCGCGGGTAGCGGGCTGGGCCCGAGGGTCCCCGCGTTGCACACCAACAGGTCGAGACCGCCGAGCGCATAGGCGGCGCCGGCTAGGGCGTGCCGGTGCTCGCGGTCGGTGACATCGCCCGCCACCGCGACCACGTGCGCCCCTGGGGGCAGCAGCTGCCACAGCTCCTCGTGCGCCTGGTCGAGGGCCGTCGAGTCGCGGGCGTCGATCACCAGCGACCAGCCACGGCGAGCCAGGCCTCGCGCCAGTGCTCGGCCCAAGCCTCTGGATGCTCCGGTGACGATGGCGGTGCTCACGGCGTAACCTCCTGCCACCAGAGTATAAGCAGCTAGATCTGTCTTTATTCCAGCAAAGCACTCGCTCGGCGCTCCACCTAAATTGCTAATTGGCTGACGGTCAGGCGCCCGCCTTGGCCGCGGTTGCGCCGGCCTCTCCCCGCGCTGCCGCAGGCATGGCGGCCTGCCGCCGCAGCAGCACCGTCACCACGGCAGCCAGCAGCACCACCGCGACGGGCAGGTAGAGCGTCGTCTTCATCGCCTCCAAGAAGGCGTTGACGAACACCTCATGTGAAATCCGTGAGAGCAACTGAACAACCTGCACCGGCACGCCCGGTGGCAGGTGCGTCGCGGCTCCGGTCTGGCCCTGGCCGACCTGCAGGCCGGTTGACGCCGCGTGCGAAAAGCCGCAATCAGCTGATCCGGGTCCTGGGCGAGGCCGCAGGCTGCGCTGGCGGCGGTGAAGATCACCAGTCCGGCGGCGAATAGGTTGCGTTGGCCGAAGAAGTCGCCCAGGCGTCCGGCCGTAATGAGCAGGACTGCGTAGACGAGGATGTAGGCGTTCAGGACCCAGAGAATTTGATCGAGCGACGCCTTGAGCCCGTCGATGATGCTCGGGATCGCGATGTTCACGATCGTTGTGTCGAGCAGGATCATGAAGAACCCGAAGCAGAGCACCACCAGGATCAGCCAGGGATTTCTTTGCCGTTCAGTGACCAATTTGAGACCGGCGCCCTAAAGATCGTCACTTCGTGACCGTCGATTCCAGCCTTACCCCAGTCAACTGTTCACAAGCGGCCAGAAACGCGTCCTGGACGGTGACGTCCGATGCCGCGGGGTGAGCGCGTTGAGCTTGCTTGCGGTAGAAGTACCGCCCGGTCACTTTCGCGCCAGGCTCTTCGCTGACGGCCAGCCACACTTGGGTAGCGACGCCTTGCTCCAGGTCGCCGGGTGCGGATGCGCCGCCCATCTTCGTGGGAGCCCATCCAGGATCGACCGCGTTCGAGAGGACGTGCGGCCAGAGGCGGGCGACGGCAAAGGCCAGGACGACATCGAACAGTTTTGAGTTGGCGTACGCCTGAGATCCGCTCCAGCGCAGTTGGCGCGACTGCAGGACGGACAGATCCGGGTCGCCGCCCTGGTGCAGGCCCGACGTCAGATAGATCAGCCGCCGAGGTCCCTCTATGAGCGCGGTCAACAGGTAGGGCGCGAGGGCGTTGATGGCGAAGACGTCGTCGAGCCCGTCCACCGTCTCGCGGCTCGCGGCACCGGGACGGTAAACGCCGGCGTTGTGGATGACCGCCTGGAACGGTCCGGCCGCGTTCGCCTGAGCAGCCAGTTCGCGCGTCTGGTCAATGCTGGCCAGATCGCCCTCGAGCGCCGTTCGAGCGCCCGGCACGGCGCGCAACGCCTGTTGGGCCCGATCGTGGTTGCGCCCATGCAGGACGACGTCGTGGCCGAGCGCGACAAGGCGCCGGGCGGCCGCGTGTCCGAGTCCATCAGCCGAGCCGGTGATAAAAATGCGGGCCACGCCAGTGCCTGTCCTCCCCGTTAGCCGATCCGCTCCAGGATCATGACCGGAATCTTCCGCGAGGTCATCCGCTCGTAATTCCCCGAACCCGGGCGCGATGGTGACGCGCTCGGCATACATGCGGTCCCGTTCCTCGCCTTCCGCCTCGCTCGCCCTGACCTCGAACGTCTCCGTGCCAGTCGGCGTCCCCACCTCCACACTCGCCTTGGGATTCGCCTTGAGGTTGTCGTACCAGGCGGGGTTGTCAGGCGCTCCGCCCTTCGAAGCGACGACGATGTACCGCTCCCCGTCGCGGTGGAACATCACCGGCGAGGTGCGCCCCTTTCCGCTCCGCACCCCCACAGTGGTGAGCAGCATCAGCCGGTCCCCGAAGGGTCCGACTCCCTTTCCAGCCTTCGCATGGAACTCGGTGATGGTCGCGTCGTTCCAGTTCGCCATAGCTAACTCCTTACCTTTCTATTTAGACAGGAACGGCGTGAAAATACGGACCCCCGCGCTCACGGATGAACGTAGGAGGCGAAGCCGAGGTCCAGGCGGATCGACTCCATGACCCAGAACGTGGTGCTCTGGGTGTAGACATCGGCCGCGGCGAGCACGCCGGTGTACTTCTCGATGACGGGTGCTGCGCCGGCGTCAGTCCAGGCGTCGAAAAGAGCTCCTACCGCAGCCCACGGATTGTCGCCGTGCTTCTGAAAGAACGGTGTGGGGTCGACACTGACCAGCGCCTTCCTGACACTAGCGTCGATGTCGGCCATGTACTGCTGGTGCAAGGTCACGTCGTCGCGCGTGCCGAGCCTGCCGACGTGGCCTCCGATGAAGTGCTTCCACGGGTAATCGAGTGCGATGGCGGGGGGCCGCGATGTAACCAGGAATGTCTTCCGACAGGTTGGCGATGGAGATCGGCGCCCATCCAGGGGTTGACGATGTCAATCAGCATCAGCGTGTCATCGATCCGATTGACCGACATTGGAGTCGCTTGACAACTGCTTGACACGCGGTAGACTCTGCTCGGCTGAGCGATTGGCGTTTGCGTCGGGGAGGAGTGTGATGACCGAGCTACGTCACGGAACGTGGTGGGACCAGGTGGCGCGCCTTCCGCTCCAACAGGCAATGGAGGGCCGGTTCACAAGACTGTTCCCCGACCTACCGGGCGCAGCGTTCGATCAGGCCGACCTCGAGAAGCTCGCCGAAGCGATGAGCGCCCCCGCGGAAGACACGCCTACTGCGGAGACCGAGGTTGACCCGGAAGAGAACCCGGGCATCGAGGCGGTGTACACGTACCTGGGACAGTTCGTGGACCACGACCTCACCTTCGATCCCACCTCGAGCCTGCGCGAATTCTTGACGCCCGCACAGCTCAGGGACCTCGTCAACTTCAGGACTCCCCGCTTCGACCTCGACAACTTGTACGGAGCTGGTCCGAATGAACAGCCCTACATGTACGAATCCGATGGAGTCCACATGCTGCTCGGCGAGGCGATGTCCGGCAATCCCATCGACAAGAACGCGGTCCAGCTCCCCAGGGGACCCAACGGTCGGGCGCTGATCGGTGATCCGCGCAACGACGAGAACCGGATCGTTGCCCAGCTCCACTGCGCGTTCCTGCGCTTTCATAACCAAGTCGCCGACGCGATGAAGGGAAAGAGTTCCACCTTCCAGGATGTGCGCCAGCAGGTGCGCTGGCACTACCAGTGGGTGCTCGTCAACGACTTCCTCCCAACCATCATCGCCGCGGACATCGTGCGCAGCGTCTTTCCCGATCCTCACAGGCCCGAGCTGACCATCCACAAGCTCAAGCAGGGTCTGGAGCTCATGCCGGTTGAGTTCTCGGTGGCCGCCTACCGATTCGGCCACTCGATGATCCGCCCCGAGTACCGGTTGAATACAACCATTGAGCGCCGTCCGATCTTCTCGGGGGACGACGACGACGCCGCCGACCTCGGCGGATTCCGTCCGATCCCGGTGGATTGGGCGATCGACTGGCAGTTCTTCATCGATCTCGAGCACGGAGGCGTGCCGGCGACCGGGAATCCGCTCTTCGACCCGATCACCCGCAGGCCCCAGAAGGCGTACAAGATCGATACCTCGTTGGTGAGCCCACTCCACGACCTGCCGGCTCGAGTGGCCGCGAATCCATCGATCCTGGCACTGCGCAACCTGGAGCGGGGAGCGGCCTTCGAGCTCCCCTCGGGGCAGACGGTTGCCGAGGCCCTGGGCATCGCTCCAATCCCGGATGAGGAGCTCGTGATCGGCAAGGCGACCGAGACCGACCCCAAAGTACCGATCGCGAACATCGCGCAAGGGTTTGCCGGGAAGGCACCACTGTGGACCTATATCCTCTCCGAAGCCCAGGTCAGTTCCTGGAAGAACGCCGACCCGGCAGTGAAGAAGGACGACATTCCAACCCGACTCGGTCCGGTTGGAGGCAGGCTCATCGCAGAGGTCTTCGCGGCGCTGCTGCTTGGTGATAAGACGTCGTACCTCCATGCCGGCACTCGATTCACTCCCGATCCCGCGTTCACCAACAACGGGAACTTCGGCCTCACCGAGCTCATCAACGTCGCGCTCGGTCGCCAACCCTGATCAGCGCCAGGCCTGACGTGGCTCAACTTTCTCCGAGGTAAAGGCAGGCGAATGGCAGCCTTTCCCGACGGCGTGCAGTGGGTGTTGCAGCCATCCGGCGGCGCCATCAAGTTCGCCGCGGGCCCGTTGGAAGCGCGGATCTCCACGGATTCCGGTCACATCCAGCTCGCCGGTCCTGATCTGGCCGGAAACCCCTTGGCCAACGTGATTCAGATTTCGCCGCCGGCTGTTCTGACGCCGGCTGGACCGACCCTGTTCGGTCGAGTGATCTCCTCGAAGCCGATAGCAAACGGCCTGGCCATTCGACAGGCGGTCGGGACGGGGCAGATCGATGCCGAGCTCACCTTCGCCCACGACGGCGTGCTTCGCTACGAAGCCGTCAACTGGGGCGCCCTGAAATCCATTCAAACGGCGATCGCGGGGCCCTGTACGGCGCAGGAACACTTCTTCGGCCTCGGCGAGAAGTTCAATGCGCTGGATCAATCCGGCAACCACGTTGACGTGCTGACCTTCGACGAGCCGGGCACGAAGCACGATCGTTCATACAAGGTCGCCCCCTGGTTCGTCAGCACGCGCGGCTATGGCTTCCACCTCGACTCGTCAGCCGAAAGCACCTTCGACCTGGCGGCTAGTGCCGCCGACCGTTTCGTGGTCACCAATCGCTTCGCGACCCTGCGCTTCAATCTCGTCTACGGCCCGACTCTGACGGAGGTTCTGACCCGCTACACCGCCTACATGGGCCGGCCTTCGCTTCCCCCGCCGTGGGCCTTCGGTCCCTGGATCTCATCCGACATCTGGAGGAGCGGGGGAGAGCTTCGCTATGCGGTCACGCAGTTCCGCGACCGTGGGATTCCGGCTTCAGGCTTCGTCTTCGACTCGCCATGGGAAGTCGCCTACAACGACTTCCAATTCAACATGGCGCAGTTCGGACAGGACGCCACCATCGACGGAGTCCATTACTCGGGCTTCGCGTCGGTGGCGGAGATGATGCAGTTCCTCCGCGGGAACGGCTTGAAAGCTGTCTGTTGGATGACCCCCCTCGTCAACGTCGACTCGAAGGACGAGCAGGTGGTCGGCCAGAATCTAGGCCAGGCGGCCAATTATGCGGAGGGGGCCGCCAAGGGCCACTTCGTCCGGAACGCGCCCGCCGGCCCGCCGTTGGTGGTCCCCTGGTGGAAGGGTCACGGCAGCCCGATCGACTTCACCGGCGCCGCCGCTCGCCAGTGGCTGCAGGATCAACTTGCGGCCCTGCTGAGTGAGTCGAGCGTCGCCACCGCCTCCGGCACGCTCGAACCCGCGATCGGCGGATTCAAGACCGACGACGGCGAAAGCGGAAACGGGACCGACACCTACATCCCACCGACGGCCTCCTACGCCGACGGGCGCACCGGGGTCGAGATGCGTAACGGCTACTGCCTCGAATACCACAAGACCGTGTGGAACGTGTTGGGAACCGCCGGTCTACTCTTCGCCCGCAGCGGCTTTGCCGGGTCACATGCCTTCCCGGGCTACTGGGCTGGGGACAACGAACCGAACTTCGGCGACAACGGCCTGCCCGGGGTGATCGTCGCTGGCCAGTCCGCCGCGATGAGCGGCTACTCGATCTGGGGGCACGACATCGGCGGATACCAGGACACCAACTTCAGCCAGTCACCACCCGACCTGTTCATGCGCTGGGCCCAGTTCGGCTGCTTCTCGCCGATCATGCAGATGCACCGGCAGGTGACCCGCGAGCTGCAGTATCCATGGCGATTCGGCGACGCGGCCCTGGCGAACTACAAGTTCTACACCGTGCTCCACGTGCGCTTGTTCCCGTACATCTACACCTACGCCAAACAGGCGAGCACGACCGGGCTGCCGATCATCCGGCCCCTGGTCCTGCTCGACCAGACGGATCCGAACACCTTCAAGGTGCAACACACCTATTGCTTCGGCAATGAGTTGCTGGTGGCTCCGATGCTGGCACCGAACGCCACAACTCGTGACTTGTACCTGCCCCGCGGGAACTGGGTGGACTTCTGGACCAGTGCCAGGCACGCGGGCGGCCAGACCATCACCTGGACCGACGCCGACCAAACGAAGTTGCCCTTGTTCGTCCGAGAAGGGGCCATCGTCCCGATGCTGCTCAACGACGTTCGCACGCTCTGTGATGCGAACTACGTCAACGATGCCCAGGTGACGACCATGGACAGCGGGCTGCTCATCCACGCCTATCCGGGCGGCGGGTCGGCCTTCACCGTTTTCGACGGGACCCAGATCAATTGCAATGGCGACGCAGCCACCGGCAGCATCGTCGTGCAGTCGACGGTGCGCGCGATGAAGTTGCACATCCTCGCCCAAGAGCCGAAAGAGGTCCGGAGGGACGGCGTCATCGTGAACCGGCAGCCGGCCGTCGCGCCCGGACCTGACGCATGGGAGTACGACCCAGGGTCGGGATTCCTCGATGTGACCTTTGCGCACAGCGGAGGCGCCACGACCATCACGTACTGAGGTCCGCGGTGTTTCGACACCACGAGTAAGGAGCAACGAGACGAATGGCCAACCTTGGAAATGCCTGGCACATCCCCGGCAATCCGGAACCGCGGGGCTTGGGCGGCATGCGCGATCCCGTCGGCGCGATCGTTCCGGGAAGCGATCTCAGGATCTTCACCGGCAACCAGTTCCAAGGACCGGGAAACCCGGGCAACCAACTGCAGGTCGGGAGCAGCCTCTTCTTCAAACGAGAGGCCGACCAGGGTTGGACCGAGGCGCCGCTCCTGTTCCAGAGCGCCGCCGACAACAACAAGTACTACGCGGCGACCATCGCCGCGGGCACTTTCAACCCGGGTGAGGTGATCCATTACTACCTGCGGATCGCCTATGACGACCACGACACGACCTTCCTGCTAGCCAACGGCAACCTCTCGTCCGCAACCGGCGACGAGGCCGCCGCCCGGGCCGGCCCCTTCACGTTTACCGTCGAGTCGAGCGCCGTCAGAGGCGCTTGGGGACCCGTCGTCGCGCTTCCCAATGTCGGTATCCACTCGCACGTGCTGCCGAATGGCCTGGTCCTGATGTGGGGCAGGCGGCTCGCCGGGAATCAATCCCTCGACGTCCATGAGTGCACGCCATTCCTGTGGAACCCGTCGACCAACCAGGCAACCAGCACCAAGGCGCAGCCCACGCTGACGGATGGCACGAAGGTCAACCTGTTCTGCTCGGGCCATACGTTCCTTCCGGACGGCCGCCTCCTGGTCGTGGGGGGCCACCTCCTGGACAGCCAGGGCCTCAACCAGGCCATCATCTACGATCCCGCGGCCGACGCCTGGGCGCCGACCGCGGTGATGAATCATGGGCGCTGGTATCCGACTGCGATCAGCTTGCCGGACGGTACCGCGATGGTGGCATCGGGGAGCTTCCTTCAAGGCCCATCGACGACCAACAACACCGTGCCCCAGGTCTGGAACGATGCTAAGTGGACCGACGTCGCCGCTCTTCCAGAGGCTCGGGTGTTCGACCTCTACCCGCGTCTACACATCAAATCCGATGGCGGCATCTTCATGTCCGGATCCCAGATGCAAAGCTGGTTCTTGAAGACATCAAGCGGGGCCCAGTGGACACCGGGGCCACGCCGCGACAATTCGCAGCGTGACTACGCTCCGTCGGTGATGTACGACGTCGACAAGGTCGTCTACATCGGCGGCGGCAACGAACCGGGGACCTCCCAACCTACGGCGGCTGTCGAGGTCATCGATCTTGCCGCGCACCCGCCCGCCTGGCAGCCGACCAATCCGATGCATTTCGCTCGTCGCCAGCACAACGCGACTCTTCTTCCGGATGGCACCGTGCTGGTGACCGGCGGTACGCGGGGCGGTGGCGGGCCCGGCCCGGGTTTCAACGATCTTGGGCCAGGCGCACCCGTCCACATCGCCGAGCTGTGGGATCCGGCCACCGGTCAGTGGACGGAGCTGGCGGCCGAGCAGGTGGACCGCTGCTACCACTCCACTGCTGTGCTGCTTCCGGACGGCACCGTGCTCAGTGCCGGTGGTGGCGAGTTCCGGCCCGTCAACGGTGTGGACCAACCGAATGACCCCTTCGACAGCCACAGCGACCGCCAGGTCTTCTCTCCCCCCTATCTGTTCAAAGGAGCCCGGCCACAGATTTCGGCGGCCCCGGCGGCCGTCGCCTATGGAGAGACCTTCCAGGTCGACACCCCCCAGCCGAACGACATCGGGAAAGTGAGCTGGGTGCGACTCTCCTCGGTCACGCACTCCTTCAACATGAATCAGCGCATCAACTTCTTGCCGTTCCAGGTCGGCCCCGCCGGGCTGAAGGTAACCGCACCGCCGTCGCCCAACGTCTGTCCGCCGGGACACTACCTGCTGTTCATCCTCGACAAGAAGGGGGTGCCCTCGATCGCGAAGATCATGCAGGTCAGACTGCCCGCCCCGGCTCCGGTTGCGGCGGCGATGGTCGTGACGCCACAGCTCGTACGACCCGTGCCCGCAGCGGCCGACTTGCCCATGCTGGACGCCCACGGATGGCGGGCTGCTCTGAGGAGCACGGCGAAGGGAACCGCAGTGGTGGTCGGGATCACGGGGACGTGTCCGTACGGGATCGGGGCCTGTTGGGGAGGGGCGAACGAGGCGCTCCGGAGCCTCGAAGGGGTGGCGAATGTCGACCCCATCCCAGACGTGGACGATTCGACGGCCACCGTCTTCCTGGAGGACGAGCGATTGCCCCGATTGGACCTGTGGAGTGCTCAGTTTCAACGAGTGGTCAACGGGAGCTACGCCCTCCGTGGGGTCGAGGTCAGCCTCGAGGGCGCTATCGAGACGCGGGACCGACAGCTCTTCCTGGTCGGCTCCGGGCGGAGACAGTCCGTCCGCTTGGAGTCCCTGGCGCCCCAGGACAAGGTGCAGTGGAACCGGGCGGCCGCAGCGCCGAAGCCGGTCGAACCGCTGGAAGCCGAGGCGTACCAGACACTTGCCGCAAGCTCGAAGGACCTTGCGGAGGGTCAGCGACTCACCGTCACGGGCCCACTCAAGCAGTCCGATGCCGAGTACCTCTTGGAAGTGCGTCGCTTCGAGTTGCGGAATTCGCCTCGGGGTGATGGTAGTTGACTCTGCAAGCAATTTGCCGGGGCAACCCTCGACACCATTCCACGAGGTGAAGCGACTCTCCCGCACCGGGAGGATCGCACCCGGTTGTTGCACAAGCATTCGGCACTTCGACAAGGCCCCGCCTAGGCTCTCGTAAACCAGCGCTCGGCAGTCCGCTTGACAAGGCCTGCCGCTGAGTCATAATCGCGTCCGCAAGCTGGCCGGTGGGGCAGCGGGGTCGGGAGATGGGGCAGTTACGCACCTGCGGCCGAGACGCTCCCTAGCGGCTCAAAGCCACATGGATCAGAACAAGCGACGCCATCGGGCCAGGCTCCTCGTGCTCTCGATCCTGAGTGTGCTCATGGTGTCCGTGCTGATCACCTGGATGCTCACGCTGCGTGCCCCGGATGCCGCGTCGTTCGATAAGGCGCCCACGACCACGTTAGGCAACATGGCAGCCTCGCGACAACTGACCGCGACTCTAACCGGCAACTCTTTGGAACTCGAGATCGACACGCTCTTGCCGGCGGACGATCCTGACGCAGCCGCGATTTTGAGCGGCCGGCTGGCGCCCGCGACCTTCGTGGCACATATCTTTGGCATACTGGCGATCGGCGAGCAGGATGTGGTTTCCGCGTTCGCTCGTGCCCCGGCCCAGTACATCGCTTCTCCCGACGCTCTCGACGTGCGTCTGACGAGCGGAGACCTGCTGCCGGCTCGGCCAATCATGCGCGAGATCTCGATGCAGCGCGATCGATCGAACTTCCTGGAAGGGTCTCGCGACCGCTATGAGCTCATCGTCAGGGATTACACGATAACCACCGTAGCGCCGGTGCCGGCGAGGCTCGCCGGGAGCGATGCCGTGTGGATGGGCGCGCCGCCCAAGACTGCCATCGATGTGGGCCTCGACTTCTCGGGACCTGGATATCTGCAGCATGTATTCCGCTACGCGCCGTTCGAATTTCTGCCGACCAGGCTCTGGCCGGTCTTGAGCCTGCTGTCAGCGATCCTGCTGGCACTGCCCCTGGCGTGGTGGTGGATGCTGCGCACCGGCGGCGGCGGGGCGAAGACATCTGTACTCGAGGGCGACCTGCGGCCTCTCTGTGGAATTGTCTTGCTTACCTGGATCGCGGTGCCGTTCGTGGACTTCGTGAACCAGACGGCCCTCGACGTCGATGTCGCCCGGGGCCCCTCCAATTTCTTCCACCGCACCGAGCCGACTGACCTCGCGTTGGTGGCGGTCGGTGCCGCAGTGATCGCATTCGGAATCTGGCTGTTTAGGAAGACACACCGATTCTTGAGGGCCCTTCAGGCGCTGACACTGGGCATCCTCCTGGCGTCACTCTTTGACCTGGGCACTGTGACCGCAGGCCTGGTGCTGGAGTCCCTTCCCGAGACTTTCCTGCCGGCAGGCGTGGCGCTACTGGGTGCGCTGGTTCTCACCATGCTGGTGGGGCTTCCGGTCTGGGTGTTCGTGTCCCTGTTGCAGCCCGCCACGTGGGGCTGGATCCTGGCCGTCCCTCTGGCGGCGCTCGCGCTATTTGCCCTGGACTACCCAAGCCTGCAGGTGGCGTCGCTGAAATACTTCGGCGGACCCGGCGGCGTGGTCGTGTTCATGTTCCTGGCGCTCCAGCAGCTGGCGCCATTCGCCGGCCTGGTGGTCCCCCTCCTCTGGATGGAGAAGGTCACCGTCAATCACCGCGTCCTGCTTCGGCGTATCGCCTTCGTGATGTTCACGACCTACCTCGTGGGTACCACCAGCTCGATCTGGTTCGTGCCCATACCCTTCCTCCTCAGCCTCTTCCTGGCACCGTTCGTCCTTTACCACGAAGGTGAGGTCAAGCCGCTGGAGGACGCGGCTCCGACGGTGCGCGCCGACTGGAGGCATTGGATTCAAGTGGCGCTCGAGTCGCTCTACGTGCAGTCGTTCGGACGTGGCGTTGATGCGCTGGCCAAGAAAGTCTCCACCGGCGATCTGCCACCGGCCGACTTCGAAACCCAGCGCACGGCGCTCGATGACTACGTGCGCGTACAGAACCAGAGAGCTCTGGTGTGCGGCAAGGTGCGGGCGCGAGACGCGGTGCTGGCGATCGGCCCTCACGAGACAAACTGGGAGAACGGAGCCCATGCGGCTCACCTGGGGCTCTGGTTGGCGCTGGTGTGGTTCGCCTTCTTCCTGTTCATCACGCTGAGCAAGTACGCGCCGGCGGCCGACGCGCCCTTCGGCAGCATCGTGGTGCTCCGCGCGGTGCTGGTGGGCGTGCTGCCATGGCTGATCAGCGGCTTCTTCTTCGGCTATTTCTTCACCTGGATACGGGGGCGCTCGGGGTTCGAGAAGGGGCTGCGGATCGGTCTGGTCGTGGCCGCCTGCCAGGCGGTCACCTGGGTGGTCGGCTTCAACGACATCGCCGAGGCTGCGACGACCATCGTCCGAGGCGCCGTCACCGTCCTCTTCTTCGTCGTGCTCGGCACCGTCGTTTTCGACTGGGCGACGTTCAAGAAGCAGCTGGACGGCGCCGCCTGGAGCGGGTTCTGGCGCTTCCGGGAGATGCGGACCCTGGCCACGGCGGGAACGGCGCTGGTGGCCGGCCTCGCTGCAACCATCGGCACCTACCTCAGCGGGCAGTTCCCCACCCTTGTCTCACTGCTACTCAGGTTCGCCCAGATCGGGCCGCCGGCCGCCCCCACCGGCTCGTCCTGACCCCAGCCCGCGCACCGCTCTTGTAATTCAGTCGGGCCGGGTCAAGTGACGCGGCTGAAACCGGTTGACCGAACGTGGCTCGAGGCGTTCAGAATGCCCACAGCCGGGTCGTGGGTATCCGGTGGACCCCGAGCGCGGAGCGCCGCGGAGATTCGGTTCTGGATCGGCCGCGCGCTGGTACAGCTGGCGCGCTTCGACGAGGCTCTCGATGAGCTGCGCGCGGCTCGGGAACTCGCCGACAAAGGTTCCGACCCATGGCTGGTGGTGGAGTGCCTCGAGTGGGAGGCGGGAGCCCTTTATTTGAGCGAGGACGCCAAAGCGCTGGGGGTCGCCGAGCAGGCCCTGAGAGCGTGCCAGGCTCTGGAGCCGCGACTGCCGCGTACGGAGGCCCGGATCCTGGAGCACCTGGGCTCGATCCATGTACGGAATGCGAACGTGGAGGCGGCGATCAGCTATTACGAGGAGGCTGTGGAGACTGCCGGCGCGGTCCGTGACCTCGGGCGGATGGCGCGCACCTTCCACGGCCTGAGCATCGCGTACCGAGACCGCGGCCATGTCGGCCGGGCGGCGGAGTTCGCACACAAGGCGCTCGGCCTGTACAGCCTCGAGCAGGACCAGGTCCTGGTCGCGCGCGCGGAGAACGACCTGGGGCTGCTCTTGATGCGACAGGGCCAGCTCGACGCCGCCGAGGGGTGGTTCCAGAGCGCACTCGGGCACTTCCGCGACAGCCGGTCCGAGCGCGTGCAGAGTCACGTCGTGCTCAGCCTCGCCGAGCTCGAGCTGTTGCGTGGCAATCGCGAGGCGGCCGAGCACCTGACCGCCACCGGGCTCGAGCGCCGATGGAAATGAGGACAAGATTGACCTCGGCGTCGCCGGCGCGTCAGCTCAACG